>Ga0183099_1000499_pt1 | contig 28597 bp, 26 predicted proteins | sample Biomet1_FD_127788 | JGI IMG/M metagenome (GOLD analysis project Ga0183099, IMG submission 127788) | Microbial communities from bioreactor (seeded with anoxic lake sediment) at LBNL, California, USA - Biofuel metagenome 1 | ecosystem: Engineered > Bioreactor > Anaerobic > Unclassified ...
AGGCGCACGCCGCTCTGCTTGGCGAACTTGAGCAGGCCCTTGCAGATGTTGTTGGCGGCGTAGATGGCCATCATCTCGCCGGAGGCCACGATGTAGACCTCCTGGGCCTTGCCGTCGCGGATGGGCATGGCGAAGCCGCCGCAGACAACGTCTCCCAGCACGTCGAAGAACACGAAGTCGAGGTCTTCGGTGTAGGCGCCCTGGGCCTCCATGAGGTCGATGGCGGTGATGACGCCGCGGCCCGCGCACCCCACGCCCGGCTCAGGACCACCAGACTCCACGCAGCGGATGTCCATAAAGCCGGTCTTGACGACCTTTTCCTTGGTGACCTTTTCCGCGCCCTGCTCGCGCAGCACGTCCATGAGCGTTTCCTGCGGCTTGCCACCCAAAATCAGACGCGTGGAATCGGCCTTGGGGTCGCAGCCGTGGATGAAAATTTTCTTGCCGTGAAAGTGGGCCAGCGCGGCGGCGGTGTTCTGTGTGGTCGTGGACTTGCCGATGCCGCCCTTGCCATAAATCGCGATCTTGCGTGTCATGTCAGCGCTCCTTTGCAGTGGAATCAGGCCCCCAGGATGGACGCCCCCTTCGAGCCTGCTAAAGCGATTCGCGTGCCACTTTGGACTTGGCTGGGCAGATTGCGGGGCGTTGTGCTCCGTTCATGTCGCGATAATATAATGTTATTCAAGCATGTTGCGTGTTTGTTGCGCTATTGTGAACGAGGCCGCGAGGCACCAGAAGGCAGGTGCCGCAGCAGGAGGCTGGGGAAGGGTGATTATATGGAATTACTGTTTTGCTACAGTATGTTGTGAAACATGTTCGGGTGGCGAAGCTGGTCAGGGGGGTGCGCGTCAGGTTGCCCCGCCTTGAAGTGACGCGGCAGGTACACCGCTCGTGGGACAAGGCCAGAGACAGGTCCGGCGAATATGCACATCATGCTGAAATATTGAGTTTTTAGACCTTCGCGAACACCAGTGGAGGCAAGGTGTACCAAATGGTCGTTTCTAGAGGAGGGCAGAGCGCGGAACACGGCCCTCCCTCTCGTGGCAAGTGGGGCAAGGCGCGTGGCACGTGGACGGTCGTGGGGAAAAATCGAGACTAACGCGCCGTGCCGGAGCGGAAGGCGCTGTAGCGCAGCCCGTGCCGCCGCATGCGGATGCCCATGCTTCGGTAAGTCAGGCCTAAATCGGATGCGGCTTTGCTGGCGTTGCCGTGGTGGCGCAGCAGCGCCTCCATAAGCATTTCCCGCTCAATGCCCGCCAGCCTGTCGTCCAGGCCGCGTGGGCAGTCCTGATCCTGGTCCGCCGGGGCGTGCAGGGCCGGGGGCAGGTTGTAGCTGTGTACCGCGTCGTCCTCGGTCAGGATGACCGCGCGTTCGATGGCGTTTTCCAGCTCGCGCACGTTGCCCGGCCAGGGGTGGTTCCTCAGCAGGTTGAGCGCCGGGGTGGTGATGCGCGTGACCTGCTTTTCCGTTTCCCGCGCAAAATGGGTCACAAAGTGCTCGGCCAGGGGCACGATGTCGCTGCCGCGCTCACGCAGGGGGGGCACCAGCACCGGGAACACGTTCAGCCGAAAATAGAGGTCCTGCCGGAAGGCGCCCTGTTCCACACGCTCGGCCAGGTCGCGGTTGGTGGCGGCGATGATGCGCACATCCACCGTGACCGTGCGGTTGCCGCCCACGCGTTCAAAGGTTTTTTCTGCAGCACGCGCAGCAGTTTGGCCTGGATGGGCAGGGTGAGTTCGCCTACCTCGTCCAGAAAGATCGTGCCGCCATCGGCCTCCTCAAAGCGGCCTTTGCGTAGTTGATCGGCCCCGGTAAAGGCTCCCTTCTCGTGGCCGAAGAGCTCGCTTTCCAAGATGCTTTCCGGCAGGGCGGCGCAGTTGATGCGCACCATGGGGCCGGCGGGGTTGGAGTCCTGGAAGTGGAGAGCCCCGGCGATCAGCTCTTTGCCCACGCCGGATTCCCCCAGCAGCAGCACTGTGGTTTTGGTGCGGGCCACCTTGTGCATAAGGCTGAATATTTCCATCATGGCCCTGGAGGTGCCGATGATGCTGCTGGGCTTGAAGCGTGCGCGCACCTGCTCCAACAGCTCCTGGTGCCGCTGCTGCCACTGCGCTTTATCCACCTGCTCCAACTGGCGCAGCTCCACGGCCTGGGCCAGCATGTTGGCGATAACCTGCATGGCCCCCACGCGCCTGCGCATCATTTCCGCGTTGTCGTACCGGCGTATGGCGCTGATGCTGCCCAGGGACTTTTTGCCACGCAGAATGGGCACGCACAAAAAAGCGCTGTCGCTGTCCTGCTCACGCGTCAGGCTACCGGTGCGGTTCAAAAAAGCGGGCTCGTCGCCAATGCGCGGCACAACAATCGGCTGGGCCAGATCATCCACCTGGCCGGTGATGCCCTCGCCAGGGAAATATACGCCGCGGGTCTGTTCCTCTTCGGTGAGTCCTAGGCACCTGTGGATGAAGATACAGCCGGTCTCCCTGTCACGCAGGTTGATCATGGCCCGCTCCACCTCCATGTCCTTGCGCAGGTAATCCAGCAGGGCATCCAGCGCCAGGGATAAGCCGCTCGGCTCCGCTAGGGTTTGGCACATGTGCAGCAACAGCGGCACAATCTGCCCACGGCACGACCCCGCGTGGCACTCCTTGGTGCGCGGGTCGGCTTGCTGCCTGTTCATACCAGCCGGGCAGGGTCCTTGGGGCTGTATGGGGGGTGCTGTTTTAGGCATTGTCGTCTCGGGCAAAAGGTCTCGTTCAGGTGCCGTTCTGTCATGGGCATAGGGGAGAGTGGCGCTTCCCTCCCCCTTACAACCCGGCGCGCTGCTTGTCGAACAGGGGTCGTTTTTTGTGGAATACATGCATTTCTCGGCAGGAAACCCCGCTCCAGGGTTTGCGGTGCACTTGTTTTCTGCTACGTATGGTGAAGGACGAAGGAATGGAGGAAATGCATGGCCGACGCACTGTTGCTTATTGATATTCAAAACGATTATTTTCCAGGCGGTACAATGAGCCTGCCCGGGGCAGAGGACGCTTGCGCCGTGGCCGCCGGGGTGCTGGCACGTTACCGCTCCGCAGGCCTGCCCGTGGTGCACATTCGGCACGAGGCCACCCGCCCGGGCGCGACGTTTTTTTGCCCGCCACCAAGGGCGCGGAAATTCATTCCGCCGTGGCCCCGCAAAAGGGTGAGGCCGTGGTGCTCAAGCACTTTCCCAACTCCTTCCGCGAGACGAACCTGCTGGAAATTTTGCGTGGGCTGGGCGTGGAGAGTCTGACCATTTGCGGCATGATGACCAACATGTGCGTGGATGCGGGCGTGCGCGCCGCCGTGGATCTTGGCTTTTCCTGCCGCGTGGTGGCGGATGCCTGCGCCGCGCGTGATCTTTCCTTCGGTGGGGTGGATGTGGCCGCTGACGCAGTGAACGCGGCTTTTTTGGCCGCCCTGGCCGCTGCCTATGCGCCCGTTCTTCCCGCCGCGCAGCTTGAACTGCCCGCATAGCCCGGCCTGCATACTTATATAGGACACCACCATGCTGAAGCACCTCCTGCCCGCTGCCCCAAAACTCGCACGTGCCCTTGCCGCGCTGCTTTTACTTGGCCTTGTGGCGGGCTGCCTGCCCAAAAACAAGGATTGGGTCCACCCGCGCATAGCCGACCCGCGTAAAGAGGATCAGCAGTTTGAGGAAGATACAGCCTTTTGCCAGGGCAAGGTCGGCACTAAGGCGTCTGGAGATACCGGGCTGGATGATTGCTACCGCCGCCTGGGTTGGCAGCGGAAGGAGTAATGCCATGAGCGGCCAAGCTGTTTTCGTCGTTGGAGCCACGGGCTACGTGGGCGGTAGGCTTGTGCCGTTGTTGCTTGCGCGAGGCTATACCGTACGCGCGGCCGCCCGCAGCGTGCGCAAGCTGGCTGGCCGGCCCTGGGGCAACCACCCCAACCTGCAACCTGTGGCGGCGGATGTTTCTGACCGTGCCAGCCTTGTCGCGGGTATGTACGGCTGTCGTGCTGCTTTCTACCTCGTTCATTCCATGGGCGCAGGGGGCGACTTTGCCCGGGCTGACCGCGAGGCCGCGACCAATATGGTTGTGGCCGCGCACGAGGCTGGGCTGAAGCGCCTGCTGTATTTAAGCGGCCTGGGCGATGACAACCCGAACCTGTCCGAGCACCTGCGCTCCCGCGCCGAGGTTGGGCGCATCTTTTCCGCTGGGCCGGTTCCGGCCACGGTGCTCCGTGCCGCCGTCATCTTGGGTTCGGGCAGCGCTTCTTTTGAGATCATTCGTAACTTGGTGGAACGTCTGCCCTTCATGATTGCGCCGCGCTGGGTCAACACCCGCTGCCAGCCCATAGCCATCAGCAACGTGCTGGGCTACCTGGCCGGGTGCCTGGAAAACCCCGCCACGGCTGGGCTGACCCTGGACATCGGCGGGCCGGACGTTTTGACCTACGGCGACCTGTTCCGCACCTATGCCGAGGCAGCCGAGCTGCGTCCGCCGTTCATTATCCCCGTGCCGTTCCTCAGTCCGGGGCTCAGTGCCCACTGGGTCAATCTCATCACGCCCGTGCCCGCGCATCTCATCCGCCCGCTTATCGAGGGGCTGAAGAATGAGGTGATCTGCCGCGATACGCGCATTTTGGAGCTCGTCCCGCAGCCGCTTTTGTCCTGCCGGGAGGCCATGCGCACCGCCATTACCGAGCTGCGCAACCGCGCCACCCCCACCTGCTGCCACGATGCGGGCTTCGCCTGCTCTGTGCTCCCGGAAAGTTCAAGTATCTCCACCGGGGCCTCCTGCCCGGCGGAATGGACCCGCCCCGGCGATGCCAGCTTTGCCGGCGGCACCCGCTTTACCTGCGACTACGACGTTACCCTGGACTTGGCTCCCAGCGCGGTGTGGACGGCGGTGCGGCGCATCGGCGGAGATACCGGCTGGTACGCGGGCGACTTTTTGTGGCGCGTGCGCGGTTTTGTCGACAAACTTTTGCAGGGGCCGGGCCATACGCGCGGCCGCCGCGACCCGGAGAATATCGCTGTGGGCGATGCTCTGGACTTTTGGCGCGTGCTCGACATGCAGCCGGAGCGCCGGTTGCTGCTGCTGGCGGAAATGAAAGTGCCGGGTACAGCCACCCTGGAGCTGCGGCTGGAACCCAAAAATGGCGGCACGCGGCTTTTGCTGCTCAGCACATTTCAGCCGCGCGGAGTGCTGGGCGCGGCCTACTGGTACGCCATGCTGCCCGCGCATGGGCCGCTGTTCCGGGGCATGCTGGGCAACATTGCCAAGGCCGCCGGGGCAACAGTGCTGGAAGGACCGGCAGCCCTCGACCACCGGCCAGATTTGGCGTAACACCGCTGTATGACAGACACAAAGATGAATGCCAACGTCGAAGGGCACAAGCACCTGCGCGAAGGGTTTACTACCGGCAGCGCCGCCGCTGCTGCGGCCAAGGCCGCTACCATCTTCGCCCTCATGGCCGAGACAGGAGCCGCCGTTCCCACTTCTGTGGACGTTCCGCCGCCATCCTCCGCACCCGCCAGCCAGCCCCGGCTCGTCATCCCCATTGCCGATGTCTTCGATGAGGGCATGAGCGTACGCGCCGTGGTCATCAAGGATGGCGGCGATGACCCGGATGCCACCCATGGGGCGCGCATTGAGGCCGTGGTAACGGTGGACCCGGCATTTTCCGGCGTGGGGCCGCATGTGCTCATCGACGGCGGACCCGGTGTGGGCCGTGTTACTCTGCCCGGCCTGCCCGTGCCGGTAGGCAAAGCCGCCATCAACCCCGGACCAGAGGGCCAGATCCGCGCGGCTGTGCTGGAGGCCTTGCCCGAGTATTTCAAAGGAATCGTGCTGGTGCTCATCGAGGTGCCGGAGGGCGAGCGCATCGCCCAGCATACTCTGAACCCGCGCCTGGGCATTGTGGGCGGCATCTCCATTCTGGGCACTGGCGGCATTGTTCGGCCCTACAGCCATGCTGCTTGGGCGGCAGCGGTCAGCCAATCGCTGGACGTTGCCCGCGCCCAGGGCCACAAGTTGTGTGTGTGCACCACCGGCCGCCGTACGGAGCGATTTTTTATGGCACGTAATCCCGCTGTGCCGGAGGTGTGCTGCGTGCAGGCGGCGGACCATTTTGCCCACGCCCTGGCCGAGGCGGCCGCCAAAGGTTTTACCACCGTGGTTTGGTCCGTGTTCTTTGGCAAGTTGGTGAAGCAGGCACAAGGCTTCGCCTCCACCCACGCGCGCGCGGCGGAGTTGAACTTTTCTCTGCTGGCCGAGTGGGCCGGGCAGGCCGGGGCGACCGGGTCCGCTGTGAAGGCCGTGGCCCTGGCCAATACGGCCATGGAGGCTTAACGCGCTGCTGGGCAAAGAGGGCGCTGGCGTGCGGGAGCGTTTGATTACGGACCTTGTGGCGCGGGCCAAGAAGGCCGCGCAAGGGTTCGGCCCAGGGCTGTGCGTGCTGTACCATGTGTATGATTTGGCCGATGAATCTGGCCAGGTGCGCCTGTACGCGGATGAACTTCCCGGCCCGTATGCTGGCGGCTGAGCGTCCTCCGCAAGATCCTTCCTTTTTTGTTGGCGTGCGTCGAATTATTGCTGACGGACCGCCTGTTCTGTGCTACGGACCAGGAAACACAGTGGGCTTCGTCACACAAATTTTATTTGCGTAACATCTTTCTGTTGACGAATTTTAAAAAAGTATGCAAAGGTGCGCATCAGAACGCACACGTCACGTAAGGAGACTCGCACTATGCATATGGCAGACGCCCTTATTTCTCCCACGGTTGGAGGCCTTATGTGGGCCGCAAGCGCAGGCTTGCTGGCTTATTCTTCCAGCAAATTGAAATCCTCGCTGGATGACCGCCGAGTGCCACTCATGGGTGTGCTCGGTGCTTTTATTTTCGCAGCGCAGATGATCAACTTCAGCATACCGGGCACGGGCTCCAGCGGGCACTTGGGCGGTGGCCTTATTCTTGCCGCCTTGCTTGGGCCTCACGCCGCCTTTCTCACCATCGCCTCCGTATTGGCCGTGCAGGGCCTGTTCTTTGCCGATGGCGGCCTGCTCGCCATGGGCTGCAACATCATCAACATGGGCTTCTTCTCCTGCTATGTGGCCTATCCCCTCATTTATAAGCCGCTGACCGGCGCCAATCCCACCCGGACAAAATTGATGTCGGCCTCGGTTATAGCAGCCACAGTTGGCTTGCAGTTCGGCGCCTTTGGCGTTGTGCTGGAAACCTTGGCCTCCGGCATCAGCGATCTGCCCTTCAGCTCCTTTGTTCTGCTCATGCAGCCCATCCATTTAGCCATCGGCCTTGTGGAAGGCGTGGTGACGGCCATGTTGCTGGTGTTTTTGCACAAGGCACGGCCGGAATTGTTCAGCGCAGTCCAGCCCGCTGGAACTTCTGCTCCGCTCAGGCCTGTGGTTATCGGCTTGGCCCTGGCGGCTTTGGTTGTTGGCGGTGGGCTTAGCTGGTTTGCCAGCGCAGACCCGGACGGCCTGGAGTGGGCCACGGCCAAGGTCAGCGGTAAGGAAGAACTCGAAGCTCCGGCCACCGGCATCCACGGAACCCTGGACGCTTTGCAGAAGCAGATTGCCTTTTTGCCGGACTATAACCTGAAGCAGTCAGAGGCTGCCCCGGCAACTGCCGATAGGGCACAGCCGGAAGAAGCCAAGGCCGAGCCCTGGCCCAACATTGAGGCCGGCAAGAGCCTAGCCGGTGTTGTGGGCGGGTTTATGACTCTGTGCCTGGCCGGAATGCTTGGAGTGGTCCTGCGCAAGAAGCATAGCAAGGCATGAGCCGAAGAACAGACACCATGAATTCTCTCCAACTCGGGCAGGGCCATCCCTGCCCGAGTTTTTTCCGTTGCGGACATCCTGTGAGTGCTGGCATAGGAACCCCACCCTATGAGCATTGAAACCGCCTTACTCGAACTCCGCCGCCTGGATGACCTTTCCACCCAGGACAGCCCCTTGCACAAGCTGGACGCCCGCGCCAAGGTGCTGACGACCCTGGCGGTGCTGGTGGCCATGCTTTCCCTGGGGCGTTTTGAGGTTGCCCGGCTGCTGCCCTTTGCGGCGTATCCGCTTTTCCTGGCCATTTTAGGCGATGTACCGCTGGGGGCCGTTGCCCGCCGTGCCGCCTTGGCCCTGCCGTTTGTGCTTTTTGTGGGCATCTTCAATCCGTTGATCGACCGCGCGGCTATGCTGCATTTCGGACCTGTGGTCATCAGCGGCGGCATGGTCTCCTTCGCCTCCATCGTGCTGCGTTCTTTGCTGGCCGTGGCTACTGGCGTTGTCCTCGTCTCTGTTACGGGGTTTGACCAGATTTGCCGCGCCCTGGGCCGCCTGGGCATGCCCAATGTTTTTTTGGTGCAGCTCCAATTTTTGTACCGCTATATTTTTGTGTTGGCGGAGGAGGCCGGTCGTATGATGCAGGCCCGCGCCCTGCGTGCTGCACCCGGTTCGCGCCCCACGTTGCGGGAGTATCGCTCGCTGATGGGCAGCCTGCTGCTGCGCACCCTGGACCGGGCCGGACGCGTGCACCAAGCGATGCTGTGTCGTGGGTTTGATGGCACTTTGCCGGATTTTCGCCCGCTTTCCCGCTTCGGCATGCCGGAGTTGCGTTTTTGCATGCTCTGGGGGCTGTTTCTCCTGGCCGTGCGCATCCTTGACCTGCCCCGACTGCTGGGCGGCCTTGTCGGAGGCCTTGTTCCATGAGCCATCATATTATTGAATTGCGCGACCTGGGCTACAACTACCCGGACGGCACCACCGCCTTGGAGGGCGTGAGCCTGACCATACATCATGGGGAGGCTGTGGGACTTGTTGGTGCCAATGGCGCGGGAAAATCCACGCTGTTGCGGCATTTATGCGGCATACACACCCCACAAACCGGTAAGGTCCGCGTGGGGGATGTTCCTGTTTTGCCCAGCACTTTGCGAGAGGTGCGCCGCGCCGTGGGTATGGTGTTTCAGGACCCGGACGACCAGCTGTTCATGCCCACCGTGGCGGAGGATGTCGCCTTTGGCCCGCTGAACATCGGCCTGCCGCCGGAAGAAGCCGCCGCCCGCGCGGACGATGCCCTGGCCCAGGTTGGGGCGCTGCACCTGAAGCACCGCCCGCCGTACCGCCTTTCCGGCGGCGAAAAACGCGCCGTAGCCATAGCCACTGTGCTGGCCTGCTCACCGGATATTCTGGTTATGGACGAGCCCTCGGCCAACCTGGACCCGCATTCCCGGCGGCTGCTCATCGGGCTGCTCAAGGGCTTTCATCACACGCGGATTTTGGCCAGCCACGATTTGGATATGGTGCTGGATATTTGTGAGCGTACGGTGGTGCTGCACCAGGGGCGCATTGTGGCCGATGGCCCCACTCTGGATATCTTCGCGGATACCGCCCTTTTGGCCTCCTGCGCTTTGGAGCCTCCTTTGTGCATGCAGGGGTGCCCAACCGTTTAAGAGTCTGACAGACTCCGCATTTTCCCCACGCCCACGTTTCAACAAGAACCCCCGCTGCGCACAGAATGCGGAGCGGGGGTTCTTGTTGAGCGCGGGAGTCTCAGGGCATTGGCCTAACGTTTGGTCAGTCCGTACTTCTTCAATTTATATTGGAGGGTGCGACGGCTGATGCCCAGGGCATCGGCTGTTTTTTCGCGGTGTCCTGCGTAGGTGTCCAGGGCGCGCACCAGGGCTTCACGCTCGGCGTCTTCCATGGCGTCCTCCAGCACTGCTGGGGGCAGGTCGGCCTCGTTAGCGGAGCCGGGGGACGGGCAATTCGTACCTGTGAGCCCGGAGAGTTGTGGCGGCAAAAGCTCCGGCCCCAGCACATCGGACCGAGCCAGAATGAGGGCGCGCTCCAGCACATTTTCCAGCTCGCGCACGTTGCCCGGCCAGTGTGGCGGGAAAGCGCATCCAGGAAAGCGGGGCTGACAGCCCGAATTTCTTGTTATTCTTTTTGCCCAGCTTGCGCAGCAGGTGCCCGGCCAAAAGCGGCAGGTCCACCAAGCGCTCCCGCAGGGGCGGAATGGCGATTTCCAGCACGGCCAGGCGATAAAACAGATCCTCGCGGAAGCGGCCGGTGGCCACATCGGTGCGCAGGTCGCGGTTTGTGGCGGCCAGGATGCGCACATCTGTTTCCACGGCCTTGACCGCGCCGAGGGGTTCCACGACCTTTTCTTGCAGGGCGCGCAGCAGCTTGGCTTGCAGGTGGGGGGGCATGTCGCCGATTTCATCGAGGAAAAGCGTTCCCCCGGCGGCGAGTTGGAAGCGGCCCGGCTTATCCTTTATGGCCCCGGTAAAGGCCCCTTTGACGTAGCCGAAGAGTTCGCTTTCCAGCAGGTCTGCGGGCAGGGCCGCGCAGTTGACCTTGATGAGCGGCTTGCGGGCGCGGGTGCTGGCGCGGTGCAAACCGTCTGCTACCAGCTCTTTGCCGGTGCCGCTTTCGCCCAAAATAAGCACCGTGGCCTCGCTGGGGCCCGCCTGTTCGATGAGTTCGCGCACGCGTGTGATGTTGGGGCTGGATCCGACTATGGCCTCATCCTGCGGACTGCGCAGACGGGTGTTTTCGTCAATGAGCCGGCGGTATTCATAGCTTTTTTCTAAAATAGCACCCAGCTCGTCGTTGTCCGCCGGTTTGGTCAGGTAATTGAACGCACCCTGGCGCATGGCCTCCACGGCGCTGCCCACGCTGCCAAAGGCTGTCAGCAGCACCACGGGCAGTTCCGGTATGCGGGCGTGCAGCTCACGCATCAGGGTTACGCCGTCCATGCCGGGCATTTTCATATCCACCAAGGCCACATGGGGTTGCACGGCGTCGAGCATGGCCAGAGCAGCCTCGCCGGTTGGTGCGTCCGCTACCTTCCAGCCGATGTCCTCGAGCACGGCGCGCACCATGAGTCGGTGTCCGGGCTCGTCATCCACCACAAGAACAGTGCGTTCCTCGTTCATCATTATGCGTCGCCTCCAGAGCTCTGGGCGTTTGGCGTACCGCCGGAAACGCCGGGGCCGTCGGGGAAGAACAGGCGCACCGTGGCGCCCTGTCCGGGGGTGGAATCAATAAGGGCGCGGCCGCGGTGCGCGCGCACAATGCCTTGAACAATGGCGAGTCCCAGGCCCGTGCCTGGGCGCTGGCTGTGAAAAATGGCTCAAAGGCTTGGTCGCGCACGGCTTCATCCATGCCGTGTCCGTTGTCGGAAACGCTGATCCACACGCCTGTGTCCGGCCCCTCGGTGCGGTTGTCGTCCCGCTCGGAGCTGATGGTGAGCGTGCCGCCCTCATCGGGTACGGCGTCTAGCGCATTGACCACAAGGTTCAAAATGGCTTGGCGCAAGGCGTCTACATCCGCAAACAGGGTGGGAGCGCGGAAGTCGAACACTGGGGTGATGCCTTTACGCTCCAGGTCAAAGCGCAGTAAGCCGCGCAGGCTCTCGCCCAACTGAGCCAAGTCGATGGCCTCTGGGGCGATGTCTCGCGGGCGGGGCCAGGTACAGCCAGGTCTGTGACCACTCGGTTGAGCCTGTCGGCCTCCTGCACCATGGTGCAGGCGTAGGAATCCAGCGGATGCTGGCCCTTGAGCTTGGTGGCGAAAAGCTGGGCAAACCCGCGCAGAGCGGAAAGCGGATTGCGGATTTCGTGCGCCACGCCTGCCGCAAGGGAGCCGATGGCGGCCAAACGCTTGGCCTCGGCCAGGTCCTCCTCCAGGTGCTTCATGCGGGTGCGGTCGCGCAGCAGTACTAAGCGCTCCTCCCCGACCGAACCGGGGCCGGATTGCAGCGGCAGGCACAGCACTTCAAGGATACGGCCATCGTGGGCATACTGACGCCATTCGTCCGGGCGGGTGCCGTCTGTGGCGGCTTGCTCGGCAAAGGGAAAGTCGCGGAAGCTGCGTCCGGTCAGCTCAGACCCGGTGTTGCCCGGAGAGCCTGCACCGGTTGCTGCGCTGCGGCTTGCCGTGGCATCGCCAAAGCCGGGTTGGGCGGTTTGGGGCAAAAGCATCTGCACAGCGGAGCCATTGGCTGAGAGGATGTGCCCCTCGCCATCCAAGGTCAGCAAACCGTCGGGCATGTTGTCCAGCAGTTTGGATTGGAAACGCTCCAGCCGTGCGGCTTTCAGCGCCTGGTTGCGGCGGTTCAGGTAGGCCAGGGAGAGCATCCACAACACGGTGGCTGCCACCAACACGTAGCCGGTTTGTAGAAAGGCTGCGTTGCGGTATTCGTTGAACTGCGCCAAGTGCCGGGCGGGGCTTAAGGCCGCCACCAGGAACATGGAGGGAATTTCCGGGTCGCGCGCTGGGGTGGGCGGAAACGCATCCGGCGGTGGTGGAAGGTTGATTCCGCCGCTGAAGGGCATCATGGGGCCCATGCCCGGGGCCATGCCACGCCCCATTCCAGGTCCCATGCCGGGACCAAAACCGCGCCCGCGGCCCTGGCCTATACCGCGCCACTGGCCGCGCATCTCTGGCGTGGTCATAACCGGGGGCAGATCGGGCAGGCCTTGCACAGCGTTGGAGCATGTGCGGGCGAAGCTGGGCCGGGTGCGCAAGGCGGCAAAGAGCGCTGTTTTGCCGTGGTACACCAGCGGGCCGGACCAGCGGCCCTGTACTTCCAGTTCCGCGATAATTTCTTCAGGAAGAGCGATGTGTTCTTTGCTGTCGTCCTTGGCGGAGGAAACAACGAGCCTGCCAGCCTCATCAAAAACGCCCAAGAAGACGATTTCGCCGGATGAGGTGAACTCCTGGAAAGATTCTTTGATCGCGGGCAGCAGGCGCTGCTGCATATCCGGGCTGCGACCCAGAGAGTGCATGACGCGGACGATGTTGGCGTCTACCCCGTGTACAACGGCCCCGGCGGAGAGCATCAGGTGCTGGTCCACCAACTCGCGCTGGCGGGTAATGTTTTGCCAGGTCAGGAACACGCTGCCCACACCCAGCACGAACAGCGCGATGACTGCCGCGAGGAAGGGACCTTTGTCCGTACTGTGCGTGCGCACTTCCATGATCTGGTTACCGCCGTCGATTCAGTGAATGCAGGTGTTCTGAGCTGCTCTTGTGCAATTGCATTTGTGCATGGCTTGCTTCGACCCGTGCTGTCAACCGCTGGTCGCCTGGTGCGGTGCTGGAACGTACAAGCGGCCCGGCTGGACAATCGCCAACCGGACCGCCCGGAGAGAGCTGTGTGTTCGGGGTTAGTTACAAGCGCCGCCAGGGCAGCCGGAACCACCCATCATGCCGCCGCCTCTCGGGCCGTAACCGGTGCCGGTGCAGCCTTCGCCGCCCATGCCGCCGCCCATGCCGCCGCCCATGCCGCCGCGATGATAGCCGTAGCCGTAGCCCTTGATACCAGTGGTCGTTTCAATCTCGGTGCGCATGGCCGTACGCTCATCGTTCATGGCAGTTCGCAGCTTGCTGATGTCAGCAATCAGGGACTGGATGTCGTTACGCTCGGCCTTACCGGACTGGCTCAAGGCCTGCAACTCGGTGTGCTTGGCCCAAATCTTTTCGCGCAGTTCGTACAGCTTGGCGTGGTGCTTGTCGATGATGGACGCAACAGCAGCCTGCTTTTCCGGGGTCAGCACAGGATCAGCCGTGCGGCCACGGCCACGAGAACCGGCGAATGCGAATGCGGAAAGGGAAACCAGGGCAACAACGCCGACGATGGTGATGATACGCTTCTTCATGACAGTATCCTCCGAATGTTTTCGGTTACCACATGGTGACCGATTGTGTTTGCGAGAAGATAAGCATGAGCCGTGCCAACACAAAAATAATGTAATAACAGTATGTTGGAAATGTTTAAAACGAAAATATGTGCAATATGATGCACTCATGTTGCACATGCGAAGGGGGAACATGTGCAGTGGTGCGTTGAGAAGTGCACAAGTGTTACGTAGTGAGTCCGAGCCAGCGGTCCATGCCGCAGAGATGACAATGGGTACAGCCCTCCGGTGAGCACCCGGGGGAGAGTACAGCCTGCCAGCCGCGTTGCCATTCCCGCCAGAGGGAGGAACGGTCTACGCCGATGTCCACGATCTCCCAGGGAAAAGCCTCATCCTCCGCCCTGGTGCGATCAAGAATCTCAGCTGTTTCCGGTTCAAAACGGCGCATGGCCTTTTTCCAACCGCCCTCGCTTGCGGCGAGGCGAACAAGTTCAAAAGCTTGCTCCCCGCCACGGGAAAGCACTCCCTGAAGCCGTGCTTGAAACGGAGCATCGACCTGCAAGGCCATCCCCTTGTGCGGTTTCACCATGTCTTTGAGGCGTTTTTGCACGGCCAAAAGAGCTTCCTCGCTGGCCATGGGCGCCCACTGCAAGGGGGTAAAGGGCTTGGGAACCAGGCTGCTTGCGCCAAGGGTGATGCGCATGAATTCTTTCGTTTTGTTGCCGTGTCCGGCATCTCGTGCGGCAGCGATGCGGCTTAGGAAGACAGCCAGTTCGTCATAGTCTTCTGGTGTTTCCCAGGGCCAGCCGATGATAAGATATAATCGCAGGTGGTTCACACCCAGGCGCGCGGCGCGTTCCACGGCAGTGAGCAGAATCTCGGCATCCAGGCGCTTGTTGGCGGCACGGCGCAGGCGTTCGCTTGCACCCTCCAACGCAAGGGTGATGGTGCGTATGCCGCACTCGCGCAGGAATCCAAGCAGTTCCTCGGTCAGGCCATCAGCCCGGAGAGAGGAGAGCGAAAATTTTGTTTTTCTGGCGTGCAGCCAGCGCAGAAAGGGCATCAGTTCGGGCCAGTCCGTCAAGGCGGTGCCGACAAGTCCCACCTTGGGCGGATTGGCTGCCTCCACCAGGGCTTGCAGGTCCTCCCGCCGGGCATGGCGCGGGGGGCGGTACACATAGCCCGCTGCGCAAAAACGACAAGCGTGGGGACAGCCGCGATTGACCTCCAGCAGCATGGCGTCTGGAAAGGCGGCCTGTGGACCAGTGAAGCAGGAGCTGACAGGACAGTCGAGCAAAGAGGACAAGCCGGTATTGAGCGCCACCACGCGACGCACCGGAGTTTGGGAAAGTCCGGGAACGAAAACGCCCGGCATATCAGCGACACTGGCAAGAAATTCAGCTTTTGGCACGCCTGCAAACACAGCGTGTTTAAGCGCCAAACAAAACTCCACCATTCCCACTTCGGCCTCGCCCACCCAGAAGGCATCCGCCAGGGGCACAAGGGGCGCGGGGTTGAGAAAGGCGATAGGCCCTCCCACCATTACCAGCGGGTAATCCGGGCGTTCCGTCCTTACAGACGGAACGCCCGCCGCTTCGAGCGCCCTTAGGAGGGGGAGGAAGTCCTCCTCAAAGGAAACGCTCGCCGCGAGTATGGGGAAGAGATTTAGTTCTCGATTGCTATCTGCTGAAACGGGCGCATTGAACCCCTTGCCGAGGAAAAAACGCTCCACGGCCATTTCCGGTTCTTTGGTCAGCAGGCGATAGACCGCCTGCCAGCCCAGAGCCGAGAGCCCCATGCCTTCATCCCCCGGGATGATGAGCGCGACGGGAAGCCGTCCGCCATGATCCGGGGGCGCAGTATGGGACCCTTCATTTCGGGGCGCGCGGCCACGTTTGTTATAACGCGATCCGCCCGCCCCGGAAGGGGTGCGCATGCCCGGTCCTAGTCCATGTTCTTGCGAATGAAGGCGGGCACATCGAGCTCGCCATCGTCGAAGATGAACTCTTCATCGCTGCCGCCGCCCACAGCCCTGCGCGCCTGCACTGGGGACTGCTCCTGCGCGCCCGGGGTGGACCCGAAGCGCATGAAGGCCGGGATGTCGCGGTTGCTGCTGGCAATAACGCTGGAAACCGCGTTGCGGCGACCGCGCGGCGGGGTGGTGAAGGGAGTCAGCACCGTGGGGCGCGTGCCGTTGGCGTTGGTGGTAGCGCCGGGGGTGGCATTGGGCGCGGCAACATCGCGGAACTGCTCGATGTTGGTGGCGATGACGGTGACGCACAGATCGTCTCCGGCGTTGGGGTCGGCCACGACACCGAACACGATGTTGGCTTCCTCATGGGCTTCTTTGCTGATGAGATCGGACACTTCCTGAATCTCGTCGGTGCCCAGGTCCGGACCGGCGGTGATGTTGTACAACACGCCGCGCGCTCCGGCGATGGAAACGTCTTCCAACAGCGGGCTGGTGATGGCTTTCAGGGCGGCGTCGCGGGCGCGGTTTTCACCGCTGGCGATGCCGGTGCCCATAAGCGCCATGCCCGACTCGGTCATGATGGCCTTGACGTCCGCGAAGTCCAAGTTGATGAGGCCGTGGACGGTGATGAGGTCGGAGATGCCTTTGACGGCGTAGAACAGGACTTCATCGGCCTTTTTCAGCATGTCGGCAAAGCCGGCCTTCTTGGCGGCCATCTGCAACAGACGGTCGTTGGGAATGGTGATGATGGAATCCACCACCTGGCGCAGCTCAGCAATGCCTTTTTCGGCCTGCTGCATGCGGCGCTTGCCCTCAAAGTAGAAGGGCTTGGTAACGACGGCCACAGTGAGCGCGCCGGACTCGCGGGCAGCCTGGGCAATAACTGGAGCAGCACCGGTGCCGGTGCCGCCGCCCATGCCTGCGGTGATGAAGATCATGTCCGTGCCGCCGATGACGTCGCGGATCTGGTCGATGCTTTCCAGGGCGGCATTGCGGCCCACCTCAGGATTGGCGCCGGCTCCAAGGCCTTTGGTCAGCTTGTTGCCCAGCTGAATGGTGTGGTCGGCCAGGGATTTTTCAATGTCCTGCGCGTCGGTGTTCGCGGCGATGAACGTCACGCCGGTGAGCTTGGACAGGATCATGTTGTTGATGGCGTTGCCGCCGCCGCCGCCGCATCCGATAACTTTGATCTTGGCGCTCATGTCGTTGTCGATGACGAAGTCCATGGTTTCCTCCTCCCTCAAACTATTGATGATATGCGTAAACTTCCCTTCCCCAGGAAGAATAGCGACCTCATGACGCATGTGCTCCGGTTGTCCGGCTTAGGCGATCTCCACAAACCATTTCTTCATCCGGCCAAGGATACGGTTGAACACGTTATCCTCGCGGATGCGGAATTCTTTTTCGCCCACGTTGCGCTTTTCCGCACCGTACATAAGCAGGCCTACGGCGGTGGCGTACTTGGGGCTGTGAACCATGTCGCGCAGACCGCCCACGTACTCGGGGTAGCCAATGCGCACCGGCAAATCAAAAACCTGGTCGGCCAGGTCCTGCATGCCGTGGATAAGCGAGGTGCCGCCTGTCAGCACAACACCTGCTGCAATCATATTTTTAAATCCGCTTTTGATGAGTTCCTGGTCCACCAGGGCCAGAATTTCTTCGCAGCGTGGTTCGCAAATTTCAGCCAGCACCCGTTTGCTCATGGAACGCGACTCGCGGCCGCCCACGCTCGGAACCTCAATGGTCTCATCGACCTTGATGAGGTCGGCCAAGGCGCAGCCGTGTTCCACCTTGATTTTCTCGGCGCTGGTCATGGGGGTGCGCAGGCCAAAGGCGATGTCATTGGTCAGGTTGTTGCCGCCCAGGGCCAGCACAGCGGTGTGCTTGATGCTGTCTTTAGAGAATATGGCGATGTCCGTGGTGCCGCCGCCGATATCGACGATGCATACGCCGATTTCGCGTTCCTCGGCAGAGAGGACCGACTTGCTGGAGGCCAGGGATTCCAGCACGATGTCCGCGACATCCAGGCCGGAGCGATGGCAGGAGCGGACAATGTTTTGTGCCGAAGTAACCGCGCCGGTAACAATGTGGACCTTTACCTCCAGGCGAACGCCGGCCATGCCCAGCGGATCGGCAATGCCGCGCTGGTCATCGACGATGAACTCCTGTGGCAGCGTGTGGATGACCTCGCGGTCCAGCGGAATCGCCACGGCTTTGGCCGCTTCGATAACGCGATCCACATCGCGCTGGGTCACTTCTCCGCCCTTAACGGCGATGACGCCGTGGCTGTTGAAGCCTTTGATGTGACTGCCGGCAATGCCAGCATACACGGAGCGGATTTCACATCCGGCCATCAGTTCCGCCTCTTCCAAGGCTTTCTTGATGGACTGCACTGTTTGTTCGATGTTCACCACCACGCCGCGGCGCAGTCCCGTAGAGGGGGCTGTTCCGATGCCGATGATGTCCACCATTCCGTCGCTGTTGGCTTCGCCCACCACGGCGCAAATCTTCGTGGTGCCGATGTCCAGTCCGACGATGATGTCGCTCTTGGCCATGTTTTCCTCCCTTGTTAATCCAACCAGTTACCGAAGGCTTCCTCTCTTCCCCAAGTTAGGAAGCAGCCGGCTTTTGCCTCTTTTCAACCCAAACCTTGCCGCCGCTGGCCTCTATGGAGCGAACCTGTCCGGCCTCGCCCCGGAGCTTCAGGTCGCGCCACACGGTCTCGATGCGGCTGAAATGCGTTTCCCAGTCTGAAAGCTCCGCCCGAACACTCAGGTGCAGGGCATCCAGGTAGAGTTCCACCTGTCCAGACTCCGTAAATTTTACCCAGGCCATTTGGCCCAGGGCGAAGGGCAAGTCTTGCTTGTTCATGCGGGCCACCATGGCGGCCAGGGTCAGGTGCTTGTCGCCAAGCTCACTCGAGACCTCAAGCATGGGCAGTGAGGCGGTGTCTCCGGGCGTAAGCTGGGTGATGATCTTGCCCTCGGAATCCGCAAAATACAGGTTGCCGTCCATGCGCACCCAGAACGAGGGCTGGCGCTCGGTAATGTTGATGTAGAGCTTGTCCGGCAGTTCGCGCCGCACAGTTACGAACTCCACCCAAGGGTTCTGGGTCAGGGCGGCCTCAACTCGGCTTACGTTCACGCCCAGGCTGTTTTGGCCCAGGCGCAGCCCGGCTGCCTCGAGCACCTGCCCGTAGGAAAGGCGCTGGTTGCCGGTCACGCCGATTTCCGTCAGCGCCAAGTATGAGGTGGTGGTGACCAGCCGGTAGCCGAAGATGAGCGCTCCGCTGAGCAGCACCAACACCAGAAGCACGCCAAAGAACATGGTGGCGTTTTTTACCGCCGCCCCAGCGTCCATGTTGAAGTGCGGGGTCGAGCCGTCTCTGCGGGCGCGATTCACACGCACGGGAGCTTTGCGCTGCTGGTCGCGGTTTCTGCGCGGTACGCCGTACATGCCCATCAGAGCACCACCACTTCAGTTTCCAGGCTCAGGCCCGACTTTTTGCGCACAAGTTCGCGTCCCAGTTCCAACAATTCCAAAGCATGTTGGGCCGTACCGCCGCCAACGTTGACTAAAAAATTCGCATGGATGCTTGAAAAAGCCATTCCGCCCAGGCATTTGCCGCGCATTCCAGCCTCATCAAGCAGCTTGCCCGCGCTATAGCCCACGGGATTTTTGAACACGCAGCCTGCGCTTTTCGCCGTCACGGGCTGGGTCGCTTTCTTTTTGCCGTAGTAGGCCGCCATGCGGGTGCGGATGGCCGCAGGAGTGCTTGCCTCCAGCAGCAGTTCCACTTCCCAGATGAGCTGGAACCCGGCAGCCAGGCCGGAATCGAAATGCCGGTAGCCGAAGGAGCAGTCCACCGCATCGCGCCACACCAGCCCACCTTCCGGGGTCCAAATGCGCACGCGCCGGACCAGAGAACCGATTTCTACGCCGTAGGAGCCAGCGTTCATGGCCACTGCCCCACCCAGGCGCCCCGGCACGCCGGTCAGGCTTTCCAGGCCTGAGAAACCAGCGGCTTGGCACACTCCGGCCAGCCGAGGCAGGCCAAAGCCAGCGCCAACCCGCACGAGCGTTTTGGCATCATTCTGGGGCAGAAATTCCGGCTGGGCCGTATTGCCGGCGTGCACCAGCACCAGGGCGTGTTCGCCGTCTCCCGCCAGCAGGTTGCTGCCAAAGCCCAGGGCAAAGGGGGTGCCGCCCAGCTTGGGCAACTGCACAGCCAAGGTATCCAGGCCGGACGCATCATGCACCACGGCCAAGGCCAGGGCGGGGCCGCCAAGGCGTAGGGTGGTGTGCTCCGAAAGGAGCGGGCGTTCGGTCAGAACCAGAGTCATGCTGCGTCCCTTACTCGTCGTCCGTTGCGGTGCTGAGCCAGTTTTCGCCCACCTGATAAATACTGCCCGCGCCCATGGTTACAAACAGGTCGCCGGGTTTCAAAATATCCTTCAACTGCCGCTCCATGCCCGCAAAGTCCGGGAAAAAGCGCACCTTGGTCTTGCTTACTTGCTTGATTCCCTGGGCGAGGCTCATGCCGTTTACGCCGGGAATGGGTGACTCGCTGGCGGGGTAAATTTCCGTCAGCAGCAGCAGGTCCGCCGGCTGGAACACGGTGCAGAAATCGCCGAACAAGGCCTGTGTGCGGCTAAAACGATGCGGCTGGAAGGCCACCACAAGGCGGCGATCTGGAAAACAGGCCTTCGCGGTGTCCAGCGTGGCTTTGATCTCCGCCGGGTGGTGCCCGTAGTCATCCACCACCAGCACGCCGCCTTTTTCGCCCTTGCGCTCAAACCGGCGACCCACGCCGCCGAAGTTGGCAAGACCCTTGAGAATGGCGTCCTTGGGCAGTCCGGCCTCTATGGCTACGCCAATGGCCCCCAGGGAGTTGAGCACGTTGTGCATGCCCGGATGAGCCAGAGTAACCTGAGCCCACGGTTTGCCGTCTAAGGTCACATCGAAGATGCTGCGCAGACTGCTGGTGATGATCTGGCCGCGCAGGCGGTTTTTCTGGCCCAGGCCGTAGGTCAGGCAGGGGCGCTTGATCTGCGGCAGCAGGCGGGAAACGCCGGGGTCATCGCCACACACCACGTTCACTCCATAGAAGGGAATGGAGTTCAGGAAGGTGGTGAAGGACTTGTCGATGGCCGCTTGGTCTGCGTAAAAGTCCAAATGGTCGCGGTCCACGTTGGTCACAACGGTCATGATGGGCGACAGGCAAAGGAAGGAGCCGTCGCTTTCATCGGCCTCGGCAATAAGGAACTCGCCCTCGCCCAGGCGGGCGTTGCTGCCGTAGGTGTTCAGGCGACCGCCGATGATGACGGTGGGGTCTAGGCCTGCCTCGGTAAAAATCGTCGCTAAAAGCGAGGTGGTCGTGGTTTTGCCATGGGTGCCGGCCACGGCTATGCCGGTGCGCATGCGCATCAGCTCGGCCAGCATTTCCGCGCGCGGAATGATGGGGATGGACAGCTCGCGGGCACGCACCAACTCGGGGTTGGTGTCCTGGATGGCTGTGGATTTAACCACAACGTCGGCGTTGCCCCAGGTTTTCGGCTCCGTGGCCGATGTACACCGTTGCACCCAGTTGTTGCAGGCGGCGTACCACGTTGCCAGCGGCCATATCCGAGCCGGTAACGGTGAAGCCCATGTTCAGCAGTACTTCGGCGATGCCGCTCATGCCCGCGCCGCCAATGCCCACCATATGCACGGTGCTGACGCGGCTGTACATGGCGGGGCTGGCGCTGCGGCCTGGCACGGCGACACGTTTCATTTCATTGTCCATCATGTTCCTTCCTCCAGGCCTAGGCGTTGCCGCGGCAGAGTTCTTCCAGCCCGTCGGCGATATGCGCGGCGGCGTTTGGCATGGCGAAGCTTTTGGCGGCCTGAGCCATGCTGGCGAGGGCCTCTGTATCGTCTAACAATCCCAGAACGTTTTCGATCAAGCTTGCTGGCGAAAGATTGTCCTGCTCCAGCAGCCGGGCCGCGCCCAATTTGGATAAGGACACAGCGTTGACGTGCTGGTGGTTGTGCGCAGCAAAGGGAAACGGCACCAGAATGGCCGGTGTGCCCGTGGCCGCCAGCTCAAAAATTGTTGAAGCACCAGAGCGGCACAGGGCCAGGTTGGCCCAGCCGTAGGCTCCGGCCATGTCGTCCACAAAGCCGTGCACCTGGGAAGGGTCCGCCCCAGCCAGGGCATAGGCGGCGCGTATGCGTTCCTCATCCACACGGCCAGTCTGGTGCAGAATATTCACCCGCGCGGCGATGAGCTGCGGCAAGGCGGCGATGATGGCGTCGTTCAGTGCCTTTGCGCCTTGGCTGCCGCCCAGAACCAGCAGGTTGCGGCCCTCTCCGCTGACTTTTTCCACGCCCATCAGTTGTTGGCGTACCGGATTTCCCGTGCGCTGCACCTTGGCCGCCGGGAACAAGCCCAGCTTGTCGTCGAAGGAGACAAAGACGCGCCGGGTAAACTTCGCCAGCAGACGGTTGGTCACGCCGGGGATGGAATTTTGCTCGTGCACAGCGTTGGGAATGCCCAGCATGGCGGCGGCAAGCACAGGGCAGAAGCCCGCGTACCCACCAAAGCCGATGACCACCTGTGGCATGAAGCTACGCAGAGCGTTTGTGGCCTTGATGACACCGCGGCCGACCCAGACAGTGGCGAACAGGGATTTGAGCCCTTTGCCAAGCACCCCGCTGGCGGGCAGGGCGCGGAAGTCCAGGCCGGCGCGGCGGGCCAAATCGCCCTCTGGGCCATTACCGCCCAGAAAAAGCACACGCGCAAGCGGGTTGCGGCGGCGAATTTCATCCGCCACGGCAATGGCCGGGAAGATGTGCCCCCCGGTTCCGCCAGTGGTTACCACCATGCGTTCTATGACTGCTGTTGTGCTCATGCCCGGTTCCTTGAAAGATTGAGCAGTATGCCCACGCAGATGAAGGACACGATGAGCGAGCTGCCGCCGTAGCTTACAAAAGGCATGGGAACGCCTTTAGGAGGAACGGTTCCCAGCACCACGGCCAAGTTAAGGCAGAAGCCCAGGGCCAGGATCATGGTCATGCCGAAAGCGGTGAAGCGGTCCAGCAGATCGTCCTGCAAAAAGGCGACGCGGAAGCTGCGCAGCATAAGGAAACCCACCAGCAGGAAGATGAGGGAAATGCCGAAGAAGCCCAACTCCTCACCCACCACTGCCATAATGAAGTCGTTGTGCGCCTCGGGCAGGAAGAAGAGCTTTTGCTTGCCCGCGCCCAGCCCGGTGCCGAAAAATTTTCCGGAACCGAAGGCGTAGAGCGACTGCACCAACTGGTAGCCCTCAGCCCGCGCGCTTTTGAAAGGATCGAGGAAGGCGGTCCAGCGCTTGTAGCGGTAGGGGGAGGAGGAAATGAGCAACCAACCGGCCCATCCCAAAACACCACCGGCGCCAACCAAGTACCAAACCCGCGTACCACCCACCAAGCACATGAAGAAGAGCAGGAACGCCAGGAACATGGCGCCGCCAAAGTCTGGTTGCAGCAACAGCAGCGCGCTCATAATGCCGGTGACGAAAAAGGGCGGAATGACGCCGACGCTGAAGCTTTTCACCTGCATGATGTCCTGCTTGCGGGCGAAGAAATAGGCCAGGTACAGCACCAGGGCGGGCTTGGCGAATTCCAACGGCTGCAGGGACATCGGGCCCAGGTGGATCCAGCGTTTTGCGCCGCCTGCCGTGGTGCCGATGATGAGGCAAAGCACAAGCAATCCTATGGCTCCCAATGTCCAGCCGTAGGTCAGGTCGTAGAAGAATTTGCGGTTCACCCGTGCGCAAAAGATCATGATGCCGGTGCCGATGAGGGCGAACAGCGCCTGTTTTTTAAAGAACAGGTATTTGTCGCTGTAGTAGCGCTCGGCCATAATGCCAGAGGACGAGAACACCATGATGAGGCCGATGCCCGCCAGCAGAAGCGCGGCAAAGAGCAGCCAATAATCCATGGGGTAGTACTGCATGTTTTTACGTTGATTCATGCGCGTACCTCCGCACCCAGCAGCTTGGCCACACGGGCGAAGTCGCGTCCGCGTTCGGCATAGCCGCTATAGGCGTCGAAGCTGGCCGTGGCCGGGGAGAGCAAGATGACCTCGCCAGCAGTTGCCAGGGCGAACTGACGGCGTACGGCATCTTCCAGGGTGTTGTCCCAGGTAACGGGGAAATGAGGAGCCAGGGCGGGCTCGAACACCTCGCGCGAATGGCCGAACAGGCCGATGGACACCACGCGTCCGGTCAGCGCGGGGATGATGTTTTCCACCACGCCGCCTTTGAATTTGCCGCCCATGAGCAGACGCACAGGCTTATCGAAGCTTTTGACCGCCGCAACAACGCTGTCGAGGGTGGTTGCCTTGGAGTCGTCGACGAAAAGGATGCCGTTGGCCGTACCCACGGGTTCGATGCGGTGGGGCAGGGCAGAGAAGGCGGCGATGGCTGAGCGGGCTTGCTCCGGGGTAACGCCGAAATGACGCACCATGCGCCAGGCAGCCGCGATATTCTCGCGGTTGTGTTCGCCGGGCAGGCCAGGGCAGTCGAAGTCCGTATCGGCGGTGAAGTAGTCGCGCCGGGCCTTGGTGTAGTTGCGGGCTTCCAATTCCTCACGCATGGCAGCGGGAGCTATGGCCAAACAGCCGTGATCCTGGCGGGCAAAAAGGTTCAGCTTGGCGCTGAGGTATTCTTCCATGTCCGCGTGGTAATCCAGGTGGTTGGCCGCAAAGTTGAGCAAGCAGGCCACGCGCGGAGCAAAGCTGACGCAGTTCTGGAGCTGGAAGCTGGAAATTTCGATGACAAGCACATCCACGGCGGTTTCGGCCATAAGGTAGTCGCACAGCGGGGTGCCGATGTTGCCGCCTACGAAGGTCGTCAGGCCCGCGTGGTTCAATATGTGTCCCACCAAGGTGGTGGTCGTCGTTTTGCCGTTGGTCCCGGTGATGGCGATGACCGGCTCCGTAAGGAACCAGGAGGCGAATTCCATCTCGGCCACTACACGCCAGGGGTCCACGCCAGCCAGCACGGCGGCAAGCTTTTTCACGGGCACGCCAGGGGAGAGCACCACGAGGTCGGCATCCGCAAACTGGCGCGGGCTGTGGGCTCCCGCCTCAAGGGTAATGCCTGCCTCGGCGGGGTTCTCCGTCACCTTCAAAAGGATGTCCTGCGGGGTTTCAGCCTTGGCATCGACAAGACGAACACGCGCGCCCAGGGAGAGCAAAAACCGGCACGCGGCCAAGCCGGAAACGCCTGCGCCGACGACGACAACACGCTTATTCTCAAGAATCTTTAGACTTTGCAGAGTGCGCACAGTTCTCTCCATTCCGTCCTCCCCTTAGCGCAATTTAAGCGTGCTCAGGGCCATCAAGGCCATGAGGATGGAGAGAATCCAGAAGCGGATGATGATCTTCGATTCGGGGATGCCTTTGAGCTCGAAGTGGTGGTGCAGCGGGGCCATGCGGAACATGCGCTTGCCGCCGCTCATCTTGAAGTAGCCGACCTGAAGGATGACCGAGAGTGTCTCGAACACGAACACGCCGCCAGCCAGGGCCAGCACCAGCTCCTGCTTGGCCAGCACGGCGATGAACCCGAGGGTGCCGCCCAGAGACAGCGAGCCGACATCGCCCATGAAGACCTGAGCGGGGTAGGCATTGAACCAGAGGAAACCCAATCCCGCGCCGACAAGCGCACCACACACCACAGTCACCTCACCCACGCCCGGAACAGGTGTGATGTTGAGGTACTGCGAGATCATGGCGTTGCCTGCCGCGTAAATGAAAATGGCAAAGGTGGCGGCGGCGACAACCATGGGGCCGATGGCCAAGCCGTCCAAACCGTCCGTCAGGTTGACGGCGTTGGAGGCGGCAACCAGCACGAACACGGCAAAGGGCAGATACATCAAGCCCAGGTTGGGGTGCACGTATTTAAAGAACGGCACGGCCAATTGGGTGTTGTACGCGGGCTGGAAAATGAGCATGGCGATGGCGGAACCAGCCACTAACAGTTGCCCGGCCAGCTTGGCGCGTGGGGAAATCCCCTTGTTCTGTTTCTTGACCACCTTGGTGTAGTCATCCCAGAAGCCGACCGCCCCAAATCCCACAAACACAAAGAGCGTGAGCCAAATGTACACGTTGGTAAGGTCTGCCCAGAGCAGCACGCTGGAAACAAAGGCCGCGCCAATGAGCAAGCCGCCCATGGTCGGGGTGCCTTCCTTGGCCTGGTGGCAGGTCACTTCTTCCAAAATATGCTGGCGGCAGCGCAGTTTGTTGAGCCATTCAATGAACTTGGGGCCCAGCAGAATAGTGATGACCAGCGCCGTCAGGAGCGCGTACACGCTGCGGAAGGTGATGTACCGGAAGACGTTGAACAGCGTGAACTTTGCGGCCAGGGGGTAGAACAGATGATAGATCATGCCTTCTCCCCTCCTTCCGGCTTCAGGTCGGACAATCCGCAGAGCAGGGCCTGGGCGTACAGCTCCATGTGGCAGGAGTGCGAACCCTTGACCAGCACCACGCCGCCTTTCAAACTGGAGGCGGAAATGCCTGCAAGCACCTGGGCCGGGGCACTCACCGGAGTAACGGCAATGCTGCTGCCTGCGCCACGGGCAACATCGGCCGCGTGGTCGCCTTGGAAAAAGACTGCGCTGGGCTGGATTTTGGCCAGCAGTGCGCCCAAATTCTCATGCGCTTGTGACGCACCGGCGCCCAGTTCACGCATATCGCCCAGCACCAGCACCAAAGGTTTGTCACCAGCCATCAGCTTGGCGGCCTCGATGCTGCGTGCCATGGACAGCGGATTGGCGTTGTAGCTGTCATCCACCACGCACCAGTCGCCCCTCATGCAGCAGAAGAAACGCTGATCCGGCAAGCCAGCGGCGGAGAGCCCCTTGGCGATATCCTGAGCGCTGTGTCCCAGGGTGTGGCACAGGGCGGCCACAGCGGCGGCGTTCTCGGCAAAATGCGTTCCGCAGGCAGGCAGTTCAGCCTCTACGCATGTGCCATCGATGACCAGTTCAAACAGGCCACGACCGCCCTCCAGGGCGCGCAGGAACCGAGCGAAATATTTGGCTGTACTGTCCAGTGCGGAAAAGCCCACCACGCCGGGCAATTCGGCCTTGGCCGCAGCCCACAGAAGCGGGTAATCCATACAGCACAGACCCGTGCCGCCAGGCTTTACATGGGCCAGCAGCGAGGCCTTGGCGCGCGCCACACCCTCCAGGCTGCCCAGGCCTTCCAAATGCGCAGGGCCGATGTTCAGCACCAGGGCAATGTCCGGGGCGATGATGGCACCCAGCTCGGCCATATCGTTCGGCTTGCTGATGCCTGCTTCCATGACCCAGACGTCTTCTGCGCCGGTGGCGGCCAGGATGGACAGAGGAAGCCCCACCTGGTTGTTGAAATTCTTGTGGTTTTTAGCCACACGGTCCGCTGTACCCAGGATGTGCTCCAAGGTTTGGGCGGTCAGTTCCTTAACGGTTGTCTTGCCAGCAGTGCCGGTGACGGCGATGACCGTAGCCGTTGCGCGTTCGCGCCAGCAGCGGCCAAGCTTACCCAGGGCGATCAGCGTATCCGGCACCACAATGACCGGGCACTTGACCTTGTCCAGCGGGCGATCAGCAATGATGACAGCGGCACCCAGGCCGGAAACTTGTGCGGCGTAGTCGTGGGCATCGTGTTTCTCGCCCTTCAGGCACACAAAAACATCGCCCTGCTGTACGGCGCGGCTATCCGTGCGCACGGCAAGAACCTTGCGGTCTGCTTCTGCGCCAAGAGCCGAGTTGCCAGTAAGGCAGAGTGCGATGTCGCCCAGGGTCAGATTCACGCGGCATCTCCTTTGATGTGCCGGATGGCGCGAGACACTGCTTCCACATCTGAGAACGGGTGCTTCACGTCGCCAATTTGCTGGTAGGTCTCGTGACCTTTGCCCGCGATGAGCAGGACATCGCCGGGACGCATGATGTCCACGGCCTTGCACAGGGCGCTGTAACGGTCCGCGTCCTCAATAACGATGACATTCTTGCCCGCTTCGGCCATGCCGGGGCGGATGTCGGCCATGATTTCCAGCGGATCCTCATGGCGAGGGTTGTCGCTGGTCAGCACGGCGATGTCGGAGAGCTGCACCACGGCGCGGCCCATGAGCGGACGTTTGGTGCGGTCACGATTACCGCCGCAACCGAATACGGTAATGACGCGGTTGAAATCAAGAGAACGCAGGGCGCGCAGCACATTAATGAGCGCGTCCGGGGTGTGGGCGTAGTCCACAAAAATATCCAGGTCATAGGCATTGGCTACGCGCTCTAACCGGCCAGGCACGCCGGTGAACGGAGCCAGCGCCATCATGTCCGAGCCGTTGAGACCCAAGCCAAGACCTACAGCCTGTGCGGCCAGCAGGTTGGAGGCGTTGTGCGCGCCCACCAAGCCGGAATCCAGCGTCCAGGTCTTGCCTTCATAGTCCATACGCAGGGTGATGCCCTTGCCGGTGCTTTTTTCGATGGTGCCGCGCAGCATGCGGTTGCCGCCCTCGATAACCGCGCCACCCAGGCTAAAGCCAACGGCGTCCGGGTTTTCTGAAAGCAGGCGAACTCCGTAGGGGTCGTCGGCATTGGCGGCCTTGAACTTATCCATGCGCGGATAGGTGTTGAACAGCAGCTTTTTGGCCTGATAGTACGTCTCGAAATCGCCGTGGTAGTCCAGGTGATCCTGAGTCAGGTTGGTCAACACGGCGGCGTCGAAGCTGAGCCCAGCCACGCGCTTTTGGTGCAGGGCGTGGGAGCTGGTCTCCATAACCACGGTATCCACACCCGCCTCGCTCATTTTGGCGAAAAGTTCGTGCAATTTCCAGCAGCCTGGGGTGGTCAGGTTGGCGTCTACATGCCCGCCGGGCCAACGGTAAGCCACCGTTCCCAGCACGCCTACGGAGCGGCCAGCCCCCGCCCAACCCCCCTCCATCGGGGTGCCAAAGGCTGCCGTGCCCG
>Ga0183099_1000500_pt1 | contig 28591 bp, 23 predicted proteins | sample Biomet1_FD_127788 | JGI IMG/M metagenome (GOLD analysis project Ga0183099, IMG submission 127788) | Microbial communities from bioreactor (seeded with anoxic lake sediment) at LBNL, California, USA - Biofuel metagenome 1 | ecosystem: Engineered > Bioreactor > Anaerobic > Unclassified ...
GAAAACTATAAGTTACTTTGGTAAAGCAGGTGCAGGTCAATGTGCTAAGATGAGCAATCAAATTGCAATTGCTTCTAATATGATGGGAGTTTGTGAGGCACTTGTCTATGCAGAAAAATGCGGCCTTGATCCTAAAACCGTGTTAAAAACGATAGAAACTGGGGCGGCAGGATCTTGGTCGTTATCGAATTTAGGGCCAAGGATGCTTAAGGGCGATTATGATCCAGGATTTTTCATCAAACATTTTATCAAAGATATGAAAATAGCCATTGAATCAGCGGAGGCCATGAATCTCAATTTACCGGGATTGAAACTGGCGAAGTCCCTTTATGAGGAGCTGGCGAGTTCTGGAAAAGAAAATCTTGGCACCCAAGCACTGCTGCAGTGGTATAGTCAAAAATGAAAACAGGCAGCTAAGTAAAAAATATACTTAGCTGCCTATTTGGCGTTCTTATTTTTGTCCAAAAGCAAATATTTTTACAATCAAAAAGGTCACAGGAACACCGATGATAGCGGCGGTCAGATAAGATATCACAGGTGGAAAGGCCAATTGGTTGTAAAAAATAAAAACGATGATATTCTGGATAATGAAGTTAGGAATATAAGATAAGGCGAATTTTAGGTAGGCATTCATTGCCATGGCTTGCTTGAATATGAGTTTACAGTTTAACCAATAGGCGATCGATAGACTGGAAAGATATCCGATGTTAAATGCCAGGTTGGCGTCGGGGACAAGGCCTGATAGCAGATAGGCAATGATCGTGCAATTGAATGTGTTGATGCAGCCGACCAAAAGGAACAAAAAGAATTGTCTGGTGCAAAAATGATGCTTTATTTGTTTGATTACTTGCAATAAATTCACCTCATTTGAGTTCTTATAGCATTATCCACATATTTATTAGGTTTGTCAAATCCTAAGATGGAAGAAAAGATAAAGTATTTATAAACTTTTTTTAGCTAGGCCTGGCGCTGTTGCATATTGCCAGGTCTGCGATTATAATAAGGCTCAGCAATGTTTTATTATACAAACAAAAGATATGTGGGAGCGGATTATGAAACTTATAACGATTGTAGTACCGGTTTATAACGAGGAAGACAATATTGTTCATTTTTATCAGGCTGTTTGTGATGTCATGGCAAGTCAGCCGTATCGATTTGAACTGATTTTTGTTGATGATGGTTCGGCAGATAGAAGCCGGGAAATCATTTGCGGCCTAGAGGAAAAGGATGATAAGGTCCAGGGAATGTTTCTGGCTAGAAATTATGGACATCAATTGGCACTGACTTGCGGCCTTGATTATGCAGAAGGCGATGCGGTCATCACGATGGATGGTGATATGCAGCATCCGCCTGAATTATTGCCGACACTTTTAAATCTTTGGGAAGAAGGCGCGGAGGTCGTGCAGACGATTCGTCAAACGACAGAAGGGGTTTCTTGGCTCAAAAAAATGACTTCCAAGTATTATTATAGGCTTTTAAACAAAATGTCGGATGTCCACATGCAAGAAGGCGGATCGGATTTTCGCTTGATGGATAAGCAGGTTGTCACTGCATTTCGCAAATACCGAGAGCATGCCCGTTTTATCCGCGGCATGGTAGGGGCTATGGGGTATCGACAAGTTCAACTTGATTTTATTGCGCCAAAACGCTTTGCGGGGTCGTCTAAATTCTCACCACGAAAGATGCTGCAATTTGCGTTAGATGGCATCATGTCATATTCGCGGACGCCTTTGCGGATTGGTCTATATGGTGGGGTGGTCAGTGGAATCATTTGTATTTTATTGATGCTGCATGTATTGTTCATTAAGTTTTTCACGGACGATGCCGTTCCTGGTTGGGCTACGATTACCTTGATTCTTTTTTTTTGGTGGCATCCAGCTCTCTATATTGGGTATTATTGGTGAATATATCGGACGTGTATTTGAAGAAGTCAAACAACGGCCGCTGTATTTATTGCAGCGCGGGAAGCCCAAGGATATGCGACAGGACTCTCAGCAAGAAAAGAATGCAGCTAGAGGATGAAGAAGGAGGATATCATGGACTATTGCAAACGCTATTTCATCATGGTGATGGGATGTTTGATTGGTGCTTGTGGGTTCAATGCTTTTTTGATACCAGCTCATTTGTTGTCAGGCGGATTGAGTGGTATTGCTATAATTTTTCATTATCTTTTGGATTGGCCAATCGGTGTACAGCTGATTGTTTTTAATTTACCAGTGTTTTATATCGCTTATCGTGTTTTTGGCCGGTTGTATGCAGTGGATACGCTTATCGGTACCGTGCTTTTTTCAATCTGTATCGATGCGACCAGCTTTCTGTCAGACTACAAGCTTTTAGATGATATGATGCTTGCAGCTATTTTTGGCGGAGTATTGGCTGGAATCGGTTTTGGCCTGGTGTTTCGGGTCAACGCCAATACAGGCGGCTTGGATGTCGCCGGAGCTGTCGTCAAAAAGTTCTATTCTTACGATGTAGGATCCGTTATCTTTGTGCTTAATTGTTTGATTGTTTTTGCCGGAGGTTTTTTGTTTGACTTAAAGACCTCATTGTTTACGTTTATTGCAGTGTATGTTACAGCAGAACTGACGAATCGGATTGTAGCCGGATTCAATCGAGAAAAATCAGTGATTTTGATTTCGCCGCAGGCAAAGCATATTGCGGCGGCGATCATGCAAGATGTGAACCGCGGTGTTACCTTCATCAGTGGGCGCGGGGCGTTTACTAAGCAGGAAAAAGAAATTTTATTTATCGTCGTGAGCTTGACGCAGATCAGTAAGATAAAAATGATTGCCGATGCGATAGATCCGGCTGCGTTTATGATTGTATCAGATGCTTCTGAAGTTTTAGGGCGGGGCTTTACTTTAGATAACAGAACCATAGGAAAAGATAAATAAATATGCATACAAAAAAGCAAGCGTTACAAATGTAATGCTTGCTTTTTTCACTTGAAAAAAATTACGAAATGACGTAAAATAATAATAAACAATAACAAATGATAAAAAGAAATGAGTGGTTTTGATGAACGAGCGGATCCAATTGCTGCGAAGTAATATTTTGACGTCGAAACGATGGGCTTCAATCGAACAGGCTGCGATTATAACGAAAACCTATCAAGAAAATGAACAGGAAAATGTCTCGGTAAAGAGAGCTTTGGCATTTGAGCAAGCCTTAGCGCAAATGAAAATTGCGGTTGAACCAGGAGAATTGATTGTGGGCAACCGTACTTGCGGCATTCGTGCGGGTGTTGTTTTCCCCGAGAGCGGAAGTTCTTGGGTAGATCAAGAATTTGAAACTTTACCGACGCGCCCGCAAGATACGTTTGAGGTCCATCCGGAAGATATTGAATTTTTTTCGCGAAAAAATCAAGCCGTATTGGCAGGGTAAGTCCTTGGAAGATATTCTAAAAAAAAGGTATGGAGCAGAGATCGGAAAAATAGCTAAGGTTGTAAAAATCAACCAAAAAGATCATGCGCAGGGGCATATCTGTCCAGATTGCCGTAAATGGCTGGAGAAAGGTCCGGCAGGTTTGCGGCAAGAGGCACAAAGAGCTTATCAAATCAGTTCAGATGAAAAAAAGGATTTTTACCGGAGTGTAAGTATTGCTTTAGGGGCAGTAGAGCATTTCATGAGGCGTTACGCTGATTTGCTGGAGTCCATGGACTTGGAGCAAAAAGACGAAAGTTTGTCGAATGAGCTGCAAGAACTTGCCAGGATTTGCCGGAATCTTGCGAGCTATCCGCCAAAATCTTTTCATGAGGCGGTTCAATCGTTGTGGTTCTTGTTCGTTGCTTTACAGATGGAGTCCAATGCATCTTCTTTTTCACCGGGGCGAATGGATCGATATTTATATCCCTTTTATGAAAAAGATATAAAAGATGGACGATTGACAAAAGAGCGTGCTTTGGAAATAACAGAATGCCTATGGCTCAAATTCAATGAAATCGTCTATATGAGAAATGCCAATAGCGCAAAGTATTTTGCCGGGTTTCCGATCGGTTTCAATATCGCTTTAGGGGGGCTCGATGAAAACGGTGTGGCAACAGAAAATGAACTGACCTATCTTTTCTTAAAAGCGCAAGAAGAAATCGGTTTACCGCAGCCGAATCTTTCGGTGCGACTCAATAAGAAAACTTCAGATGAACTTCTTGAGACGAGTATAAAGGTTGTCGCTAAGGGCAGCGGTATGCCGCAGTTCTTCAACGATGAATCGGTAATCAAAGGTCTTTTGGCGCTTGGGATTTCACGTAAAGATGCTTTGGACTATGCCATTGTCGGCTGTGTAGAACTTACGACGCAGGGCAACAACCTTGGTTGGAGCGATGCGGCGATGTTCAATTTGAACAAAGCTTTAGAGCTAGTCTTGAATCATGGTGTTTGTTTGCTGAGTGGTGAGAAAATCGGTCCGGATTTTGGTGGGCTGGATACCTATGAAAATTTTGCTGCCTTAGAAGAAGCGTTTAGAAAAACGATAGACTTTTTTATGGAAAAAATGATAAAAGCCTGTGAAATGGTCGAAAAAGCACATATGGATATTTTGCCTTCTCCTTTTTTGTCGGCGGTTATCGATGACTGTATTGAACGAGGGCTTGATGTGACTTGCGGTGGAGCGCATTATAATTTATCCGGAATACAAATGATACAAGTGGCTAATATAGCCGATAGTTTAGCGGCGTTAAAGCAGCTTGTATATGAAGAAAAACGTCTCGATGGGGAGGCTGTTTTAAAAGCTTTGCAAAATAATTTTGTCGGAGACGATATTTTAAGAGCGGTTCTTTTGAATAAAGTCGGTAAATATGGCAATGATATTGCCTGGGTCGATGAGCTTGGCACGAAGTGGGCAGCGTATTTTAGAAAAAGCCTGTCTGCTTATACCAATTGTCGTGGAGGAAAATATCACACGGGAATGTATACGGTTTCTGCACATGTGCCAATGGGTGAAAATGTCGGTGCAGCACCAGATGGACGATATGCTGGAACTCCTTTGGCTGATGGTGGGTTGTCACCGGTTTATGGCCGTGATATAAAAGGGCCAACAGCTGTGCTAAAATCTGTTTCCAAGCTCGGTAATGATTTAACGACAAATGGCGGATTATTGAATATGAAGTTCTTGCCGGAGTTTTTCGCGACGGAAGGCGGTATTAAAAAATTTGGCCAGTTTTTACGGGCGTTTGTAGATTTGGAAATTCCGCATATCCAGTTCAACGTATTGCGGCGAGAAGATCTTTTGGCCGCACAAAAAAATCCGGAGGCTTATCGCAGCCTAACGGTCAGAGTTGCTGGCTATACCGCTTACTTCACTGAGCTCGATGGTAAGCTGCAAGATGAGATCATTGCCAGAACATCATACGCAGATATTTGATTGTAAAAATAAAAGTCGTTATGTGAACGAAAAAATCTCCTCGGAGGACATTTGAGGAGATTTTTTCGTGTTGGAATATATTTTCTTGCAAGATATATGATATAATATGAAAAAAATAATATGGAGTGTATAGTATGGCGAAGTTGAATCGATTGTCTCTTCCGGATCAAGTATATGAAGATTTAAAGTGGAGAATTATTTCTTTGGAACTGCCTTTGGGCAGCCGTTTGAATGCCAGTGAATTGCAAAGATTTTACAGCGTGAGCAGCACGCCTATTCGTGAAGCGCTGAATCGTTTGAGCAGAGATGGCTTGATTGCTTATACGAATAATGTAGGTGCACAGGTTATTTCATTGACACCGCAGGATATTGTCGAAATCAGTGAAGTTGGTTTTGCCTTGCGGGCAGAGGCATTGCGATTGACGATGAGACGCGGATTATCGTCTGGTTTGGCCGATTCTTTAGCGTCGCATATCAAGGCGTATGAAGAAGCAGCAGATCAAGGCGATCTTCGCCGGTATATCTTGAAAATCGAAAGAAGTTTTTTTGATCAGACCGGCAATGCTCGTTTGGTGGATACCATCATAGGAATGGCACCGCAACTGGATCTTTTACAAAATCTTTTCATTAAAGCATTGGAGGAGCATAAACTCGATTTTGGAGGAAAAATACGAGACTACGAAGAGGTATGTCATCTGATTCGTCAAGAAAATACAGAAGAAGCAATCCTTGCATTAGAAAAATTGTGTTATCATGGAGCTGAATTGGCACAATTGGGTTTGGCATCGGTGCTTGCTAAAACGAAATAATAAAATCATATATCTTGCAAGATGTATGATTTGTGATATAATGAGAGCTATTGTGCAGCAGTCTTTTGCTTAAGCATGGACTTTAATCGCACAGGTATTATGAGGTGAAGATTTATGGAAAAAAAGAAATCAAAAAATTCAAGGCGTTTGGTATTAGCGACTATATTAGGCTCTTTAGCTGCTCTAGGTCCGCTTTGTTCAGATTTGTACCTACCGGCGCTGCCGCAAATTGCTGCAGATTTAGGCAGCGATACGGCCCTGGTGCAGCTGAGTTTGACGGCGACGCTTTTGGGGCTGGCTCTGGGACAGCTTTTTATTGGACCGATCAGTGATATGAGTGGGCGGAAAAAACCACTGCTTATTACTATGGGACTTTTTGTGGCGGTGACTTTTCTTTGTGGCTTCGTGAATTCGGTTCCGCAGCTGATTGCTTTGCGATTTTTACAGGGGCTTGTCGGCTCTGGTGGTGTTGTTTTATCAAGGACAATCGCCTGTGATTTATATGAAGGTACGGAATTGACCAAGTTTTTTTCTTTGTTGATGGCAATCAATGGGTTGGCGCCTATTTGTGGCCCTGTGCTTGGGGGGCAAATTTTAAGATTTTCTCATTGGCCGGGAATTTTTATTGTTTTAGGCTGTATCAGTATTTTGATTTTTATTGGAGCCGCAGGGCTTAAAGAGACTTTGCCGGTGGAAAAACGCAAACCGAGCGGAATAAGAACAACATTTTCGATGTTTGCTGGCCTTTTCGCCAATAAGGTCTTCATGGGGTATGTATTGATTCAAGGCTTTGTCATGGCAGCTTTTTTTGGCTATATAGCGGCATCGCCTTTTGTGCTTCAAACGATGTATGGATTATCCGCTACGATGTTTAGCATCTGCTTTGCGGTAAATGGGCTGGGTGTAATGATCGCGGCTCAGGCCACTGCCAGATTGAGTGTGCGCTATGGTGATAAGCCGGTGCTGTTTGGTGGCTTGATTATTTCGCTGCTGGCAGGTGCAGCTGTTCTTTTATTGGCGCTCAATAATGTCATGTCTGTCGGACTTATGCTCGGCGCTTTGTTTTTTGTCGCTTCGAGTATAGGTATCACAACGACGACGAGTTTTACCTTGGCAATCGGCAGTCAAAGGGGCGCGGCGGGGACCGCTTCAGGCCTTTTGGGGGTTGCCGTGTTTTTGTTCGGGGCGTTGGCATCACCGCTTGTCGGCATGGGCGGAAGCACGACGGCAGTTCCCTTAGGAATTGTTTTAGTTGCAGCTGATGGCATTGCATTACTTATTTTCTTGGCTGTGCGCCATAAAGGTGTCCATTAAAACAAACGAACTTTATAAATAGGTCAAACGTGGCGAGAGCAAATTCAACTTGCTTTCGCCGCGTTTTTGCTCTATAATGAAGAAAGTGTTTTTAGGCGGTTAGAGCCAAAAACAGTATGTAATATTACTGCATTGAGCAGGAAGTTTGACCATTTCTTGGATTTTCAGGAAATTAGGGCCATGCGGACAGCCGGGTCAAATGCCGAAATTGGCAACTTTCGTTGCCTTATTGATTGAGCGTAAGCTCTGAATTTTATAAGTTAGCTTATAGTGACGTAGATCTCACACTTGTGAAACAATCAATAAGAGTAGTAAAAGTAAATTCTTGCTATATAGACTCTGATGCCTACATGTTCAAGTAATCGAATATTTATGTCAACCCATTCCGATCGGAGGCGGGTTTGAGATGATGCGAATATTTATGTAGAAGAACTCAAGTGAATGAGAGCGGAGAACGCCATTCGTTTGGGTTTTTTTGTCGTACATAAGGCTTTCTTATAATGGTTTCTTTAATCTAAGACAGGAAGAAGGGCAAAGGCGTGGATGAAAAATTAAAGTTGTATGGCTTTAATAATTTGACGAAATCATTGAGCTTTAATATTTATGATGTGTGTTATGCAAAGACGGCCAGAGAACAAAAGGATTATATTGCTTATATAGATGAGCAGTATAATTCAGATCGTCTGACTAAAATTTTATTCCACGTGACGGAAATGATCGGGGCACATGTATTGAATGTGTCAAAGCAAGATTATGATCCGCAAGGTGCCAGCGTGACTTTTTTGATTGCGGAAGGCAATATGGTCCCTGCTGGTTATAAAAGTCCGGTGGATGCTGCCGTGACCTACCGAGATGCGGTAGTTGCGCATTTGGATAAAAGCCATGTGACGGTCCACACGTATCCGGAGTTTCATCCGGATACAAGCATAGCGACGTTTCGCGTGGACATCGATGTAGCAACTTGTGGAGAAATTACGCCGCTTAGTACACTCGATTATCTTATTGGTAACTTTGATTCGGATATCATTACGATGGATTACCGAGTCCGTGGTTTTACCAGAGATGTTTCCGGGAAAAAATTGTTTATGGACCATAGAATAACCTCGATCCAAGACTATGTCGATGCACAAACACTGGCGAAGTATGACGCAGTCGATATCAATATGTATCAAGCGAATTTGTTTCATACGAAGATGCTGATAAAAGAGCCGGAACTGCAAAATTATCTGTTCAATACGGATATTTACGAAATCCCCCCTAAGACAAGATTGGAAATCAGCAATAGTCTTAGACGTGAGATGATTGAGATTTTCAGTGGGACGAATGTGTTTTAAAAGGGAGAATGATTGTGGGAATGGATAAAAAGTCGCAGGATAGAGCGCCTGTTTTGGAAGCTCTCAAAAAATTGAAGACGATGCGGATTGTGCCATTTGACGTTCCAGGGCATAAAAGAGGTCGGGGCAATAGGGAACTGACCGATTTTCTTGGTGAAAAATGCATGGCCGTGGATGTCAATTCGATGAAGCCGCTGGATAACCTTTGCCATCCGGTTTCTGTCATCAAAGAAGCAGAGGAATTGGCTGCCCAGGCATTTGGTGCCAGTCATGCTTTTTTCATGGTTGGAGGAACGACTTCAGCTGTGCAGAGTATGGTGCTCACTGCTTGCAAAAAAGGTGATAAGATTATTTTGCCAAGGAATGTTCACCGTAGTGCGATCAATGCTATGATTTTGTGTGGAGCTGTTCCTGTGTATGTAAATCCGCAAATGAATCCTGTTCTTGGGATTTCACTGGGGATGCGTGTTGCTGAAGTAGCACAGGCAATCAAAGAAAATCCTGATGCCAAAGCAGTCTTTGTCAATAATCCGACCTATTATGGCATATGTTCAGACCTGAGGGAAATAACCAAACTGGCTCATGCGCATGGCATGTTGGTTTTAGCAGATGAAGCACATGGAACGCATTTTTACTTTAGTGACAAACTGCCGATTGCAGCAATGGAAGCCGGAGCGGATATGGCAGCGATCAGCATGCATAAATCTGGTGGCTCTTTGACGCAAAGTTCATTTTTATTGATTGGCCCTACTGTGCAGGAAGGTTATGTGCGCCAAATCATAAATCTGACGCAAACGACTAGTGGCTCGTATCTTTTGATGGCAAGCCTAGATATATCGCGACGGAATTTGGCGCTGCACGGACAGCAAGTTTTTGATCAGGTCATTGATTTAGTGCAATATGCCCGCGATGAGATCAATCATATAGGTGATTATTATGCGTATTCAAAAGAGCTGATCAATGGCGATTCTATCTATGATTTTGATGTGACCAAATTATCGGTTCATACGCTCGATATCGGCTTGGCTGGAATCGAAGTCTATGATATTTTGCGTGATGAATATGATATTCAGGCAGAATTTGGCGATATCGGAAACTTGTTGGCATATGTGTCCGTCGGAGATCGCCCCAAGGACATTGAACGCTTGGTCAGCGCCTTGGCAGAGATTCGCCGCCATTATAAAAAGGATAAAACCGGAATGCTCGAAGCTGAGTACATAAATCCACGAGTCAGTGCCGCGCCGCAAGATGCTTTTTATGGCGAGAAACAGGCACTGCCGCTTAAAGAGGCGGCCGGTAAGGTTTGCAGCGAATTTGTCATGTGCTATCCACCGGGAATACCGATTTTGGCTCCGGGTGAATTGATCACGGAAGAAATCCTTGATTATATAAGCTATGCCAAAGAAAAAGGCTGTTCGCTTACAGGACCAGAGGATATGAATATAGAACATTTAAATGTTATGGTGGGAGCTGATTGATGTGGAACTTTGGTTTACAGAAAAGCACACAAATAATGTAAATTTCTCAATAAAAGTCGATAGGCAGCTGTATGCTGGGAAATCTGAATTTCAGCGAATCGATATTTTTGATTCACCTGAATTCGGGCGTTTTTTAACGCTGGATGGTTACATGATGTTGACGGAAAAAGATGAATTCATCTATCATGAAATGATCGTTCATGTGCCGATGGCAGTTCATCCGGCAGCGAAAAAAGTATTGGTGATCGGCGGCGGCGATGGCGGGACTTGCCGGGAGCTGCTTCGATATGCGACGGTTGAAAGCATCGATCTCGTAGAAATCGATGAACTCGTCGTCGAGGTCTGTAAGAAATATTTGCCACAAACTGCAGGGTGCTTCACGGACACACGGGTTCGTTTCCATTTTGAGGATGGGCTCAAATTCATTCGTCACTGTGAGGATCTATATGATTTGATCATTGTTGATTCGACGGATCCTTTTGGTCCGGGCGAGGGGCTATTTACAAAAGAATTTTATGGCAACTGCTATAAGGCCTTAAAACAAGACGGTATTATGGTGAATCAGCATGAAAGTCCTTTTTATGCTGAAGATGCTTATGCTATGCAACGTGCCCACAAAAGGATCGTGGAATCCTTTCCAATCAGCCGAGTGTATCAAGCCCATATTCCGACATATCCGTCGGGACATTGGCTTTTTGGCTTTGCGTCAAAGAAATACCATCCGGTCAAGGACTTAAACGGTGTGAAATGGAACGCTTTGGGGCTGAAAACGCGTTATTATAATACGCAGCTGCATGCAGGTTCTTTTGCTTTGCCAAACTATGTGGAGGAAATGATGCGCGATGTTGAATAGGAATGTGGAAACTTTTTTAGGCTGTGACAAAGAATACGAGGATTCGAGAATTGTTCTGTTTGGAGCACCCTTTGATTCAACGACATCGTATCGGCCAGGGACTCGTTTTGCCAGCCGAACGATGCGAGCTGAATCCTATGGACTGGAAACGTATAGTCCATATCAAGATATGGATTTAGAAGATACGGCGGTGTTTGATGGCGGGGACCTAGAACTTTGTTTTGGCGATCCGGTGCAAGCACTAAAGTCCATTGAGGATTTTGCGGCAGAAATTCTAAACGATGGGAAAATGCCTTTGATGATTGGCGGCGAACACTTGGTGACGTTAGGCGCAGTTCGTGCGGTTTTGGCAAAATACCCGGATTTGCATATTTTACATTTTGATGCGCATGCTGATTTGCGTGATGAGTATCTTGGGGCGAATTTATCTCATGCAACGGTTTTGCATCGTGTTTGGGATTTAGTCGGCGATGGAAAAATATTTCAATTTGGCATTCGCAGTGGCGAACGTGAGGAATTCCGCTGGGGTGCAGATCATGTGCAAACGCGAAAATTTGATTTTGAAGGACTTGCTGACGTTTTGTTGAAGTTACAGGGAAAGCCCGTATATTTTACGCTCGACTTGGATGTACTGGATCCGTCGATTTTTCCGGGGACGGGAACACCAGAGGCTGGTGGGGTAACTTTCTTGCAGCTTTTGTCTGCGCTGCATAAACTAGATGGTGTCAACATCGTCGGTGCGGACATCAATGAATTGTCACCGCCGTATGACGCTAGTGGGACTTCGACTGCTGTTGCATTGAAGGTCTTGCGGGAGTTTTTATTGGTATTAGAAAAGAAACATAACGTGAAATAAAAATATATTTGCTGAAAATTGGAGGAATCTGTTATGGGAAAAGCGTTAATTATTGGTTGTGGCGGTGTAGCAGGGGTAGCGATACACAAATGCTGCCAAAACAGCGAGGTTTTTGAAGAAATCTGCATTGCAAGTCGGACGAAAAGCAAATGCGATGCAGTGAAAGCAGCACTCGATGGGGGAAAAACAAAAATTACGACAGCACAAGTTGATGCGGACAATGTACCAGAACTTGTCGCTTTGATAAAAAAGGTTAAACCAGATGTTGTATTGAACTTAGCCCTTCCGTACCAGGATCTTACGATTATGGATGCATGCCTTGAAACAAAGACGAATTATGTCGACACAGCAAACTATGAACCGATTGATACGGCAAAGTTTGAGTATAAATGGCAATGGGATTATCGTGAACGCTTTGAAAAAGCTGGAATCACGGCGCTTCTGGGCAGTGGATTCGATCCGGGGGTAACCGGTGTGTTCAGTGCACATGCGATGAAACATCATTTTGATGAAATCAATTACATCGATATTTTGGATTGCAATGCAGGCGACCATGGTTACCCGTTTGCTACAAATTTCAATCCGGAAATCAACATTCGTGAAGTTTCAGCCAAAGGCAGCTACTGGGAAAATGGAAACTGGATTGAAACAGAACCGATGGAAATCAAGCGTACGTATGATTTCCCGGAAGTCGGTGAGAAAGATATGTATTTACTGCACCATGAAGAATTGGAATCCTTGGGCCTTAACATCAAAGGAATCAAACGGATTCGTTTCTTCATGACCTTTGGTCAGAGCTATCTGACGCATTTGAAATGCTTGGAAAATGTAGGAATGACGTCGATTGAGCCGATTGAATTCGAAGGCAAAAAAATCGTGCCGTTACAGTTTCTTAAGGCTGTTTTGCCGGATCCGGCAAGCCTTGGTCCTCGTACAGTCGGAAAAACCAATATCGGTTGTATCTTCAAGGGTAAAAAAGATGGCGTGGAAAAGACATATTATGTATATAATGTCTGTGATCATCAGGAATGTTATAAAGAAGTCGGGTCGCAAGCAATTTCTTATACCACAGGTGTTCCGGCAATGATTGGTGCGATGCTGGTCATGAATGGGACTTGGCAAAAACCTGGTGTGCACAATATCGAAGAATTCGATCCGGATCCGTTCATGGATGCTCTTAATAAATGGGGTCTTCCTTGGCAGGAAAGTTTCGCACCTAAAATGGTGGATTGATTATGGTGATGAAAAAAGAATGGCAGGAACTTAAAACGCCATGCTATGTTGTTGAAGAGGAATTGCTAGAGAAAAATCTGCAGATTCTCAAACGCGTATCAGACGCGACCGGCTGTCATATTTTGCTGGCACAAAAAGCATTTTCTATGTTTTACTTTTATCCTTTGATCAAAAAATATCTTGCTGGAGCGACAGCTAGCGGCCTTTATGAAGCTCGCCTTGGTCATGAAGAGATGAAAGGTGAGAATCATATTTTTTCACCGGCTTATCAAGAGAGCGAATTTGACGAGATACTAGAAATTTGCGACCACATTGTTTTTAATTCATTTACGCAGTGGAAAAAATTCCGGGGGCGTGCCTTGGCTGCAGGAAAAGAATGCGGGCTTAGGATAAACCCAGAGTGCTCCACGCAAGAGCATGGGATTTATGATCCGTGTGCTGCCGGTTCACGCTTAGGTATCACTTTGGAAAATTTTGAAGCGGACGAGCTCGATGGTATTACAGGTCTGCATTTTCATACCTTGTGCGAACAAAATGTCGATGCGCTTGAAGAAACATTGATTGCGGTCGAAGAGAAATTTGGCAAATGGCTCCATAAGGTCAAATGGCTTAACTTTGGCGGTGGACACCATATCACAAGAGATGATTATGATGTAGAGCGATTGATACGCTGTATCAATCGAATCAAAAAGACCTATGATGTGGAAGTTTATCTTGAACCAGGAGAAGCCGTTGCTTTACAGGCCGGCTTTTTGATCAGTGAAGTGCTGGAAATCATCAAAAATGGTACGATGACAGCGATTCTTGATACCTCGGCGGCCTGCCATATGCCAGACGTCATTGAAATGCCATACCGCCCGCAAGTTATTGGGGCAGATGAAGCTGGTGTTAAGGCGTATACGTATCAGCTCGGTGGACCGACCTGTTTGGCAGGGGATATCATCGGTGCCTATTCCTTTGATGATGAACTAAAAATCGGTGATCATTTGGTTTTTTGTGATATGGCAATTTACTCGATGGTTAAAAATAATACATTCAATGGCATGAAATTACCAGCAATTGTGGCAGTGCATAAAGATGGTGCCGTTAAAATCGTAAGGGATTTCGGTTATGAAGATTTTAAAATGAGATTATCATAAAAAAAAGCACTGCAAATAATCTGGTTTGCAGTGCTTTTTACTTATACATGAAACATTACTGAAAAGGCGAATGCTAAAGTCTTAGACGGGTGTAGAGGTTTGTAGAACAGATGAAAACTGAAAGAATATAGGGGTTGGAATACATGCGAAAAAGCTATAAAGCTACGGCTGCTTTAGTGATAAGTGCCTTAGGATTTGCCGGATCACAACCATATACCAATGTTTTTTGGGGCGGGCTTTTCAATAGTGGCTGTTTAGCAGCTATGATTGGCGGGCTAGCCGATTGGTTTGCTGTTACGGCCTTATTTCATAAGCCATTAGGGATTTCTTATCGGACGGAGATTTTAACTCGTAACCGCGATCGTTTGATGCAGTCTTTGGTAGAATTCGTTGGCAGTGATTTGCTTAGTGTTGAAAACATCATGAAAATTCTTGGCAAAGAAGATATGGTACAAATGATTTTGCAGTACTTGGATAAATTTGAAGGTCGTGAAAAGCTGAAACAGGCTCTAAACCGCCTTGTTGATGCGGTGCTCAGTGAAATGGATACAAAAAAAATCAGCTCTGAGCTGGAAAAAACAATTAAGGGCAGCTTGGAAAAAATTGATATGCCAGAGTTGTGCCTAAGGCTTTTACGAGAAGCTTTTCAGACCAAGCACAGTGGAAAGATCATAGAATTCTTGGCAGGCAGTGCGTCCTGTTTAGTTAAAGATCCGGCAGTACAACGGATTTTGACGGAAAATATCGCTTTGATAAAAGAAGCGTATACAAATGGATCCTCAGGAAGAAAAATGATGCTTGAAATGTTTGATTTATCCGATGAAAAACTCACTTCTATTTTTACAGCTGAGCTAGATAAGTTTATGGAAAATCTAAAAAAACCAGAAAATAGCACGCATCAACGTTTTCAAATATGGTTATCGGAACAGCTTGCACATGCGAGTAAAAGTGAAGCCTATCGTAAGGCTGTACGGACCTGGGCCGATGATATCGTGCAAAATCGTTTGCCGATTGCCGAGCGGATAGAAGCATATTTAAACCAGCAAATGAAAAATGGTGGTGGCGATATTTTATCTTCGGAACGTGCCATCAATGTCTTTATCGATACGCGTATCGATCAAATAAAAGAATCCGCACAAATGCAAAGTCATCTCAATGAAAAGCTCAACTTGGCAGTTAATGACTTTATCCGTGCACGACATGGCTTTGTAATACAAGTGATTGAAGAAAAACTCAAGGCTTTTTCAAATGAGACACTCGTGGAATTTGTGGAAACCCGTATTGCTGATGACTTGCAGATGATCCGCATAAATGGTTCATTGGTCGGGGCATTGGTCGGGATGTTTTTATATGCAATGACATTTTTGGCAGAAAGGATGTGGGGCTGATGCGTTGGGGAAATAAAGCAGATAAGACATTGGCTTTTGCAGCCTTGCTGTTTATCATTACACTTATATTGAAAGTAAAGAATCCGGCAGATGCAACCATTCGCTTTTTCTCATTTTGTGCAGAAGCGGCATTGATTGGTGGGGTAGCCGACTGGTTTGCCGTGACGGCATTATTCAAAAAGCCACTGGGGTTTCCGTATCACACTGCGATATTGCCAAGGCGGCGCGAACAGTTTACATTAGCTTGTGTGCGCATGGTGCAAGAAGAATTTTTTTCGAAAAAAATTATTTTTCAGCGAATCAAGCGAGTGAATTTTTTGCATTTGGCACTTAATTGGCTCGATACAACTGAACGAAAAAATGTTTTGACTGGCTGGGTATTACAATATATTGAATATATGGCAAAACAAATGGATTTGCCTAAATTGGCGGAGAAATGGGAAACGGACATAAAGGCAGCCCTTCGTTCCATTCCGCAGGCAATGATTTATCAAGGTATTGGCAATTGGCTCGCACAAAGCGGCAAAGATCAAAAATGGTTGTCATTTCTTTTGAAATCAGCAGCTGAAGCGCTTAGCGGCGATGGTGGCAAACAAAAAATACAGACTATGCTGGAAGATTTTCGTCAAGAAAAAGTCAAAGGAAATGCGTTGGCTTCGTTTTTCAGTGTTTTAGCTGAGGCTTCGAATTTCGTGAATTTTAGTGAAGCTGCTGAAATTTTACAAACAAGAATTTTAGAGATTCTTGAAGAATTAGAGGATGTAAATAATCCAGCTCGACAGGAACTGTTGGCTTCGCTCTATTTGGCTTTAGGAAATTTGGTGCAGGAAGAAAAATGGCAAGACTTTGCGAGCCGTTGGCGCGATGAATTGTTGGATAATATCAGCTTTAAGAACGAATTACAGCTTTGTTTTGCCGATATGCTGCAAGTATTGTTACGCCCGTCGGCTCATGAAGGTAATATGCCTGAGGTTTACAATTCATTGGGGCATATCATCCAAATGGAAATCGACAGCGGCATAGAGGTACTGAAAAAAGATACTTCGATACAAAAAAATGTAGATCGACTGTTATATGATATGGTTGGGCGGACTGCACTGAAAGCACAGCTTTTAGTCGGTGAAATCGCAGAGACCGCTTTAAAAGGCATGACAGATGAACAGATCAACCGTTTGATTTACAGCAAGGTTGAGCCGGATTTATTATGGATCCGTATGAATGGCTCTATCGTTGGCGCCATTGTCGGTGCGTGTCTATTTATGATTTTAGAATTCATTTAAAACAGAGTCAGTGGCATGATGAAGGCCCCAAAACCGTTAGATTTTTTATCTCTAATGGTTTCGGGGCCTTATTTGTTCGTAGATCTATTTTAGTTAAATGAATTCAAAAGAAAATTTTCTGCCGGGAATAATGTAGTTGACCAAAAAATCTTCTTCGGGAAGCAGCTGTGCGACTACGTTGACTCGTTTATCTGCCGGCTGGGGACGTTTGATGATTTGCAGCTCCCCCATATAACGAAGATAGTCTTTGTTGTCGATAGTGATGGCTCCGTATGGCCGAACTTTTGTATTTTCTGGTTCGATACAATGGCCATCAAGCATTAAACGGCTTTCTTGGGCACGGACAGCATCGCGTGCTTCATCGACACGAGCGGTGAAGGGAGTTGACAGCAGTTTTTGCAGGAAAGAATCCGTGCTAGACAGATGTGCTTTAATACGAATCATGTCTTCTTTTGTATTGGCAAGTGTTTGTAGTTCTTTTTTTGAAGGCAAGGAATCTCCTATGAAAATAGAATCCATGCCAATAGCAGCCAGATGCCTAGTTGCAAGACTGACATCAAATTCGCGATGCATTTCCAGCGTTGGCAGGCCTGCCTTAAGCGGGGAGCGCCGACGATTATGGCTTGGGACAAAGGCACCCACTCGGATGCCGGCTTTATGAAGCAGTGCATTTTTTCGTACAAGGGTTTCTTCGCTAAGCCCAGTACCTTCTCGTGGATAATAATTATGCAAAGCGTCAATATTAGCGAAATTGGCTTCATTTTTGTGCAGATCCATAAGTATTTTTGGCGTAATCGTCGAAGCATTGAGCTGGATGCGTATCTTTTGAGAATTGCGACTGAATTTGGCAATTTCCTCATTAGAATAACCATAATCAAGCCGAATCGTCGTAATGCCTAAAAATTGTAAGGCAGAAAGGCTGAATTTTTCGATGCCAAGTAGATTGAGCATCATCGGCGAAATATCGCTGATGATTTCCATATTTTTTCTTTTGGCCGCTTTAAAAATAGCGCCTGCTTGAGCCTTGAATACGGGTAGATCTGTTTCCGGAATATGGAAAGACGTAAAAATACGTTGAATTCCATAGCTTGCAGCGGTGTCGATCAGTTCAAGATTTTCTTCAAATGTATTGTCTAAACCTAAGTAAATAGCAATGCCGTTTTGCATGGAAACACCTCCCTTTAATAGTGGTCAGATTATTCTTCAGGATCATTGAAGCCGATGATGTAAGTCAAAAGGAAGCCCACGGCATAAGCTGTGAGCAGGCCGGAAAAATAGCCGGGAATATTATTTGTGCTAGCGGCGAGCGGCAAGCCTGAAAGTCCGATTGAAGTCGCGCCGACTAAGTTGAAAGCTTGCACAGCCCCTCCGCAAGCGCCGCCAAAGCAAGCAGCGATAAAAGGACGAAATAGTGGTAACGTCACGCCATAGATCAATGGCTCACCTACGCCCATCAAACCGACAGGCAGTGCAGACACAATGGTTTTTTTGAGTCGTGCGTTTTTTGTTCGGAAATAAACGGCTGCCGCAGCACCAACTTGTCCAGCGCCCGCCATTGCAAGAATGGGAAGCAATATGGTAACGCCGCTGCGGCTCAAGAGTTCAGCATGAATCGGGGTAAGTCCTTGATGCAGACCGGTCATGACAAGCGGCAAAAAAGTGCCGCCGAGGAGAAATCCTGTCAGCATACCGCCACCAGTCACTGCCGCTGTTGCCGCATTGCCGATGCTTTCGGAAATAATACCGCCGAGTGGTTGCAAAAGTAAGAGCGCAATGGGGCTAGCCAGTAAGATAACAAGAAGTGGCGTCAAAAATAGATCAAAGATTTCAGGAATATATTGGTGAAGTTTTTTTTCGAGCCAGGAAGAAAAAGCGACGACCAGTAAGACGGCAATGATCCCTCCACGTCCCGGGACGAGCGGCATCCCAAAAAGTTCAATGCTGCTGAGCCCGGGGTGGCTGATAATTGCTGCTAACGTGCCGCCGAGCATGGGAGAGGCACCAAATTCCTTTGCAGCGTTGACGCCGACAAAGAGGTTGATTCCCCAGAACACAGCGCTGCCGCAAATTTGTAAAATAGAAAAGACAGCGCTGTGACTGAATTCAGGTTGGATTTTCAAAAAAACATTTGAAAGACCAGTGATGAGACCGCAAGCGATGAATGCCGGAATCAAGGGCATAAAAATGCTTGAAATCCGTTTTAACATTAACTTGAACGGTGTTGCGTTTTTTTGTCGGATTTTTGCGCGCAGGTTTTCACCAGTATCGGGTGCTTCAACGGTTGTTTTTTCAGAGGGCGGCGAAACGAGAAGTTTCTTGAATGCCGACGAGACTTGAGCAACCCGCCCGGGACCTAGGATGATTTGAAGTTCTTCGGGCTGATCGTTTATGCCGAGAACTCCGGGGATATTTTTCAAGGCTGCATAGTCGATGTCGCTTCGATTTGCTAGAACAAGCCGCAAGCGGGTCATACAGTTTTCCGATTGGAGAATATTATCGCTAGGGCCGACGATCGTATAGATGGCTAGTGCGATTTTTTCGTAGTTCAAGAAAGCACAGCCTCCTTAGGGGGGAGATGCTGGCGAAGTGATGTTAATGCTTGGGCGAGAAAGCCTTTGTTTTCTTCTAATATTTTTTGTGAACGTTCAATGCTTAATCCAGATAAGATCATGAAAATAGCAAGCTTTGCCTGGCCTTTGCTTTTGGTAAGAGCTGCTTGAGCGTCATTTCGACTGCAGCCTGTGGCTTCTTGGACAATGTGGCAGGCACGTTCTTCTAATTTTTTATTTGAGGCTTTTACATCAATCATGAGATTACCGTAGACTTTTCCCAGATGAATCATAGCTCCGGTGGAGAGCATATTCAAAATCATCTTTTGGGCGGTTCCGGCTTTCATGCGAGTCGATCCAGTAATGACTTCTGGCCCGACGGCGGCAATGATAGAAATTGCCGCGGCTGTAGCTAAAGGCGAGTCTGGATTGCAGGTAACAGCAATTGTCGAAGCCCCGTTAGCTTTGGCAAAAGCCAGTCCGCCTAGAACGTAAGGTGTACGACCAGATGCTGCCAGTCCGACAACGACATCTTTGCTGTTTAAGTTTTTTTCAGCAAGGTCGGCGCCGCCTAGTTCAAAAGAATCCTCGGCACCTTCTTGCGACTGAAAGATGGCTTCTATGCCTCCGGCAATGAGCCCTTGCACAAGGCTTGGATCAGTGCCATAGGTAGGTGGGCATTCCGATGCATCCAGGATGCCGATTCGCCCCGACGTGCCTGCACCCAGATAAAATAGGCGTCCGCCGGATTTTAGGCGATCTGTTATCGTGTCGATTGCCTCGGCAATCTGCGGTAGGGTTTGTTCAATTGCTCGTGCGACTTTCTTGTCTTCTTCGTTTATGATTTTTACCAGTTCCAGCGTAGAGACTTTATCGATGTTTTTTGTAGCAGCGTTTCTGCTTTCCGTAATAAGTTTTTCCAGATGTATCATGAGACAACTTCTTTCTAAGATAATAAATGTATACATAGTAATTAGACAAAGAGGGGGTTAAATCCTGTTAAGAAAAACAGCTCTTTTTCCCGTTTTACGTTTGACTTAATGAATTAAGTCTACTATAATAATCGAGCAATTGAAAATAAATGGAAGTTTTATAAGATAATGAGATAGAAAATCTTTATTGGCTGTAAAATAAAATGAGTGGGTGAAAAATTTGAACGATTGGAAGAGAAATGTATTTGTTTTGGGATTCAGCGTCGGCTGTACATCAATTGGTTATACGATGTTGGTCCCTTTTTTACCAATGTATTTATTGGAATTAGGTGTCGATCATGAACATGTCACGATGTGGTCTGGTATCGTATTTTCGGTTACATTTTTAGTCGCAGCCATCATGGCGCCTCTTTGGGGAAAGATGGCCGATAAGCAGGGTAAAAGATTAATGGCCTTGCGTGCTGGCGTAGGGCTTGGCATTGTTTATTTTTTAGGTGGTGTCGTCACAAGTCCGGAACAGCTGTTTGTGGTGCGGATTTTACAAGGCTTTGCCAATGGTTTTTTGCCGGCAGCTTTGGCAATTGCTTCGTCGAGTGCACCAAAGGAAAAATTAGGCTATAGTTTGGGTGTCGTCCAAACAGGACAGATTATTGGCACGGTTTTAGGTCCTTTAATTGGCGGCGTTATCGCCCACATCATCGGAATGCGAGCATCATTTATGTTTGCTGGTGTGGTCTTGATCCTCGTTGTTTTATTGGTTGCGGCGATGGTAAAGGAGCCTGAGGCAACAACTGTGGTCGAAAAAGAAAATGTATCGATTAAACCTAAAGATGAAAGCATTTTGGCAGATATAAAATATGCTTGGCATAATCGTTTATTGGTAGAAATGCTGTTTTTATCTTTTATCATCAGTTTTTCCAATATGGTTTTACAGCCGGTCATTTCTCTATATATTGCACAAATCCAGGGGTCTTTCGACAATGTTGTCTTAACTTCGGGAATCGTGTTTAGTTTGGGCGGCATTGCGGGGGCTTTGTCGACGACTTCGTGGGGGTCCTTTGGCCAAAGACGGGGGTATTTTTTGGTGCTGGTCTTGTCTTTTTGCGGGGCGGGATTTTTTAACTTCATGCAGTATTTTCCGTCGACGGTCATGGGGTTTGCCATTTTGCAGTTTTGTTTTGGCTTATTTTTTGTCGGGGCGAATCCGGCAGTCAGTGCTATGCTGGTCAAGGCAACCAATCCTGATTTTAGAGGCCGTGTATTTGGGTTGATGACGACGGCAAATCAATCCGGGGCAATGGTTGGCCCTTTGGTGGGAAGTTTTATCAGCACATTGTTTGGCATAAAAACGGTGTTTTTGTTTACCGGGCCGATGCTGCTTATCATAGGGTTCATCGTTTATCTACGCTATCTTCGAAAAAAGCAAGTGACGGAATAATTTAAATTTGCTTTTTGCCAATGGATATGCTACCATGCATTTGTGGCAAAAATAAAGATAATATCAATGATTTGAATTATACTTTTCGATACGCCTAAAAATAGGATATGTTTTATCTGCTTAGATCTGATGTGGACTGAGACAGAAAGGTGAAATCATAAGATATGTATACGTCTGCCTTTCGGCCAAGTTTGCCGGAAGGCTTTTATTTTGCCCAAATTTATTTTTGGAGGGAAATATGGATATGATTAAAAAAGTAACAACAGCTGTTTTGAAAGAGTGGAGAAAGGAAAATAGACCAATTACCATGCTGACTGCCTATGATTATGGCATGGCTCGCTTGCTAGATGAAGCAGAAATCGATATGATCCTTGTCGGAGATTCCCTCGGCAATGTCGTTCTTGGTTATGATTCGACGTTGCCAGTGACGATGGAGGATATGATCCATCATGGAAAAGCTGTTTGCCGTGGAGCTAAACGTGCTTTTGTCGTTGTGGATATGCCATTTATGTCCTATCAGGTTTGCGCGGAAGAGGCGGTCAGAAATGCTGGTCGAATCATGAAGGAAACCGGCGCACAAGGGGTGAAGGTTGAAGGCGGTCAGGCTATACTGCCGGCCGTCAAAAAAATAATAGCTGCCGGAATTCCGGTCGTTGCACATCTGGGTCTTACGCCGCAATCAGTAAATCAGCTTGGTGGCTTTAAAGTGCAAGGGAAAGATGAAGAAACGGCCCAACAGCTCATCAATGATGCGAAGGCATTAAGTGATGCTGGGGTCATTGCGATTACGTTAGAATGTGTGCCGAAAGATCTTGCTCAAAAAATTACCGAACAAGTCACTGCACCTACTATCGGAATAGGAGCAGGCAATGGCTGTCTAGGTCAAGTGTTGGTTGTTAATGATATGCTTGGGATGCAAAGTGATTTCGTGCCCAAATTCGTAGAAAAATACGCAGATTTAAAAACCGTTATTATAGATGCGGCAAAGCAATATAAAGAGGCCGTCATAAAAAGAGAGTTTCCAGCAAAGCAGCACTCATTTGAAATTTCTGCAGAAGTTTTGGAAAAACTATACTAAGATGACGAAGGAGAAAATCATGAATATAAAAGTATTTACTACAACCAAACAGGTACAAGATTATGCAGCACATTGTAAAAAGAATGGGCAGACGATAGGGCTTGTTCCTACGATGGGAGCTCTCCACGATGGCCATCTGAGCTTAATGAAAGTGGCAAAAGAAAAATCTGATATCGTCATTGCCAGTGTTTTTGTCAATCCGGTGCAGTTTGGACCAAATGAAGATTACGATGCGTATCCGCGCCAATTTGAGGCCGATTGCCAAAAACTTGATCAAGCAGGCGTGGATGCTGTTTTTCATCCGGCAAAAGAAGAAATGTACCCTGAAGGCTATACGACTTATGTTACGGTCGATGGCAGTCTTACCAATCGACTTTGCGGAGCTAGCCGGCCTGGCCATTTTCGTGGCGTTGCTACGGTAGTTACCAAATTACTGAATATCACACAGGCTGACCGAGCTTTCTTCGGACAGAAGGATGCACAGCAGGTCGTTGTCATAAGTCGTTTTGTTCGTGATTTGAACATGACGGCACAGATTGAAATCGTACCGATCTTTCGGTCAGCAAATGGGTTAGCCCTCAGTTCACGCAATGTATATCTTTCCGCGCAAGAAAAGAATAAAGCATTGGTGTTATCACAGAGCTTGCAGCTGGCAAAAGAGGCTTACAAAAAAGGTGAAGTGAAAACAAGTCAATTGAAGAATATAGTCAGAGCCCATTTGCAGACAGAGGCGGCCGCTACAGTTGAGTACGTAGAACTCTATTCGTTTCCGGATCTAAATGAAATTGATGAAGTGCGAGGCAAAGCATTATTAGCGATCGCTGTAAAAATAGGTACTGTGCGATTAATTGATAACATCATATTGGAGGCTTAAACATGATACTTAATTTACTAAAATCAAAAATTCATTGTGCAATCGTCACGGAAGCAAACCTTCGTTACATGGGAAGTATCACAATTGACGAAGAGCTCATGCAAGCAGCGGATATCTTGCCAAACGAACGAGTCCAGGTCGTCAACAACAATAATGGTGAGCGGCTCGAAACGTATGTGATTCCAGGGAAAAAGGGATCCGGTGTGATTTGCCTCAACGGGGCTGCGGCTAGATTGGTACAGCCGGGTGATGTAGTCATCATTATGGCATATGCTTTTATGGAGGAAAAAGAGGCTAGAATGTATACACCTTTAGTGGTAATGCTTGACGGAAAAAACAAGATAAAAGAAATTCGGCAGAAAGAGCACGCCGGAGAAATCGTTTAACGGATATAGAAAAAGGCCAGTGCAAATTTTTAATTGCACTGGCTTTTTTTGTGTCAATCAATCGAATTCATTGCCTTTCGGTTCTTTTTTGAGCATGATTACTCGATCTCTATGGATGTCTTCAATTACGAGTTTGATGATGACAGTACAAGGGACCGCAAGGAACATACCGGTTGCACCGAGGAGCTCACCACCGAAGATGATACTTAAAATGATCGCCACCGGATGAAGATTTAAAGATTTACCAATCAAGTATGGATAGATGAAATTATGGTTAAGCTGAGTCAAGACAATGTAGAAAACCATTGTTTTTAAGGCAAGCAAAGGGGCTTGTGTCGCGGTGAGCAGCACCCCGAAGGTCGAGGCAAGTGTGGGACCGATGACCGGGACAAACTCACTTATACCGGATAACACAGCAAAGACAGACGCATAAGGAAGGCCCATTAAGGTGAAATAGAGAAAGACGATGATACCGGTCAATACGCAAATGACAATCTGGCTTTTGATATAGTCTTTCAGTGAACGAAGGATGTTATCAAATAAAGATAGTACGCGAAAGTAGTCTTTATGCGGAAAAAGTTTTGCCAGATACATTTTGATTTCTTCGCCATCTTTTAGTAGATAGAAGGTGACAAAAATGATGAGGATGATATCAAGTACTTTGCTAAATAAACTGATTATAATCGTCAATGAAGATTTTAGTGCCGTTACGCTGAAACTGGTCAATTCTTTTAATAGGCTATCCAGTTCTTGATTGATGAAGTCTGAGAGCAGAAAATCAGGAATCAATTGCAAATTATTGGTTATTTCAGGAATGTCGGCGATGAATTTTGTAAATGTAGGAATAAATGAACGCGATACCATTGCCAAAAAGCCGATGATCAAAGCGAGAAACGTCAATAAGACAATGGCAGCAGATAGTACGCGAGGGATTTTTTTACTGAACTTTTCTACAAAAGAATTGAGGAGCAAACTCAATAATAAGGAAATGAAAATGATAAAAGCCAACGACGGAAAAAACCAAAACATAGATAACAATAAGGAAAAAGTACAGCCGATTAAAATAGACGTTCGATGTTTATGCCACATAGAATCCTCCTGATCAAAATTAAAATATAATACATTATAACATGTTATTATAGCGTGTTTTTCTTAGGATTTCATAGGTTTTTGTCTGATTGAAAAAAAATATAAAAAATGCCGGATTTTTTGCTTTTTTAGTCTTGTGTGTATTTTGTATACATGATACAATGCGCATATAAGGTAATTGAACCATAACCAAAATAAATAGTATTTAGATTCAGAAGGTTGAAAAATCAAGAGATTCAAATAAGAAAGGTCAGGATAAAAATGAGAAAAGAACATGATTTTTTAGGTGAATTGGAAGTACCAGATGAAGTATATTATGGAGTGCAGACATTAAGAGCAAAAGAAAATTTCAACATCACAGGAGAGAAACTCGATAGTGATTTTATTAAAGCAATGGCTACGGTAAAAAAAGCTGCGGCTACAGCAAATATGTCAACAGGTCGTCTTGATCCAAAAGTGGGGAATGCTTTGATTGCAGCTGCAGATGAAGTAATCGCCGGACAATGGCTAGATCAGTTCCCTGTAGATCCAATTCAAGGCGGCGCAGGAACTTCCGTAAACATGAACATGAATGAAGTCCTTTGCAATCGTGCACTTGAAATCATCGGTGAAGCAAAAGGCCGTTATGATATTGTTTCGCCAAATAACCATGCAAATATGGCACAGTCGACCAATGATTCTTTCCCAACGGGAATCAAGGTTTGTATCATCAATAAAAGCAAACCGCTTATCGGTGCTCTGCAGCGCTTAGTCGATGAGCTTGAAAAGAAATCGGTAGAATATAAAGATGTCCTTAAAATGGGCCGTACGCATTTACAAGATGCAGTGCCAGTCACTTTGGGCCAAGAAATGGCATCGTATGCTTCCTCGATTCGCCGTGGCATCAAACGTATTGAAGCTGCTGTAGCTGGCGTACATACGATCAACATGGGCGCTACAGCTGTTGGTACAGGTCTTAATGCAGAACCTGAATACATTCGTCAGGTAGCTAAAGCTTTGTCTGAAATCACTGGTGAAACATTTGTAACGGCAGATAACTTGATTGATGCAACGAACAATACCGATGGTTTTGCCGATGTATCGAGTGCGCTTAAAGTTACGGCACTTGTTTTGATCAAGATGGCAAATGATTTCCGTATGATGGCGTCTGGTCCACGTTGCGGCTTCAATGAACTCAAGCTGCCAGCTCGTCAGCCAGGTTCTTCCATCATGCCAGGTAAAGTAAATCCAGTTATCGCTGAAGTATTGAACCAGTCTTGCTACCAGGTTATTGCCAATGATATGGCAGTGACTTTAGGCGTTGAAAACGGACAGTTCGAACTAAATGTCATGGAACCAGTCATTGCGTTCAATTTATTCAATTCAATGCGTTATATGACAAATGCGGTTAACACATTCGTTGACAAATTGCTTATCGATTTGCAAGCAAATGAAAAACAGTGCGAAGAATGGCTCGATAAAAGCGTTGGTATCGTAACTGCATTATTGCCGCATATCGGCTATGAAAATTCATCGATGCTCGCTAAAGAAGCCTATTCGACAGGTCGCCCAATCCGCGAAATCATTTTGGAAAAGGGCCTTTTGACCAAAGCTGCTATGGACCATATCCTTTCACCAGCAGAAATGACACAGCCAGGTATTGCCGGTGCAGATCTTTTAACAAAATAAACCTCTCATTTTGATAAATAAATATATCCCTAAAAAAATTCCCGCTGAGAAAATAATTCTCAGCGGGAACTTTTATTTTATCCGATTTAGTTGATCTACTAATTCACCAGCGGATGGATCACAACCTTGGACGGTCATAATCGCCTGGTCACCTAAATAGAGGATGCCATTGTCATCACTATAGGCATTTGAAGTGTTTTTATTGTTATGGTAAGCTGCTGCTAAGTTGCCGGCAATCAAGAATGCACGTTCTTTACCACTTAGGTTATCCATATCATTTACGGTCATGAAAACCTTATTGTGGATCTTGATGACCCCATCGCTCACTGTTACGGCGTTGTTGCTTAACTCTGTCAATTTCTTGCTGTAGTTTGCCCGGCGATCTTCATTGGATGGATGGTCCGATGGGGAAAATATTTCTCCGGCAAAATTCTTGGATGAAGAAGATCCTTGTTTTTCAATGACTCTTTGCCATACCGCCGCACAGGCACCGGGATTATAACCAGCACCCGTAATGTAGTCGAAGGCTAGGTTATCGGCTTCCCACTCTTGTGGTTTGGTCACCTGCGTTGCTGTAGCGTAATTGGCAAATATACCTGCGGCACTGTTTGAAGCACTGTTGTTTTGCGCTGCGGCATAAATCTGAGCAATCAATTCGTATGGCATGGATTTTGCCAAGCTCTTTGCTGGATGATCCTTTTGTCCATGGCCCATTTCATGGGCGATTACAACGGCAATTTCGTCAGTATTGGACAATAAATCAAAAAGGCCGGTATTTACACTCATGTTATGCCCTAAAGAACAAAATGCATTAAATGATGTATCGTTATTGATGAAGTAATTGTATGGCTTGTTTGTAATTGATGGGTCTTTTGCGGCAATCGATGCGGAAAGATTTGTCATAATGCCGCCAAGTCGATCATTGAGGCCTTGGTCTTCATTGACGCCATATTTTGCCTTGAGTTGTTCAAAGTATTTATCGCGGCCATCGTTGTTATAGTATTTGATTTCCTTATTCAGCTGGATATACTGGGCTCCGGCACCAATGAGGTTGCCCCAAGCAGCTGCATGGACAGGTGCTGGTTGGGAAAAGATACAACTGATACCGATTAAGGCAGCACCGGCTGTGGTAAATAATTTTTTCTGTGTGATTTTAGATTGCATAAAATAAGCTCCTTTTAGATAATGACATAAAATCATTTATTCGTGAAAAAAGCATTGAATCCTGCAATACGTCCCCAAGATAGGTGGATAGTCTTAGGCAAAATGGAGAAAATGGACGGTATTTCATACAAGAGATACCGTCCCTAGTGTTTAGTGGCTTGAATGCCTTGGCAGGAAAACAATCAATGGTCTATAGAGCAAACAGAGCAAGAATGTATGTATGGGCAAGAGGATTAAGGATTTTATGAAACGGCCCCAGAAAAAATAGGAGGCTATTTCATACCAAGAGATACCGTCCCTAGTGTTTAGTGGCTTGAATGCCTTGGCAGGAAAACAATCAATGGTCTATAGAGCAAACAGAGCAAGAATG
>Ga0183099_1000502_pt1 | contig 28546 bp, 24 predicted proteins | sample Biomet1_FD_127788 | JGI IMG/M metagenome (GOLD analysis project Ga0183099, IMG submission 127788) | Microbial communities from bioreactor (seeded with anoxic lake sediment) at LBNL, California, USA - Biofuel metagenome 1 | ecosystem: Engineered > Bioreactor > Anaerobic > Unclassified ...
TACCCTGCTACCCCTCGACTTGCATGTGTTAAGCCTGTAGCTAGCGTTCATCCTGAGCCAGGATCAAACTCTTCATTGTAAAAGTTTTATTTAATTCTGTTCAGGATTCCGTTCTTATTTTCTTGTTTCTTAAACTCTTAATCGCTTAAGAAGTTGTTGACGGTTCGAAATTTATTACTCTGTTTCGTATGCTTAAAGCACACTCACAAGAGCTCTTGTACTACTTGTATTGTTTATATCTAAATCTTATTCAAAGAACGATTGTTAGCTCTCATAATGAGCTTCTCTCGAAGCGAAAGCGGATGCAAAGATAAGAACTTTAAGTTATATGCTCCAAATCTTTTTGAAGTTTTTTTAAAACTTTATTCTTGCGAACCTCTCTGTCATTATGTCAATGCTAAGCCTTGTTTCTCTTACAAAGCGGGTGCAAAAGTACGGGATTCAAACATACAATCCTAATATATCTGACTCTTTTATCCAATAAATATGAAATAAAATCGTAACTTGCTGAGTAACAACTGAGTTTTAATGCATCTTTTTGGGTTGGAAATCACTGGGGATGATATGGGGCACATTATAAATATACGCGCGGGCGTAAAAGGGATTGCAATAAAATAATATTCGGGATGAAAATAAACTAGAAAGAGATAGCTTATGTTGGCAATACCTTCTGATATAGAAGCAAAAAATAAAATTTATCTCCACCATCTGCTACTAAAATGCACGGAAAGCCTTTTCAAAAAGACTTTCAGCTGGTAGCAGATAAAATAGTTTAACTGTTCATCTGCTACAAAATCGTGTTCATCTGCTACAAAACAGCTTTATCTGCCACTAAATTGAACGCTCTACAGCATTATAGTAGGTGTTGCCGCTAATACTTGGGTAATGAATATTCTGCTTATTGAGGATACGGCCAAGATAAATGTAGTTTGTGGCAGTGGGTTTGTTTACCACTTTTCTCTGATAAGTTAACCTATTTTGCAAAGAAATTTAAGTGAGCCCTCAGTTGAAGGCTCATGGGTTCTCGAATGAAAACCGATGAGACTTCATCTGTGAACCCATGGGTTTTCATATGAAGGCTCACTTAGCTTAAATGGGAAAAACGGGTAGCTTATTAAATAGGATGCCTTATACGAGAAAGCTGAACGAGCTGTTGTTCGCAACATTATTGTGTAATTGAAATAGCCGGTTAGTGGCAGATGAACACGGTTTTGTAGCAGATGAATTGTACAGAATGTTTATCTGCTACCAACCTATAATATTAGTTATCAGATTATTAATGCGATTTAGTAGCAGATAGGCAGATAAACTGCAAAAAAAAACATTTAAACAGACACTAAAAAGACAGGTTGAAATATTACCTATGCTCCACTTAATCATACATAATAAACTATGTATTTCCAGCCTCGATAAAATTTCAACCCTTAAATAATTGAAAATAAATTCTTTTCTTAGATATCTATCTTAAAATACAAAGCTGTTTTACTCTATAACCAATTATTTTAAATTTACTTTATTCTGATAAACTTTTCAATATAGTAATAGTTTTTATCTATTAGATTCCCATTTTGATCGACAGGCCAGGTTTGAATAAGAGTATCGCCCTTTATTCCTACCAGCATCTTTACCGTTTTACCTACATTATCTTTATTTGCATGATACAATATGGTTTCCTCATACCGGTTGCCATTTAATTTATAAGAGCCCCCTGAAAACATATCCTTATAAACAGTATCTTGTTTAAATTGGCCCACAGAAATAAAGTTTTTACCCGACCACACTTTTATTTCGCTTCCGGTGATAAAACCGACCACTTCAAATGCAACCGTATCTGCAGCAACACGTTTAGAGTAATGTAGCTGCCAGGCTCCTATTTCCGGATTCTTAACCTCTTTACTGCCACAGCTACTAATGATTAAAAGAATCATTAAGTAAAAAATATGATTGACTTTCATAATTAAGTATTTAAGAGTAAATTGATAATAAATAAATTACTTTATCCTTATATATTTTTCAATATAATAGTTAGCCCTGACTATATCTCCATGTTGATCAACCGGCCATGTCTGAATAAGAGTATCATTTTTAACTTCCAGTATCATATTAAAAATCTGATGCTCTGCCAGTTTGTTAAAATGATATTCAATATTCTCCTGATATTTGTTATCTACCAATTTATAAGTTCCTCCGCCATAAGTATCATAAAACACGGTATCCGGAGAAACCTTTTTCTTACCTACAAAAAAGAAGTTTTTTTCTGACCATATTTTAATTTGACTTCCATCAATAGTACCTGGGAATTGAGCTATAACTGAATCCCCTGCCATTTGTTTTGCATAGACTAATTGCCAGGCTCCTATTGGATAATTCTTTTTATATAGATTACAACCGCTAAAAATTAGTAGGAGCATAAAAACAAAAACAACATTTACAGCTTTCATAATTTAATATTTTTAGGTTAATAGATAGCCAATTATTAAACATATAGATTCGCAATGTGAAGTGACCAAATAATATTGAATAATACGCTTATCATTGTTATTTGGCAAAGACATTTCAAATGAGATACTATTAATACTCATTTTTATAACAATAAATAATCTAATATAGTTCAGATTAAAATAGAGATAGTGCCTGCATTAATTGTATTTTTCGGTAAAAGAACAATCCAGTATTATTGAATTCTGCAGAAACAGAATCAAATAGCCACACCATAAAAGGGAGAACCCATACAATAAGAGAATAAATAGTAACACTTTAAACTAGTTTTATATCCGCATAAACATTTATACTTCAACATAAACGCATTTCCACATAAACGGAATTTGTTTTCTTAAAAATATATAAATACATTTAGAGATGCAAATATGAGAGATCTTTGAGAAACACAACCAATAGGAAATCGCATTATGAAAGACATTGATAAATATAGACTTGGAAATCTTGTTGTATTTCAAAATGATTCGGCAAAGGCTAGAATTGTAAAAGTTACACAGATTGAGTATATTGATAACACAATTGCTTCTTTGCAAATTAATAGCTGTAACTGGATTTCAAAAAAAGAAATAAGGCCAGCCGACTTATTCGTTGACTGTTTATTTGATTTGAAATTTTATATAAACAGTTCATATAAGAATGACAAATTCGGAAACATTATTAAGGTTGACTATGAAGAAGATATTTATCGCAATTACAATGGCAGCTTGGAACTTCTGATACATAAATCAGACAATACTATTTGGTATAAAGACATACAGATTCACTACATTCATCAACTGCAGAATTTATGTTCTGATATTACAGGTGAACAGTTTTGCATATCAGAACTTTATGAGAACCACTTTACTAAATCTTACTTTGAATATCTCAATCTGTAATAGATAAATCCATAGGCGAATAACTTAAATTTATTCGCCTATGGATTTTATTTATTCAACAATAAATTCAGAAATCATCTTTAAAATTGACCTTTCCTGGAATGGGCTACGTTTTTTAGAGGTAATTATTATCAAATTGTACAAGTATTCTTTTAATTCATTATACTGTATTACATGGGATTAAACGACATGCGTTACATTAAGTGGGCTTGTAATTATTTAAAAGACAAGTCATTTTTAGATGAGGAATATTAATAAAGAACATGCAACAAAAAAGAATATTTGGTTTTAACAGAAACATCTTCTATACAGGACTAACAAGCTTTCTTACAGATGTTTCTACCAAGATGGTATATTCAATTATGCCCATGTTCCTGCTTTCCATCGGAGCATCAAAAACTACTTTATCCGTCATAGAAGGTATTGCCGAAAGTACAGCTGCAACGCTAAAAGCTCTTTCCGGCTTCTGGAGTGATAAGATAGGTAAAAACAAGCCATTTATGATTTTAGGCTACGGCATTTCTGCCATCGCAATGCCATTCTATGCGTTTGTATGGTCGCCTATTCAAGTGTTATATTTACGATTCATTGAGCGCACAGGAAAAGGCATTCGCACAGCACCGCGCGACAGCTTGATAGCCGGATATGCTATAAACGGAGATACCGGAAAAAGTTTCGGACTTCAAAAAATGATGGATAATGCCGGAGCCATCGTGGGCCCGTTGATTGCTTTTGGACTTCTGTACGCTTTCCCCGGAGATTATCACGGTGTATTTTTATTAGCAGGAATTCCTGCCATATTAGGAATATTCGTTCTTATCTTCTGCATAAAAGAAGTGAAGAAGTCTAAAGAACGTTTGCTGGGTAAATTCCGTTTCAAGGATTATTCAAAAAAATATTATTTGTTTCTGGGAATCATTTTTCTTTTTACGTTGGGCAATTCAACAGATGCCCTATTAATGGTCAAGGCAAATGAGGTTGGCGTAAAAGTGGTATACATTCCTTTGGTCTACTTGGTCATGAGCATTGTTTCAGTAGCCTTGGCTATTCCTTTAGGTACTTTGTCTGACAAAATAGGAAAAGAAAGAATACTCATCTTTGGTTACCTTGTGTATGCTATTGTCTATTTCGGTTTTGGGGCAACTAACAGCATTAGCATGATTGCAGGGTTATTTGCACTCTACGGATTATATTCAGCAGCCACGGACGGCATTCAGAAGGCATTAATCAGCGACCTTCTTGACTCGAACAAGCAAGGCACAGGCCTGGGCATTTACAATGCGTTGCTTGGCATTACTCTATTACCAGCAAGTATTATTGCTGGTTTGCTTTACGATCATATTAATTCTGCCGTTCCTTTTTACTTCGGGGCAGGTACAGCTACCCTATCCGCAATATTAATGGCAGGATTTTATAAATATTTCAAGTTTAAATAAGCGAAAAAGAATAAAGAACGCCTCATTATGCAAGACAGCCACTTGTCCAAAAACACAAATAAATTGCTTAAATGGCTAATACTCACCTCACCCAACAGACCTAAATTGGAAAACAAACAGATGATTATTTTGAATAACAGTACAACCAACAACATATTTTATTAAATTGCACTTGATAGAATCACATAGTAAACATAAATATATTCCTGAATTATATTGCAAAAATTCAGCAAACAACAACATAAAAGTAATTTATCCTTGTTTTTTTAAGAATTTGGAAAAAAACATCACAATATAGTAATCATATTTTATTTATTTTTATTATTTTTGCAATTCACAGCTAAATGAGAAGGCACTATGAAAACAGCGATCATTATTGGAGGTACTGGATTGGTGGGGACTCAACTGGTCAATTTATTATTAAACGATCAGGATTTCGAAAAGATAGTGGTGTTTGGGCGCAAATCATTAAACATTACTAATCAAAAACTCGAAGAGCATTTGATAAATTTTTCCACACCTGAAAACTGGGAAAATTTAGTGAAAGGTGATGTGTTGTTTTCATGCATGGGAACAACATTGGCTAAGGCAGGAAGCAAAGAAAAGCAATATGAAATTGATTTCACATATCAATATAATTTTGCAGACATTGCTTCAAAAAATGGAGTGAGCGAATATGTGCTCATATCTTCAGCCGGAGCCAATATCCACTCTCCATTCTTTTATTTAAGAATGAAGGGGAAACTGGACGCTGCAGTAAAAGAGCTGCCTTTTAAAAAGGTGGTAATTGTACGCCCAACTCAACTATATGGCAACAGACATGAAAGACGCACAAGTGAATCTATAGGACTTGCATTAAGCAAAGCTCTAAATAAAATAGGTCTATTCAAAAAGCGTAGACCGATTCATGTCCAAAAAGTTGCTGAAGCAATGATTGAGTCCCTTCAGTATTATGATTCTTCTGTAACTGTGTCTTCTTATGAATTATTTGGTTTGGCTAAATTTTATGACAGAAATAAAAATGTTTACTACAAGAAAAGCTACGTCAGTGGATAGTGCACTGATTAATACTATGGCAGCGGAAGTATTCCCTGCAACCTATAAACAAATTCTTTCTCCTAAACAAATAGACTATATGTTAAACATGATGTATGCTCCTGAAAACATTCTGAAGCAAATGGAAGAAGGACATGTATATTTTATCTGTTATAATGATGATAAACCTTGCGGTTATTTTTCCGTTGAACAGGATGGCGATGATTTGTTTCATTTACAAAAGATATATGTACTTCCCATATTTCAAGGGTATGGAGCCGGAAAATTTTTAATAAAAAAAGCTATGGAGTACATCAAGGAGATCCATCCCAGTCCCTGCACTATGGAATTAAATGTAAACAAACACAACAAAGCATTTCACTTTTATGAACTTATGGGACTAAAAAAAGTACGGGAAGGAGATTTCCCTATTGGAAACGGATATTATATGAACGATTATATTATGAGTATCGATATATAAAAGTACCTCTCTTACAAATTTGTCTTTTAGAAACAATTAGGGCTGTTTCGAGAGTATACTTCTACCTAAAAGTTAGTATAAATTCTCTCAAAACAGCCTTTTCCTTTATATCTTTATTTTCGTCTATTCATTATTCTGATGTTGCGGACGAAGCAAATCGTTCACAGTCTTTACAGGATTAAATGTTGTAAGAGGAACTTCCACAAAAACAGTATTCCAGTTACTCATCGCACCATTCCAAAGACCAGGAAGTTCTAAAGCTTTCAGATCTTTTCCGTTCTTTGATTTGTACGAGATAAAACCAGTTGCCGGATCCACAAACTTTGTCAGGTCGAACTTATGTCCTTTGTAATCACGAACAGCGCAAACCAAATCTACCGGATTAAAATGAGTCCCTTTCTCAAACATTTCTTTCAACTTAGGATCATTCATGTCTATTTGAGAACTCTCCAATATCTGCAATGAAATGGTTCCATCTGGATTATATGCAAGGAAAGGGCCCCCACCCGGTTCACCAACATTCTTCACCATGCCACATACACGAATTGGACGGTTTAGTTTATTTTTCAAATAAAGTACCAAATCTACATCTTCCAGATTCTTTGTCTCAGAATACTTACAAAACAGCTTCTTCTGTACAAACTGAATTATTTCTCTTATCTGTTCAACAGTATATTTACCACTATCTAAAAGTTCAAGGTATTTAAAAGCCTGTGCTTGTAGTTTTACCAAAACGCCTGCAATTAGCTTTTTATAAAGGATAGTATCCTCTTTTAGGTTATCCGGCACCACATTATCTATGTTTTTAATAAACACAACATCGGCAACCAAATCATTCAGATTCTCAATCAGTGCGCCGTGACCTCCCGGGCGAAACAGCAGTTTACCATCTTCACTACGGAAAGGGTTATTTTCCATGTCGGCAGCAATTGTATCTGTACTGGGTTTCTGTTCAGAAAAAGAAATGTGATATTCCACCTTAAACTTCTCAGAATAGTTTTTTGATTTCTGTGCCACAAGTTCTTCAAAAAGTGCCCGATGTTCAGAGGAAACAGTAAAATGCACATTTGCCTTTCCTGCCTTACCCGAAGCATACAAGGCTCCTTCTACCAAATGTTCTTCCATAGGGGTACGTGCCCCATCTTTATAGTTATGGAATTTAAGCAAGCCTTTAGGAAGAGATCCATAATTTAATCCTGCTTCGTTTAAAAGGTTTGCTACCACCGCTTTATAATTGCCAGAACCAATCAATGTAGGGATGTCCTGTTTTTGATTTTTCAGACAAGCAGCGTTCAAATCGCTATAAAAAGCAAAGTAAGCGATATGAGCAAAGAAATCTTTCTCAAATGCCGTAATTGGTTCATCATATTCAGCGCCAAGAAATTCAAAAAGGTTTTTAAACATCCGACTGGCTGCACCAGATGCGGGAACAAATTTCACTATGGTTTTATCTTCTTTGATATACCCCTCCCATGCGGAAAGGTATTCTTTCTGTGCTTCGACATCGGGTACCAAAATTCCTTTTTCAGCAGATGCGGCAGCATCCAGTTTCAGATAAGGAAAACCTTTCACAAAGCAAGACAGTTGTCCGGCTATCTGTGATTCTGTTATACCCTTTTTAGCAAGCAGTTCTTTGTCTTCAGGTGTAATCATTGCATCAAAATATTAAATTCATCTTCAAAAGTACAAAAAGTTATTTATCATAACCCATAAAAGAAAGAAAAAAACTACTTTTACCTCAGAAATTGAAAAGTTATGGAAGATACCTCATTTTTCACAAATAAAGAGATAGTGGAACTACGCTCTTTATACAGAAGATTACTGTATGCGGCAGGAGATAGTATCAGCCGGGAAGATATACAGAAGTTAAAGAAACATATTTCTGAGGCAATTCAAGCCAACTGCATGCAACGCAACAGTTTTGATATGAATCCGGTAATAAGAGATATGCAGACTGCAATCATAGTATCCGAAGAGATTGGAATGAAAGGCTCTTGCCTTACTGGAATCATGCTTCACGACATGGTGAAATATAATTTTTGTACCATTGATTCTATACGCGAGATGTATGGAGAGGATGTGTCTGTTATCATAAAGGGATTAGTTAAGACAAGTGAACTTTACGCAAAAAGTCCGGCTATTGAAACAGAAAACTTTCGTAATTTACTGATTTCCTTTGCCGAAGATATGCGGGTAATTCTGATCATGATTGCCGACAGGGTGAATATTATGCGTCAGATAAAAAACTCTCCCAATGCAGAAGATCGTTTGAAAGTAGCCAATGAAGCAGCCTTTCTTTATGCGCCTTTGGCACATAAACTGGGACTATATAAGTTAAAGTCAGAGCTGGAAGATCTTTCATTAAAATACACACGTAAGGAGACTTATTATCAGATCAAAGATAAACTTAATGAAACAAAAGCATCTCGTGATAAATACATAGCCACCTTTATTGCGCCAATTAAAAAGAAGCTGGAAGAAGCCGGGCTACAGTTTGACATTAAAGGCCGTACTAAATCAATTCATTCCATCTGGAATAAAATGATAAAGCAAAAAACGCCTTTTGAAGGAATCTATGATTTATTTGCCATCCGTATCATTATTGATTCGGAATTTGAAAAAGAAAAGATTGATTGTTGGCAAGCATATTCCATCATCACAGATATGTATCAGCCAAACCCGAAACGTTTGCGCGACTGGCTTTCCATTCCTAAAAGTAACGGATATGAGTCACTGCACATCACAGTGATGGGACCTGAAGGCAAATGGGTGGAAGTTCAGATCAGAACTCACCGCATGGACGAAATTGCCGAACGTGGATTGGCTGCTCACTGGAGATATAAAGGAATAAAAGGGGAAAGCGGACTAGACGATTGGCTTACTTCTGTTAGGGAAGCTTTAGAAAATAGCGATGACGATTCAATGAAAGTTATGGATCGGTTTAAACTTGATCTGTATGAAGATGAAGTGTTTGTCTTCACGCCAAAAGGAGATTTGTTTAAACTAGCCAAAGGAGCCACTGTACTGGACTTTGCTTTTCATATTCACAGCAAAATTGGTTGCAAATGCGTTGGTGCCAGGGTAAACGGTAAGAATGTTCAGTTGAGACAGACTCTTAACAGTGGAGATCAGGTGGAAATTACAACATCTAACACGCAATACCCAAAGCAAGATTGGCTTAACATTGTAACCACCTCAAAGGCTCGCAATAAAATACGTCAGGAGTTAAAGGAAATAGCCGGCAAACAAACCGACTTTGCCAAAGAAACATTGCAGAGGAAATTCAAGAATCGCAAGTTAGAATACGATGAATCGGTGATGATGCGTATGATAAAGAAGCTGGGATTTAAGACTGTCACAGACTTCTACCTGAAGATTGCCGATGAAACACTGGAAGTTAATGATATTCTGGAGAAATACTCCGAGCTTCTGAAAAAAGAGACCGAAACTCACGAAGACCTGCCCTACCGAAGTGCAGAGACTTATAACCTTCCACCTGTCGTAGATGAAAAGGGTACAAAGGACGATGTTCTGGTAATTGACCAGAATCTGAAAGGGCTGGACTTTAAATTGGCAAAATGCTGTAATCCTATCTATGGTGATGACGTATTTGGCTTTGTCACTGTATCAGGAGGAATTAAGATTCACCGTGAAGATTGTCCAAATGCCCCGCAAATGATGGAACGTTTCAGTTACCGCATTGTTAAAGCTCGATGGGCCGGGAAAGCTGTTGGCAAACAATATCCTATCACTCTAAGGGTAATAGGACATGATGATATAGGTATTGTGACCAATATCACCTCTATTATTTCAAAAGAGAAGGATGTTAATTTGAGATCTATCGGCATTAATTCTAACGACGGGCTCTTTTCGGGAACGCTGACCGTTACCATTGACGATACTTCACGACTGGCTGCACTGATTAAAAAACTTCAGGGCATAAAAGGCGTTAAGCAAGTCAGCCGAAACTAACATTATGGAGCAATTCAGCACAAAAAAACGATTAAAAAGCTTCACCTATGCCTGGAAAGGCATAGGTAGCTTTATCCGTAAAGAGCAGAATGCATGGATACACTCCGCAATTACAACTGCTGTAATTATCTGCGGATTCTTATTCCACATCACTGCGATAGAATGGATAGTAATCATATTATGTATAGGATTGGTTTTTGCCGCCGAAGCATTTAACACAGCCATTGAAAGATTAGTTAATCTAGTCTCTCCCCAACAAAACAAAACGGCAGGTGATGTGAAAGATATTGCTGCCGGAGCAGTGCTAATCTGTGCCATTGCTGCTGCAACAGTTGGCCTTATTATTTTTATACCTTATTTCATTGCTTCATTTTAATCTCTGGGATCAAGTTCTTTATTGGCAGTCATTAGACTAATTAATTATATAGTTACCAATAAATTAGAATATTGTACTTAAATCTATCATTCATTATGAAAACTACATTTTGTAAGTTTCTGATTTTCTTTTTTGCTATACTTGCTTTAGCAGGTATACCTGTGATTGCAAAGAAAGTTCAGACTATTCCTAATCCAAATCTTCGCTTACATTACGCCTCTCCTGCCCAATTATGGGAAGAAACCCTGCCATTGGGAAACGGACGTTTGGGAATGATGCCCGATGGGGGGATTGACAAGGAACGTATAGTATTAAATGACATTTCCATGTGGTCTGGTTCGGAAGCGAATTACAATAATCCCGAAGCAGCAACTTACCTTCCCCAAATAAGAGAATTGCTTTTGCAAGGTAAAAACGAGGAAGCTCAAGAGGTAATGTATAAGCACTTTGTTCCTGTAAAACCAGAAATGGGAGGCACTTACGGTAGCTTTCAGATGCTGGGAAATATGGATATAACTTATTCGTACAACAAGAAAGCCAAAAAGAACTCACCGGAATACAACAAAGAATATTCTTACGAACGCGAACTAGATTTGAATAATGCTGTTGCCAAGACCTGTTTTTATAAGAATGGAGTTGCATATTTACGCGAATATTTTGTTTCCAGAACCAAAGATGTAATCATTATTAGAATCAGCGCTCCTGATGTGATGGGTGCAGTTTCTTTCAAAGCAATGTTCAATCGTCCCGAACGAGCTACGGTTAGCGTAGATAAGAACCAGTTGGTAATGGAAGGGGCTCTGGATAGCGGAATAAAAGGTAAAGATGGTGTATCATTCCTTGCTAAACTCAAGGCAAAAACCCATGGCGGAAGTGTGTCCGTGAGCAATGAAGGTTTGGAAGTGAAGAATGCAAATAGCGTAGAGCTATATATATCTGCCGGAACAGACTTTAACTTAGGTAGTCAAAAATACAAATCATTGGTAAATCCACTTATAGACAAGGCTTTTGCTTCTACGTACAACGGTTTAAAGAAGGAACATATTGATGATTATCAAAAACTCTTCAATCGGGTTGATGTAAATATAGGAAGCCCGGGGTCAATAACGGCAAATACACAACGTAAGCTACAGCTAACAACAGATGAGCGCATCCGTCTATTTCAGATGGAAGATGATCCGGCACTGGCTGCTCTCTACATGCAATACGGACGCTATCTGTTTATAAGCAGTACACGCCCCGGTACTCTCCCACCCAATCTGCAAGGATTATGGGCCAACACAATCAGTACGCCATGGAACGGCGATTATCACCTGAACATCAATATCCAGATGAACTATTGGCTTATGGAGCCGGGAAATCTTGCAGATCTTTATCAGCCTCTTTTGTCGCTAACAGACAGTCTGACCGCTTCAGGGAAAGCTTCTGCACAAGCCTTTTACGGGAAAGATGCCAAAGGATGGGTAGCACATATGATGACTAATGTATGGAAGTATACTGCTCCGGGAGAACATCCTTCATGGGGAGCTACCAATACAGGCGGAGCATGGCTTTGCGCTCATTTGTGGGATCATTATCAATTCCTGGGAGATAACAAAACGGAAGATGGCCGTTCTTATCTTAAAGAGATTTATCCTATTCTAAAGGGAGCATCGGAATTCTTTCTCTCTACAATGATTAATGAACCCATCCATGGCTGGTTGGTTACAGCACCCAGTTCATCACCCGAGAATAGTTTCTTTGTGAAGAACGGAGATAAGCCAGTCAGTGTTTGTATGGGGCCAACAATGGACAACGAACTGGTTCGCGAGCTTTTCTCAAATGTGATAAAAGCATCACAGATTCTGGAATGTGATAATGAATATCGCAATCAACTTATAGCTGCTTCTCTCAAACTACCTCCTTTGCAGGTGAGCAAGGATGGTTATCTGATGGAATGGCTGGAAGATTACAAAGAAACAGATATACATCATCGTCATGTGTCTCATCTTTACGGCTTGCACCCGGGAAATCAGATAACACTTAGTCAAACGCCCGATTTGGCAGAAGCTTGCAAGGTTACGCTTAATCGCAGGGGAGATGAAGCAACAGGATGGTCGCGTGCATGGAAAATGAATTTCTGGTCAAGACTGGGAGACGGCAACCGTGCCTACAAGCTTTTCAAGAGTCTGCTTACCCCAAGTTATAAACCCGAAACGCCAAGTCAGAGAGGCGGAGGAACATTCCCGAACCTATTCTGTGCGCATCCTCCCTTCCAGATTGATGGTAACTTTGGTGGATCAGCTGGTATCATGGAAATGTTGTTGCAAAGTCATGAAGGGTTTATCAATCTTCTCCCAGCTGTGCCTGATAGTTGGTTGGAAGGTAGTTTCAAAGGACTCAGAGCTCGTGGCGGAGCAACAGTAGATGTTACCTGGAGTAACGGAAAGCTTACTCAGTGTGCCATTCAGTCCGCCTACGGTGGAATCTATAAATTAAAGGTTCCCAAAAATATCTCTAAAGTACAGGTTAAAGGAAAAGAGATAAAAAAGACCTTCAGCAATCAGAAATTTATTGAGATTTCTATTGAAAAAGGTGGAAAGGCAGAGCTTAAATTTATGTAACTGTCTGTACAGATAAAGAATAGATCGAAATAAACAAGGCATACGAAAACGAGAACTCAGAGTCCTCTTTCGTATGCCTTGTTTTATTTTAAAGAAGAATAAAGTTATTGCCTCTATTCTCCTGTTGGCTGACTTAACAGACAGCTCTTCAATATCTTTTTCGCTACAGCACCTGTCACATCACCATTTTCACCAACAGCCATACCTCGTTGATTAAAGCGGCTTTCAATCTCATCTATTGTTTCATTGCCAATATTTTCTTCGTGCAAACGAGTAGATAAACCTATGGAGCGGAAGAAATTCTCTGTTTTTTCAATAGCAGAATCAATGCGCTGCTCACGGGTTCCTTCAGTAATTCCCCATACTCGTTCGCCAAACTGCAGAATCTTATCTCCTTTCTTTTCTTTAAGCACCCTCAATGTACCCGGATAAACAATGGCAAGAGACGCACCATGAGTTAGTCCATGAAGCGCTGTAAGCTCATGTCCAATCATGTGAGTGGCCCAATCCTGCGACACCCCTTGTGCAATAAATCCATTCAATGCCATAGTTGCCGAAAGCATAAAATCGGCCATCAGATCATAATTTTTCTGGTTTTCTTTTATCTTCGGTGCTATTTCAACCAATGTCTGAAGAATGCCTTCTGCCCATCGGTCCATCAGTCTGGATTGGCCTACAACAGTCATATACTGCTCTACCACATGAACAAAAGTATCGGCAATACCACAGGCCACCTGATGCGAAGGAAGTGAGAAGGTAACTTCTGGGTCTAAAATTGAAAAAACAGGAAATCCTAATCCTAAAGCAAACTTTTCCTTCGTTTCCTTACGGGAGATTACAGCCCCACTGTTCATTTCAGAACCTGTTGCCGGTAAAGTGAGCACTGTGGCCAAAGGCACAAGCCCATTTATCAGTTTATTGTTCAACACCAAATCCCAGGCATCGCCATCATAAAGCAATCCGGCAGCAATAAGCTTTGTTCCGTCAATAACAGAACCACCACCTACAGCCAAAAGATAGTCTATCTTTTCTTCTTTACCTAGTGCAATAGCTTTACGCAAGGTTTCTATAGCTGGATTAGGTTCAATGCCCCAAAACTCAATCGTATGATGATTTTTAAGAGCCTCAGTCACTTGAGAGTAAACTCCGTTTGCTTTAACACTACCACCTCCAAAGGTGATCATAATTCGTTTATCTGCTGGAATTTCATTTGTCAAAGAAGCAATCATGCCTTTCCCGAAAATTAATTTAGTGGGATTCTGAAAAATAAAGTTATTCATTGTTTTCTTAATTTTATTTGAAGTTTATATCTTGTTTATTCTATAATACATTTGCATTTGAAGGTAAATTAACAGAAAAGGATAGAATATTGTTTCATATATTGCTATAATAAAATTTAAAATCAGACAATAATTCCATTGTCAGGCAGTAAACTCAAATACGTTTAACCAGATAAAATAAATCTGTGGCCTAACATTTTTAAATCCTTGTACAAAAGAATGCATTCTTCTGTACAGAACAATTAATTCTTTTGTACAGAAGAAAACAATCTTTTGTACAAGAGAATAAAATAACATAAAGGAAGATTAGACAATGAGTGGAATTAAATTTTAAAAACTATAGGTATCACAGAATTATTTCTATCATGTTTTTAAAACAGAATGCTTAATATTTTTTATCTTTGTACCTATATTAATAAAAGACTACAGATATGGAATATATTCAATTTATTATTGACTTTGCACTTCACATAGATACTCAATTACCTGCATTAGTTGCTCAGTACGGCCTTTTGATTTACGCAATTCTTTTTTTCCTTATTTTCTGTGAAACAGGACTTGTTATAACTCCTTTCTTACCGGGCGACTCTTTACTATTCGTAGCAGGAACCCTGGCTTCCATTTCTACCAATAACATGAACGTTCATTTACTTGTTTTAATGCTTATTGCAGCAGCAGTATTAGGTGATGCATCCAATTATATTATAGGACGCTTTTTCGGAACAAAGTTATTCAGTAATCCCAATTCTAAGATTTTCAGACAAAGTTATCTGGACAAGACTCATGCCTTCTATGAAAAATATGGAGGTAAGACCATCATTTTAGCTAGATTTGTACCAATAGTCCGCACCTTTGCTCCTTTCGTTGCTGGTATGGGGAAAATGAGTTATCGCCATTTTGCTCACTATAACATTGTAGGAGGTATTATTTGGGTAGCATTAATAACTTACATTGGATATTTTCTGGGAAGCTTAGAAATTGTTCAACATAACTTAAAGTTTTTAATCGTATTAATAGTTGTAGTATCTGTTCTTCCTGCCATTATTGAAATATGGAGAAATAAGCGCAAAGGAAAAACAGCTTAACGGTTAAAATTCACAGTATAAATGCAGCTATGTAGTTAACACATCTTTAACAACAAAATATAAAGTCCCGGTAGGGAATATCTCTTTTTTGATCTGTTTTAATTAAGATAAATCTACTATTGTTAATTTGTTATGGATAGAAAAAAGACTTCATTTTTTAATAATCTCATATTCAGAGACTATCGTTTTATATTTACAGTATGGATCATTACAGCTGCAACATGCGGTGTTCTGAAGTATTTCAGAGGATCATATAACAATTATCGCATTTTTAAGAACCTGTTCTGGCATGCTTTTCGCCAGTTGCCTCTTTATAAAAACTACCCAAATGAATATTCTGATACCACTCATTATGGTGTATTTTTCAGCTCATTAATTTCACCATTTTCTATCCTTCCGGATATTCTGGGTATAGTGCTATGGGTATCGGCCAATGCATTATTGTTATACTATGCGATACGGAAATTAGCTCTAAGCAGGAACCAGCACTTGTTTGTGTTTCTTTTCTGCATCATGGAGTTGTTTAATTCTCTTGCTTCACAACAATTTAGTGTAGGAATAGCTGCTATCATAATATTATCCTATCAATTGATAGAACAGAAAAAAGACTTCTGGGCAGCTTTCTTTATTATGCTGGGTACATTCACCAAAATATATGGAATTGTCGGACTTGCCTTCCTGCCCTTTTCCAGAAACAAAACAAGATTACTTTCCTCCTGTCTGTTTTGGGGTGTTATAATGTTTTTTGTACCAATGTTCTACACTTCACCAGACTATGTATGGACACAATATCATTCATGGATAATAGATCTTTTAGACAAAAACAATCAGAATCTTTTTGCTTATTACCAGAATATATCCTTATTGGGAATGGTTCGAAAAATAAGTGGTAGCAGCAGTTACTCAGACTTATGGCTCATTATTTCGGGACTTGTGCTTTTCTGCCTTCCATATCTTCGGATCAAGCAATATCGCTCTCAGAGCTTCAGGATGATGGCGCTGGCTTCAACATTACTATTTGCAGTATTGTTTAGCACAGCGAGTGAATCTAGCTCATACATTATTGCAATGATAGGAATCGCGCTTTGGTATATCAAAACTCCTTCCGACACTAAAACATTAAACCTTACTCTTTTAATCTTTGCCTTCTTCCTCACAGGATTGTCGAGTAGCAATTTGTTTCCAGCCGAAGTACGAAAAATATTCATATTCCCATTTGCACTTAAGTCTTTGCCCTGCGTTCTTATCTGGCTAAAGATTTGTTATGAGATGTGTTTCCTTAATTTCTGTCTGAAAGAAGGAATACCAAGAAGAGAAGAAAGTCCTCGCTTATTGCCTAACTACAATAATGAGATTGACATTATTCTGCCTTGTTATAACCCTCCGGCTAACTGGCAGGAAATTATCCATGAGAACATGAGGATAGTAAACAAATCTTTCCCGGATAAAGTGTTTCATCTGATAGTTGTAAATGACGGTTCTAAAATTCACATGGATGATACTGAAATAGAGAAATTTAAAAGTGTTATGCCGCGTGCACAGTTAATCAGTTACCCTGAGAACAAAGGAAAAGGATATGCAATAAGAAAAGGAATGGGATGCGCTTGCTCTTCAATGGCTATATATTCCGACTGGGATTTTAGGTATGACGTAGAGAGTTTACGGGCTGTAATCCGCAAACTAGAAGAAGGATATGATGTAGTTGCAGCCACCCGGACAAACTCCTATTTCAAACATTTCAATTCAAACACCTTACACAGTTATATGTCTATTTTCTCCGGAATGTTGAACTGGATAGTCTTGGGTATAAGGTTTAGCAATGTTCAGGGAGGAATCAAAGGTATGAATCGTAAAGGTAAAGAGCTCTTTTTAAAAACCAGAATTAATCAGTACCTCTTCGACACCGAGTTTATATATATGGCATCCCGGGAGCGCGACCTGTATCTTTGTGAAGTCAAAGCAAATCTGCGTGAAGGAGCAAGTCTCTCCATTATGGGTATAAAAGTTATAGTCAGAGAAATAACTAATTTCTTTATGATTGCAACGAAATAAATAAAAATCCCTTATGTAAATATCTTACAACTGTTACATAAGGGATTAAATTGATTCTGATTACTCGTTAATGGTTGAAGCCTCTACAGCAAGAATAAATCCTCTCACTGGGAAACGATTCTTTTTTTCCAGATTACATTCATCAATTGCTTGAAGCATTTTTTGTGCACTCTCCTTAGATGTAAACGAGAAGAAGAACACGGAATTATACTTTCCATTGGAGCTGCCATACCAACTATCAAGCATATTTGGCCGATGTGTTTCTTTGAATCCGATAGTCTCTGTTCTACTGAAAATTGTTACTCCCGAGCGAGTCAGCATCTCGGCCACTTTATCAGCGTGTTCGGCCAAACTGGTTACTACTAATAGTTTCATAATATTCTTATTTATATTTGTTACGCATCAATTTGAAATAAAGCAAAGGAACTACCACAAGGGTTAGTAACGTAGCAGTAACAGTTCCTCCCATTAGCGAAATAGCTAATCCCTGAAATAATGGATCGAAAAGTATTACAATAGCACCCAGTACCACTGTACCCGCTGTGAGCAGAATAGGAATACTTCTCACTGTTCCCGATTCCAGTATAGCCTGTTTCAATGGTATTCCTTCCTTGAGACGTATATCTATGAAGTCAATCAACAGAATGGAATTACGAACCATCACACCCGCCAGGGCTATAAATCCAATCATGGAAGTGGCACTAAAGAAAGCACCCATTATCCAGTGACCAAACACAATTCCAATAAGTGATAATGGAATTACAGTGAGCATAATCAATGGTACTGTGAAGTTCTGGAACCATCCTATAATCAGCATATAGATTATTATAATAGCTATTAAGAAAGCAATTCCCAAGTCACGGAATACTTCGTAAGTAATCTGCCATTCACCATCCCATTTCAAGGTAAACTCATCTTCAAACTTCGGCTGACTGTTGTAATTTTCTTGCAACTGATAACCCTTTGGAAGCTTTATCTCTTTCAAATGTTTTGAAACATCGTTCATTGCATAAACCGGACTCTCTAACTTTCCAGCCATATCACCCACAACGTACACCACCTGTTTCTGATTCTTCCGGTAAATGCTTTTCTCTTTCACCTTCCCGGTAATTTGTACCAAATCGCCCACCGGAATACTTTCTCCGCGTTGGTTTACCACTGTGAGATTCCGCAAATCATTGATACTATTCTTTTCTGCATCTGATAACTGAAGATTTATAGGCACTGACACTGATGAAGATTCCTGATGGGCCATCCCTGCAGTTTCACCTGCTATTGCCGATTGAACTGCTGCCACTACCTGTGCAGGAGCTACTCCACGAAGCATTGCTTTCTCTTTGTCCACATCAAAAACGTATTCTTTCTGATCACTTTCCACCATCCAATCTACATCCACTACTCCCGAAGTATGGTTTAATAAGTCTTTAACCTGATTGGCAACGTTTATTTGTTCCTTATAGTCGGGGCCATAGATCTCCGCTACCAATGTAGAGAGTACTGGAGGACCAGGAGGAACTTCCACCACTTTAGCATTGGCGTTGTATTTCTTAGCTATACTTTGAATGCCTGGACGAACTGCTTTTGCAATATCGTGACTTTGTAACTTACGATCTCCCTTATCTGAGAGATTAACCTGAATATCCGCCATGTTCTCCCCTCTTCGTAAATCATAATGACGAGCCAAACCGTTGAAATTAATAGGACCGGAAGTTCCCACATACGTTTGGTAGTTCACCACGTCTTTGTTCAATGCTACGTAAGCTGCTATTTCTTTGGTGACAACTGCCGTACGTTCAAGAGTTGTTCCCTCTGGCATATCAATCACAACCTGAAACTCATTCTTATTATCAAATGGCAGCATCTTTACAGGCACCGATTTAGTAAAGAACAGCGAAATAGATATCAGAAGCAAAACCACTGTGGAAAGCATAAATGCCCATCTCATCTTACGTGACTCCAGCATAGGCGACATAAGACCTCTATATAGTTTATAGATCTTGCTGTCTTCCATTGCTTTTTCTTTCATTTCACTATCTTCTTTTTTATCCTCTTTAGAACGAAGGAAAATATAACCCAGATAAGGGGTCAATGTCAAAGCAACCAATAAAGAGAAAATCATAGCTATAGAAGCACCTATTGGCATAGGACTCATATAAGGTCCCATCATACCGGAAACAAATGCCATTGGCAGTACAGCAGCAATTACTGTAAATGTAGCCAGAATAGTAGGATTGCCAACTTCATTAATGGCATAGATAGCCGCCTGAATGAATGGCAAACGCTTCATTCGGAAATGACGATGCATGTTCTCTGCAATGATAATGGAGTCATCAACTACAATACCCGTGACAAATACCAATGCAAAGAGTGTGATCCGGTTAAGGGTATAGTCCATAAAGTAATATGCAAAGAGCGTTAGTGCAAAGGTTACCGGTACCGAAAGAAAAATAACCAGACCGCCTCTCCATCCCATAGCCAGCATCACGAACAAAGTCACAGCAACAATTGCTACGAATAAATGAAGCAGAAGTTCCGATACTTTATCAGAAGCAGTCTGCCCGTAATTACGGGTAGTAGTTACATTTACATCCGAGGGAATCAATTTCTTTTTCAAATGATCTACCTGGTTCAGAATCTGTCCTGCAAGCTTCTTGGCATCTACTCCACTCTTCTTGGCAATAGCAATGGTTACTGCTGGATAATCACCCTTTTCGCCGTAAGATACATATTGGCTGGGTGTGCCCGGTCCTTCTTCCACCTGAGCTATCTGACGCAAGTAGACTGGCATACCTTCATTTACACCAACCACTAGATTGGCTACATCATCAGCTGTCTTGAGAAAGCTACCGGACTGTACAGAAAAAGCAGAGTCGCCGCTCAGAATATTGCCGGGAGCCAATTGAATGTTACTTCCCTGAATATATTTTGAGATACCAGCCATATCCAGATGATTTCCTGTCATCTTATCTTTATCAAGCACGACCTTGATTTCTTTACTTCGTCCACCAAGAATTGTCACGGCAGCTACATCCGGCACTTTTTTTAGTTCCGTAGTCATCACCTCGGCCATTTGGCGAAGAGAATAATCACCATAATGATTGCTCCACAAAGTAAGAGCCAATACTGGTACATCATCAATGGCACGAGTCTTTATCAAAGGCATGGAAACACCTTGCGGCATTTGATCCATGTGCTTCATTATTTCTGTATATAACTTCACTAGAGAACGTTCTATATCCTGTCCCACAAAGAACTGAACTGAAACCATTGCCTGTCCATTCATAGAAGTAGAATAAACATATTCCACCCCCTTCACGTTAGATACCAGTTTCTCCAAAGGGATAGATACCCTGTTCTCTACTTCTGTAGGAGTAGCTCCGGGATAAACCACCATAATATCTGCCATAGGTGCTTTTATCTGTGGATCTTCTTCCCTCGGAATTAAGAATATACTAAATGCTCCCAGTAGCAAGAAAGCAATCATCAACAAAACGGAGAGCTTTGAGCGAATAAATACTTTCGCTAACCTGCCTGCAAAACCTTCTTTCATATTTTTATTCTTTATCAGCCGTTATTTATCTGGATTCATTCACTCTACTGCCATTATTAATACGTCCTTGAGTACTAACTACCAAACGTTCGTTCGGGGCTAGTCCAGACAATACTTCTACATAGTTGCCTACCTGTTTACCTAATCTTATCCAACGAAGTAAAGCTATATTATTACTCACTACATAAACTCCGGTAAGCTGTTCTTTATTTACAATGGCAGACACAGGAACAGTCATTTTAGCAGATTGTATTTTCGTCTCTTCCTCACCAGGAATTAAAACATTGACATACATACCAGCCTTGATTCCTAAGGATTTACTATTGGTTATTGCAACCTTTACTCCATATTGCCCGCCTGAGAACTGAGATGATGGACTAATCTCTGAAATAGTTCCGGGGAAAGTGATTCCCAAAGATTTTACCGTAAGATTAACTATCGCCCCCTGCTTTATCTTTGCAATATCCGATTCCGGGATAGATACCACAGCCTGAAAATTACCACTCTGTTCCAAAGCAAGTAATGGCATTCCTGGATTAGCCATGCTCCCCTCATCCACAAATTTCTTTGTAATTACTCCTGAAAATGGAGCAATAATACGGGTATAGGCTAGCATGGCGTTTACTTGATTTCTCATTTGAAAAGCTGTCTCAAGTTTAGAATTAACGGATTGATATTGCAATGTTACATTTTCAAGCTCCTTTGCTGAAGCACTTTGCTTTTGATATAATTGTTTGAAGCGCTCCACATCTTTAGATGATACAGCTGCAGCTGCTTTTGCTTTTGAAATTGCTGCATCAGTCTGTGCCCTTTGAGCCAATATATCTGCATTGGAAATGCTGATAAGTAATTGTCCCTTCGTCACCTTATCGCCAACTTTCACATTAATGTGACTAATTGCTCCCATTACCCGGGTACTTATTATAGCAGTCTGTCCGGCTTCAATCTGTCCACTTGCAAGTACTCCTGATTCCTCTGTGGATGAAGGAAGGGCAGTTACTACTGAAACAACTTCTTCCTGTCCTTTCTTTTCCTTCTCGGGAGAAGAACAAGCTTGAAAAACACCTCCGATAACTACCAGAGAGGGCAACAAAACAGATATGTATCTAACTGATTTCATAGAATTTATATTTTAAATTGTGATTACTTATTATTTGATTCGTTGGAAGTAATAAATGCCATATAGGCTGCTGTGAGATTTTGTTTGTAAATGCAACGGGCATAACTGAGTTGCTGACCGGAAAGCTGTATTTGGGCAACAAGCACATCGGCTGTTTTTTCTAATCCCTGATCAAAACGATCCTTTAAAATGCGAAGTGCTTCTGTAGCTTGTTCTACCATATCATTTTGTTTGCGGAGTTCAAACGCTATATCATCAAGGTCTCTGCTAGTTTTGTTATACTCTAGTTGAGCTTTCATTTTCTGATCACTGAGTTGTTCCTGCAGTTTCATTCCCATCAACTTGCTGGATCTGGCGTTATATTTACTCTGATTACCATTAAACAATGTCCACGACAAACGTACCCCAACCAGGTAACTATCAGACCCAAAGGAAGCAAACCTCTTATCATTCCACTGATAGTTGCCAAAAGCATTCAACCGCGGTACCAAAGATAGGCTTGATGATTTTCTCATCATTTCAGTAGCAGTAACAGCCTTTTCCATTGCCAGGAAGTCTGAGCGAAGAGCAGATACAGAAGTATTCTTATCCAAAATTGAGGAAGTTGGTTCCTCCACCTTATAAACTATCCCCGTGGAGTGACCCATAAGCAAGCTAAGATAATCAGAAGCATTTGCCACTGCACTTTTAGCTTTTTCCAGATTCGTTTCCACACCACTTACATGTACTTTTGCATTAAGCAGATCGGATTTACGTATCAACCCCTGCTCAAAGAAATGCTCCACGGACGCATATACTTCATTAGAAGTTCCCAACGCTTCTTCAAGCACACCCTTTTCACGGTAAGCCAATTGCAATTGAAGGTATGCTTTTTTTACTTCGAAAGAAATATAATCCTTCATGCGAAGCGTACCATAGCGGGCTGCTTCCTTTTGAGCCGCAGCAGCTTTCCTCATATAAATCTGATCCAGATTAAGTAAAGGCATCTGCACCTCAATGTTTGCATTGAAGTCTTTCAGGGCATCGGGGCTATTTAGTAAAACCGGATTAAAATCTTGCGCCGTAACAGACTGTTGCTGGAGTTTAAATCCAAATACATTCAGCGGATCATTAGTGGCCATGGCCGTATACGAAACATTTACCTGAGGTAAGAAGATAGCATTGCTTTTCTGGTAATCAGACTGCGCAATCTTTTCGTCGAGTGAAGTAGTAAGAAGTTGTTTATTCTCCTTTAAAGCCGTCTCAATAGCTTCATTCAGGCTCAGAAAGCGAGTATCGGTCTGTGCTTTTACAGGCATAAGAGCCGCAAAGCAAAACATTCCGGCCATGAGTAATCTGATAGTTTTCATCTGTTCTTTCATTGTCCCTTTTCTTTTAATTATGGAACAAAGGTAGAGCATCAGAAAAACACGGTCAGCTACTTTTGTTACATAAGGTTATTTTATTAGAAAGAACAATGAAAAAAAAGAAAAAAGCTTAGTCATTTCCGGGCGTAAAACCTTTCAAAGACTTTAAAACAGTTAGCTTGTTGCGCCCTAAACTCACAGCACCATATTCTTCTAATTGCTTAAGAAGACGAGAGATAACCACACGTGCAGTACCAAGCTCATTGGCCAATTGTTCGTGAGTGATGTTTATTGTCTGGTCATGATAAAGTTCTGTCTTCTTTTCCAAAAGAGCCAATAACCGCTCGTCCATCTTCTTGAAAGCTATTTCGTTGATTATATCCAGTGATTCTTCAAAACGTTTGTGATATAACCTAAAAATATAATCAAGAAACTGAGGATATTCCTTAATAAGAGAAGCCAGTTTATCATTTGGAATAAAGAAAATTTCCGTATCCTCTTCCGCCACTGCCTTCACTTTGCTGGTATCATTATGCAATCCGCCAAGGATAGACATCACACAACTCTCACCTGTTTTAAGATAATAGAGCAAAATTTCCCGTCCATCGTCATTGGTTCTCATCACCCTTATGCTTCCAGTGGCAATGATAGGAATTCCGTGAATATAAGACCCTTCGCGAAGAATATCGTCTCCTTCTTTGAAAGTCTTTACCACACTATATTCCACAAGTTTCTTTCGAATAGCTAGTGAAGTCTTGAATTCGGTAATTTCGTTAAATAGATCTGTCATCTTCTTAGGTTTTATTTGCAACAAAGATAAATGAATGCCGATAATATCTATTATCTTTGTTTGTAGAATAACAATGGAAGAACGAAAAATAATCCATATTGACATGGACGCCTTTTATGCTTCGGTGGAACAGCGTGACCATCCTGAATGGCGTGGTAAACCTCTGGTAGTAGGCCGTAAAGAGGAACGTGGTGTAGTTGCCGCAGCTAGTTACGAAGCCCGTCGCTTTGGAATTCACTCTGCTATGTCATCTGTAAAAGCAAGTCAGCTATGTCCTGATCTGATCTTCGCTCCGGCACGTATGTCTTTATATAAAGCGATTTCTTCTCAAGTTCATGAAATTTTTCACGAATACACAGATCTGATAGAGCCTATTTCCTTAGATGAGGCTTTTCTGGACGTTACTGAAAATAAGAAAGGCATTGATCTAGCTGTGGATATTGCCAAGGAGATTAAACAAAGAATAAAGGAAGAACTAGAACTGGTGGCTTCGGCAGGAGTCTCTTATAATAAGTTTCTGGCAAAGATTGCATCCGACTACCGCAAACCAGATGGCCTTTGTACCATTCATCCCAGTCAGGCGCAGGAGTTTATTGACAAACTTCCCATCGAATCTTTCTGGGGAATAGGAAAAGTCACAGCTAAAAAGATGCACAGTCTGGGTATTTATAACGGTGTGCAACTTCGTGCAAGCACTCCGGCATTTCTTTCTTTGCAATTTGGAAAGGCTGGCTTGCTCTATTATAACTTTTCCAATGGCATAGACCCACGTCCGGTAGAGCCGGAAAGAGAACGAAAGTCAGTAGGCTGTGAAAACACTTTTGATCATGACCTGGTCATTAAAAGTTCTATTATCATCGAGCTGTATCACGTTGCCAAAGAACTGATTCATCGATTGGAAAGATCAGGCTTCAAAGGTTATACGCTTACGTTGAAAATAAAATTCAACGACTTCACACAAAAGACCCGAAGCATTAGCGTAGATCATCCACTAACCACCTTGCAGGAAATTCTACCATTAGCCAAAGAGCTGATAAAAGAGGTGGATCTCACCAATCACCCCATCCGCTTATTGGGCTTAAGTATATCTAATCCATGGGAGGAAATACCTTCCCGTGGATACAGACAATTGTCTTTTAAGTTTAAATAAAGATGTAGAAGTGCTTCGTGAATAGCCGAAGACCTGAACATTCGTCAGATTCTGGCAGATAAGTTGGCTCTGAACGCTGACGTGAGACTAGACTATAATGAACACTCCGGAACAAAATGGGTACCGGAAGCAGGCCTGAGTTACATCGCTACAAAATCAACAGTCCTGAAAGCTATTGTTTACGGAGGTATTAGTGTGAAGTTTTAAAAACAATAATTATTTCCAATATCAAGAAAAAAACGAATTTAAATCCCGATTATACCCTATAATTATTATATTTGTAGAACTAATACCCATAAAAATATGTTAGTTCAATTCGTATTTGAAAACTTCAAGTGCTTTAAAGATGAGACTAAATTAAGTTTAGTTGCATCCCATCATATTAAAGAAAATGAAGATAATGTTATCAAAATTGATAAGCATAATCTTCTAAAAACCGTTGTAATATATGGCCCCAACGCCAGCGGAAAAACTAAACTGCTAAACGCCTTTCAGTTTATGCGTTTAATGGTTGAAAGATCTACAAATAACGCTGTTGACAGAGAATTCAGTATTGATACATTCAGGCTGAACACAGAAACAAAAGAGAGTCCCAGTTTCTTTGAAGTAGTATTTATACTCGATCAGATACAATACAGATATGGTTTCGAGCTGACCAGAAAAAAAATCCTATCCGAATGGCTCTATAAAAAAGTAAATAAAGAAACGGAGCTATTCTATCGCGAAGGAAAAGACATTGAATTTGATCTCTCAGAGCTGAAACGCATAAAGAGTCTGGTAGAAGAAGACATGATTCGTGAAGATAGTCTGTTGCTTACCGTATTGGCACAGTTTAACGATCAGCTATCGCAAAAAATTGTAAAGTGGTTCCATCATGTAAATATGTTATCGGCCGATGGTGACTGCGTACAAAGCTACACTTTAGATAAGCTATCTACTCCAATGAAACAAAAAATTGTTCGTATGATGAAAGATGCCGATTTCAGCATCAACGATTTCGTGCGTCATCCAATTAATAAGAACGAAATTCAGACTCTGCATACAGTCTATGATGAGAACAAATTGCGCGTGGCTGAAACACCATTCTTACTGGAAGAAGAATCTAACGGAACAATTCATTTCTTATCATTGACAGCTCCCATCCTAGATACTTTGGAAAGAGGTAAAATACTTCTTATTGACGAACTAGATTCCGGATTACATCACGATTTGATTGTAGCTTTGCTTAAGCTGTTTCATTCAAAGGAAACCAATCCTCATAATGCACAGCTAATATTCAATACACAAAACACGAACTTACTGTCTTCTGATCTTTTCAGAAAAGATCAGATTTATTTCGTTTCCAAAAACAGATACGGAGAAGCGAGTCTATCTTCTGCTGCCGATTTCATGTTAAGCCCAAAAGTCAATATACAAAAGAAATATCTTGAAGGCAGATTTGGAGCTGTACCTTATTTGAAAAACATGCAGGAATCATTCACTACTAAAAAAGAGGAAGAGAACGATGAAGATAGAGATTAAGGATGGAGTGAAACATATAACTCTTGATGATCAAGAATACAAACCACAAATAAAACTGAGAAGAAGAGGTGAAACTCCCGACTTAACAAGAAAAGCACCTACCCGATCTACTTTAAAAAAGTTCCTTATTGTGTGCGAAGGGAAAAATACTGAGACTTCTTATTTTAATCAGTTCAGAATGCCTAATGTGGCTATTGAAACAGTGGGACTTGGTTATAACACAGTATCTCTTGTAAACAAAGCTATCGAGTTATATTCACTAAAATCTGACGGACAAAAGCCGGATGAAGTGTGGTGTGTATTTGATAAAGACGACTTTACAACTCAGATGTTTAGCAAGGCTATACAATTAGCAACTGAGCATCAATTTTTTTGTGCCTATTCTAATCAGGCTTTTGAATATTGGCTTATTCTTCATTTTGTTGATCATCATGGCGGTCCTCTACATCGGGATGAATACAATAACGTAATTAATGTACATATAAGAAAATTAGGTGGACACTACGCTGGTAAAGGAAGTAAAATAGTAAATGAACATCTATTTGAGATATTGCAGGCAAAAGATCCTGTCACTAAAAAGACCAGACAAAAGTTGGCTATAGAAAGAGCCAAAAGAATTTATAATGAAAAATCGAATGTTCCACCTGCTAAGGCAGAGTCTGTAACAACAGTGTTTCAATTAGTGGAGAAAATAATCTCTAACTAAAATCAATAATGTGAAGTCTTTAAGAGAAGTAGACTTTAAATCGCATCGGCCTTACATAAGTCCGAATTTAACCATCGAATTTATAGTAAGGGCTATTGCATATAACCGTAAAAAAAATAATTCTATAAATTAAAAAAGAGAATTTTAAATTTCACTTTAAAACTCTCTTAATTTCATAACAACTAACAAGAACTTATATTCTTATTTCTTTTCTGCAGGTTTTGCAGCTTTATCTACGCTTGTAGATTTTACAGAATCAGTCTTTACAGAATCAGTAGCAACTGTTTTAACAGAATCAACCTTTACAGAATCAGCTGCAGGAGCTGTTTCAGCTTTTTTATTACCACAAGAAGAAACAGTACAAGTAAGAGCAAGAGCAAAAGCTGCAATAAATAATTTTGTCTTCATAATCAATTTTGTTTTAAATATTAATATTTTTAAAAAATTACTCCGCAAATATAATCATATATATATGAAAATCAAATTTTATTTTCACAAAGTAATGTTACATTATAGAGTAGTATATGTATAAAAACGAAAAGGAGTCCTGATTGACTTGTTAGTCAGACTCAGGACTCCTTGATAAAACGGCAGCTACCTACTCTCCCACTGTTACGCAGTACCATCGGCGTGATCAGGCTTAACTTCTCTGTTCGGAATGGGAAG
>Ga0183099_1000503_pt1 | contig 28511 bp, 27 predicted proteins | sample Biomet1_FD_127788 | JGI IMG/M metagenome (GOLD analysis project Ga0183099, IMG submission 127788) | Microbial communities from bioreactor (seeded with anoxic lake sediment) at LBNL, California, USA - Biofuel metagenome 1 | ecosystem: Engineered > Bioreactor > Anaerobic > Unclassified ...
AGAAACGCACTGCGAAACTCGATATTTGACTGTTAGATCACCGTCACTTTATTTAGTCAAATTCGTCGATAAAATATTGATATTCATTAAGTTGACACTTCGACACTTATATTTTTCAAAACCCTAAGTGCGCGCGTGAATGCGCGTACATTATATAGGGAGAAATAGATGACGTAGCTAAAACGTAGTCCATCAAAGCTAAATGGTCTGTTTAACTTCCACAGTTTCCTTTGTTTAAAGGCTATTCAAGCCATGACGTAGCTGCGTAGCTAAAAAACAAAAGTTCTTAGGGGAGAAACAAGCTTTTTGCACCTTGATATCAGAAGAAGTTGCAGTATTAATATAGCGATATTCCATAATATTAAATTATGCCCATGTTTTTTGTAATCTATAAATAATAAACAGGTGAAAAAAGAGTTATTATTTATATAATAAATAAGTATTCATAACATTAAGTCTGATGACAAGAACTATAAAATCTATATGTTTTATTGCTATAATAATATTGTTTGCATCGTGTAAGACTGTAGACAAAATTAATTACATGCAAGATATAAAAGCTAACGATATAATTAATACAACCCCAAAGGATATAAGACTCCTTCCTGGAGACAAAATATCAATATTCGTAAAGAGCAAAGATGACGTTCTTACAGAACATTTTAATATCTCTTTGCCAAATATGCAGAAAACTTTATCGTATACCATTGATACAAATGGCGAGGTTGACTTTCCAATGATTGGCAAGATAAAGTTGAGTGGTGAGACTCGTTCTGAAGCTGCTGAAACTATAAAGAGCAAACTTATTGAAGAGTATGGGGTGAAGGATGCTATCGTGATTTTGGATTTTTCAAATCTCAGAGTTTCCGTACTAGGCGAGGTTAACAAACCAGGAAACATCAATATTGATAAAGACAACATCAATATACTCGAAGCGCTTAGTATGGCTGGCGATATGACAATATACGGCAAGAGAAATAATATTATGGTGATGAGGGATAACGGAAACCAAAAAGAAACATATATCATAAACCTTACATCAGCAAAAGAAACCCTGTCATCTCCGGCATACTATCTTAAGCAGAATGATATTGTTTACGTTCCTGCTAACAATACAAGACAAAGACAAGCTACTATAAACGGAAATAATTTGAAGTCAACTTCTTTTTGGATTTCAGTAGCCTCATTGATTACAACCATTGCCGTAGTGATTTTTAAATAACGAGAATGATGCAAGAAACAAAATATGAACATTCAAAAGGTATAACATTCAAAGAATACCTTAATTATTGCAAAGCCAAACGGTTGTGGTTTATCATTTCTATCGCAATATGTCTGTTGCTGACAACAGGATACTTGATATTGAAAAATCCTGTATATGAACGTTCTGCACAGATAATGATTAAGAATGACTCAAATCCAAGTTCTAAACTTACTGCTGGACTGAGTATGATGCAAGGTTTCGGTGGATTATTCGGTGCATCTTCAAATGTAAGCAATGAACTTATATCAATGAAGACGCCTGCAAACATTCTTGAAGTGGTGAAGAGACTTGATCTTGACTATTCATATTCTACACGTCCATTCCTCAGAAAGATACCATTGTATGGTGATAGTCTGCCTGTGAAAGTTAACATCAGCGGGATGAAAGACTGTGATGATGCAAGCATGAAGATTGAACTACAAAAAGGTAAAGTAAGAATTTACAATCTTAAGAAGAACAAGAATAAATTTGATACTGAATACAACGGAACTGTAAACAGCGTTTACCACTCTCCTATCGGCTTAATCGCAATCACCGCAACAAAAGCCTATAATGGCAAAGAGGATATAACGATAAACGTGAAAAAGAACGCTCCAATAAAGACAGTAAAAGACATAGAAGAAAAACTCGATGCTGGAATAACAGAAGAAATGGGATCGGTTATTGACTTGTCGTATGAAGATGCTGTTCCACAACGTGCAGAAGATATACTCAACATGTTGATAAGGGTATATAATGAGAAATGGATGGATGACGAAAATCAATTGAACTTAAGAACGACACAATTTATCAACAACAGAATATCAGAAATCACATCTGATTTGGGCAAAGCTGAGAATACAATAACAACATACAAATCCAAGAATAATCTGCCTGATGTTATAGAAACCACCAAACTGGCGATGGAAACATCAACAGAAGTAAGTGGAGAGATTGCTACTTTAAGAGGACAGAGAGAATCGGCGAAATTCATTCTTAATTTCGTTGACAGCCATTCTAACTCCAACCAGACATTACCAGTAAACTTACTAAGTAATGACAAAGTTCTTTCTTCGCAAATAGAGGAATACAACAAACTGCAATTAGAGCACAACCGCATTGCAGAAAACAGCAATAAGACAAATACTATTGTTCAAAACATAGAAAAGCAACTGAACAATATGAGAAAGTCTATAAAGGCAGCACTTGCAAATACTGTAAAGCAAGCCGACATTCAAATGGCTAGCTACAACGAACTGAAAGGCACTAATGACGCACAAGTGAAGTCCAGTCCTAAACAAGCAAAATTCCTTTTATCGGCAGAACGTCAACAAAAGATACAGGAACAACTGTATATCTTCATGCTCCAAAAAAGAGAAGAAAACGTATTGTCACAAGCATTCACTCCATACAAAACAAGGATGCTGTCTGCTCCTATGGGTGACACAGAGCCTGTAGCACCAAAGGGATTTGTGCTTATACTCATTTCACTTGCGATAGGAATTATTCTGCCGGCATTTGGCACTTTCCTAAACATGAATTTCAAGAAATTAATGGAATAAGGTTTCCGCAGGATTGATGCATTCATCACTATGTTATTAATATTAGTATATTTTTCTCTGTTTATCTTTTTTTACATTACCTCCAAACTATTTGTTAGTCGTAATGTAAAAAGGATGTACCAGATGGTGATGTGTTTTACCTTACTTTTCATATTCTTTGGATTCAGAAATATAACCGTACTAAATGACACGCCACATTATTATGGCGCATATTATCATCTATCTCAATATAAGAGTTATATCAACTCATCTATATTCAGCTATGATCTTGCACTGAAATTCGAATGGGGCTATCAGGTGCTAATGCATTTTTTAATAAAATACGTTTCACAAGAACCATATACAATCATCATGCTTTCATCATTAATATTTGCATGTGGAAATATATGGTTTATATCCAAATTCACTGATGAAATTGCATTGGCATCATTTATAATGATTATTTCGGGTGTTTGGTTCGACCAATTTTGTCTTATTCGCCAAACAATCGCGTTAATGCTTTTCTACAAAGCATATATCTTTCTTAAACAAGATAAGATGCTATATTATTGCATAATGGTAATTTTAGGATCATTATTCCATATTTCGGCATTAACACTACTGATTATTCCTATCTTAAGAAAACTAAGAATAAATGCAAAGAATGTCATAATTGTTTTTTCCATAGCAATAGCTTTAGCTATTTTCATTTATCAGTTACTAGGATTGTTAGGATTTGCTGGACATATATACCTTAAAATAAGTATGCAAAGAGAAGCTCCTCCAATAGCAGCGATCTTAGACGGGATATTGATGTTAATAATTATAGCAACATGCTATTACAGTCACAAGCATTTAAGCAACAAAGAATTGGATAATACTGATTTTTGGATATGTATTTTTGCTTTATGCATAAGTGTAATGACACCTGCATTTTTGCCGATATTCAGAATTAATGTTTACACATGGCCTATTATCTACATAATATTCTTTAAATATATAATAAACCACGATAATACGATTATATTAACAGACAAGACTATTGCCTTAAGAAATATCATTCTGATATTGTTTATTGCAGTTATGCTTATAAGAATTATGATTATTCTATTGTTTAAATCTGAGTGGAACCATATAATTCCATATTCTTTTTATGACTTTAGTAACGATTATCATTATTATAATCTATATTTGCAAAAAGATCATTAATATGAGAATAGCCGTATTATATATTTGCACAGGAAAGTACAATCAATTCTTTGCCGACTTTTATAAATCAGCAAAGAAATATTTTCTAAATGAAATCGCAGATATCGAGTATTTTGTTTTCTCAGACAATGAACAACTATGCTCAAATTCAGATACGCATATAATCAAAAAAGAATACAAAGGATTTCCACTGGATTCATTATTGAGATTTGATGATTTTCTATCAATAAAAGAACAATTACAATGCTTTGACTATACATTTTTCTTTAATGCCAACATGAAGTTTGTTGCACCAATAGGATTAGAATTTATACCCATAAAGGAAAAACTGTCAGCCGTAATTCACCCAGGATATTTTAACAAGCCAGCATTTCTTTATCCATATGAAAGAAATAAAAAATCAACAGCATATATAAAACCATACGAAAATGATTATCACTACTTCATGGGCTGCCTGAATGGTGGCAAAACTGAAGATTACATTAAACTGGTAGAAACATGCAGTGAGAACATTCATATAGATATGGGAAATGACATAATGGCAAGATTTCATGATGAGTCGCATTTAAATAAATATCTTAGAGGAAAGACTTGCCTTATGTACTCACCATCATATGCATATCCTGAAGGAAAGCGTATACCTTTTGACAAAAAGATAATAATAATAGATAAGGTAAAAATAGATAAATGCTTTAACAAAGAAAGTAACAATTCTATTATTGGAAAAATTAAAAAAACTATTAGCTTTATTATTGAGAGCATAAGTTGGTATCTTTAAATGATGACAAATAAAACTATATCAGGAACAATCTGGAGCATTGTAGAAAGATTCTCTAAAATGGGAATACAAATACTTTGCACATTCATTATTGCCCAATTTCTACGACCTTCAGAATTTGGATTAGTAAGCATGATGTCTATCTTTTTGGCATTTTCTACTATTCTTGTTGATAGTGGATTTGGTCAAGCTTTGATACGTGAACAGGTTGTTAGCGAGAAAGACAAGTCTTCTTTATTTTGGTTCAATATCCTACTTGGTATAATTGTGTATGCAATATTTTTTGTTATAGCACCTTATATTGCAACATTCTATGATGAGCCAAAATTATGTATACTTATTAGGATTGCATTTCTTGCCATTATATTTCAATCATTAATTGTAATTCAGCAAGCGCTATTTTTCAAATCAATAAACTTCAAAATCGTTTCAAAGATTTCTCTGTTATCAGTAATCTTATCAGGAATAATAGGCATCGTCGTAAGTATATTAAGAAAGGACGTATGGGGATTAATAATTCAAAACCTATCGTTCTCAATCTTTCAATGTGTGTTATTCTGGATATATAGTTCTTGGAGACCTACTTTCGTATGCTCATGGATGGCTATAAAGAAATATCTTCATTTTTCGCTAAACCTTTTAGGAAGCAATATATTAGCTGCTATTACTGATAACCTCGCAAACCTTGTTGTTGGAAAGAACTACAATGCTACAACTTTGGGGCAATATACTATGGCAAACAAAATACCATATCTTACATCAGGAAGCATATCCTATTCTATCCATAGAGTGAGTTATTCATTAATGTCTAAATTTCAAGACGATAATAAAAAATTGCAGATATATAGCCAAAGAGTTGTAGGTACAGCATTCTGGATTATCGGTCCAATAATGCTCGTACTTTTTATCTTTGCAAATCCGTTTATCAACATATTATTTCCTAAAGAATGGATTACAACTGCTATATATCTACGATATTTTTGCATAATAGGTTTCGTATACTGTTTCTATGACATTAATCAAGATATATTATTAATAAAAGGAAGAACTGATATTCTATTTAAACTAGACATTATCAGAAGATCTATATTGGTAGTAATAATGCTTATAGGCATGAGATATAATATTATTATATTCTTGAGATTACTTACTATATATTATATCTTAAATGCATTTACAGTAAGTTATATATCGGGCAAATTAATTAATTATAGTATTCCGAAACAACTATTCATAGTAATGACAACCCCAATATACTATTTTAAGAAATATAGAAAAGCAAAATGAAAATTGTTAAGATTATAGGTGGATTGGGTAACCAAATGTTTCAGTATGCACTGGCAATAGCTTTGAAAAAGAATTTCACAGATGAAGAAGTGAAACTTGATGTTCATTGCTTCAACGGCTATACCATACATCAAGGATTTGAAATTAACGATGTATTTGGGAATCAATTTGAATTAGCTTCATATAGTGACATTACAAAGGTTGCCTATCCTTATTGTAATTTTCAATTATGGAGAATCGGCAGCAGAATACTTCCAAATAGACGACACATGATTTCTGAAGACATGACATTCAATATTATGCCAGAAGTTATTACCAGTCCTAATTATAAATATTATGACGGATATTGGCAACATGAAGAATACTTCAAGAATATTCGTGAAGATATATTGGATGCATTTCAATTCCCTATATTCCAAGACAAAAGAAATAAAGCTCTAGCTGATAGACTAACATATATTAATAGCGTTTCAATACATATAAGAAGAGGCGACTACATTAACGACAAACTTTTCAAAGGCACTTGTGATATAGAGTATTATAAAAATGCTATTGACGAAATAAATAAAAGAACTGTTCCTACCCTATTCTGCATATTTTCAAATGACATACAATGGTGCAAAAAAAACATAGAACCACTACTTAATGGTAAAGAAACAATATATGTAGACTGGAATATTGGTAGTGATAATTTCAGGGATATGCAACTGATGACAAAATGCAAACATTGCATTATTGCCAACTCATCTTTTTCATGGTGGGGAGCATGGCTCAACAAGAATAATGACAAGATTGTGATTGCTCCAAGAATATGGTATAACACAAACGAGAAAGTTTCACCAGCAACTAACGACTGGTTAAAACTTTAAATCATTATATTTGCCAAATTGAAGAAAAAGAGTAACTTTGCCAAACAAATAATACGATTATATAGATAATGAATTTTTCTGTTCTCATATCCGTTTACTACAACGAGAAACCGGAATACCTTAAAGATGCTATTAACAGCATTTTTAATCAAACCCTTCTCCCTAATGAAGTTATTCTGGTTGAAGATGGAAAACTAACAGACGAACTATATAGTACGATTAAGAGCCTACAAGAGAAATATGATGAGATAAAGATCGTATGTCTGAAAGAGAACCAAGGGCTTGGACCTGCACTTAATGAAGGACTGAAACATTGTTCATACGATATCGTTGCAAGAATGGACTCTGACGATATATGTATGCCAGACAGATTCAAAAAACAAACAGATTTCCTGGAAAAGCATCCTGATATAGACATTATTAGCGGATGGATTGATGAGTTTTATGGCTATAAAGAAAACATCATTTCAACACGCAAAACGCCTGAAACACATAATGAGATTGTCAAATTCGGCAAATCGCGCAATCCTATCAACCACCCAGCAACCATGTTCAAAAAGAATGTTATTTGTAACATTGGCGGCTACAAGGCTATTCCCCTTTTAGAAGACTACGACTTGTGGGTAAGAGCAATATTAAACGGTTCACATTTATACAATATACAACAAAGCCTTCTTTGGTTTCGACTTTCCGACAATGCCTTTTTAAGGCGTGGTGGAATAGACTACGCAAAAAACGAGATTATATTTCAACATAATTTACATAAGATTGGATATATAGGTGTTATAAAGATGTTTAGTAACATCATTATAAGACTTATAATAAGATTATTACCAAATATGATAAGGAAATATATTTATGTTTTCAGACTTAGAAGATAATATTATTGTTTTTCTTGCGTTTTTATATTAACTAGTTACTACAAGATAAAATTCATGACAATATTAAATTATGGCTACATCGCTGATGGAATGAATGAAATTGAGCGCAACTCTAAACGCTTGATAGACTTTCTTGTCGCCATAATCTGTATCATACTATTTTCTCCCCTATTCGTCATTTGTTATTTCGCAATAAAGAAAGAAGATCATGGCCCTGTTATTTTCAAGCAGGAAAGAATAGGACGATTTGGACGCCCATTTTACATTTATAAGTTCAGAAGCATGAAAGTAAATGCTGAGAAGAATGGTCCACAGCTTACAAAGCATAAAGATGACAGCAGAATGACACAAATAGGAAAGTTTCTTAGGCATCACCATCTAGACGAACTACCACAACTTTGGAACGTAATTAAAGGTGATATGTCTTTCGTTGGTCCACGTCCTGAAAGAAAATTCTATATCGACAAGATTATGGAAAAGGATTCAAGATATTCATATCTTTACCAAATACGTCCAGGAGTTACATCCTACGCAACACTAACTAATGGTTACACTGACAATATAGAAAAGATGCTTAAACGACTAGAACTTGACCTTTCGTATCTTGAACATAGAAGTTGGTTGCTAGACTTAAAGATATTGGGAATGACTTTCCTTAAGATTGTATTTGGAAGGAAATTTTAAGAAGAACGATTTAATAATATGAAATATATTATTGCTATAGATTCCTTTAAGGGTTGTCTAACCTCAGAAGAGGCTGCAAAAGCTGTATATCAGAACATTGTTTCACATCATCCCAAAGCTGGGATAATAACAATACCAGTTTCTGACGGTGGAGAAGGCATGCTCAATGCATTTTGCAAGGCACTTGGAGCTACGAAAGAGACTGTTAGTGTAAGAGATTCCATGATGAGACGCATCACAGCAGAATATGGCATAACGAATAGCGGTACTGCCATTATAGAAGTAGCACAGTCATGTGGACTGACGTTGATAGAGCCCGAACTTAGGAATCCCCTTGCAGCTACATCATACGGAGTTGGTCAACTCATAGCCTCAGCTATAAAGGACGGATGCAGAAAATTTATCATAGGACTTGGAGGAAGCGCAACAAGTGATTGTGGCATAGGAATGCTGAAAGCACTTATTGAATCATTCAACGACAAAGGTAATTTTGACAATATCAGAGATATTATCAAAAAATGCGAATTCATTATTGCATCCGATGTTACTAATCCTCTATGCGGACCAAACGGAGCATCACATGTTTTCGCTCGCCAAAAGGGAGCAACGGAAAGTATGATTGACATTCTTGAAAAACGTGCGATAAAGTTTGCTGAAGTTTCAGCTATGCATATCGGACACGACTGCAGCAACAAGCCTGGTGCGGGAGCAGCAGGAGGACTTGGATATGCATTCATGCAATACATGAATGCCGAAATGAAATCAGGTGCCGATTTACTGCTGGACTTAATAAACTTTGAAGATATAGCCAAAGATGCAGACTTCGTTATTACAGGAGAAGGTGCTAGCGACAAACAGACGCTTATGGGAAAACTTCCATATGTGATAATGCGTAGAGCTAAAGATATAGGCATACCAACACTATTGATTGCAGGTAAGATAGATGACAAAGACAAACTGATAAATGCAGGATTTAAGGATGCTGTCTGCATCAATCCAAAAAGCATTAGCATTGAAGACGCAATGAAAAAAGGTGTGGCAATTTCAAACATTAGGGATTTTCCTCTCTCTATTTAGGGAAAATCCTTTTATATGCCATATATTTTATAATATCTTTGCACCATGAAGATAAGACAAAACAAGTCTTTCTGATTAAAAAGACAACAAAGGTAATAACAATTTTAAAAAATACGATTATGAAAAAGTTTATATTAGCCCTCATAGCACTGTTTACAATAACAGTTTCAGCTAGTGCAATGAGTTACGACCAAGCTCGTCAACAGGCTCTTTTTCTAACAGATAAGATGGCCTATGAGCTGAATCTTACAGATGAGCAGTATGAGGCAGCCTACGAGGTAAACCTAGACTATCTTATGAGCATCAATGGTTACGATGATATATATGGTTCTTACTGGACACAGCGTAATATGGACCTTAGTTATATATTACAGGACTCGCAATATCGCACTTACTGCAGCGTAAACTATTTCTACAATCCTATTTATTATGATGGTGGCTACTGGCATTTTAGAATATACGCTCGTTATCCACATCGTGATTACTACTATTTCGGTCGTCCAGACTTCTATGCAGCATATCGTGGCGGACATAGCTGGAGAGTTAACGGTGGAAGAAGTTGGTACAACGGACGCTCTTACAGTATGCGAGAAGGCAAAAGATATGTAGGCATGCGTGATACTTTTAATAATGGTTCTTTTAATAATAACCGCACGTTTGGAGGTAACAATAATAATCGCATATTCGGTGGTAGCAGAAATGACCGTGCTTACAATGGCAATAACGGAAATAATGATAACAATACATTCGGAAACAACAACGATAACAGACCTAACAGAGTATTTGGTAACCGTCCAAGCAGCACAAGAAAAACAGCACCTAATGGTAGCGGTATATTCGGAGGCTCTAGAAGTGGAAACAACTTAGCTACTCCAAACCGCACTTTCGAACGTTCTGATAACAACAGCAACCGTTCTACAGGCAGTGAAAGCGTTCCTAGTCGCTCATTTGGTAGTGGAAACTCAAACCGCTCATTCGGTGGAAGTAATACTCCAAGTCGTTCATTCGGCGGAAGCAATAGTACTCCTAGTCGCAGTTCGGGAAGTGGCAATTCATCTAACACCAAAAGTGAAAGCCACGGAGGCGTATTTGGAGGCCACAGATAAAAATAGATAATAACAAAGAATGGCGTAGTTTGCATTGCAAGCTACGCCATTCTTTTATTATATAATGTTATAACATCAGAATTCTAACTTCAGCGTTTCCCATCTTTGGTATCTCACTCATAGGTTTATTAAAATATACGCTCTGTATAGCCTTGTTAATTATACCGTGTCCAACTGCAAGCACTTTTTTATCAGGATACGTTACTTTAAGATATGTGAGGAAATTGCTTGCACGGCTTTTCATTTTCTCAAGTGTTTCAACATTATCTGGCCATTCAGCATCCTTCATGTCTGGGATAAACTTACCCGTAAAATCGCCCCAGTCACGCTCCCGGATAAGAGGAGTTGTCTCTACATCCTTATGATGAGGGGCAGCAATTATCTTGCATGTATCATACGAGCGTTTCAAATCGCTAGATATAAACGCATCAATATCACAATTCTTCATCTTCTCACAGACCTCGTTAGCCTGTTTTATACCTTTTTCATTAAGTTCTCCCTGACACTGTCCTTGAAGAATTTGGGCAGCATTATCAACAGTTTCGCCATGACGAACCAAATACAATGTAGTCATATATTAAATATTTTGAATGCAAAAATACAAAAAAGAAGACATTTTCAGCATTAGAATTAAGAGTTTTTTGTAACTTTGCAGAAAACTAATATGTTTATGAAAATACTCCAAAGCTCTTTTTTTCGTGCTATATGCGCTATTATAATAGGCATATTACTTATTCAATATCGTGAACAGACATTGACTTGGATAACTATTGCAATAGGAATATTGTTTTTCATATCTGGCATATTGTCTATTGCTGAATATGTATCAACAAAGAAACTATCAGATAAACCAGAAGTTTGTGATTCTGAGGGTAAATTAATATCAGGGGGTCCAAAACCGCATTTTCCTATTCTAGGAATAGCAAGTCTGTTACTTGGAGTGATATTGGCATTAATGACAAATATGTTCATCAGCAGTTTGACATATATTATATCAGGAGTGCTTGTAATCGGTGCTATAGGTCAGTTCATATTCCTTGCCAATGCATCAAAGTATGCATCTGTAGGTTTCTATTACTGGATAATGCCTTCAGTAATACTAATTGTAGGAATCATAGCCATAGTTTATCCTACGGCTATCGCAACAGCTCCACTTTTCGTTATCGGATGGTGCATGTTGTTATACGGAGTCGTTGAATGCATAAATGCACTTAAAGTTAGCAACTGTAAGAAACAATTCCATAGAAAAGAAGATACTGAATTAAAAAACAATAAAGCAGAAGACTGATTACCATCTTCTGCTTTATCAATATCATTCTTGAGGAACAAGTCCCTCAATATATTTACATAATATAGCTATACCTTTTATATTCTCGCCACCTTGCGGAATTATAAGGTCAGCATTACGTTTTGTCGGCTCAATAAATTGGTCATGCATAGGCTTTAATACTTTCAGATATCTCTCAACAACCATCGAAACAGTACGTCCACGATCAATAGTATCTCGCTGTATATTCCTTATAAGTCGCTCATCGGGATCACAGTCAACAAATATTTTGAGATCCATAAGATCACGCAACTTCTTGTTTATCAGCGTCATTATACCCTCGATAATTATCACAGGCTTTGGTTCTATATGCACTGTCTCTGGCAGACGGTTACAAAGCAAGTAACTGTATGTAGGCTGTTCTATAGCCATTCCGTTTCGCAAGTCATTGATATGCTTGTTTAACAATTTCCAATCAAATGCATCTGGATGGTCAAAGTTTATTGAATGACGTTCGTCTTCAGTCATGTGTGAAGTGTCATTGTAATATGAGTCAAGTGGAACAACTGCCACATAATGCGGTGGCAACGCCTCTACAATCTTTCTTACAACAGTGGTCTTTCCACTTCCTGTTCCACCAGCAATGCCGATGATAGTAATTTTATCGTCCATTATATTATAATGTTATTATTATATTTGTGGCAGAAGCTAAATAAGTTCATCAAACATCACACGATAGAACTCTGCCTTTTTTTCCAACTGCATAGGGTAAGCCCTACTGCTGCTTGGCATTCTATATAGTTTCATTGGCCTTCCGTCGAACACGAACTCTACGCTCTGTCCCATCTTCGGCATTTCTTTTATATCGTAATGACGCATGAATATATCGGTAGCTAATTGTCCTGCAGTAAGTACACCCTTACAATCTGGCAAACTTTTCAACATTGCATCTAGATCACTAGGCTGCACAATCTCAAGATCTTTATCAGATGCCGTATTCTTAGTTCTACGTATTTGTAATGCTGTATCAAATATAGCTATTCCCTTTTCGACAAGAAAAGCCTTTATCATATCCAGTTGAAAAGTCTTATTCTCTGCATCAACAAAATGCATTTTGTCGGCAAAGAATAGATATCCGAATATGCGCCACATATCATTTTGAAAGTTGGGATAATACCATTCAAAACACCAGCGCTTTCTTGCTGGTGGAAAGGTACCGAGCATCAGCAATTTTGCATTGCTCGGCAACCAAGGTTCAAAAGGATGTGTTTCTATCAATTAGCCTGTTCTTTAACAAGATATACACATACTGGCAAGTGGTCTGAATATCCATCAAGCCATACACCGCCAGCACTTGTACGCTTAGGACTACCTTTATACTGTCCTTCTGTCTGGAATAGATAAGGCATACGCTGAATCTTATTCTTCCAGAATTTCAATGTAGAATATCCCTTATTATCACCTTTATTAAGTAGGCTCGGTGACATGATAATTTGGTCAAACAAATTCCATGCGCCACGATACATCAATGTACCAGTACCTTGTTTTAAAACATTATACCAAGGATTATACATATCATCAGGTCCAACCATATCAATTTCTTCCTTTGCTGCAAGATTCTCGTGCATACTCTTATCTGTAGGGTCGTCATTCATATCACCCATTATAAATATTTTAACATTTGGATCTTCTTTAATCAATGAATCCTTGACAGCCTTAACCTGAGTAGCGCCCCACTCACGATAAGCAGAACCGTTGAAACGACTAGGTAAATGACATACTACGAATACAACATGCTCATCAGCCATCTTGCCACTAACAGTTAAGAAACCACGAGTTTTGAAACTACTGTCTTTAAGTTCTTTCTGTACATAAGGCACAAGTTTCATATTATCAACCTTAAACATTTTTGGATTATAAATCAATGCACAGTCGACACCACGCATATCAGGTCCCTCAATATGGCAATACTGGTAATTACGTACCTTTAGTGCTGGCTGACTTGTAAGATCGGTCAATACTTTAGCATTTTCAATCTCACTAAGTCCGATAACAGAACATCCAACATTAGGAAGCAGGTCTGTTCCCATGTCAGAAAGTGCTTGCGCCATGTTGTGAAGCTTGTGAGAATACTTCAATCCATCCCAATGATAAGAACCACTTGGGAGAAATTCGTAATCATTCTTGCCTTCGTCATGACATGTATCAAACAAATTCTCTTGATTGTAAAAACCTACTGCGTAAACAGAAAACTTCTTTTGCGCTGTGGCTGTAATGCTAATCAGCAGAACTGCCAATATTAATAACTGCTTTTTCATCTATAATAAAAAATGTAATATAATTTTAATAACTCTAGCTAATGCCCATAAATAAAGGCGCGTGAACTGCAAATATACACATTTTTATTTAATGTATATGTATGTTCTAAAAATTTTAACTTAAAATTCTCTTTAATTTAATTTTTATTTTGTTACTTTGCAAAATACTATTAATATTTATTAAACATCAAACTATGCAAAAGAAGCTCCAATTAGCATTGTTCGCACTCTGCTATTCGTCTCTTGCGCTCGCTCAGAATAATAACAATTCTCAGCAGCAGGCAAAGGCTTTAGACGAGAATGCGTTCACTTTTACAGAAGCACAGTTGGGCGAGGATGACAACATGAGTCAAAATGTTACAATCCTTAACTCAAACACTAATGCGTATGCCAGCGAGGTTGGTTATCTTTTTTCACCGGTCCGCTTTCGTTATCGCGCTTTCGACCAGAAGTATAACGACATTTATATTAACGGTGCGCCAGTTAACGACGTAGAGCGTGGACAATTCAATTTTTCATCAATTGGTGGTCTAAACCAAATGACACGTAATGTTGATTTCTCACTTCCTTTTGAAAGCAACAATTACGGAATGACAGACATGGCAGGAAGTAACAACTATAACTTCCGTAGTGGTAGCATGGCTGCTGGTCACCGTATCAGCTTAGCCGGAGCAAACCGTAATTATACTTTACGTGGCATGTATTCATATAGCAGCGGTTTCAATGACAAGGGCTGGGCTTTCAGTGGAAACCTTACTTATCGTTGGGCAAATCGTGGATATGTTGAGGGTACATTCTATAATTCATTATCTTATTTCCTAGGAGTACAGAAACTTCTTGGAAAACATAGTTTCTCATTTGCTGCATGGGGCAATCCTACAGAGCGTGCAACACAAGGTGCTGCTACTGACGAAAGCTACTGGCTTGCAAATGATAATCAGTATAATCCTTATTGGGGTTATCAGAATGGTAAGAAACGTAACTCTCGTGTAGTTAATGATTTCGCTCCTTCTGCTCTTTTCACTTGGGACTGGAACATAAATAACAAGACAAAGCTCACAACAACAGTACTTGGAAAATACAGTATGTATTCAAGCACAAAGTTGAACTATAATAATTCTGATAACCCAGCTCCTGATTACTATAAAAGTTTACCTAGTAGCTTTTATGATGTATGGGGAAGCAATGCTCAGTTTCAGACACCACAAGCTCTTGCTGATTGGCAACGCGCTTACGACTGGTTGAGTAACAGCAAAGCTAACCGCCAGATTAATTGGGATCGTCTTTACGCAGCTAACCAGAATGTAAATGCTGAAGGTGTAGATGCAATGTACTATGTACAGAAACGTCATAACAACACCCTGAACGTTACACTTGCTTCTGCACTTACAAAGCACTTGACAGATAAGAGTACTTGGAATTTAGGTTTCGCTGCTATTGGAAACAAGGGTTTCCATTATCAGACAATGGATGACCTTCTCGGTGCAAATACATTCCACAACATAAATACTTATGCTATTGGCACATACCCAATTGGCTCTGACTATCTGCAATATGATTTAAATCATCCAAATGCACTTGTTAAAGAGGGCGACAAGTTTGGTTACGACTATACTCTTAACGTAATTAAGAGCAACATCTGGAGTAACTATACTGAGACTTTCGGAGTCCTTCATTATAGCATAGCTGCAAAGATTGGTTACGACGGAATGAACCGTGACGGCAAGATGCGTAATGGTTTGTTTGCCGACAATTCTTACGGTAAGAGCAAGACTGCGAACTTCCTTTCTGGTGGTGCTAAATTCAGCGCTTCAATTGATCTTAGTCATGGAAGCGTAATATCTCTCGGTCTTGGTTATGAGCACAAAGCTCCTACAGCCGATGTTGCTTTCCAGGCTCCAGAAATGAACAACGACTTCGTTCAGAATCTTAAGAACGAGCGTATATTCAGCAGCGAACTTGCTTATCAGTTCAATAATTCTTGGCTTCACGCCAACCTAAGCGGTTATTATAGCCGTATAGACAATGCAACAGAATGGACTTGTTTCTATTTTGATGATATCAACTCATTCTCATACAACTCACTCACAGGTTTGAATAAGGAATATTATGGTGCAGAACTTGGACTTACATTCAAGCTTACATCATTCCTAGACTTTAAGGCTCTCGGTACTATAAGTGAAGCTAAGAACATTAGCAACGCAAAAGTTCGCTACCTTAACTCTACACAGGGTACATACGTAGACGACATTGCTCTTGTTGAGAACATGCGCGAAAGCGGAACACCACTTACAGCTGGTAGTCTTGGTTTGAGTTTCCACCAGGGTGGATGGTTTATTGATCTTAACGGCAATTACTATGACCGCATCTACTTGAGTTACTCTCCTTACTATCGTTACCAAACTCCTTTGAAAAATCAGAAGAGTGTTGACAATGAAGGAAACTACATCGTGTCTCCACAGGATAAGGGAAAAGGTGGTTTCATGCTTGATGGTACAATCGGTAAAAGTATTCGTTTGAAGAAAGGTAGTCTGTCTATTAACCTAATGGTTACTAACATTCTTAACAACCAGAAGATTGTAACAGGTGGTTACGAGCAGAGTCGTAGTGACTACTCTCTAAAGAATGATGGTAGTACTAGCGACCGTTGCTACAGATTCTCAATGAACCCTAAGAAGTATTACATTTACGGAACTAACGGAATGCTACAAATAGCATATAGATTCTAATTTAAATCCCATAAGAAATGAAGAATATTAAATATATAATGTTAGCTCTTGTCTGCACACTCTTTACTGGATGTATGGACGGCAACTGGGACGAGCCTACGGGTTATCAGAGAGGAAACACCGCGGTTCCGGAGACCAACGTCATGACCATTGCCCAAGTTAAAGCTAAATATCAGTCAACTTTATCTCAGGCTTACGGTTATACTCCTGTAACTGATGACATTCAGATAAAAGCTTATATTACAGGTAACGATATAGAAGGCAATTTGTTCAGTCAGATTTCTCTTGAAGACGGAACCGGTGCTATGCTTGTTGGTATCAACGAGGGTGGTATTAATGGATATCTTCCTGTCGGTACAGAGATTATTGTAAATCTTAAGGGATTATACATTGGATGCTATGGTATGCAGCCTCAGATTGGAGACAAGTATCTTAGTGCAAAGGGCGAGATTTCTGTAGGAAGAATGAGCAAACTCCTTTGGAATAATCAGTTCAAATATACAGGTAAGACAGCAACAGTATCTTCTACTGAATTCAATCAAGCAAGTCTAAAGGATGCTCAATATCTTACAGACAACGCAGGAAAGTTGATGACAATAAAGGGAGTTACATTTGCCGATGGTGGACAGAAAGTATACAGCAACAAGGCAGATGTAGTTAACAATAACTGTTGCGAACGTGCCCTAAGTGGATTGAGCAGCTACAACATCGTTGTAAGAACTAGTACTTACGCTGACTTTGCAGCAGAGAAACTTCCTTCAGGTAAGGTTAACATAACAGGTATTTTCACTCGCTATAATAATAAATGGCAGGTTATCATCCGCAAAGCAAGCGATGTAGAAAATGCAAATTAAATAGTCATTAAACAGTAAAAATAAAAAAATAATATATGAAAAAGTTTATTTATTCATTTTTCGCATTGGCTATTGCAGCCATGACATTCACTAGTTGTGAGGATGTTCCAATGCCTTACGGTGAACCAACAAACGGTGGAAATACTCCAACCACAACATACACTGGTCAAGGTACATCTAATAATCCTTATACAGTGGCTGACGCAAACAATTATATCAAAGCCGGCGTAAACTTGGACAGTACCGTTTACGTAAAGGGTAAGATTTCTGCTGTTGATTCTGTTAGTTTAAGTTATGGTAATGCATACTACAAAATTTCTGATGACGGCACTTCAACAGGTCAGTTGATTGTTTATCGTGGCTTTGCTTTCGGAAACCAAAAGTTTAAGTCAGCTACAGAAATCAAAGTTGGTGACGATGTTATTATTGTTGGTAAGATTGGTGCATTCAAGGGCACATATGAGTTCATGCAGGGTAACTACATCAATACTCTTAATGGAAAGACATATACTCCTACCACAGTAAATGATAACTTTATTGACAAGCCATATAATGTAGCAAAAGCTATCCAGGTTATAGCAGCAGGCGCACCTACAGCCCCTGTATATGTAACAGGTATCATATCAGCTGCTCCTTCATTCAATGCTACATATGGTAGCTTGACATATTACATCTCAGATGATGGTAAAACAACAACACAGTTGCAAGTTTACTCTGGTCTAGGTATTGGTGGTGCAAAATTCACTTCTGCTAGCGACTTGAAGGTCGGCCAGACTGTTGAAGTTTACGGTGTTATTAAGGATTACAGTGGCAAGCCAGAAATGGATAAGAATAATACTCTAATCTCTGTAACAGGTGAAGGCACACCAACTGGTGGTGAGACTGGTGGTGGAACTGCAGTGCCTGTATCTATAGATAAGACTACAGTTACAATGACTAACAGCGCAGCAACTGAAAGCACAGAAACTGCAACAGTAGACCTAAATACATTTGGATATGCTGACAAGGCTATTATTGGTACTGTTACTCTGAATGATGGTACAACTATCGTATTTGACAAGAGTGATGGAGCTACAGCTCCTACTTTCTATACATTAACTAAGGGTGTACGTGCATATAAGAACAACACTATAACAATAAATGGCAAAAAAGCTATTGCTAAAGTAGTGCTTACATGCGATTCATATAGCGGAACAGATTACGTAGGTAATGCAACTGCTACTGTTACTTTTAGTGGAAATAATGCCACATATAAAAATGTATTCACAGAATCTACCAGTGGAGTACAGCTCAGAGTGCAGACTGTAACAATTACATATGCAAAATAATAGCATATTTAAATAATTAATTAAAAGAGGTCGGCATAAGTGTCGACCTCTTTTAATTTTGCAAAAAAGAAAAACTTATCTAAATATTTGGCAGGCTGCAAAATTTTGATTAATTTTGCAGCCTGTTACGTAGATAACAAAATTACAAACAATAATATTTAAACGAAATGAAAAAAGGTATTCATCCAGAAAACTATCGCCCCGTCGTATTTAAGGATATGTCCAACGGCGATATGTTCCTTACAAAGTCTACTTGCAAGACAAACGACACAGTAGAATTTGAAGGCGAAACTTACCCAATTGTAAAGGTCGAAATCTCAAGTACTTCTCACCCATTCTATACAGGTAAGAATAACCTTGTTGATACAGCTGGTCGTGTTGACCGCTTCATGAACCGTTACGGTAAGTTGAAGAAGTAAATATATCCTTTTACAAGTATATATTATAGAATGCGTTCGAACGTAGTTGCATAAACGTTCGAGCGCATTTTTGTCTTAAAAAATATTACGTATGAGAAAAATTCTTTTTTTTATCGGCTTGTTCGCCACAACTCTGTTCCTTGTTTCTTGTGGTAGTAACGAGAGCATTACTGATGACGGTAATGGAAATGGCAGCACCAGTGACGTTACCAACGTAAACAAGAACACAATCTCAACCGGTCAACCTAAAGAAATGGCCAGACTGGAATTTCCAAAGGCTAAAGGTGGAACGAGCAATGTTATTGTTCACTCAACTTCTGCTTATGGAATGACATACGCATTGGAATGGGATCATACATTAAGATCACAACGCTGGTCTTGTTTTGAGATATACAAGAGTAATAATGTGAAGAACTGGAGCCGAAGTGGCTGGAAACAAACATCATGGAGAGGAGATCCTTTTCAAAAAGATCCATCAGTCCCTCAATCAGAGCAACCAAATGTTACAGGAGAATTTAGCGGAAGCTATTATCTTGGAAATGGCAGTTTCTATGAAAGAGGCCATATCTGTGCTTCAGAAGACAGAGTATATTCACAAGACGCCAACGAGCAAACTTTCTACATGACCAACATGCAACCACAAGTTGGAAATCTAAATGAAAAGATTTGGAGTGACATGGAGGGAAAAGTAAGAGATTGGGCTTCAAGTGCAGATACTCTATATGTTTGCAAAGGTGGAACTATTGATAGTAACGACAAGATTATTGATCAAACAAAGAGTGGATTTATTGTTCCTCGTTATTTTTTTATGGCTGTACTCGCAAAGAATTCTTTAGGATATAAGGCTATGGGATTTTGGATAGAGCACCTTGATGTAGACCAAAGAAGCAAGGGGATTGCAAATTTCGTTGTAAACATTGATGATTTGGAACAAAAAACCGGTATTGACTTCTTCTGCAATCTACCAGATGATATTGAAAACAAAGTTGAAAGTTTAAGCGTAGACAAAGTTAAAACTGCATGGGGGTTATAATAATACAACCATACACCAATATATAAAGAAACAGGGATAAAGCACAATGCATTATCCCTGTTTCTTTTTTATATAGACTTACCTCCTACCCATTACTATTTTGTTTTCCATTACAACTCCCATTGCACGAGTCATCGCTGCACGAGAGAATGTCGGTGTATAACCTTTTGCATAAGAGTAACGACTGAAATCAAAGTCTAGATACTCATCGTTGTTCACACCCTTCATTGTTCCATGGAAGGACTTTGAGTCTAGATAAGACTGAATATTAGTGCTGCCGAATGTTATCACATATTGATTCTTGCTAGCATCGTAAGTAACATAAATATCACCGGTCTTACTGTCAATATACCAAGAGAACTTTAGTTCTTGACTTTGAGTACTCGACACGTCATTTTCAACACCTCTTCCGCTGATTGACGTAGCATCATATTGGTCAAATTCCATCTGAGCATCAAACGCAGCCTGCTTGCGAATTCCGTTCTCAGTATATTCATAAATCATTTTCCCTTCCCAATGTCCACGAAGAGTATTAGCTAGAACATTCAGTGTGTTGTCAGATATATTGTTATTGGTGTTCTGATTATTATTGTTATCATTATACCAATTGTCATTACCTGAATCACAGCTTGCGAAAAGCGTTGTTGTTGCAACGATAGCAAATAACATGATTATTTTCATTAGCTTTTTCATATTTTAAGTCTTTAAAAGTTTTCTATATTAATATATTTACCGTTATTTTATAAACATTCTCTTTGGAGCACTAATAGTCGCATTTGAACGAGTTTTTGCATAAGAGTTAAAACCATAATTGTAACTATTCCAATTTAAAGAAGATGTATGATATAAGCTGAAAGCAGCTCTTGTTCCGTCATTAGTTTGAATATATCCAGAGAACATAGAATCATCTATTGTATAATCATAGATTATAATATCTGTATTATCTTCTCTAAAGTGTATATATATATTCTGATCACGAACGACCCAAGTAATATGGTTTGCAACATAATCATAAGGAGAGTTGCTGTAATAATCAATCCAGTAGCCGTCACCTGAATTATACCCACTATCGAACTCCACTTCTGAATAAGCTGCTTTATATACCATTCCATCGTATTCAGAACTAACATAAATATTACCTTTCCAAGTACCATCCATGTAGTATGCAACTTGAGCATCAGGATCACAAGAAGTAAAAGTGAAAGACAGCAAAACTGTCATCATCAATGTCAATATTGTAGTAAGGCGTTTCATAAGCTATATTTTTTAAAGTTATTATATTTTGGTTTATTACTATGTTGCAAATGTAACACAAATATAAATATCTTAAAAAATAAATTCCATATTAATGAGTAGGGATTTCCCTTTAATAAATGGATAATCCCCATTGGCATTCAATGTAACAAATCACGTCAGTTTGTGCAATTCCTTCAAAGAGTCCTCCTCACCAACAATCCACATAACATCTCCCTTTTCAAACTTACGTGCAGGATCTATTAGCGTCAAGTTCTTCTGACCTTCGTCAACTCCAACTACCATACAGTTAAAATGGTCACGAATGCCGCTCTCCTTCAAAGTCATTCCTATAAAAGAACTTTTAGCTGAAATAATAACCTTTCTTAATTTCATTTCGCGCTTTTCTAGATAAGGATCTTCTGGTATAAGTTCATGCTTTATTGCTAATCTGAAATTATTTAATTGTTCGTCATCACCTATGACAAATAACTTATCTGCTGGGAAAATAATATCAGAGCCGTTAGGTATGTTAATACGCAAAGAACCACGCAATATACTACTTACGTGGACACCAAACCTATTTCTAAATTTAAGATCTTTGAGAGATCGTCCTATCCATGTGGAATCTTCAGGAACTTCAAATTCACTTATATGAATATCTCGTTCAAGAAGATGTCCTTCAAAGAGCGGACGTCGCTTGCCGTTAACTAGCGCGGCAATCTCCCTTGAACGCAAATTATTTATAAACAGCCGCTCAAGTTTTATGCTTTCATGTTTTAGACTTCTTGAAAGCACCATTAGCGATAGCACAAACAAGGCGATACAAACCACAAGAGCATCCGTAAAACGTGTTAGATAATTACATATATAGAATATGAACGCTAATGCCACAATAACTTTCACCATGATAGTAAAAATTAAAGGCATACGATTCAATCTACTTTCTGTCCATAGGCGGTTAAACTCATCACTATGCAAATTCTTCATCACCATAGAGCGTAAAAATGGTGATATTATTACAACAGTCAAAGCCCCACAAACTGCATTACCTATCCAGTGTCCAAAAATATGGCGACTCAAGGGTAATGCAAACGAAAACATTAGTATTATGACAGCAGTAGACAATATACCATAGATAACAGTATTTGAAAGCATTTTGCGCAATAATTTTCTCCAATCGTTTACTTCCTCATCAGAATTAATGTGAGCATTTCCCAAATGATTCATTCTGCGAACCCATTTTTTCGGCAAATGATTTTCCAAATAGAAGTAACATGGTTCAGAGGCCCTAATCATGTAAGGAGTTAGAAACGTAGTTATTACGGACACAGCCACAACTACTGGATAAAGAAAACGGCCGATAACACCAAGCGATAATCCCAATGAAGCTATTATAAAAGCAAACTCTCCTATCTGTGTCATTGAGAAACCACATCTCATTGCTGTTTTCAGAGGCTGACCACCTAACATAAAGCCAGCAGTTCCAAATATAACCTGTCCAAGCAATATTGTCATCACCAACGCAAATATTGGCACAGAATATTCAACAAGAACCTTTGGATCAACCAACATACCTACTGATACAAAGAAAACTGCTCCAAAAAGATTCTTTACCGGTTCTACTAGTTTTATAATTTTATCAGCTTCAACCGTTTCAGCAATGATACTTCCCATTACAAATGCTCCGAAAGCACTACTGAATCCAACTTTTGTTGACAATACAGCCATTAAGCAGCACAGTCCCAATGCCACGATCACCATTGTCTCGTTGGTCATGAGTTTCCGTGTGCGACGGAAAAACAAAGGAATAAGAAATATTCCGACAACAAACCATAAAACCAAGAAGAATGCGATTTTAACCACAGAGCCAATCATTACTCCACCATCAGGATTATTACCACTTGCAAGTGCACTAAGCATAACCATCATCACAATAGCAAGTATATCTTCCAAGATTAGCACACTCATTACAAGTGAAGCAAAACGTTGTTGACGCAATCCTAAATCGTCAAAAGCCTTATATATTATTGTTGTTGACGACATCGCAAGCATACCGCCGAGGAACATACAGTCCATCTTGCTCCAATTGAAGACATAGCCTGCAAGCATTCCCAATGTTGCCATTGAAAAGATGATGATTGTTGACGCTATTATAGGCGCCATGCCCATTTTGAGTATTTTCTTGAATGAGAAATCAAGTCCAAGAGAAAACAACAGAAACATCACACCGATATCTGCCCAAGTCTGTATATTTATCTTATCAATTACAGAAACTGTATATGGCATGTGTGGAGAAACAAGAAATCCTGCCACAATATACCCCAATACAATAGGTTGTTTTAGTCGTTTGAATACCAAAGTAACTATTCCTGCTACAATAAGCATCAGCGCTAAGTCAGTAATTAAGTTTGGTATCTCAGCCATATTATCTCGGTATTTTCAGTTTTTATTGTGGAATCATAATAAGAATACAGGTAGCATAAAAATTAACATTCCCGACTTTCATAAATTATCCAGAAAGTCGGGAATAATATTTAATCGTTGTATGTACCAGTAATTTCACAAATCTTGGTAATTACTTTAACAGCTTTTTCCATTACTTGAATAGAAACAAACTCATGAGGTCCGTGGAAATTCACGCCACCAGCGAATATATTTGGACATGGAAGTCCACGGAAACTAAGCTGTGCTCCGTCTGTTCCGCCACGTATAGGCTCCACTTTTGGTGGGACTCCACTTTCTTGCATCGCCCTTAGCACGATATCAATAACATGCATATTAGGATCAATCTTTTCCTTCATGTTATAATATTGGTCGTGAATTTCAATACTTACAGTACCCTCACCATATTTTTCATTCATCTTTTTAACGCAATCTTCCATAAAATCCTTACGGTCTTCAAACATTTCACGCTCATGATCACGAATAATATAGCTAAGTTTAGCGGCCTCAGTACGACTGTCAATATTCAGTAAATGATAAAATCCTTGATAGCCCTCTGTTGATTCGGGAATATCTGTCTCAGGAATCATGCTATTAAACTCACAAGCCAGTCTGTTGGCATTAACCATTTTACCCTTTGCATATCCAGTGTGGACACTTACGCCCTTTATATATACTTTAGCTCCGGCAGCGTTGAAATTCTCATATTCAAGGTTACCCAAGTCACCTCCATCCATTGTATATGCCCAGTCGCAACCAAACTTTTCAACATCAAAATGATGCGCACCCAGACCTATTTCCTCATCTGGATTAAATGCAATACGTATGTCTCCGTGCTTAATCTCGTCGTGATCGCGCAGAATGCACATAGCTTGTACAATCTCAGCAATACCAGCTTTGTCGTCAGCACCAAGAAGAGTTGTTCCATCTGTGACAATAATATCTTCACCAACATGTTCCTTTAGTTCAGGAAACTTAGATGTATAAGATACTATACCAGGAGAAAGTTCAACATCCTTTCCGTCGTAGTTCCTTATTATCCGAGCTTTGATGTCTTTTCCGCTAGCATCAGGACTTGTATCATAATGAGATATAAAGCCGATAGCAGGTGTCTTCTTCTTGGTATTACCCTTTAGGGTGGCATAGATGTAGCCCATCTCGTCCATCTCTACGTCGCAGAGTCCTTCGTCCTCAAGCTCTTGTTTTAAATACTTGGCGAACTCCATCTGTTTCGCCGTACTAGGGACACTGTCTGAGTCCTCACTAGACTGTGTGTCAAACTTTGTGTAATTAATAAATCTTTCAGTTAATTCCATATAATTGAATAGAATAAAGCCTTTAATTGTGTATTAATCTTTAATGTCTCGCTTAATGTGAGCTTCTGAAATGCAAATATACATATTTTTTCGGATATTTATATAAATACAGATTAAAACATCCATAAAATAATGACAATCAGTAGTCTCACTCTAATAAAAAGTGATCTTGGCGGGATTCAAACCCGCGACCTTCAGAACCGGAATCTGACGCTCTATTCAGCTAAGCTACAAGACCAACAGTTTTGCAAAATTACAAATAAAATCCCTAATTTCCAAAAGATTAAGACATATTTGTGAGTTTCATTACTTTAGGTGCGACAATACAAAGTTTTCACTATAAATAGTAGTTTGATTTGTTTTCTCGATATAGCATTTAGCTCTTGTTTGTTTAATATTTCAGTATTTCAGTCATGTAGATAAAACAAGAAAGTAAAATAAAACTTATTTAATTTTGCTTTTCAACTCATTTACCCCCTATCGCTACATTTAGCGAAGATAGGCTCAGCTTCAACGATAAAAAATACATTTTTTATTTTGTTTTGTGTCCGGCTTGCTGTATCTTTGTAACATTTAAAATTACACAAAATGATTACTACTTTCTACATCACTAATATTATATTACTAATAGCTATATTCTTTATCATAATATTCATATATGGTAAGGCGCAAAGACTGAAAATCCCACACTTTCTGTTGCATAGGCGTTCCTTCATCTCTGTTTATATTATGTTTGCAATATATGTGATATCAACATTCAATATATGTTCTGAAAACGGCATTGAACTTTTTGCAACCGAACCTATAAGCTTCCTATATGTAACTTTTATCATATTTGCACTATTCTCTGCTGGTTATTTCGGACGTGATTATCATAAAAAATTGGTTGTCTGGCTATTTCTTCTTCAATATCCTGTGGTATTGTTACTGCTACACGCACTTGTCCTCATGACTGGTTATTATATTAAAATTTACACACTATCAAGTTTATTCGAGAATCATAGACTTATCCTTGCTGTGTTCATAGCAAGACTGGTGTGGATTGGAATCATGGTATCCGGATATATGCTAATGACAGGAATAGTTATAGACTCATATATCCATTTTCGTAAAAATATCACACAACTAACAAGAGAAAAAAATATGTCAATGCGTCGTACAGAGATCATTGATGTCATAATATACTTGATATTATTCGTTTGGATGATGCTCAATAATTTCGTATCATCGTTGTTACCAAGAATACTCACAAATATATTTATGATAATAATGATTGCACGTACATATATTATATATAGAAACTTTATTCACTACTCTTTAGAACTATCCAAAATGAACATTGTCATTCCTGGAAGATTAAAAAAACTGATGGGACAGTATATTAACAACCCATTTTATACAAGTAATCCCACCTTGGAAGTTGTATCTGAAGCTTTGAATGTTGACAAAAACGAATTAAGAGACTATATTTATTCTGAACTTGGAACTACATTATCAGCTTGGGCAAGCGAGAAACGAATATTATACATTTCTCAACAGCTTATAAAAACAGATCGTATGGTTAGCGAGCTTGCTTTATCTTGTGGATACTCAAATCCACCAGCTTTGAATCGTGCTTTTAAACAGCGTTTTGGTGTAACTCCGTCAGAATTCAGAGCTAAGCACAAAGGCTGATTTCTTCCAAACATTTGTGCAAAAAAAAGTTTATTTTTTACTTTTAACGTTACCTTACGTTAAAATAACGTGTGGTGGTAAGTCTTTTTGTCGTATTGGTAAGTCCATTTAAGAATAAAAGCACTAAAATTGCAATTGAAAATTCAATTTTAAATTTAATTAGAAGTAAATTCATTTGCTTTGGTTTGTGAAAATCGGCATTTGTAAACAAGTTAAAATTTATTAGTCGAGAAAATGTGATCCATGTTCATAGAATAGCGATTCTAATGAATGTGGATTTTTTGTATACCTAATTTAAAATTAATATTTTGCATCTAACTAAGATATCTTTTTTGTATTTTTGCAACATTAATTGAACATATATATATTGTTATGAATACAAAACAAGAATCTACAGTAAATGTACTTTTCATATGTCTAGGAAATATATGCCGTTCACCGGCTGCTCATGCTGTTTTCTGTAAAATGATTGCAATGCGTGAACTAGAAAACAACTTTATAATTGATTCTGCAGGTATAGGAGACTGGCATGTAGGACAATTGCCAGACAGTAGAATGAGAACGCATGGCAGTAAACGTGGATATAATATAAATCATCACGCACGACAATTTAATGTTGATGATTTCAACAAGTTTGATTATATTGTTGTGATGGACGAAGAAAACTATCGCATAATAACAGGTATGGCTCAATCAAAATCAGACGTATCAAAAGTAATACGTATGTCAAATTACTTTAGCCAGCATTCTAATAACTCAGTTCCTGATCCATATTATGGTGAATCTGCTGATTTCGAACTAGCTCTTGACTTAATCGAAGACGGATGTAAAGGATTGCTTAAAAGCTTTTTTCCTAAGGATACAGAATAGTATCCAAATAGAAACCAAATAATGAAAAAAACTTTCTTTTTGCAAAATAAACAAGTGAAAAGCTTGCAATGTAATTAATAATTCTTATCTTTGCAAGCATATAAGAAAAATAAAACTTATTGAGATGAGCAAATTGATTAAACCTGAAGGTTACGTGGCGCTTCTAGACATGAAGCAGACAGAACAAGGTATAAAACTTATAAAAGATTTTTTTCAACAGAATCTTTCTACCGAACTAAGACTTCGTCGTGTTACGGCACCTCTAATTCTTATCTTTGCAAGCATATAAGAAAAATAAAACTTATTGAGATGAGCAAATTGATTAAACCTGAAGGTTACGTGGCGCTTCT
>Ga0183099_1000504_pt1 | contig 28448 bp, 32 predicted proteins | sample Biomet1_FD_127788 | JGI IMG/M metagenome (GOLD analysis project Ga0183099, IMG submission 127788) | Microbial communities from bioreactor (seeded with anoxic lake sediment) at LBNL, California, USA - Biofuel metagenome 1 | ecosystem: Engineered > Bioreactor > Anaerobic > Unclassified ...
GAGGAACCAAAAATAGTAGTCAACCTCAGGCGCATCAAACGCAAGGTCATGATAATGAGCGGGAAAGGGGGAGTAGGGAAAAGCACACCCTTACCACAGGAAAAGCGATCGAGATAAACGGCGGTAACTATATCAGCGCTGAGGGAGCTGACATTAGTGAAGATGCTGACACGTAAAAGAGAAGTCTGAAAACTCGGAAAAGTGAAAAATGCGGAAACTTTACAGAGGCGGTAAAAATGACAGATAAGGTTCAACCACTTGAGAGCTTGTCGAAAAAGCCAGAGGAACCAAAAATAGTAGTCAACCTCAGGCGCATCAAACGCAAGGTCATGATAATGAGCGGGAAAGGGGGAGTAGGGAAAAGCACAGTTGCAGCAAACCTCGCTGTCGGGCTGGCCCTGCGCGGATACAGAATTGGGCTTCTGGACTGCGATATTCACGGCCCGACTATTCCTACAATTTTCGGGTTAGAGTCGCAAAGGCCCGATGTTAATGAAGAGGGTATTCTTCCAATCCAGGTACTTCCCAACCTTTCGGTAATGTCTATCGGCTTTCTGCTCGAAAATAAAGATTCCCCGATCATTTGGAGAGGACCTGCCAAAATGGGAGCAATTAAACAATTTCTGGAAGAAGTTATCTGGGGAACCCTCGATTTTCTGATTATAGACTTGCCCCCTGGCACAGGAGACGAACCACTAAGTGTGGCCCAGCTGATTCCTAATTGCGATGGCTCAGTGCTTGTTACAACCCCTCAGGACGTAGCCCTGATCAGCGTCCGAAAATCAATCAAATTTTCTGAAAAACTCAAAGTGCCTATCATAGGGCTTGTTGACAATATGCATGGGCTTATCTGCCCCCACTGTGGTAAGTCGATAGAAGTATTCGGGACTGGAGGCGTGGAAAAAGCCTCAAAAGATTTCAATATTCCTGTTCTTGCCAGACTTCCTATTGAGCCCAAAGTTGCAGAAATGGAAGATAAAGGCACGGTTGTCCAGGGTCTGCTTGAACACAGTACTGAATGGCAGAAGAACTTCGAAGCTGTCGTGACCGCAGTAGAAAAAACTCTGGAGGAGAATTAAGGCGATATCAAAAAGGGAAAAATTTACACGTTTCCCTTATTATCTGATTTTTCTCAGTCAGTTAGCCTCTCAGTCAGTTATCCTTTTTTTCAATAAGTTAACTGGAATTATCATACTTAGTTATTGTGAGATCTCTTCTCATCGTCATGTTTTTTCTCATACTGTCTCTTACGTTTATTTATATACTTCTGTCATTTAAGGCTGTTTTAATATATTTAACATATCAGAAGTCTTTTAACTTGGTACATATCTTCTTTCCTTACGGTTAATTATTTGAAGTTTATCGATAATTCTACTTCAAAATTACGATTTGAATTACGATTTCACAATAAACAGAAAATAAAGATTATTTTTGAAACTAGAGAGTTATTACCGCATAATACGTAACTATTATATGACGTTAATTATCACATAATGTGTAAATAAACAAATTAAATACTAATGTTGAGAACATGAAACAATTAGTTATACTATTGATCCTACTTGTAGCTGTAGTCTTTACTGCTGGCTGTACTGAAGAAAGCCAGGAAAATTCCACAGACATCCAGGAAAATTCCACAAATCTCCAGGAAAATCAGGATATAAATGGCGTTGTCGAAGCAAACGAGTCTGGACAGAACACAACTCCTCAGGAAGCCCAAGAAAAAAGTAAGGTTGTTCAAGTGACCAGCCTTGAACAAATAAATGCATCCCTCAAGCAAGGGCCGGTTCTTATGAAAATAGGGTCTAAACACTGCGGACCATGCCAGGCTATGAGGCCCATGCTTAAGGAACTGGCAACAGAATACAGCGGGAAAGCCACTATTGTGTCCATAGATATAACCGAGAGCCCTGATCTTGCAACTTATTTTGATATAGGATATGTCCCTGACACCACTTTGATCATGAGCATCGAAAACGGGGAATATGTATATCTGCAAGAGGACGGAACACTCACTAAAGATAGACTCAAGGCCAAAATTCGGGGACAAATGGAAAAAGACGTGTATAAGAAACGTATTGATCTTGCCCTTCTCCAGGAGGGAAAAAGTACATCATAATAAAATAAGCTATAATGGATAGAATTAACTTCTAAATCCATTAAAGGAATAGAAGTTTAAGTTTGTGGTAAAACCCCGATTTTCGGGGGAAAAACAATCTAAAAATAAACTACAAAAATGAATCAAAACCATGTATCCTGAAGCTATTTCCCCTGTGGCTGCATTTGGAGCCGGAATTCTCAGTGTCCTGTCCCCCTGCATCCTTCCTCTTCTGCCTGCTGTCCTAGCAACATCCGCAGGAAAAAACAGATTGAGGCCTCTTGCGATAGTGCTTGGAGTCTCTATATCCTTTACCATAATGGGAGTGGTAAGTTCTGCCTTTGGGGCAGTTTTCAATGCTTATACAGACCAGCTGAAGATTCTTTCAGAGATCTTGATTCTCATAATGGGCTTCGCACTATTCTTTGACATAAGTCTTTTCAATGCATTTTCAAAGTTTCCCCTCCTGGGAAATATGAATGAAGAAGGGTCTATTTCAGGCTTCTTGCTTGGCCTTTCCCTCGGTGTTCTCTGGATCCCTTGTGTAGGACCAATTCTAGGCTCTATCCTTACTATGGTAGCTCTAAAAGGAGATACTGCTATAGGAGCATTTACCCTCTCAATTTATTCGCTTGGATTTGCGATACCAATGCTCTTGCTCGCGTACTCAGCCCACTTTACCTCCTCTAAAATCCGGCTTATATCAAAGTGGGATATGATTTTCAAAAAAGGAGCAGGAATAGTGCTCATCCTAGTCGGGCTCTGGATGATCCACCAGAACAATTTTCAATGGTTTATTTAAAAAAGTCTAGTACGGAACTAAAAAGCTGGGGCATAGAGACCAAAAAATATTGGCCTATGTTCTAAAGGCATTAATTTTATTTAGGATTAGACAATGTACGGAATGAACATCTTCTTTTTCTTCTTATGTTCGCGATATTCGTTACCAAACTCCTTTTCTATATCCATCTCTTCCTTTTTTGCAAGCTTGTAATATGGGACAAGAAGCAACGAATACAGGATTATAAAAAGAGTCGCACACTTCAACATCATTCCCAGGGTTATCATGAAAAACCATTTTATACATACCGAGTTAGGTTATTTAATTTATTATAAAGTAAAGGTTTTTTATGACAGTAAGAAAAAAGGAGTGAGAAGGAGGAGCAAAGGTTAAAAACTTTTTAACTTTAGATGGCTTTATTTTAGTTAGGACTTACGCGGCTGAATTGTTTTTCTGGAAATCATCTTAAAATAATATAATTTTCAATATACTAAAATGAAGGTCGTCCGTCATTACATGGTTGATGTTTTGATGATTAAGTTTTCAGTGCTGCGAATACTTGCGTTTTCAAGCATCGAAGCAGATCTTCTATAACCTTATCGAAGTGCGGAAAAAGATCTAGTGATGGTATTAAGGATGCTTTGGAAACAAAATCAACCAATTAATAGAGGACGACCAAAGTTTTCGAAATCCCTTAAAAATAAATTTCACATGCTTATTTTTCCATACTCATATACGCAGACTTGAAATTAGACAGACTGGCATAGGAATTTACTCCAAGATCCAGGCCGTTTATACTGCCTGTCACTGAAGCATCTCTATATTTTGAACTGTCACTGCTCTTCCATACATAATCGCCACTCTTTGAACTGTATGAAGAAGATCCTCTTGAAATATCGCCCTTACCAATCCAGTCAGCGTTGACAGTCATGGTCTCTGATACCCCGGTATCCCCGTCATAGACTTCAATTGGAACATCAGAAAGGCTTGCAGAATTGAGCTTTTTATCTATGCTGAAAATATCATCCTGGGTAAACATGTATCCCGACTTACAGGACCAATAGTCTGGCCCCCAGGTATAGATCTCCAGGTAAATATCAGTCCCATCATCAGTCTCAGTTATAGATAGGCATTTACTGGTAGTTATATCGCCGTTTATCTCATCCCAACTTGCAGATGCAGATACACACCGTTCTGCCTTTCTATCGTTTTAGATTCAAGCGCCTGTACACTCATAGTCGTTGAAAGCAAAACTACGAGAGTAAGTAATAGTGTGTATAATTTCCTCATTTTGACCCTGCCATATGTTCTTATTTTTCAATTTATACATAGGTTTGTTTTAAAGAGCACATTAGTATCTAAAGGCATGAGTGACTTATTACATCCTTATTTAGAATAGTTTGAAAGTACAAAAAGACTTCGGAAATTTTCTTTATAACTTTAAATATAAGAAAATGAAAAATGAGAATTTCATCTAACGAAAAGGAGTCTGGAAAATAAAGCAGTTGACCGCAAAAACATTGAAAAACAAAAATTGAGACTAAAAATAGAAAGGAAAGTTAGAGAAAATATTATTCTTCACTTTCTCTTGCGATTGCAACAAGCTCATTTACGCATGCAACCGCCATCGGGGTTCCACCTCTTGTCCCTACACAGCTAATAGAGGGTACAGGAATTCCCAGGTTTCTGATCATTTCCTTGGATTCGGCTGCATTTACGAAACCTACCGGAAGCCCGATAATAAGGGCTGGCCTCACGCCTTTTTCGATAAGTTTGCAGACCATAATAAGGGCAGAAGGTGCATTTCCTATCGCAATAATACTGCCGTCAAGCCGGTCCCGGGCAGCCAGGAAGCCTGCTGATGTGCGCGTAATTCCGAACTTGTTAGCAATTTCGGCATTCGGGTCTTCATCGAGCACGCAAATAATTTCGGATTTATGTCCTGCCTTTGTAATTCCAGCTTTTACCATATTAATGTCCACGAAAATCGGAGCGCCCTTTTTAATCGCTTCCAGGCCTGTAAAGATGGGGTCATGCATGAAACGCATGATATCTGCTACAGAAAGGTCTCCGGTAGCAATAACACAGCGCTGGCGGAAGCGGTCTTCGGGTGTTTTGTTTCCGATAATTTCCTGAATCATTGTCCGACTTTTCATATAGATAGCTTTGGCTTCTTCAGTTCTTGCCCCGGAATCCTTACAAATACTTACAAGTTCGGGATTAACATCAACCGTAAGCTCGATAAACTCTTCAAAGTTCTCTAGGTTTCCGGCCTTCTCATTAGCACTCTGTTCAGTAGTCATATTTTTTTTGATACCCCCTTGGAGTGATTATAAAATCCTTCTTTTGAGAGTTCCAAATTCTGGAATCTCCGTTTCCAATAAGGATCGTGGTGCTCATGTCGATCCAATCTTCGTATTCCATGACCTTTCCAAGAGTGGTTACGATCCTGCCCTCACCTTCGCCCCTCAGAGCGTTCTTCACAAGTCCCACAGGCACGGAATCGGTCTTGTACTGGCGGATAATTTCGATAGCTCTGGAAAAGTTAGACTGTCTCTTGCGGCTCTTCGGATTGTAGAGAGCCATCACGAAATCGGCTTCTGCGGCAAGATTAAGCCGTTTTTCAATGACATCCCAGGGAGTCAGGAGGTCGCTCAGGCTGATAACTGCAAAGTCCGTTACAACAGGTGCGCCGAGCATGCTTGCGCCGGCTAAAATTGCCGTGACTCCCGGAAGAATTTCTATATCTGCTTCAAGCCCTTCATGTTCAGCAACCTCGAGCACGATGCCTGCCATGCCGTAGACGTTGGTATCACCGCCGCTGACCATGACAACATTTGCAACTTTTGCAAGCTCCACAGCCTTCCTTGCCCTGTCCACCTCTTTACCCATATAGCTGCGGATCACTTCCTGAGTTCCTAGAAGGCTTGCTATCTGGTCCAGGTAAGTGCCGTTCCCGAGCACATAATCGGCCTTAAGGATCACATCCTTGGCTTTGACTGTCATCTGTTCTACAGACCCCGGCCCGATCCCTACGATGTAAAGTTTTCCTCCGGTTACTTTATCTTGCGATTGCGATTGTGACTCTGCCATAAATTTTCTTCCTGCAAATCAATTGTTTTTCTTCAGAACGGGCCAGAGCTGCAGGTTCTGCAACTCCTTTTAACCCAAAGCGGGAAGCCTGGGAGGATGAAGGGGGATCGTAGCTGTTTAACGTTTCATCCGGTAAAAAATCCACCGGAATGCCGAGCATCTCTCCCGCTTCCAGAAGCCCTCTTTCATTTTCCTTAAGTTTCGCAGAGGCTAAAGATGTAATTTCTCCAAGGCTCAGGCCGCACTCATCAAGAGCCTGTTTTACGGCTTCAATAACCTCTTCTTTTGTAATGCCCCTGCGAGTTCCGATTCCTATAATCATCCGTTATCGTCTCTGATTATTAACGCAGTTCCCTGTTATCTTTCACTTTGCGTTCTCCTGCCGTTTTCTTATCAGCACGGATACGTCTTCGTCCACAACAACAATTCTGGGGCCCTTAACCTCAAGAACTTCTATTTCTTGATCAAGGAGTGCACAGTTTACAGCCACAGTGGATTCTTTGTTGAATATCTCGCAGCCTAATCTGTCGGCAATGCCCTCGACTGAGGGTTTACCGTGAACCTCGGTCGCCGTCGTAAGCACAGGAACTGCTCCGAGTTCAGAAAGTTTTCGGGCAATTTCATTTGCGCCGTGATGTCCTCCAAGCAGGGGGATTGCGAAATTCAGGTTTGAATCAACTACGACCACGGCAGGATCAGACCACTTATTATCAAGAAGAGGAGCAATATCCCTGACCGCAATGCCTGTGGCAAAGACCGCAATTATTGCCCCATAGTTTTTAAAAGCCTTTCTGAACACATCTTTTTCATAGAGTAGCAAGTCGGCTTTCAGGTGTTCTGCTATCCTTGCCGCGATCTCCCTATTTCTTTCAAAGGTGATTACAACGGCTCCTGGGCTACTCCGTATAAGTAGGACCTCCTGTAGTTTTTAGGGTCAACAACCCCACCGATAATTATCATTGCCGAGCGTGTAATTCCTGCATTCTTCACCTTGTCTGCGATATCTTCCACAGTTCCGGTGATGACTTCTTCATCCTCCCAGGATGCGTGAAACACTACTGCGACAGGCGTATCCTTCGGGCAACGGACTTTTTCCATAATTTCCCTGATTTTCTGCGTGCCGAGGAAAATTGCCATAGTAGTATTGTAAGCAGAAAGCTCAGGGATAAGGTCTGTTTCCAAGGTTTTTCCGGCAGGACGGGTAATGATGAGAGTGTCTGAAACGCCGTTAAGAGTCAACTGTGTGCCGAGAGCGGCAGCGCTTGCAAAAACCGAGGAAACCCCCGCGACTCTTTCGACTTCGATATTGTACTTTCTAAGTTCTTCCATCTGCTCTATGACAGACCCGTAAAGAGATGGATCTCCACTGTGAAGGCGAACAACGAACTTTCCGGCATCTACTGCGTCCGCAATTATTTTAGTGGTCTCTTCGAGAGTTAACCCATAGCTGTCCACTGTTTCTCCCTGCGTGTAATTTAGAACCTCAGGGTTTACCAGAGAGCCTGCATACATTACAAGGTCGGCTTTTTCAAGCATTTCACGCCCGAGTACGGTAATGAGTTTTGGGTTCCCTGGGCCTGCTCCCACAAAATATACTTTCCTTTCCATCTGACCATTCCCTTTGCTTTCGTGTTTTGTTCCAAAATTATGTACTGAGTTCCGCAAATATTACATAGGGCACTTTCACTTCTTTCCGTAAATGATACTGAAGTAGTTCCCTTTTTCCGGGATTTCTTCTTTGTTCCGGATTATAAGTTCGTTGTCCGAAAAGAGTCTTTCTGCAAAGATAAACTCCGTATATCCTTCAGTTTCAAGTTGTTTAACTATGGTTTTCGGTTGCGTAGCCTTCAGGTGAATCTTATATTCCACCTCAGAACCGTCGCTAACCTCAAAAGAACTCTCAACTGCAACATCGGTCCTGGCAGCAAAGGAGGTGATCGAACTTATGCCAGGCACGGTTGCAAGCTCAACGTCCGGATAATGCTTGCGCATTACCTTTTTGAGATGGGAAAACGTAGAGAAAAAGTTTGGGTCGCCTATAAGCCCGAAAGCCACAGTGCCTTTTCTCGACTCTTCTGCCACCCTGTCAGCATTTTCTTTCCAGAGAGAATTGAGGACTTCAACATCTCTTATCATAGGAAACTCAAGGATTTCGGCATCTGCATAAGGAGCCACAAGATCTTTTGCCAGGCGGCCTGGCACATATACCTTATCGCTGCTTTTCAAAACGTCCACTGCTTTGAGGGTCAGAAGTTCAGGGTCTCCGGGACCAAGTCCTACTCCTATTAACATGCTATCGCTCCGTAAATTCTAAAAATAAATGTAAAACATATTTAAATTATAAGGTAATTTTCAGTTTTGCTTTTTTCCGACAATAATGTATACTGGGTTTTCGGGTTTGAACATCGTTTCTCCGGCAATTGGGGCACTTCTCGAAACCAAAATATGAACTACTTCATCAAAAATTTCGAGTCTTTTCATTGCCTCAATTGTCCTGACAACTGTTTCTATTCGGACGGCATTTACCACAATACTTCGCGCTTTTTTCTTAACAAGGGTCTCAAGCACGGAACCAATATTTTTTGTTCCGCCGACAAAAGCACAGTCAATAAAATCAGTAAAATTTTCAGAACTCAGGAGATCCGAGGCTTCGCCAGCTAAAATCCTGGCATTTTCTATATTGAAATTTTTAAAATTCGTTTCAGTGGCTCTCAGAGCTTCGTTTCGTGCATCTATCGCATAGATCGTCAGGTCTCTGGCAATCTTTGCGGCTTCAATCGATACCGATCCCGTACCGCAGCCTACATCTGCAAACCGATCTCCGTCCCGCAGCCCGAGTTTGGAAAGGGACACAGCAATGATTTCAGGTTTTGTCGGACCGCCGCTAACATTTACTATTTCGAACATGTTTTACCTCGGGATAAAGTAAAGCAAATATATGAAATGTAAATTAAATATATGCCGATATAATTTTCAATTTTATTAAATAAACCACGTATTAATTAGGGCCTGAAGATACGCTTTATTCAGAGATGATTATAAAGCATATACAAAGAATTGAAATTAGATTTTTTAGATAAACTCAATTATAAATATAACTTGTTGTAGATATACCTTATTATCGGCAAGAAGGGCATAATAGGAAAGTAAACTTTCATGAAAACTGTAAAAAAGGCAGGTAAAACTTCTGCAAGAATACTTGATACTAATTCTGCACATCAATTTTAAGCAACTTTTTTTTCAGGAGGTATCCGGGAATTTCTCTGAAGAAAAGAGAAGAGGCATCTCCTTTCAGCTTTAATACGTGAAAATATAATAATTACATAAATAAAAAAATACATTAGACATTTTGAAAGAAAGAGATTTTAACTATAACGACATATAATAACTTGATCATCGGCATATAACGTAAGACGCCGTTTTGAAGAATAGTGGTAAGTGCTCCCCAAAATAGTGGTTTTTTAATCAAGAAGCTGGAGTTCTTAGGTTAAAACGACTTAGGTTAAATACAACTGATTTTCTGATCTGTATACCTAAAAGATATCTTTTTCACAGGAGAAACCCCCGCAGTGAAAGCCCGCTTTCTCGAAGCAGGGCCCTGCCGCCTGAAAGAAAGGAGGAAAAGTGATGAAAATTTACGAATCATATGACGATCTGCCCAAACTGAAGCTGCCTTATGGAAACGATGTGTATATAAGTGACAGCACTATCCGCGATGGTTCCCAGATGCCGGGAATAGTCCTGAGCAGAGAACACAAGCTTCAAATCTATGAGTATCTGCACGAGATAGGAATTGAAAAACTCGAGGCCTTCGTATTCAATAAAAGGGATAGAGATGCTGTAGATCTAATGTTTGATATAGGGTATGAGTTTCCCGAAATCACAGGTTGGGCAAGAGCTTCAAGAGCCGATATAGATAAAGTTCTCGAAGTCGACGGGATTAAAGAAACCGGAATCCTGATGTCTGTATCGGACACGCATATTTTTTCCAAAATGAAGCTCTCAGGCAGGAAAGAAGCCGAAGAGAAATATCTGGATGCCCTGCAGTATGCAGTGGACCACGGACTTCGCACACGGGCTCACCTTGAAGATATGACAAGAGCAGACAATTCTGGTTTTGTTTTCCCGCTAGTTGAAAAAATTATGGAAATTGATCCTAATTGTATTATCCGGGTCTGCGACACTGTTGGATACGGGATGCCCTTCATCAGTATCGACGAGCCTTATGGAATCCCAAAAATCGTGCAGCACCTCAAAAAGGAAATAGGGGTAAAAAATATAGAAACCCACATTCATGATGATTATGGGTTTGGGTCAGCAAGTTCTATTGCAGGTTTCTGGCATGGGGCTAATTGGACAAGTGTAACTTTCCTGGGTATAGGAGAACGTGCAGGGAATAGTGAGATGGAAAAAATTCTGCTTTTCCTGGAAGATAGAGTAGAAGGTTTTGATAAGTATAACCTTGAACCGGTTACCCGTTTTGCAGCGTTCATGGAAAAAGAACTCGGGCTACGGGTTCCAAGAAACAAGGCTGTTGTCGGGAAAAATATTTTTGCCCACGAATCCGGAATACATGCAGCAGGCGTCCTCAAAAACCCCTTTAACTATGAACCTTACCCTCCAGAACTGGTAGGGGGAAAGCGGTTCCTGCTTATAGGTGACTCCTCAGGTCTGGAAGTTATCCGCTATAAGGTTCAGGAGACCTTAAATGACCTTCTTGATGTTGAAACAATTGTGGAAAAAGACGATAGTAGGCTTCTGAAGATCCAGACCGATATCCAGCAACTCTATGATAATGAAGAAAGGGTTTCCTGTATCTCGGATGAAGAGCTCCTTTCTTATGTGGAAAAATATTTCCTTTACCAGCCCATTTGCAACCCAACGCACACAGGCCGAAGAAAAATGAAACGTAAAGGGAAAATAGTCGAGTTTGAGGAAGGAGTATTGAAGGAATAAAGGGATTTCCTTCAGTACCTTCTTATTTAAGAATATCTGCCGTATACTTTGCAATCTCGCCAGCCATCTGACTGAGTTTTGCATTGCCTCCGAGATCATAAGTTACATACTTACCTTCGGAAATTACTTGCTTTGTAGCTTTAAATATCGCTTCGGACTTCTCTTTTTCACCAAGGTAATCAAGCATCCATGCTCCTGCAAGTACGGTTGCAACAGGATTTACCTTATTCTGGCCTGCATACTTTGGAGCTGAACCGTGAGCGGGTTCAAACATTGCAAAAGAATCCCCAATGTTGGCAGAGTAGATCAGCCCAATGCTGCCTACCAGGGCCGAGCATTCCTCACTGATCACATCCATAAAGAGGTTTGTAGAAAGGAGAATCTTTTTATTGAAAATCTGCGGGTTCTTGATCAGCTGCTGGGCAATATTGTCTATGTGATAGGGCCAGATCTCGATATCCGGATAATTTCGCCCAACCTTTTCTACCTCTTCTAAGAAAGAGCCACAAGTCAGTTTCAGAATATTGCTCTTATGGATGGGCACAACAGCGTCATAGCCTCTTCTCTTAGCTTCCTCGAAAGCGTAGCTGGCAATCTTGTGGGATGCGGTGCGTGTAATTTTACGGATTGCAATTGAGACATCATCTGTGAGCTGAATTTCCTCTCCAATGTAGAGGCCTTCCGTGCCCTCGCGCACACAAACCATTTCCACATCTCCGAGGGGGGCACTCGAGTTAGGGAAAGTCTTGATTGGCCTGACATTTGCATAAAGATCATACTTACTCCTTATAGACACGGCCACACTTCTTGGAGAACCTATTCCTCCAGGCGTGGTTGTCGGCCCTTTAAAGCAGGCATCTGAACTGTCAAGGATCTCCCAGGTTTCATTCGGAATAAGCGAATTGCCTCCGTGCTTTTCCCACCAGCCGGCTCCTGCCTCACACATAACGAATTCAATGTCTGTGCCAGCGGCTTCTACAACTTTAAGCATTGCATCTACAAGTTCGGGGCCTACCCCGTCACCTTTGATTACTGCTGCGGTTTTACTCATATTATCACCAGATCTTAGGGTTCGTATTTAAAGAACCGTAGCGACTGAAAAGCTAAGAAAGGGGGAATTTTTCGAAAATTCGGTAAGAATAATTGGATCTTCCCGCCGTACTCAACGTAAGGCTATATATTTCAAGTTTTGGGTAATCGATACTGTACCAAACAATCTTTAACGCGAAATCGGATCCAGAATATAGATTCTGCGCACATTTTTAGAAAATCGAATCCATATTTTCGGGGGAGTACCTGTCCAGACATACTCGGAGTTTTCGATAAGAAATGCGAAATTTAGTCAAACCCGGAAACTTCATAGAATGCGAACTTTAATCAAACCCAGAGACTTCATACCTTTGAGGAATGAAAATGCCTGCAAAAGTTCCGATTACTGATAATCACATGCATATCGACCCTAGAGCCAGAGGACTTGAGGCAGTAAAGGAATTCAAGAATTCTGGAGGAACTCATATAATTCTGGTCACCAAACCCAGTTGGTCGCTTGGAATAACGGTAAAAAAACCTGAAGATTACCTTGAGGTTTTTGATGAAACCGTAGAAATCGCGTCAAAAATCAGGGAGCTTGGAGTTGGAGCTTTTCCTGTGCTTGGAGTCCATCCGGCAGAAATCTCAAGGCTTACCGAGTATATGGAACTGCAGAAGGCTACAGAGATCATGGAGAAAGGTCTCGAGCTTGCTTCAGGCTATGTGGAAAAAGGGCTCGCCGTGGGGATAAAGTCAGGGCGCCCTCATTATCCTGTGCCTGCGGAAGTCTGGGCAGCTTCGAATGAGGTTATGGAGTATGCTTTTTCCCTGGGAAGGGAACAGGATTGCGCGGTCCAGCTTCATACTGAAAGCGTGGGAGAGCTTGAACTCCAGGATATAGCAGAGAGAGCAAGGAAAACAGGAATAAAAATGTACAGGGTTGTCAAACACTACTCGCCGCCTCTGGTCAAAACCTGTGAAGAACTTGGGCTTTTTCCAGGGGTGATAGCGGTCAAAGGAGCAATCGAACACGCGCTTGAAGAAGGTACACGGTTCATGATGGAAACGGATTACATTGACGACCCTGACAGACCAGGCGCAGTACTCGGCCCGAAAACAATTCCCAGAAGAACCATAAAGCTGATGGAAACGTACGGTGAAGAGCCTTTCTGGACCATTCATAAGGAAAATCCTGAAAAGGTATATGGGATAGAAATCGAGATTTAAAGGTATTTCTGAAAAGGAAACTCAGATATAACTGTTAATTACACACAATTTAGAGAATTAACTTCTAAAATAAGGGGTATGACGCAAAGACGATATTTAGAGCCGTAAAAGATAAAAAATCATGTAAAAGAGAGGGTGAAGGAGATTAAGATAATGCCTTCGGACTGAACCCTCTGTTGTTACCGGAAGGGGAAACCTGCCGAAAACTAAGTGTTGCTGCCGGAACAGAGCCTGCAGTTGAAATTCATTTTTTCATTCTCTACTTTAAAACTCACTTCCTCTTTATTTTCACTATATCTCCGAGGGTAGTATCTTTCTTTAAGTGAGAGACTTCCTGCTCTGAGCCCTCCACACGTTCCGTAAGTTTGATGTTAAGAGCGTGTTCAAGTTTCTTTCGGACGGGATCTTCTGGCACGATTTCACTGCGTTCTATCTTTTTGATCAGAGATGCTTTTTCTTTGATATTTTCAGCCAGGTCTTCCTGAGACCAGCCTTTGGCTTCTCTGGCATCCCGAATAATCTGATCATAGTTATCCAGGAGTTCGTCTTTCAAAATATCGAAAAAATCCTTTTTTGGCCTATTTGCGGTTCTTGTTACCGCACGAACCACCGGAGAGACTTTTCTTGACACGGGAGTTCGCTTATCAACGGGTTTACCGTACGGAGCACATTTTTGGCATACCTGGAGCTCGCTGCTATCAATTGTAATGCATATAGACTTTCCGCGGATCTCTGCACCACATATTTCGCACTGCATATTGATCACTTCGAAAACGCTATATACGGTACGAACTTAAATATTATTCGGAGCTCCATGACGGAAAGTACCAGAAGTAAGGATGAAAGCATGCGCAGTCACCTTGGTAAGTCCGGACCTATATATGACGGAATCGAGCCTGGAGAGCTGGGGGAAGTAACTGAAAGCGTCCAGGATCGAATGAGGCAACTTGAAAGCCGAAACAGTTTTCTGGAAGAGCAGTGCAGCCAGATTGAGTCAGAAAAACGTTATCTGGAAAACCAAAAGATAAAGTATGAACGGGAAATACGAAAGCTGCAGTCTGAACTCGATCGGATGAAGACATCTCCGCTCATCATCGGTACGGTCATTGATGTGATTAAGAATGATAGGATAATTGTCCGGAGTAGCAACGGACCTCAGTTCCTAGTTAATGTCTCACAATATATCGATGAGAATAAACTGCTGCCAGGGGCAAAGGTTGCCCTGAACCAGCATACGCTTGCCATTGCCGAGGTTATTCCTTCTACGGAAGAGCCTTTTGTTGCTGCAATGGAAGTCCTCGAAAGCGTAGAAGTGGACTATGACCAGATAGGTGGTCTCGATGAGCAAATCCAGGAACTTCAGGAAGCGGTCGAACTTCCTCTCACTGAGCCGGAACGCTTTGCCCGGATAGGCATCGAGCCTCCTAAGGGGGTTCTTCTTTATGGGCTTCCGGGAACAGGCAAAACCCTGCTCGCGAAAGCTGTGGCTCACAGAACCAATGCAACCTTTATCAGAGTTGTAGGCTCTGAGCTCGTGCAGAAATACATTGGGGACGGTTCCAAACTTGTAAGGGAAATCTTCGAGATGGCCCGGAAAAAAGCCCCGAGTATTATCTTCATTGATGAGCTGGACTCAATTGCCGCAAGGCGTTTGAATGAGACGACTGGCGCAGACCGTGAGGTTCAGAGGACGCTCATGCAGCTGCTGGCAGAAATGGATGGGTTTGACAAAAGGAAAAATATCAGAATTGTTGCAGCAACCAACCGTCCTGATGTCCTTGACCCGGCAATTCTCAGACCAGGTCGCTTTGACAGGCTTGTCCATGTCCCAATGCCCGGGGTAGAAGCCAGAGGAAAGATTCTCAAAATTCACTGCGAGAGAATGACTCTTTCAGGAGATATTGACTTTAAGAGGCTTGCAAAAGCTACCGAAGGAATGAGCGGAGCAGACCTGAAGGCAATTGCAACCGAAGCAGGTATGTTTGCGGTCAGGAAAGACAAAGAACTGGTTGAGATGGAGGATTTCCTAGAAGCAGTGGATAAGGTATCTATGGCTGCAGATGCGCAGAAGATGATGCCTGCCAGTCTTCCTGAAACAATGTTCGTGTAAAAAATTCCCCCATAAACCGAATAGAAAGCCCCTGAAGGGGCTCATTTTTTTCTTGGGTTTGAGATAAATTAGGTTTTTTGCCGGAAAAACTGATGATTTCCCTGGACAGAGCTTTTGTTAAAAGGCATGTACGGGAAACCGACAAACTATTTTTGTAATCCAGACATAAAGATCACCTGTGAATTCAGATTTTCATATTAAACCCGAAATTCGAATTCTGGGTATTGACGATTCTGCGCTCTTTTATGAAAAAGTGATGATAGTCGGGGCTATTTTTCGGGGCGGAGACTGGATTGACGGGGTCCTTCGTTCAGAAATCACAAAGGACGGGCTTGATGCTACTGAGGTTATCTGTAAAATGATAACGAAGAGCAAACATCACGGCCAGATAAGAGTGGTTATTCTCGATGGAATCACCTATGGAGGCTTTAATGTTGTGGATATACAGATACTTTACAGGGAAACTGGAATCCCTGTAATTGTGGTTATGCGGTCCTATCCGGATTTCGAGAAAATCAGATCCGCTCTCAAATACTTCCCGGACAGAGAAGAGCGCTGGATGATAATAAAACGAGCCGGAAAAATAGAAAAAATCTCCGGTGAAAAAAATCCCATTTATATCCAGAGAGCAGGTATAGGCCTGGAAACTGTGAAAAAGATTCTCCGGCTTACCTCAATAAGAAGCAATATTCCTGAACCCCTGAGGGTTGCCCATCTGATTGCAACAGGTATTATTTTAGGAGAGTCCAGAGGGAAAGCGTAACAACGTTTAATTCTCCAGGATATAGACAACATGAAACCGGATATTATGTCGGAGAACGAAGGCGCATAAACTCAGAGAAAAGGGAAAGGTAAAAATACAGGGATGGCTTCAAAAAATTAAAAAATAAATATTCTAGCTATAAAAATTAAAAAAGATCGGGAATAAAGGACTATAAACCAGGGACTAAAACCAGGCCATAAAAGCCGTGAAGAGAAAAATCTGAGGCTAAGCAGGAAAATAGGAGAATTTAATAAAATTATTAAACAAATACAGTATAAGTTTAAAGACTGAAACAGGAAAACTATTAAATTGGAAACTGTATATGTGATGGTTAAAATACACATGTTCCCTCTAAAAAAAACATTTTATTCTTTAATATCATTCGTTAAAATATCATCCCTTAGAATGGAGGAAAACAGTAGCATGAGATCCATTGTGGAAGAAGCCCTTGCTCGATCTGCCCTGGAAGGACGTGCCGGGCAGAAAGAGTACTCAAATTTAGATTACTCTGACGTAGACTCAGATGTTGATGCTGAACTCGAAGAGATCCTTAGAAGCCTTAAAACAACTATCAAAGTGGTAGGTTGCGGAGGCGGCGGCTCAAACAGTATCCAGCGCATGATGGGCGAAGGGATCCAGGGAGCGGACCTCGTTGCCGTGAATACCGATGCCCAGCACCTTCTTCATATACGCTCCGGCAAAAAAATTCTTATCGGGAAAAAGAAAACCCGTGGACTTGGAGCCGGCAGCCTCCCCCAGATAGGAGAAGACGCTGCAATCGAGAGTATCGACGAAATTAACAAAGTTGTCGAAGGCTCTGACATGGTCTTTATTACCGCAGGCCTTGGAGGAGGAACCGGTACAGGATCGGCACCTATAGTAGCTGAGGCCGCCAGAGACGCAGGAGCCCTTACTATCGCAGTCGTCACCCTGCCTTTCAGTGTTGAAGGTCACGTTCGCAGAACCAATGCAGAAGCCGGTCTGGAACGCCTGAGAGATGTCGCAGACACGGTAATAGTGGTTCCCAACGATAAGCTGATCGAAGTAGTTCCAAGACTCCCGCTTCAGGCTGCCTTCAAAGTCTCAGACGAAGTTCTTATGAGAGCCGTAAAGGGCATAACCGAACTGATTACAAAACCCGGACTTGTAAACCTCGATTTTGCAGATATCCGAACTGTTATGCAGAACGGAGGCGTTGCAATGATAGGACTTGGAGAGTCCGACGGAGAGAACAAAGCTGTTGAATCTGTACAGAAAGCCTTGCGCAGCCCGCTTCTTGACGTGGACATCTCAGGTGCGACCTCTGCCCTTGTTAATGTGGTTGGAGGCCCTGACATGACGATTTCGGAAGCTGAGTGTGTAGTTCAGGAGGTTTACAACCGGATAGATGCCAATGCCCGCCTGATCTGGGGTGCCCAGATTGACCCTGACCTCGAACAGACCGTACGTACTATGATCGTGGTTACAGGAGTAACATCCGCCCAGATATATGGCCATGGAAATGACAAGAATATTACCTTTAAATATGGAATTGATTTTGTAGAGTGATCAAACCAGAGACAAAAGAGATTAAAATCTTCGGTTGGAGAAAAATACTGTTTTCCTCTCTTTAAAATAAAAACAAGGGATTGGAATAAAAACCAATCGAAAACTATTTTTATGGTAACTGCCGTATGATGCCGATACAATTTGGCATCAAAAAATAAATATTTCTACTGACGCGATTAAAGATTTGGAATATATATAAATCCCAACGTCGAAATCTTTTGACGTTTTAAAAGCCGTTCCAGTGATATCTTCATATAATAGGAATTAATAATATAAACCGCCCGTTCCTTCCTTGGTATAAATCCGGAAATTCTACATGTAAAAAAGCGAATTTCGGGGAATGGAAAGCACATAGGAAGAACTGTAGGCAAAAATCAAGATAAATAAACGAAATAAAGAAAAACCTGGATGTGAATTGATGGTAGAATCCACGTTTGAACCGAAAATAACTGTAGAAAGCGTTGGTCAGGTAATCCGGGCACACCTGAGAGTCCTGAAACTTACTAAAAAACCGTCCAGGGAAGAGTTCTTGACCATTGCCAAAGTTGCAGGTATTGGCATTCTGGCTGTGGGAGCAATAGGATTTATAGTATATGTACTGTTGACAATGTTGCCCCAGTGGGTGGCTCAATGAGTGAGGATTCCCAGATATTTGTAATCAAAACCACAGCAAACCAGGAAAGATCGGTTGCAACAGCCCTTGCCAGGATTTCGAAAAAGGAGAAGCTGGATATAAGGGCAATTCTGGCTCCTGATGAGCTAAAAGGATATGTCCTGGTCGAGGCTCCTAGACCCGGAATCATAGAACTGGCAATCCAGACTATTCCCCATGCAAGGGCTCTTGTGAAAGGGAGCTCTTCAATTGCTGAAATTGAGCACTTCCTTAAACCCAAACCAACAGTGACAGGAATCAAGGAAGGGGCTATAATTGAAGTTACTTCAGGACCCTTTAAGGGGGAGAAAGCCCGGGTTAAAAGAGTTGATGAAGGGCATGAGGAAATTACTGTGGAACTGTTCGATGCTGTGGTTCCGATTCCCATCACGATTCGTGGCGATACTGTAAGAATACTCAAAAAAGAGACTGAATGAAGCCGCAGCGAGATGGAAAATACCTAAAAAATTCCAGCTTATTAATAAATAAAATCGCCAGTACTCAGACCAGATTGAAACAGATCTGCAAAGTTTATAGTTATTAAAACCGGTGAGACTCAGATGACAAGTATTGTTGAAGCACTCGTACCCGGAGGAAAAGCGAATCCTGGACCACCTTTAGGTCCGGCGCTTGGTCCTCTTGGGGTCAACATAAAAGAAGTAGTCGAAAAGATCAATGAAAAAACCAGGGACTATAATGGAATGCAGGTTCCTGTTAAAGTAATCGTTGATGATAAGAAAAATGTCGAGATCGAGGTCGGTACTCCACCTACCGCATCCCTGATCATGAAAGAGCTAGGGATTCAGAAGGGATCAGGAAATGCAGGAAGCGAAGTTGTTGGAAACATTAGCATTCCGCAGGTCGCAAAGATCGCCCGCATGAAAAAGGAAGATGTACTTTCGTACGATCTTAAGTCAACGATGAAAGAAGTAATGGGTACCTGTGTCCCTATGGGTGTGACCGTAGAGGGAGTTAAGGCCAAAGACAGCCAGAAGGCACTCGATCAAGGCAAGTTCGACGATTTGCTTGCCGGCGAGGAGTGGTAAGCCTTTCCATCCCTTTACTATTTAATCCGGGATTTTTTACCACCAATAGTTTTAAATCGGATAGCACTAATAGCTCAAGAACCTTGCATATCGTTGCAATAATCGAAAAAGATAGTTATTAGCGGCTTATTGTTAAGAATAGCAGAACCCGGATTCATGGGGAAGCCCTAAAACCAACCGTAGTAAGCCGAAAAGGCTGCTTGGACAAGTAAGTTCAAACACTACGGGGAGGAACAAGATGGCAGAAAAAACTATACTGGAAGCTGTCAAGAAAGTACTTGAAGAATCGCCAAAACGCAATTTCTCTGAAAGCGTAGACTTGGCGATTAACTTAAAGAATCTTGACATGAACCAGCCGAAGAACAGAGTCGATGAAGAAGTAATTCTTCCTCACGGGCTTGGAAAAGAACTGAAAATCGGCGTTTTTGCAAAAGGTGATGTGGGCCTGAAAGCAAAGGCTGCCGGTGCTGCGTATGTTATTTCCGATGTTGAGCTCGATGAACTGGCGGCTGACAAAAACAAAGCCAGGACTCTTGCAAATGAATGTGACCTTTTTATCGCAGAAACCCAGTTCATGCCAACAATTGGTAAGAATCTCGGTATCGTTCTTGGACCCAGAGGGAAAATGCCTATTCCGCTCTTACCTAACAAGGACATAGGCGAACTTATCCAGAGCAAGCAAAATGCGGTCAGGTTGAGGTCAAAAGACAAGCTTACTTTCCATGTGCCTGTCGGCCGAAGGAACATGAGCTCCGACGACCTTGCCGAAAATGTTGAGACTATAGTGTCCAGGCTGGAGCGTGTCCTGGATAAGGGTAGGCACAACCTGAGAACAGTCTATGTCACGACAACTATGGGAAAATCCGAACGGGTGGTGTAAATGGCAGAGGAAAGACATCACACTGAGCATGTCCCACAGTGGAAAAAGGATGAGATCGAGAATATAAAAGAACTCATTCAGTCCCATAAGGTCTTCGGGATGGTCGGGATCGAAGGCATTCTTGCAACTAAGATCCAGAAAATTCGTCGTGACCTTAAAGGCGTTGCAGTGCTCAAAGTTTCCAGGAACACCCTTGCAGAGTTGGCTTTAAACCAGCTCGGAGAAAGCATTCCCGAGATGAATAAATACCTTGACAAGCAGACTGCTCTGATATTTACTAACGAAAGTCCTTTCAAGCTTTACAAAGTGCTTGAACAGACAAAAACCCCGTCTCCAATTAAAGGAGGCGCGATAGCTCCTGTGGATATCATTGTTCAGAAGGGTCCTACCAGTTTCCCACCTGGCCCGATTCTCGGAGAACTCCAGAGCGCAGGAATTCCCGCTTCAATAGACGCGGGAAAAGTCGCAGTAAAGGAAACTAAGGTTGTCTGTAAAGCAGGTGAGGCAGTCCCGCAGAAGCTCGCAACCATGCTCTCAAAGCTGGAGATATACCCTCTCATTGTAGGACTGGACTTAAGAGCCGCCTATGACGATGGGACAATTTACGAGCCGGAACTCCTTCAAATTGACGAAAGCCAATACTTCTCTGACATTATCAGAGCAGCCCAGAACGCTTTCAATCTCTCTGTCAACACTGCATACCCGACAAGCGCAACAATCGGCACCCTGCTGGCAAAAGCCTTTGCAGAGTCAAAGAACCTTGGTGTCAATGCTGTCGTGTTTGATTCAGGAGTCATGGACGCCTTGCTGGCAAAAGCTCATGTCCAGATGACATCCGTTGCATCCAAAGCCGCAGACAAAGATGCAAATGCTGTGGATGACCAACTGAGGGAAGTTCTCGGAGCAGCCGCAAGCGTAGCAGCCGAAGCAGCCAAGGCACCCGAGAAGAAAGAAGAAGTAAAGGAAGAAGAGGAAGAAGAGAAAGAAGAAGACCACTCCGAAGAAGATGGAATGGCCGGTCTCGGTGCCCTCTTCGGATAAACGCAAATAGAACTTTAATACCTATGGCTCGCCGCAAGGCGAGCATTCTTTTTCTATCTCAGCTTACGTTTTAGTTCGAAGTTACAGGCACTCAGAATAATCTTTTTTCCTGTAAGTTTTCTCTCTGAATTATTTTTAAAATTTACCTCTCAACACTTTTAGAGTTATCTCTGTCGTTCAACTTTTAAGTGAAAAAATCTTGCACTAAAAATGTAATAGGTAAAACAATTTATTTATAATGTAGACGTTCTTTACTAATATAGATAAACGATTCTCAGTTCTATTGAACAAACGATCCTTATGTCTCGATTTAACCCTATCCTAGCTTCGAGAGCGCTCTGGCAGATTCGAGTAAGAAAGCGCCCTTTTGTCCTTTCCCACGGCGTAAATGCCCGCTGTAATATGCACTGCAAATTTTGTGAGTACTGGAAGAAAGCCGGAGAAGAGCCGACTAAAGAAGAGATTTTCAAATTGTTAGACGATGCGAGAGAATTCGGAATCGGAGTCTACAATGCCTGGACCGTAGAACCTCTCCTCAGAAAGGATCTGCCCCAGATTATGGCACATGCCAAAGGAATCGGGATGATCACTTCCATGGTCACAAATGGGAAGCTGCTTTACGAAAGGGCGGAAGAGCTGGGAGATGTGGACTACCTTTCGGTTTCAGTGGACGGGATCGAGAGCTATAAAGAAATCCGACAAATGGATTTTGAAACTCTGCTGAGGGGCTTAAAAAAAGCTATAGAAGTTAGAAAACTCCAGAAACAGAAGAACCCTATCCTGATGAACTGCGTACTCACAGGAAAAAACCTGGAAGATATCGAGACCCTTATTTTACTTGCAAAAAAGCTGGGAGTAAAGATTTCTTTCGAGCCTGTCCACGAGTTTCCCGGAATCAGTGAAGAGATCTGGAACGAAATCGGAATTCGTGATGTGGAAAAATTTCAAAATACAGTTGACCACATAATCGAGCTTAAGAAGCAACGTTACCCGATAATCAATTCAATAACATACCTCAAAATGGTCAGGGACGGGAAAATGGACTATAGGTGCAGGGCCAGCGGGATTATTGTGAATGTGACACATGACGGCACTCTGGAGACCTGCCGTGTGCATAACGAACCCCTTGGGAATGTGATCTGGGACGGCTTTGAGAGCGTTTGGGAAAACTCGGAAGAACATAAAAAAGAAATTGTCAAAAACTGCAGTGGATGCCTCTTTTTCGGATATACGGAAAACAGCTTGATGCAGAGCTTTAACCCTGAAGTTCTGATGCATTACGAGTGGATGTAACGGCAGAGTTGCGGCTCTGCAGTGCGCTGCCCTTTTCGCTTCGCTCAAGAGGGCAAATTTATGGTCAAGTTAAGTTGTATTTCAACTCCCTCAAGAGGGCTGATTCACCCATATTTCGTTTAGGGTCACGCAGCGGCGTGTTCACGATCCTTTTAAAAAAGGGCTTGCCCGCAAACCTTTTGTGAAACTGTTTGATCGAAAAGCCCTAGCAACGGCGTGATCAACCGGCGCAACGCTTGTGCTCAAGCTGACTTATTATGAGCTCATTCTTGAATCAAACTTCATAAATCTTCGGACGCTTCAGGGGAAGGAAAAAGCTAAAATCAGGGAAAATCACTCCCAGATGGTCTTTACACCTCAAAAAATGGTTCTAACCCAAAATACTTTATTTAACTGGATTCCCGTTTATCTAGCATCCTTAAAGCTTCAGCTGTAGCCCACCTGACTTCAGGATCAGGATCGTTTAAGTTTTTGACAAGAGGGGTTGTTGCTTTTTGATCGCCTATTTTTGCGAGGGCGTCTGCGGCATACCGCCTGACCCACGGGTTGCTATCATTGAGGGTTTCAAGAATCGCATCAACTGCTTTTCGGTTGCCTATAGTTCCAAGGGCATAAACTGCAGTGATTCGGAGTTCGGAATCCTTTTCGGTTAGCATTTCCAGAAGAGTATCTATTGCCTTGTCAGCTCTGAGAATTCCCAGAGAGTATGCAGCAGCATTTCTTACTTCAGGATTTGTATCACCCAGGCATTTGAGAAGCGGGTCTACTGACTCTGGATCTTTCAGCTTTCCAAGGGATTCGGCGGCGCACTTTCGAAGTTCGGGGTCCTTATCTCTCAGTTTGCGGATAAAAATTCCAGCTGCTTTTTTGCTATTGAGGTTTCCGAGAGCTAATAGTATCTGTTTCTGCAGTTCCAGAGAGCTCTTATCCAGTTTTACAATAAGTGCTTTTTCAGCTTTCTCATCACCCATAATTCCCAGGGCACGGGCTGCAGCTAGCCTGACTTCGGGAACTTTATCTTCCAGGCTTTTAATTAAAGGTTCAATTGCCCGTTTATCTTTAAGGTTCCCAAGAGATTCTATAGCACATGCTCGGAATACAGGGTCTTTGTCTACTGCCAACCGTTTAATTAACTGTACTGCTGCGTTTTCGGTTCTTATCTTGCCGAGGGCTTTAGCTGCAGTTGTTCTTACTCCGGAATTGTTGTCCTCCAGGAGCTCAAGAAGTGCTTCCTCTGCTCTCGGGCCTCTTACCTGCCCAAGGTCTTTGGCTGCGATTGCTCTGACTTCAGGATCTTCGTCATCCAGCGCTTTGATACAGAATTGTGTATCCTTTTCGCTTTGTTTTACTGGACTAACAAGGTTCCCTTCCTGTTCTCTGAGAAGATTTGAAATATAAGAGAACTTTTCAGATGAGGTTTTTAAGCCCGAAACGTTGCTTAACAGGTTCATGGAAGAGTAAACGATAGCCACAAGAGATAGAACCATTGAAACAAGAGAGGAGAATAACAGAAGTTTCATTTTGGCTTCGGAAAAAGAGCCAAGGCTAAAAACAATCAGTATCAGTCCGTTAAAATATATTGTGCCTGCTGACGTATAGGATACTATCTTCAGGGGCGGTTTTATCCGGTTGGCAATCGAGTTGGTATTGTCCCTGTTGCTTTGCAGGGAGAGTACAAAAATGGCAATAAATACGGCATACAATGCGGCTACGGATTGCATTACTGTCGATGGAAGCCAGAAAGTCCCCTCAGAGCTTGCAGCAGAATTACCTGTACTTTCATTTCCTGAGAGGGTAAAAAAGCTCAATATAACCAGAGCAAGTAAAAAGAAAACTTCAAGCTTGTAAGTTTTCAGATCAGTCAATTTCATTCTAAACAGACTGCATGTGCCCAGATGATTATATAAAAATTCCGCTGAATCGAGTTCCTAGTTGACTTCTGAGGAAGAAAAGCAATTCATCTTTACTGAAACGGAAATCCAGAAGTTAATAAGTAACTGATTTAGAGTTCATTGCCTGTTTTTATATAATCACTACTCATACAGTCTTTATTGCGACCTGATCCCCGCTTTTTAGCCCGAACTGAAGTGCAGCATTTCCTTTATTTACCGCAATTTCCAGAAAGCTGTGACTGCCTATAAGGGCAAGGGGCTCTTTTTGCCCGACAAAACCATAAGTCTGAACAAAGGAGACCCTTCTGCCGTTTACTTCCACCTGCGAGCCGAAGGTAGAGAATTTTAAAACTATATCTCCAGGGATATTGGTGATTACATTTCCGAAACTGTCTGCAAAAATTACTTCCCCTACAAGAAAAGGACCGTCAATTCCGAAATTTCCAAAGTCAAGGTTAACAAAATCCGAGATTCTCGGTCCGACAGCCTCGATAGGTGTTCCTTTTGAGAGGTAAGCCCCTGCAGGTGCAAAAATATCCCTGCCGTGGAAAGTTGCAGAAATTCCTGATTTAAGCGTAAGTTCAGGATTTTTGATTTCGTATACTTCCATTTCCCCAAGACGGCGCGCTGCAGGAATCAGGAACCCGTTGTCAGGTCCTACAAAAAATTGTTCTTTTCCTTCACGGCCTGCTTTCATAGCAAGAGCCCGACGTGAGGTTCCCACTCCAGGATCGACAACGCCAACATGCACGGTTTTCTGCGGGAAATATTGAACAAGGGAATAAAGAGCAAAAGCCCCTTCCCGGATTCCGGCCTGCCGGATAGAATGAGTTATATCGATAATCTGTACCGCTGGGTTTATTCTCAGAATAATGGCTTTCATGGCTGCGGGATAAAGGTCTCCGAAATCGGTTGTCAGGGAAATTAAGGGCATAAATATCACTCGGTTTTTTTCTATTTTATATTATGCAGGTCTGGATAATTATATGAAGATGTGAGACAGTATAGACCAACACTGGAAATCTTTAGGAAAATTGGAGACGTTGTGAGAAGAATGAAGTATATAAAAAAATTAGCCATACTGATTCTAATAAGCCTGGCTCTTTTTGCATCAGGGTGCGAGGAAAAACTGAGTGCAGAAGAAATTGTAGACAAAATGCAGGAAAAAGAAGCCAGCCTTGAAGATTACTCTGGCACAATACACACAACAGTATACCTCAATGGGGAAAAAAATCTGGAAGAGGAAACCCAGATAATATATAAGAAGCCTAACCTGATGAAGACGCTTGGTGTGGAGGAAGGAAAAGAAGTCGAATCGGTCTCGGACGGGGAGTTCGTATGGAGTTATGACGCTGAAACAAACACTGTCACGAAAATAAAATTGCCCGAGGAACCGCTCTTAACGGAAAAAGATTTTGTCAGTATCATAGGTAATTTCGTGAACGAAAGCGAGGTTTCCATGCTCGGAATTGAAGAGGTCGACGGAAGAAGCGCATATGTCCTTGAAGCCAAGCCAAAAACCGAAGAAAACGAGTCAGAGCTAGCTTCTCGAACGAAAATATGGGTTGACAGAGAGACATGGATGGTACTTAAGTCCAGTATTTACAACAATAAAGGAAACCTGGTAACAGAAGTGGAAATACGTAACTTGAAAATAAACACCGGGATTCCGGATTCTGAATTCAAATTTGAGATTCCTGAAGGGGCAAAAGTAGAAACCCTGGATCTGGACGAAGAACTCAAAATCCCCGACAACCTGAGCCTTGAAGAAGCCAGACAACAAGCGAGCTTTGAGATCCTTGTCCCGGAATATATACCTGATGGCTACATGCTTAACTCGACAACGATATCTGAGGAAGATGATACAGACCCTGAAGGTCAGGGTTCCGAAACTGTAATTCTTAGCTACCAGAAGGGAACTGAAAATTTTGATGTAATAGAAACTGTCTATGAAAATAAGTCTGAGGAAAATACTTTCATGGAAGGAGCTGAAAAAATCAGCATCAATGGAAGGGAAGGAACATACCTTAATGAATTTGGAGACACGAAGATATTGCAGTGGAAGCTTGGAGGAGTTGAAATAAGTTTGATCGGGTCTCTTGAAAAAGCCGAGATGCTGAAAATTGCAGAGTCTTTACAGGAACCTTTTACCGAATTCTACATTCTGGGGCCTGATGGAACAGCTGAGAATTATGCTACCGACTACGTGCTCGGGGAGAAGGGAACCGTAATCATGAGAATTTCAAACCATGAGCAGAAGCCCGTAAACTATACAATGGAAGTCAAGCTCGAAGATACGCTTCTACCTATACCGGCTGACTGGAAAAATATACGCATCGAAGACAACGAAACCTTGGAGAAAGCTGTTACTATAACTCCTCCCTTTGAGGGAACGAACATGATGCTTGCATTTTCGCTCTATAAAGAAGACGAAAAGGACATGTTAGAAGAGAATGTCAGTGTGCCTTATAGAGACCTTCATCTATGGATAAATGTAACAACACATAATCTCTCGAAGAATACTTCAACTCCGTTAACGGCAACATAAACAACTGAGCTGAGATCCAGCACCGGGCTCTGCCTTTTCAAAAGCTGAAATTTAAAACTTCGAAATCCACAGAAAAAAAGAAGTTAGCTTCCTGTTTCAGCGAGATCGGAGAACGCAGGGCCTGTTGCACATTTTCCGCAAGCAAGCTGATATTTAGGGAAAAGATCTTGAATTTTCCTGAAACAGCCCTGAACAGCCTGAAAAAACCTGAAAACCCTTTTTTATCAGGCATTACTTTATGAAAATAATAAGGTTTGAGAATAATAGATAGGTTACAGAAAAAATGACAATAAGCGATGAAAATAACATCATAGAGATCTCAGGATATAGTTCATTTAAGTCACTTTTTAAATCGCTTGCCGCTTATTTTCTTCAAGCTTCAATAAAAACTCTTTTACATCCAGTTCACTCGCATAACCCGTAAGTTTCCCATCTGCCCCAATAACTCTTTGGCAGGGCACTATTATTGAAATTGGGTTCCGGTTGTTTGCGAGCTCCACCGCCCGGTAAGCCTTTGGTTTCCCGATGGAGATGGCTATGTCTTTGTAACTCAGGGTCCTACATGCACGCTTTTAACCGGGAAATAAGGAACAAGTGAGTACAGTGCAAAGGCACCTTTCCGGATTCCTGCCCTACGGATTGAATGGGTTATATCAATTATCTGCACGTTGGGGTTAATTCCGAGAATCACGGCTTTCATCGCTGCTGGATACAGGTCTCCAAAATCGGTGGCAAGGGAAATAATGAACATGAATATTATTTGGTTTTTGCTATTTCAGAATCTGTTGAATTAAAAAAGAATATTAAGATGTGAAGAGATACAGGCGATTATTAAAAATGTGCAGAATGTTGGAAAGTGAATGGGAAATGAGAAAGACAAAAGTGCTAGCCTTAATGATTTTAATTAGCCTGGCTCTCTTTGCATCAGGATGCGAAGAAGAGCTCGGTGCAGAAGAGATCGCAAAGAAGATGCAGGAAAAAGGAGAAAGCATCGAAGATTATTCTTGCATAATACATACGGCGACTTATGCCAATGGAGAAAAGGTTCAGGAAAATGAAGAGCGAGTAATAAGCAAAAAACCAAACATGATGAAGAGCTGGACCATAGAACAGGGAAAAGAAGAAGTTGCATCGGTCTCGGATGGAAAATTCCTATGGAGTTATGATGAAGGGACAAATACCGTCACAAAAATTAAATTACCTGAAAAACCGCTTATAAATGAAAGTGATTATGTCGGGCTCATAGAAGGCTTTCTGAATAAAACAAATGTTTCACTCCTGGGAGTCGAAGAGGTCGACGGAAGAAGCGCATACGTCCTTGAAGCTAAGCCGGAAGCCGAGAACGAAGGGTACATCCTGATTTCCCGGACAAAAATGTGGGTGGATAAAGAGACCTGGATGGCTCTCCTGGGAGTCGAAGAGGTCGACGGAAGAAGCGCATACGTCCTTGAAGCTAAGCCGGAAGCCGAGAACGAAGGGTACATCCTGATT
>Ga0183099_1000506_pt1 | contig 28414 bp, 20 predicted proteins | sample Biomet1_FD_127788 | JGI IMG/M metagenome (GOLD analysis project Ga0183099, IMG submission 127788) | Microbial communities from bioreactor (seeded with anoxic lake sediment) at LBNL, California, USA - Biofuel metagenome 1 | ecosystem: Engineered > Bioreactor > Anaerobic > Unclassified ...
AGTGTGGATGCGAATTTGACCAGTTTCTCCGTAAACCGAATGGAATCAGTGATAGACCGTGAGCTGAGACACTCGCCGTCGATATTGATCTGCACACCATACTTACGTGCCTGGATGAGGGACTGATAAGCATGTGTCGAGGAGCTGTACAGCATAGCCTGTGTGTCTTTCAGCAGCTCAGAGTGGGCATGCACATCCAATGTAAGTTGCGGGTTGCCAATCAGCTGTAAAACCGTGTTGGGTAGGTCACCACGCTTTGTACGAGTGATAGCAATGCTTGTGTATTGCTTTGGGACGGTTGGGGGTTCTGGATAATAGGTGAACTGGGTTTTTATTTTTGTCTTTGCTGCCGCGGTCATCGATTTTTCATCTGTGGTCAATTTAATGTTAGTAAGCTAACCCGTGTAAAAATGATTTTTCTTGATACCAATCACTTTGTGATTGAAGTTGTCCATATTGTTTATATATATCTATAGCAACTCACATTAAAAACGGACAAATCGCAGATGGATACAAATTCTGGCGGTACACCGCCAGGCTGAATCAGCGAGATTTGGTGCGATGCGAGTCAGGTAGGAGAAAAAACAGGAATATGCGATTCTTTGGATTAGGTGTTATCTAAGGCGATTTAAACAACTAAATGAAGGTGGTTTATATAACTAAAACAAAGTTGATTCCTGTTTGTTTTTATTTTTTATAATTTTTATGTTTATTTAAAAATAACCATTAAAATCAATTTGATTTATTTTGTCAGCCATGAATGAATTGACAAAAAGATATATTTCTGTATAATATCCACTATTAAGTAAATAAGAAATTCAAGCGAATTTACTTAATTCAAACAGCCAAAATATATATTAGAAATATTAACCACATCTGGAGATATTCTTATGAGCGAGCACTGCTTTTCTCAAAACCCAATGGATCATTTAAATTTAATTGAAAGTGATTTGCCTAGTTGTATTTGGTCTTCGGCTGAATATTCTCATAATGAAAATATGAAAGGTGGATATCAGGTGTGGCCGGACTATTGTTATTTGCCTATTGCTGTTTGGGGTGATATTTGCACTCAATATGACATTGAGACTTTCAGCCTATCAAACACCACTGCAATTATCTCTGGTTTGGGTGCGTGGAGACATGACCGCATCGTCTATTGCATCCCAGACTATGTATTTGATATGGCATCTAAAACTAAGCTGCCGAAACAGTTACCAGTAGATAAAATAATAGCTTTTTCCAAAAAAGGATTGTATTTGGATTTGTCTGGTGAGGGTTTTATACAAGGGTGTTTTATTCATATTGAGTATGATTTTGAGCGAAATGAACCAGAACTGCGCCTGTTGCTTGATACGGGAGACTCGCTATTACCTGCAATTGTTCATTTAGGCGATTGGAGTCTGAAATCAGGGATAGACCGTAGTTTTTCGCAGTGCTTTCCTAAGATGTTTAGGGATGAACTCATTGATATGCAATATGATTTTCTGGAAAGCATCATATTGACCATGTTGTTTGTTATGGAAGGGGCGTTTGATGTTGTTGTCAGCCATGAAACGCCTAATGCAAGGGGTTCTTTGGCTAAGTTGAAAAAAATAGGTAAAAAAGGAGGAAGTATTAAAAGAGTAAAAATTTGCAGTGTAATCCCTAGAATGAATAATGTCGCATGACGTGATCATTATTTTTACCCAGTAATAAAAATATCACCATTATTTCATCGGAATAATCCGAGGGAATATTTTATCTAAAAAAAGGAAAAACATTATGTCTAATAATATGGATCTGAACGAATGTATTACTGAATGGAACCGCAAAGCAAGTGGTTTCACAGCAATCAAATATTTATATGACACTCAAAAAGTCGATTATTCCGTCTCTGTGAGTGGTGCTGGCAACGAAAAGGAACGCATAGCTGTTATTGCAATGCTTAACCAATTATTGGAGCAAAGCTATATTAGCAAAGACCGTGTTGTTTTAAAAGAAGAAAAGTCACTAAAGCGAAACGGTGAGTGTTTTTTAATGTTTAAAAATAAAATTGTTATGTCAGAAATACTCCATTTCATTGATGAGGATGAAGAAACTGGTGTGGAAATAAATGGTGTTATGGAACCTATTACATTTGACGGGAAACATTACGCATTCATGCACCCATGCGGCATAGTCACAATGATGAATTGGAAAACGACCACAATTGAAAGAGATGGCGAAATAACTACACGAAGAGAATTGGTTGAACGTCCTCATGGTTGGCTATTTTTAGATGAGATGTTCATGGATCCTGAAGATTTAATTGAGAAGTTCATTTCTGAGGGTGGCTCAGAATTGACTCGCTATTAATAATTAATATTTATTTTAACTAAAAGAGGGCGAAAATATGATTTCTATCATGAACGATGGCCAAAAAATTGCTGAAACTAACTATTGGGAAAGTGACATGGCCAAAGCTGGATTGCTTTTTCTGAGCTGGAATGAGGGAGCGGCCCGATTGTTGGTGCCAAAAGCACAGGAAAAAGCACTTAAGGAGATGAAAACAGGCAAACAGGTGGTCGTTACGCGAGGATTTTTCTGCGGTGTTGATGCGTTAGAAATGATGTTTGAAGATCACTCTGCTTCACCATTTTCTGTCCATATTGCGATGACTCAAACTGACCGGCTGATCCCAAACTCAGATAAACAGGGCATATTTGATTTCACTGTCTGGATGCCAGAAGGCGAAGTTGCAGCGTTCCGTGCTAAGTACCGGCGAGTGAAAAATCTTCCTTGTTTACAGCCCATGAAATTTTGAGTTATCGCTGAGTTTTATCCACGCTAAAGGGAACATCCCGTGATTTACGTAACAAATGATGCAGTTGGTTTGTAAGGGATTACACCACTGCATTGCCATTTCCAAAGCTCTTTTATGGATTGATTCGTACCGAAGGTACGGTAAATAGGAAAGTGTTTTGTAAATGCGAATTGGACTGATCAAACTCATCGAGTGATCAGCGAGAAATGATCAATTCATTATTCACATGATTTTTGTTTACGGGCTGCGTAAAAAGTATAACCATCTGATTATTCATTTGTATCTGCTTTTGTTGATTGTTTATGCCGTCCTCTGTATTTCAGTATTCATCGCCTTGGTGGGCTCGGTGGTTTAAAGCTACTCATAAAACACTCTCGTTTTCTCCGGAGCACATTTTGGTGACGAATTGGCTGGGGCAGAATCGTCAGCTGAATTGGGATTGTGTTTCAACCCTTCCAGACATCACTTCGCGGCTTTGGTTTAAAAAAGTCAGTTTGTCGTCAGCGGATGGTGGGGTTTCTTTTGCTGGTTTGACAAAAAAAGAGATTGAACGACTTCAACGGGCATTTAATCTGCATTGGTACACAGCAAAAGCCACATACGTGCATGCTTTTATCACTCAGATTGATGAACGAATAGCGCAAAAAGGCTACTTCCGCACATCCCATTGGTCGGCAATGCAGAGTGAACTTGATGTCTTTGAAAAGCGATTACCGCCGTTACCGCCGGAAGGTGAGTTGCCTCCTGTGATTGATGCGGTTTTTACAAAAGCCTGGACACTGGTCTCGCAACCGCAATGGTATATAAAAAGAAGTCGTGAGCAGTATGTCCACAGCGTTCTTGCTCAGCATGCCGCATTGTTCGATACCGTGGAATCCATGCCATTAACGGAAAAGCAACGGTTAGCCTGTGTCATTGATGAAGATAATAATTTGGTATTAGCTGGGGCGGGCACCGGCAAAACCAGTACGGTGATGGGGCGTGTTGCGTTCTTAATTCAAAGCGGTAAAGCCAAACCCGATGAGATATTGCTACTGGCGTATGGCAATAAAGCAGCCAAAGAGATGAAAGAACGGCTGGTACAGCGCTTAGGTATCAACGGGGTAGTCGTGAACACCTTTCACAGTCTGGGGCGGAATATCGTTGGTCGAGCAGAAAGGGGAATGCCGTCCATCAGCCCGTTAGCGGAAGATGAGCAGGCAAAAGTTTATTTCGTTGAAAACTGCTTTAACGCCTTACAAACCGACGAGACTTATCGCAAGCAGCTGCTGACTTACTTTGAAAAGTGGCAATTTCCCGAAAAAAATCCATTTGAGTTTAAGACATTAGGCGATTACTACAATTATCTGCGCGACAACGAAATTCGTACACTGCGCAATGAACAGGTTAAAAGCTTTGCCGAATGCCAGATTGCTAATTATCTGTTTCGCCAGGGTATCAATTACCAATATGAAGCCAAGTATAAAATTGATACCAAAACGCCAGAGCGACGTGCCTACCAGCCAGATTTTTATCTGCCTGATGTTGATATCTACATCGAACATTTTGGTATTGACCGACAGGGTAATACCGCACCGTATATTGATAAACAAAGCTACACCGAGGGGATGCAGTGGAAACGAGAATTACATAAAACGCACGGCACGGCTTTAATTGAAACATTTCATTATGAACAGCAAGAAGGCGTTTTATTGTCAGGGTTAGAGCGCAAGCTGAAAGCAGCCGGTGTTCAGTTTAATCCACTGCCTGATGAAGCCGTGTTGGCTACCTTCCAGGAATATGGTGTTATCAATACCTTCTCTCGTGTTCTGGCAGAATTATTATCGCTGTTTAAACGCGCTCATCTCACCGAGCATGAATTGGCGCAAAAAATCAGTCGGGCCAAACATCCAGAACAAATGCGCGTGGCGTTATCACTACTGATGCCGATTTACGATGCTTATCAATCGACACTCCAGCAGCAAGGGCATATCGATTTTGATGATATGGTCAATAAAGCGATTGGTTATGTGGAAGAAGGACGATTTGTTGCGCCATGGCGCTACATTCTGGTCGATGAGTTTCAGGATATTTCACGTCCCCGCGCACAATTGATTAAAGCACTGCGCGCTCAGCAACCAGATGGCTCACTATTTTGTGTTGGTGATGACTGGCAGTCTATCTACCGTTTTACCGGCAGTGATATCAGTTTAACGGCGCAATTTAATAGCTTCTTTGGTGCCACTAAAACCACTGCATTAGATAAAACATTCCGTTTTAATAATGGCATTAACGCCGTGGTCAGCCGGTTTGTACTCAAAAATCCGGCGCAATTAAACAAAGACATTGATACCCATCGGCAGACGAATGGTCCGGCTGTTTCTGTCTTTCGGGCATCACAACTAAATGATGACGCTATTGTTGATGTGTTGGCTGCCATTTATAAATTGGCACCACAGGGAGCAACGGTTTATCTGTTAGCTCGTTTCAAAGCAACGATACCGTCAAAAACTCAGTTGCAAATGTTGGCACTTAAATTCCCACGACTCACCATACTGACGGACACCATTCATGCTTCAAAAGGCAAAGAGGCGGACTATGTCGTGTTGTTGGGGCTTACCACTGGTAAGTTTGGATTACCCTCTGAAATCGTGACGAATTCATTAGTTGAAGCGTTGTTACCTGAGGCAGAACCGTTTCCATATGCAGAAGAACGGCGACTCTTTTATGTCGCAGTGACACGGGCTCGGCATCGGGTTTATCTCGTCACGGACATGACAAAAGCCTCGAAATTTGTACAAGAACTGATGGAAGAAAAATACCCGTTAGCGCTGGATGAATTTGAATGCTCGGACATACAAAAAAACCGCGTTGTCGCTGGGGTGTCCAAAAATGTACGACAGGAACGCTGGTCGTCAGAAAAAATAACGCTTCCGGAAATAATTTCATCGGTTGTACCAACTATCCACTCTGTATCCATACTCAAAAAGCTTGTCCACGCTGTGATTCGGTAATGCGTGAGCAAAAAGGTGTTCGTACTTGTATTAATGAAAGCTGTAAAACCAGCGTACCGGTTTGTCCTGAATGTGGCGGAGACCTAACAATTAAAAAAGGACCCTACAGCTCATTTTATGGGTGTTCAAACTACCGAGGTGATGATGTGGGGTCTTGTCGATATACACAAAAATTGGCGAGTTGAGATGTTTGATAAAACGAAGAATTAAGACTTCACTGTTGGTTGTAACAGCCTATTTAATCACAAGATTCTGGATATAGTGACGTAGGAAAAGTAAATCCCGTGAAACTGATTTTGCCCAGTGCCGACTGGGCTTTCTTTTTTCAATCAACATATTGTTTAGCGATTTAAAAACATTCATCTGTTCGTAAGGTCAACACTTCATATCCATCCGCTGTTACTGCAACAGTATGTTCCCACTGAGCGGAGAGCTTTTTGTCTCGGGTTACCACAGTCCAGCCATCACGTTTGATTTTCACTTTCGCTTCACCTTGGTTGATCATCGGTTCAATGGTGAAGGTCATTCCTTCTTTGAGCACGATACCAGAGTTGGGAGCACCATAATGAAGAACAGCTGGTTCTTCATGCATCTCTTTGCCAATGCCATGCCCGCAATATTCGCGTACTACTGAGTAATTGTTGATAGCTGCGAATTTTTGTATCGCATAGCCAATATCACCCAGTGTTGCCCCTGGTTTTACAGCGCGGATACCTTGCCACATGGCTTCATAGGTTTTATCCACCAAGCGCTTGGCTAAAGGAGAAACCTCGCCAACCATATACATTTTGCTGGAGTCGGCGATAAAGCCATTTTTCTCTAGTGTAATATCAACATTCACAATATCGCCGGATTTCAGAATATGCGTTTCTGAAGGCATGCCATGACAAACCACGTCATTGACTGACGTATTGAGAACGAAGGGGAAATCATATTGCCCTTTACTGGCGGGGCGGGAGTTCAAGGTATTGGTAATGAAATCTTCGACCAGATCATTGATTTTCATGGTCGAGATCCCCGGTTTTATAAACGGGTCAAGATAAGCGAATACCGAGGCTAAGAGGCGGCCAGACTCACGCATTAAATCAAGTTCATCATTCGTTTTAAGTACAATCTCATTCATTGATCGCATCACCTAACTTCACATCAGCCAGTCGTAGCTGTTCACGTATAATTTCGCTGTAAGTCATGGTTGGGTTGGTTTCCGCCAGCATGCCAATTTTTATCCAATATTCGGCTTGCGAATTGATTGATCGAACCATTGTGGAACTCGCTTTGCGGAGCTCTTCGTGTAGTTCATCGTTAATTTTTACAATACCCATAAAGCACTTTATATATGAAACGTATATGCATCATATATTCGAGTGACTGTAATAACAAGAACGTGTAAGCGGTACATAAAAAACCGCACTCGATTGAGTGCGGTGAAAATGCTGATAACAGAGAGCTATTCGAACTCTGACCTCAGCTGGAGGCAGTTTTTTACATATTCCTAATGAAAAAAATTAACTCATTTCTTCAATCATCACACGAACATCACCCGGTTCCAAAATTAAGTCTGAATCAACTGATTGACCGCTAAACGCACATTTTCTGTTGCGTGGGGTTAACGTAATTTTTTTCTTTTCTTTGGTTAGGTTTAAGGCAAACAAGATACGTTTGTTATCGTTACTTCTCACCGAAAGCTCCACACCTGCTGGTAAGTTGCCGGTAGATTCAATCTGGCATTCCTGAATGATCTGAGAGAATAATCGTTCATAGCCTGCATCATTGAGCACAGAGCCGATGTAATAGACCACTCCGTTACCAAATTGGTTGCGAGTGATCGCTGCTTGACCAGAATAGTATTCGCTAGCGTAGCGTCCGATAGTTTCTGCGGTACTCAAATTGATGACATCACACCATTGAGCGCAGCTAACTTCTTCGTTTGTGCGTAATAAAATTTTCTGCGCATCTTTACCAACAGGATCGTATTCCTCTACTTGGATACCAGCAATCTTGTTCAATCGGCCAGGTAAGCGCTCTGGCTGACAGACGTTATGCATGTTTTTAACGCCTGTTCGGGTGGTTAATATCAGCGTACCGCCATTTTTCGCGTAGGTTTCTAATTTTGACACGACAAAGTCATTTTCAAGGAACAGATAGGGCGCGATCACGAGCTTGTAATCTTCAATATCCTCAATCCAATTAATGACATCAACGCCGACACCTTGTTTTACTAAGGTTCGATGCAGCTGTTTGAAATTATTCAGATAATCAAAATCATCCGACTGTGGTTGGATCTTAAAAGCATTATGTTGTTCGTGAGAAAACAGCATCGCGACATCGTTTTTAAGTGAAGTGCCATCCAGTAAATCAGACAATTGTGCGACTTCTTCTGAGAATTTCTTGAACTCCGCAAAACGTCGACCTGGCTGGCCGTGATGATCTAATAAACCATGCCAAAATTGTTCTGCACCAATACGCGCAGTTCGCCAGCGGAAGTTAACGATAACGTCTGCTCCCCGTGAAATACTTTGCCATGCATGAGCTCGGATCATGCCAGGGAAGGGGGCTCGTGACATCGGATTCCAGCAGCCGGGTGTGCCACTTAACTGTTCCATGACCCAGAAGTTTTTCCGTTTTACGCCACGAGTTAAATCAAGCGTCAAGGCTCCATGATAAATCGCCGCTTTAGAATCATCGTTTAAATCTGTACTAGGGTAATAATCAACCGTTGCAAAATCCATCTCATCAAAGAGATCGTAGTAATCGGTTACAACCGGGTAGCCCCATAAGTTGTGCGTTACAAAATGATTTGGGCAATTCTCGCGGATCAAGGCTGCCTGAAAGCGATTAAAATCAGCCACTGAATCAGAAGAGAAACGTTGGAAATCCAGCAATAACGATGGGTTCTGATGAGGCGATCCCCCCAAAGGCGTTGTTACTTGCGCCCATGACGTATAATCCCCACTCCAAACCACGGTACCCCATTCTCGATTTATATTTTCCAGAGAGCCATATTTTCGCTCCAGCCAATTCCTGAATTCCAGTGTGCAATTTTCACAATGGCAATCATTGGCGGCTAATTCATTATCAGTTTGCCATCCTATCACTGCGGGATTATTCGCATAATGACGAGTCAGTTTTTTGATTATTTTATTTGTGTGCAGACGTAGTGATGGGCTGTTATAACAGCGATGACATCTTACGCCGGGATATATTGGCTGTTTTTTATTATCAATAGGCAATACATCGGTATGTTTTTCTACAAGCCAATTTGGTGGCGTAGCAGTAGGCGTACCTAAAACAACTTTAATGCCCTGTGTATTAAGTATTTTAATTGCTTTGTCTAACCAATCAAAATCATATATTCCTTCTGTTGGTTCTAGTTTTGACCAGGCAAATTCAGCTAATCTAACAATACTAATACCTGCTGATTTCATTTGCTGTGCATCTTGTTCCCAAATAGCAGGATCCCAATGCTCAGGGTAATAGTCCACACCAACTTTCATATAAAGCCCTCTGAATATCAAGAATGATTTAGCGCCCGTGCTGGGCGCACTATGTTAAGAATAAATTTGTGTTAACCTTTAGTTGCTCCAAAGGTAAGTCCGGCAATGAAATATTTCTGCATTGCAAAAAACATGAGTACGGAAGGTAATGCTGCAAGTAACGAACCAGCAGAAACAAGATTCCAAGCGGTAGTCCACTGACCTTTTAACCCAGCCACTCCCACAGTTAGTGGTGCGGCATCATCACCTTGGGTTAGACACAGAGCCCAGAAATAATCATTCCAAACAAAAGTGAAAACTAATATTGCTAGTGCAGCTAATGCTGGGCCGATCAGCGGTAATACTATCTTGTAGAATAATTGCCATTCTGTAGCGCCTTCAACACGGGCAGCCTCAAATAACTCATAAGGTAATTCCTTAATGAAATTACGAAGAAATAAAGTGCAGAACCCAGTTTGAAATGCGATATGAAAGAAAATCAATCCTTCTACTGTATTAAAGAATCCCATTTTCAATGTTAAATCTCGAACAGGGATCATCAATATTTGGATCGGCACAAAATTACCCGCAACAAAGGTTGCCAGTATAGCTGTATTACCACGGAACGGATAAGTTGCCAGTGCAAATCCTGCTGTTGCTGAGAGTACTATTGCGCCTAATACCGAAGGAAAGGTAATTAAGCAGCTATTCCATAGGTAATGAAGCATGGGGGAGTCGACTAATACAGTCCGATAATTTTCCAATAATGAAAAATCTTTTGGCCACCCCCAATAATTCCCCTGCATTAGTTCTTCAGTTGAGCGAATAGATGTCAACATGACGGCTAATAAGGGTAATAACCAAACGACTAAAGCTAGTGGCAGTGAAAATTTATATAAATTTCGATTTGCCGGTTTCCATTTTTCTATTGGTAACGGATACATAGAATTTACCTCTGTGATCAGGATTCAGAACGCAACAAGTGGCGTAACTGGTAAGTAATGAAGACAGACATGATTAGGAATAACACCACGGCAATGGCCGCAGAATAACCAAATCGGAAATACTTGATTGATTGGTCATACATGAAATACGCTAATACAGTTGAGCTGTCATACGGGCCACCGCCACTCATTACCGCAATCAAGTCAAAGCTACGTAAAGCACCAATCACAGTGAGGGTGATAGACATGAAAGTAGCAGGACGCAGTTGTGGTAACACGACATGCCATAGCAAAGACCATCCTTTAGCGCCTTCCATTCGTCCTGCTTCAATCACTTCAGGATTCATCCCCGTGAGGCTGGTGAGATATAAAATCATGCAGAAGGGGATCTGAGGCCACAGTGCCGCGAAAATAATGCCGAACGTGGCGTAATGCTCATCACCGAGGACTGGAATACCATGACCGATGATCAGTTTTAATAATCCAAAGCCGGGATCAAAAAACCAACTGAATACTAAGCCTACCACTACGCCTGACAGAACAAATGGTGAGAAGAAAAGTGATTTAACGAGACGAATGCCACGTACATTTTGGTTCAGATACAACGCTAATGCGAGACCAATGGGCGGGGCTAGCATGAACAGTAATAACCAAATCAAATTGTTTTTAAGCGCTGTATAAAACGTATCTGTTTGGAATAACTCCTGATAATTGGCAAAGCCAACAAACACTTTATCGGCAACACCATCCCAATCATAAAAACTGAGAATAATGCTGCTGAAAATGGGGTAGATCACATACACAGTAAAAACGAGGATGGCAGGTAGCATGAAAAAAAATGCGGCTCTGCGGCGTCGTTTTGCTAAGGGCGATGAAATCGCTTTTTTAGGCATAGACAACGTTCCTACTGGCTTATGATGCGCCAAATCGGGAGAGCTGATGGTATTAGACATAATGATTTGCTCCAGGCGGTCTCCGATTAATGAGACCGCGCGTTAGACAGACAGATCAGTTCACTGAGTTATTTTTTCTTGTAGATCCGTTGCCGTGTTTTCTCTAATTGGCTTAAGATTTCATCAATTTTGGTTGGGTCACTAATGAAACGTTGCATGCCTTTCATCCCTTCATCGGCCATTTCTTTGGTCATATCTCGATCATAGAACTGGGCAATGCCACCTTTTGTAGTCGACAGAATTTCAAAGCCTTTCTTCGCAATCGGATCTTCTGGAACAGGAGACATGTTATTGGCTGGCAATGAACCAAAGGTTTTTGCAAGTTGTGCACTGACTTCTGGTTTGCTGACATATGCAAGGAATCGACGAGCGTCAGGCTTGTTTTTAGCTTTGGCTGGAATATTCAAACATTCTGCTGAACCATTTTCAGCAACCGGAATCGTTTTATCGATGATAGGGAACTGGAAGTAACCTGTGTTGTTTTTAATGTCAGCAGGAATGCCTGCAGATAAGAATGTGCCCATCAATGTCATCGCGGCCTGCCCTTGATTGAACAGCGGTAAAGCAGAATCCAACGTGTAAGACAGGGCATTGTCGATGAAATAGTGGTTATCTATCAGTTTTTGCCATTCGGCGTATACTTTCTTAACTTTGGGGTCGGTGTAAGGAACTTCGCCTTTCATCAACTTCATATGAAAATCATAACCGTTGATGCGGAAATCAAGATAATCAAACCAGGCTGCGAGTGTCCAGGCATCACGACCGCCAACAGCAATTGGCGTAACTCCAATGGCTTTCAGTTTTTGACAGGCATCGAGGAATTCTTCCCATGTTTTAGGTTCACTCTTTATGCCTGCTTTATCGAATAGATCTTTTCGATAAAACATACCCCATGAGAAATAGTCTGTCGGAAGCGCATATTGCTTACCGTTATAAGATGACGCGCCTTTTAATGAGGTAAATTGTTTATCCCAACCGTTGGCTGTCCAATCAGCTGACAGATCTTCAAGCAAACCACGACTGGCGTAATATGACATCCGTTCGCCTTCATGCCACTTCACAATATCTGGAGCTACAGTGGTAAGCCAGGCAGGCAATTGAACCTTGTAGGCTTCTTCTTCAATAAATGCAGATTTTACTTTGACATCTGGGTTGGCTTTCTCGAAATCGCTGATAACCGATTCCCAAACAGTTCGCTGGCTGGCACCTTTAAATGCAATATTGACATTGATTGTCCCTGCATTTGCCATGGTGGTTAGTGCCATTGTTGCCCACAGAATTGAATAACGGCATGCCTTGTTCATATGTGTCTCCAGTTATGTTATTGCAGGTGCTTAACCGCAAGGCCATCAGCGGTGAAGAGGTGACAGAATTCGGCGGGTATAGCTATCTGAATACTGTCTTTCGGGTTCGACGTACTATTTCCCTGAACTTTTGCCATGAGTGTGGCGCCACTGACATCATGAAGATGTAAATAGGTTTGCTCTCCGAGACGTTCGATCAGCGAAATCGTTCTGGTTAAAATGGAGTTAGACTCTGATGCCGAAATATCAGAATCAATGACCTCAAGATGCTCTGGTCTGATACCTAAGGTAACTGATTGGCCCACAATCAAATGAGCACCGGAATTACGGGTCATAATGTGATCTTTTGAGTCAGCTAACTGAACCAGCACTCCATCGTCAGTAATATCAATCACGGTAGCATCGAGAAAATTCATTTGTGGCGCACCGATAAAACCAGCAACAAAGCGGCTGTTAGGGCGATGATATAATTCGAGAGGGGCACCAACCTGAGCTACACTGCCAAACATTTCAGCGTTCTTGCCGGCATTCAGCAAGACAATTTTATCTGCTAAGGTCATGGCTTCAATTTGATCATGCGTGACATAAACGGTGCTGGATTGATCAAAGCGAGCGTGGATCCGGGCAATTTCTAAACGCGTTTTACCGCGCAATGTGGCATCTAAGTTAGATAAGGGTTCATCAAAAAGAAACACACCCGGTTCACGTACAATGGCACGACCAATGGCAACGCGTTGACGTTGACCGCCAGATAATGCTTTTGGTTTTCGATCCATAAACGGTTCAAGTTGTAATATGGTGGCCGCTTCTTTTACCCGCCATTCAATTTCCTCTGGCGGTGTTTTGGCTAATTTCAGTCCAAAGCCAATATTTTCAGCTACGGTCATATGTGGGAAAAGGGCGTAACTTTGAAAAACCATGGCAACACCACGTTGCGCCGGTGCAACCTCATTAACTCGCTTGCCGCTGATATTCACATCACCATCAGTTGGGTCTTCTAAGCCTGCGATAATGCGCAATAACGTTGATTTTCCACAGCCCGATGGTCCGAGAAATACGCAGAATTCATGATTGTCGATATCAAGATCGACATTGCGCAATACGACGGGGCCATTGTCTCCATATGCTTTTGAAACACCGCGTAAAGTAATAGCTGCCACTTGGTTTATCTCCTTAACAGTTGATGGTTTAACGTTAAATCAAGCTAAGCCATAAAAACCTGCGGAAGATCTCAGTTTTAAATAATTGGATTTTTGTTACTGATGAGTTATGCGATTACGGTCACAATTGTATGTTTTTAATTCATTATCTGATGGTGTAACGATAAACCACTCAGTAAAACAACCGTTGTTGGGTGTTAAGATCAATTTCATCATTGAAAGAATATGTACGATTGTATTTATCTATGTAGCGATGAATAAATACAGGATCGAAGGTGCTTTTTGTGGCATAACGGTAAATGACTTGATTGATGTCTGGTCATTCTCTCGATCTCACATTCGATTTTTCTACTGATAAGCGGAATTTATGGCAACGATTAAAGAAGTCGCCGCGCTTGCGGGGGTGACGCCAACAACAGTCACTAATGTTCTTCGTGGGCGGGGCAGGGTCAGTGAAGCAACCCGTGAGCGAGTGTTAGCGGTTGTTGCGGAACAAGGTTATAGACCTAACCTCAACGCGCGTGCGCTAGTAGAACGAAAAGCACCAACCTTAGCGCTCATGCTTGGCTGCATTACCAACCCCTTTTATCCTGAATTTACGCTTCAAGCTCATTTAGCGGCACGCCAGCATGGTCGCTTTTTGTTGGTATGTAATACCGATCATGAAAATGATGGAGGAATGCAATTTCTGGATGAAGTCGCTGGTTCACTGTCAGATGGTGTATTAGTTGCTAATAAAGGGGATATGGATATTTCTCAGCTGCGAGAAATTGAGCATCGAGGTGTACCCGTAGTGATCAGTGTTTGGGAGTTTCCAGATCAACATCCTGGTATTCCCTGTGTTGCTTTTGATTCAAAACGAGCAGGGGAAATAGCAACAGAGCATCTTATTTCGCTTGGGCATAAGAAGATAGGGGCTATCATTGCAAGCCCAAAAGAGGGGATCCACGGCGGTCGATACGATGGTTTTGTCGAGACCTTAAATAAGGCAAAATTGACATATTCTGACCAGCATATCGAATTTTGTATTGATTCGTTTGATGGCGGTTACGAGGCAGCCTATCAGCTGTTATCGACTAAACCGGATATTACCGCGTTATTTGTTTCAAACGATTTGCCGGCACTGGGCGTTTTAGATGCGGCAGCGGATCTGAATATCCGGATACCTCAGGACTTATCGGTAGTGAGTATTACCAACATTCAACTGGCCAGTCAGTCTCGACCAACGTTAACAACAGTGGCTATTCCGACGGCGGAAATGGCTGCTAAAGGTATCGAATTACTTCTTGAGCTATCCGAGAATAAATACGAGGAGGCGCCGATGATATGTGTAGAGTCGCTGGAATTAATTCAACGCCAATCAACAGCAATTTACAGTGGGGTTATATAACCCCCAGTTGTGATCCTCAAGCTAATTTTTATAATTTCCGGCCAAGGTGTTTTTCGACTTTATGCAAATAAACCTAATTGAACTTGGTAGTTTAGCCGTTGCTTTTATAGCCCTGATTTTCAGTTTCATCAGTTTCCGTCGTTCTGAACAACTGAATACTCAAGTTGCGTTACAAACGCATCTGGCTGAACAAAAAAATACGATCAAAAAAATCTGGCATGAGAGTAAACCGGTTATTGATCAGATGAACCAGATCTTGGGCAGTGGATATTGCTTAACCGACATAGGGAAAACCCTAAATTCTGTAGAATCAAAATCGGAATACACCGAAGGTCGGCCATTACGTCATCATTTTTATGATTTGCATTCAGCTTGTTTTGAACAAATTGGAGATGTTATTACTGCACCGGAACCACACAAAGAAGTCCGGTTAGTCATTTCGCTATTAAATATAGTTTATGAGGGCGATATTCAGCCGCTGTTGTCTGGTAAAACATCCAAAAATGACTTCAAAACCTTCGATATTCTGCACACCAAAAGTGGCGCAAGAAAATATGCCGTTCTAAGCGGAATCAACAGAAAAGATCGCGAATTGTTCTATAAACAGATTGTCAACAAAGCAACTGAAGCTTTCTGTGTTTATACAATCCATAAATCAAAGATTGACGGTTGGTTAAGTGAATTAGAAATTGTAAGAATTGACAACGAACTCGATAATTTCCGCATCAATCAAAACAGCAAATTACAACGTCGTTTCAACATTATGTTCAATATGCTTTCATTCTTCCAATCAATGGAACTGGAATATCTCGTCAAACCTTACGATATAAGAGACGTCGATGCAGGATGCATTCTTCATGGAGCGGTAACCTTATATCTATTTGGCAAATTGGCCGAAGCGTATATGCAAGGTGATTATCAAAAAATAGAGCGATAACGCCACGTAAAAAAATCAGCACAACAGTAACCAAAAAGTAAAACTTTTCACGCAGGAACGCGATAGTGGCAACCGGGTGGGTAACAATACAGTTTTATCGGAAATCCCACGATGAGTGACAATGGGACATATGATTGGCATCTGTATTTTTACACCAAAGAAATCAATTGGTTATAATAAAAATCCGATTAACGATTTTTATTTGTCTGATTAAAATCTGTATTTGGTTAAAAAATCCTATTTATTTTTGTATTGTTGAAACAGTATTTTTCATGAGGTTTGTTATTTTAAAATATGTCAAATCTAGATTAATTTTTCGGTTTATTATATGAAATAGTAAATAAGCCATTGGAGAAGTTAATCAACACCACATTTATCTATTCTAGCCCATGTTATTAGACCTATCGAACCTATTTATGTGACGGCCACGTTATATGGCGAAAAGATTAAATGCTCCATTTGGTGCTGGTAATTGATATCAAGGATGGCGACGACAGTTTCACTTTACTGACATCCGGCTCTAGTCTGTTGCTCTGCGGCAGTATATCAGTGTGAATATGGAGCGATGGCTGGTCGATGTTTTACGAAAGCTACAATTCAAATGTACTAGTTCAGACCTGATATGACAGTTACCAATTTTTAATAGATATCTATCGGACCTGGTCTGAATTAATACCGCTTGGGTTTTATCTTCTTCAATCAAGCAATACTGCTAACATATTTTCTTGATGCTCTTTTATATCATCAAAAACCCATTCCAGCCCTAGTTCACGAACGCTTTGATTGTCTCTGCATTTCTGCATCATAATCATGAATTTAATTGATGCTACACTGACTTGTTTAATCTTTCCTGATGTATCTAAGTAATGATCAAGCTTAGTTTTCGGGCTCCAATTTGATCCTGAGCTATTCGCCTCACTACCAATCATGGCGAAGTTACCCAAGCAATTTATTTGTTCTTGATTTGGTGCACCATCGTTTCCATTAGCATTGGATTGCGGGTAGTAATGTTCTAAACTCCGGCGTGACCTAGAAAAATAAAACTCTTCAAATATTTTCAGTCCAAAATCACTGCATCCAAGTGAATCAAAAAAATTGTCTCTGTCTTTATCGCCTATTTTAGTGCTATTACCACGAAGTATATTTGCATATCTCTCCCACAATTTATAGTCAAGATAGTTGAAAACGAATAGCGGAATACCCTTTGATATTGCAGCACCATCTCCATAAATTGCAGGAAAATCACGGTTTTCATTGCTTAGCTTAATATTAAGGGCATTGTTATAGAGGACCGTGTTATCAAAGCTACCAGGCTTTGGTGTATTGATCTCATTAAGATTCTCAGCCACTAAATACACATCTATGAAGTATTTATCTGCCAATTCAGATACGAACTTGAGATAACTGCTAATATTTCTATCATTAGAATTAAATAGATATAGCAAGCAATAGAAAAGATAGTTCTTCCTTTGCCTTGCTGTAAATGATACTTCTAACATCGAAAGCAAGTGCACCAATTTATGCTGATTATCGCTTTCGCCATCAAGATTTTTCAGATAACTATTTTTACCTTCTTTTTGCCAATATTGCAGCTTCCAGGGGTTGCTCTCAATAGAGTCATCTTCGTTTGAATGATGCACAAGATAGTTGTCCAGTAGAAACTTGGCCCTAAGCAAGTTAAAGCCGAACCGCTTTGCAAAAGTTTCATCATCTTTAACCTTGTCAAACTCTCGAATCAACTCTTTATCATCGAGGTTTAAACTAGTAGGCATAAAGCCACTTTCTTCCATACGTGTGATTTTCAACACAATCAGTAAGAAGTTTGAAAAGTCCATAATCGGTTGGAACGTATCGATAGTATCTTGTTCAACCGGTTGTTTATCTGTGAGACTGAATGCGATAAGGTCACTGATTTTAACTGAGTTTTCATTGTCATCTACATCAGGAAACTCATCAAAATTTGAGCTCTCAAAATCACAAAGATTCTTACCAAAAATTTTAGTTTCTGGGTATCTTTGTTGTATGTAGACATTCATTTCGCTGCAAGATTCCCACAGGCGACTAAATTTTGCTTTATCCGTATCATTTAGTTTTTCTATTAGGCGGGCTTTAATAATTTCATGCTTTTCGAGTTGTTCGCCTCTTGAATTCATGATTTCAAAGTAGTGGTTTAAGTCTATATCTTTCGGTACTTGGTAATGAATTAAGTGAACGTTTTTCTGAAAATAAGTTTTGAATTCGTTTTGGTCGGTATTCGGAACTATCTCATTAATTGCAGCCATGGCATATTTGAAGCCGTTTACAATTCCATAGTCTTTTTCATCAATCTCAAAATAAGGAATGTTTTTAATTGTATCGTTTGATTTTTTGCGTGCCCGATATGTCAGTTTATTTTGGAGTGAAATACCCATTGCACCCAATATAATATTGATTGTGGTAAGCCTCTGCTGACCATCAATCACTTCATAGATCTGGTCTCCTTTGTGATATGACACCAAAGTTCCTATAAAATAAGTTTGTTTTTCGGCGGCATATGCATCGTAGACATCTTGAATCAGTGCAGAAATCTCATCTTTTTCCCACGCATAGTTTCTCTGGTATATAGGCACTTCATAAGTGACTTTGTCGCCATTATAGATGTCGCTAATGGACAGTTCTTTGAGCGGCAGAGTCTTAGTTTTCATATTTGCCTTCCAGGAATTTGTATTGTTTGAAAAAATGGAGATAGTTTTTATAAATGCCATCATCGCGCTGTTCATCTACATTATCTTTTTTAGCTTTAATGTCATTAAATGACAGCGGATTCACCCGATCGGAGAGAGTGCTTAAAAGCGAAACCGGTGAATCTGACTCGGTAATTGTCTTATACATATTGAAAGAGTTTTTAACATCGTTACCTATGATGTAGTTTTGTGCTGATTGCCAACTGAGATTACTGTATTGCGCCCTAAGCGAATAAGCCCAGACAAAGGCAAACACTACAAATTGTTCTAACATTTCCAAATCTATTTTTGCGGGTCGTTCAGGACAGAACCTATCAACGTAAAGCAAGATAGCTGTGTCGAATAGCAAACGAGTGATCAAATTACCAACACCATTTTTGTATGTTCTCAGATCAAGAGTTTTTACGATTTTGTTGTCGTTGATAAAGTAGCCTTCATATTTATCGTTGTTCTTGATGTCCTTAAGAATTTCAAAATAGTGTCTTGCATAGTCAAAGAACGGTTTTCCAGCCACGATTGGTGTATCCAACTGAAATGGTTTCAGTTCCCGGATTCCTGAAACAAATGGCATTGAGGAATGATTGAGCATATCGGCATAGGAAAAAGCCCCTTTGTAGAATTGCGCATAAGGAAAGTTGTCCTGCCGAGTAATACCCTTGAATTTATGTATATTATGCTCTGTTAATACCCAAGCTTTGTTGCCTTTAGTCCATTCTTTGACACGATAAAGATAATCACTGAATAGTGCTGAAAGCTCTTTTTGGTCTAAATCTTCCCAGTTTTTTACAACTTTCTCTGTTTCCATGACATCCAAATCATTCATCTCTCGAAGATGGTAAGCCTTGAGTAAATCATGGGGGTATAGTTTTTTGCCTCGAGCATTTTGCGAATCAAAAAACTGAAAGGCTTCTGAAATGTCATCAGTAATCACAACTATGAGTTCGCAGTTTTTTTTAATATAATCACACAGTTCTGTTTTTTCTCTGCTATCGCTAAATTTACTTACTCGTCTTTCGAGTGCTAGATAATTATTAGGTATATTTCGGATATTGTACGGATTCCCTGCGAGAGGTTGTTCTAAAAAGTCTATATTCGAATCAGTATTAATTGCCTTTAGTAGCAGCGCAAAGGTGATAATCCTCTGTTGTCCATCGACAATGTTATATGTTGCTTTATTTTTGTTCTGGTCTTGGTGGAGGATAAGAGTTCCAAGTCGGTAGGTTTCTTTATTTTCATTTTTTGCATCAACGATGTCATCCAGCAGTTGAATTGCTTTTTTTGCTGTCCATTTATAAGGTCGTTGATAATTTGGTACCACCAAATTAATGTCAGCAATCGGTTTGTCGTCTATATCTCGAGTGATTGCATTATTTAGCAACAAGTCACCAATTGTAGTTATTGCAAGTTTTAAATGAGTGCTCAAATCATCCTCCCCAATAAAATAATCCACACCACAACCACATCAACAATAAAATTAATTAGAGGTAATCATCATGAACCATATATAAAAATCTGGTGACGCGCTAATCGGTTTATGTAAAACCATCTAAATTATTAAGAACACCTGCGATCAATCGCAGGTGTTCTAGTGCAAAGCTGTTCAGATACAAATTTATTTATTGGAATAGTGATAACTTATTATTGTCATTCCTAAGGATATTATTGTATATGAGTTGGTCAAGAACCGTATTAACGTAATCTTTAGCTTTCGCTGTAGATCGTTGAAAACCCATCATAGATAAAGCTTCTGAAATAGCTTCATCTTCCGATAAACTAAATCCAGATGTTATTGCTACGATTAGAGCTTCGCTAATTTCCTCTTTTGGTACTAATTCAATTTTCTTCGCAGTCGAAGGTAAATTAGAACGATCACGAATCTTTACAGGCTTGCTGCTATCACTGAACAAGAAATCATTCTCTACATGAATAAATCCATTTCGGTAGCCATACTGCGCAGCTTGTTCAATATGACCTAACATTCTTGAACCAACTTTCGAAAAACCAGCTGTTTCGGCAATTCTTTTTGCCACTTCTTTCGTATGTACTGGACCTTCAATATCAATCACTTTACGTATTGCTTTAGCAACTAATTCAAGTGGTAATTCATGAATATCAATTAATAGAGGGATCCCTAAATTTCCATCAGCTATGATATATGCATCAATATTAAAACTGTCCGCCTCTGTAAGTTGATTTCGCTCAATACGTTTAGACTGAATCTTTGGTGCAGTATCCTTAACAGGAGCAACTTTCAGCTTATTGTTTTCTTCTAGTTCTGAATAGAAATAAATTGATTGTTCAATAGCATCTTTTAAACGTTCGGTTTCTTTATATGCATTTCGAAACCAGTCAGTACTCCAGATACGATGAAACCGCCAACCTAATCCCTCCAAAACGCCTTGGCGTAATCGATCACGATCACGAGCATTGGCGGAGCTATGATAGCTAGCACCATCACATTCAACTGCTAATATATACCGACCTGGTTTCTTGGGATCTTTTACACCAATATCAATATAAAAACCGGCTGAACCCACTTGAGGCTCGACTTCATATCCTAATTTCTTAATTGCGGAAATAACTTCATCTTCAAACGGAGAATCAGTATCTTTTCCAGTTTCATGGTGATTATTTAATTCGCCAGTTTGAGCAAAATGTAAGAAGTTTTTTAAGGACCTTACACCAAAAGGGGAATCATTTTGAGTGTTCATGTCATCTGCTGTGAAATTACAGAAAACCGTCATGGCCAATCTAGCACGTGTTATTAAAACATTAAGACGTCTCTCACCACCATCTCGATTCAATGGACCAAAACTCTTTGTCACGTTCCCAGTAGCGGTTCTTCCGTAGCCAATACTTATAAAAATTACATCTCGTTCATCACCTTGAACATTTTCCAGATTCTTTACAAAGAATCCTTCTTGTTCATTAGTGGAGAAAAAAGATTCACAACTTGGATCTTCTCGACGTAGTCGTTCCACTTCTAATAAAATACAGTCACGTTGTGCGGTTGAAAAAGCCACTACGCCAAGAGTTTGGTTAGGATGTTTTTTGACATGATCAAAAACAGCATCTGCTACAGCTCTTGCTTCAATTGGATTTGTTCGAGATCCGCCGCGTTCGTATACTGAATGTGGTAAGTGATTAAATTTGAGTCCTTTCGCGTGTGGATTTATTCCTGGACTAGGAAAAATCATTAGACGTCCATCATAAAACTCTTGGTTAGATACACTGATCAATGAATCATGACGACTGCGGTAATGCCATTTGAGCATTGTTTCGGGAGCGCCTTGAGAGAGAAACATACTCAAGATACTTTCGATATCAGCGGTATTACTTTCCTCTGCATCTTCGTCATCAAGTTCGAGCGCCTTACCAAAAAAATCAGTTGGGGGCATTTGACGTGTATCGCCAACTACAACGACTTGCTTACCACGTAATATTGGACCAATAGCATCAACGACTTTAACCTGACTGGCTTCGTCGAAAACGACTAAATCAAATTCAATTGCTCCCTGAGTTAAATAGGTAGCAACTGACATTGGACTCATCATAAAGACAGGTTTTATTTGTTGAATCGCATGACCAGCCTCTACTATAAGTCTGCGTATTGGAATATGACGTTGCTTCTTATTCATCTCACGACGGATGATAGCCATCTCACCCGCAGCATTAATGGTAGGTAGACGCTGGTAATGCTTCAATACTAAGGCTTCTTGAGCATAATGGAATAATTCATGATCTAATCTTTTGAATTCATTAATTATGTTTTCATGACTTACACGATCAAAGAATTTAAGTGCTTGGTTTTGACGATATGCTTGATTTACTAATCCTTCATACCAAGATTTTTTTAATGTAACTAACAGCAATTCTGCGGGAAGATCCCATGTATATGAAAGTTGATCTATTTCTGACAACTCATTTGTACATAATTTTTTCCGCAAATTGTTATATCGAGTCATCAAATAGAGGCTATCAATTTGATTGATCCAGCATGATAACAATGCATCTAACTTATCAAGGGGATAGGTTTCTAGCTCCTCAACCTCTGGTAGTTGGGCTGACAAACGAGTAGTAATATTATCAATCAGTGCGACAAATTTCTCAGCCGATGCGTTTAGGTGACCTAAACGACTTTCCCAGCCACTAAGCTCTGAGCCACCTTCAATGAATTTTAATAATCCTTCCGGAATATCTCCTTTACCAACATCTTGATAAACTTCAATAACCCAACTGTTTATTGTTTTAAGCACACTCCATTCACTACGCTTACCTTGCCACTGTGCTCCAAATAAACTCTCACCTAAACGTTCATAGTTGTTGTATTGCTGGTTCAATGTTTGGTATTTCAGAATACCATCAAGCATTAATACACAGTCTTGTACTGAAGAAGGAAGTTCTGCTTTCAAAACACCTTGCAGATGCTGTTTGGCTTGTCGGAATTCGCCGGACATAAAACGCCACCACTTACGGCCAGTAGTTGCCCAAACTTGGCGGGTTTTCAGCATATCTGCTTGCCATGCTTGATCAATAAACTTATCACCATGCTGTGCCTGAATATCAGTCATTTCTATGCCAGCATCGATAAGGTCTTTAATTTGATCTCGACGTTGTTGCCAATCATCAGTGGTCAGCTTCAGCCCCTTAACATGAGGTGCATCTAATGCTCTTTTGGCTGCTCTACATATAGAGTCAATTTCAGTGATGGTTTCTGGTGTTTTTAATAGCATCTCAGCTGAGAATTGATCACCTAAAGTCCGGAACTCCGCTAATAATTTTTGTGCTTGAATAAGATGATTAATTACATGATTTTGCTCAACAGGAGAAAAATAATCTAGGGTAGATAATGAGAATGGATTATGAGACGGAATTCCCATTACTTTAAGATGCTCAACCATCTCACGAACATGCCCGCAGGCAGCAAGAAATGCATTATTATCCCAGTGACGAAATGTAGAGAAATCGAGTTCAGGCAGCACAAAACCATCTGCTTCTTGCTGTAGCTTGAGCTGACAACCCAACGCATCAATGTAAGTTGTTTCCGATGTCAGGATGGGGGTGTTGACCTGAGCACAATATGCGTCAAGTTGTTCTCGGAGATTTGCGTGACGCAATTTCTCATTTGTTCGATCTTCTAATACTGGAGAACCAAGTTCTAAGGTTCTTTTTAATTCATCGAGAACAGCACGTTTGTTACTTTTATGGCTATGAAGTTCAAGAACGGCATCGCCCAAATAGCTTTCATCTAACCGTCGTTTAACAACCTCTAATGCAGCCATTTTTTCTGCAACAAAGAGTACTGTTTTACCATCTGCAAGCGATTCAGCAATGATATTAGTAATCGTTTGTGATTTACCAGTACCAGGTGGTCCTTGAATTACTAAGTTATGACCTTGTTTGACAGCAATGACCGCTTCCGTCTGACTGGAGTCCGCATCTTTAACAAAATTTAATTTTGTTAAATCCTGATCTAATGATGAAGAACTTACATTACGAGATGGCGGAAGATTATTTTCTGAATCACAAAAGCCCTTGCCGAGTAGATGCTGAAAAACTTTATGTTTATGGGGTTTTTTATCCTCAGGCCAATTATCAGGATCCAAATCTTGGTACATTTGGAATTTACCGAATGAAAAGAACCCCAATGCAATTTCATCTGTATTTACACACCATCGAGGCTGATTTTTTATACATTGAATAACATCGTCAATATAAGAATTGACATCAAAGTCATCACCAAATGGCGGCAAAGAAACTTGAAAATCCATCTTCAATTTAGCGGATAAAGTCAGGTTTGAACTTAAATCTGCTTGGGTATAGATTACTTTGTAATTCTCTTTAGCGTTACCACGCACAAGTGATACAGGTACAAGTATCAGAGGCGCTTTTCGAGGCTTATCTGAATTAGGGTCTTCAAACCATGTCAAAAACCCTAGAGCTAAATAGAGAATATCTACGCCCTGTTCTTGGTAATAACTTTCCGCTTCAGTGCTAATTTTTAGTAATTTTTTGTCTAATGCATCAGCGCTTAGTTTTGTTTGAAGGCGAGTATCTGTATGACGTCCATCTCCATACATGACTTCCAAATCGTCTAATAATGAGTGATGTTCTGGTTTGTCATTTTTGTCGACTAATTCCTTAGGAATAGGAATAAACGTCATTGCTTTCAGTTCTGATACTAAAACTCTGAAAATTTCTACCGCATGTTCATCCACAACTTCCAGACTAGTTGTGGATGAACGAAAATGAAGCAATGTATTGCCACGTAATCCCATATCTAACAGTTCTAGGCGGCTGATTTCCAGTTTTCTTTTCAATGATTCCATATGCTTTTATAGTTCTATATTTGTTAAATGCAGGCTGCAAAATTGGTTTTTGATACATAACAGTCTGATTATTAAACCAGCAATTAACATGAAACTTTTTAATCATGTTTCTGAACTGCTGAAATCATCGAATTGCCACTGTTAGATACAACAGTTTAAACTACCTCATAAAGGTTAGGGTTCAAATGCTTACAATTGATTAAGATCAGCTTTTATAAGATTTATCCTAAATTACGGACATGTATGATTAAAAATTTATCAAAACGCTGCCTTCACAAAACAATTCGTACCTAAAAAAATCAGAAAACTATGTCAGATAAAAGCCAGTGAGAACCCAAACGGCACCGTTTCTCTGTGTCTCATTTTTGCATGGATGAACCCGGGTTCTTATTGAAGTGACAATGTCAGAAAAACTTTATGTTAAGCTGTACAAACTCCCTCAGATATAGCGATTTTTATATCAACGTCGTCAAACAGAATAATATCTGGCCATACATAGCTAATATTAAACAACGATAGAGCAGGGGATTTTGATAATTCTGTAAACTTATCGAAGTAGAACATACATTGCTTATGTTCAACTAAAATTAAAACACCTTTTTGCGTAATGACTAACACCGATACGTTCATATATAAACCTTATAGTTAAGATAATAATCAAAAACATAACAACCGAATTTATTTTGTCAAACACTTGATTTTTAACTAAAAAATATGATAAAATTCGTTATATAAGTTAAAAACAAAAGCCATTTGGTAATAAAAAATCATTTATGGTTTAATTCTTGCGAAGCAAGGAAAGAAAAAAGAGTTTGTTCACAAATAGAGAAAAAAGTACTTTTTTTAAAAATCACTTTCCCTTCATTTTATACCTTCTTTTTTTGTAATTCGTTAAGCATCGACTCAATAATGCACTTGCCAGGATAAATAGATCCACGATTTTTCTTTGTTAGCGGTATTTCCAAAATACTACTTTTATTTAAAATATTTTGCAGTCTTGATATAGACTCAAAATTCAGCTTTCCCCAGCGATCTAAGCAAAAATATTGAGACATAAAAATTCGAAGAGATGTTCCTACTAATTTTTCACCGTATCTATACCATTTGGATCTAGCCAATAAACCTAATTCAACCAACTCTTCAACGGTATTGATATGGATATTTAAAATTTTTGCTACGAGAGCAATAGCCAAATCACCATTCAATAAATCATCAAGATATACATCCAGTTCAACCTTCAATGAATTCATATCTATCCATATGGAACCTAATTCATCTATCGAGTCCTGCAATCGATAGGCTATAACTTTTCCGGATATCGCCCAAAATTTGAGAAGATCAGTATTACCACCATAAACTGTTGATTGCCGACTGGCAGTTTCCATCGAAATTGATTCATGCGGTAATAGCCTGTGGTCACTAAAAGTAGGTATTTTTGAAAAGATAGTTGCGATGTTAGAAAGCAGGAATAGCCAATCCCGTGTAACTGCGGTTCTGTTAACGGGATTGATTACGTGCGCCTCGACAAGCATTCCTAATGTTTGTTTACTAATACCGAATAAAGATATTATCTGGTCGGCATTTACGTGATCGTTCAAATCTGATGTGGTCATTCCGAAACTTACTAGTTTCCTGCGTTTCAATGGGATAACAGAATCTACCTCAGGCAGCATCGGTTTATCATTTTGTTCCAACACTAAATTGCCTACTCTGAAAGTTGCCATTTCTAGCCGAGCAAGGGGCAATTGCACTGCCTTCGAGCTAACCACGATCAAATGACAACGAGTCCGGCACACATTTTTTGCAAAAGTGATTTGTGTAGCTTGATCGGTTAACAACTCATAGGCTGCATTTATATATTCATTTAATCTCGGTATTTCAGGTACGCGTTCCAACGAAATCATTAGGTTATCCAATGGACGCAAAACCACTATAAGAGCATCTGTAAAACGTCTTAGCCACGATGCTACATTTGTCCGGCTGCTTAAAAACTCACGTTGGTATTCAGGGATATCTTCATGAACTACCTCTGCATTCAACCATTCAAAATTACAAAAACCACACTTCACACCAACCATTGCATGCCAAGTTAACGATTTATTGCAGATAGGGCATGTGTCAATCAAAGCCCTGCGATGCTCTTGGCAATGTGTGACGGGCAAAAGACTCCACGTTACATCGAATACACCCTTATTTTTTGTACACTCAGGACAAAGACGTACAGAGGCAATTTCGATGTTGCGAATGCTGCGGGCACTATCATAATAGTGGTGCGAAAAACCACCAGTGAAAGCATCCATAAGCGATCCATCATGAATTTTTAGAGCAATGTTGAGTGCGGGAATAGCTCGAATGAAATGACTGTGGCACTTTATTGGCATAATTTTAACTACAGAAAGAGCTTCATTCACAGAAGACCAGCCATTGCGCAGTGCGACTCGAACTAAAAAACTCATGTAGCTTTCGCCAATTTTTGGTAATACTTTAACTGCGAATAAGACATCGTTTTTCATCCATTTCCTCCTGAAACTAATTTTCTTAACTCAGACATTGAGCATAAAAATGGATTTTTACTATCCGAAACTGTCTCTGATACTGCATATGAATATGCAATTGCTAAATGTTCTAATGTTGCTTTTTCTGGAGCTACATTCTCAATCAGATCAACTAAGATAGAGGAAATGGTTCGAATGCTACCACCAGTTGCCGCAAAAAATCTGAGTAGCATTGTTTCATCATATAAATTAATTGTTGGGATCGGTAATATCGATTGAACGCTCAACATAAAGGAAGCAAAATATTTAATTTCATACTCATCTCTAATTGAAAAAAGAGTAAGCTTCTTATTCGCTGAGAGTCTGCTTTTTAACTGAATATCACTTTCAACAATTCTATCAGCTTGAGGCAAACCAACCAACATGACAGGAATATTTGATTCATTCATAAACCCTTTTATGAAGTTAATCACATCTTGAGTTGCACGCGGTTGGTTCTCTAACAAATGATGACATTCATCAAAAATAATCATTCTAGTGCCATGTTCATGCAGCAATCGAAATATTCGGGTCCTCATAGATCCCTTTGTTCCTTTATCAGGAGCAGGGCACCCTAATTCTTTTAAAATTGTCATCATTGTTGATCTTATTGTTGCATCAGACGTTAGATCAACCTTTAAAATGAATTTTGATAATTCTGTTTCTAATTTTTTGTCTATAAAATGCTGAATGAGAGTAGTTTTACCAGCACCACTTGGGCCTGTCAGCATAAACCCTTTTGGTAAGTTACCAGATGTTTTATAACATCTCTCCATAGCCATTAATACATCTTTAGCTCGCGGGTGCATGATGACTCTTGAAATATACTCATCGGTTTCTTTTTTTCTTAAGGATTGCAAATTCATTGTTAAGTCTCAACATAAAACATGTA
>Ga0183099_1000507_pt1 | contig 28404 bp, 23 predicted proteins | sample Biomet1_FD_127788 | JGI IMG/M metagenome (GOLD analysis project Ga0183099, IMG submission 127788) | Microbial communities from bioreactor (seeded with anoxic lake sediment) at LBNL, California, USA - Biofuel metagenome 1 | ecosystem: Engineered > Bioreactor > Anaerobic > Unclassified ...
AAGGATAATCGTGTTTGAAGGATAATCGTGTTTGTCGCATTTAAAACTACCACGGTAGACCAGATGTCTTATGTTCGTGATGCTTCTTTGAAGTATGAACGCGAAATGCAGTCCGGATTTTCTTATACGCTTTCTGTAAAGAGCAGAAATGATGAACCTACCGGTAATCTTCATTATATAATGAATGACGAAACGCATACTGTAATACCTGATATTACTACCACTGAAGCTTCTCTTTTGTTTCGTTATGCTCCGGGTGAAACTTTTGTAAATACAAAACAGCGCCGTATCCCTGTAACGTATGATGCACCGGTGTTTACTCTTTCCCATACAACAGGACTGAAAGATGTGCTTGGTAGTGACTATCAGTTTAATTTAACGGAAGCTGGAATCTCTAAACGATTTTGGCTATCTTCTTGGGGAAAGTTTGATCTTGCTATAAAAGCAGGAAAACAGTGGAATAAAGTTCCATTCCCTCTTTTAATTATGCCGGCAGCTAATCTTTCTTATATTACACAACGCGAGACGTTCAATCTCATCAATAATATGGAATTCCTGAACGATCAGTTTGTTTCACTGGATTTAGCGTATGATATGAATGGAAAACTATTTAATAGAATTCCACTTATTAAAAAATTGAAATGGAGAGAAGTATTCCGTTTTCGTTCTCTTTACGGAACATTGAGTGATAAGAATAATCCGGATAAAACTCCCGGACTGTTTCTCTTTCCAACACGAGATGGGGTAACTACCAGTTTTGCTATGGAAAAAGAAACTCCATATATGGAAGTTAGTGTCGGTGTGTACAATATATTTAAACTACTTCATGTGGAATATGTGAGAAGACTTAACTATCTTGACCATCCGGGAATAAATCGTGATGGTATCCGTGTAGCACTTATTATGAATTTTTAGACCAAAATGCTCTATAATCAATAATAATATGTAAATTTGCTCTCCATATAAAGAACTGACATGTCAAAACCGTTAGCAGAAAGACTTCGCCCGAAGTCATTAGACGACTATATTGGTCAAAAACATTTGGTGGGACAGGGAGCAATTTTGCGCAAGATGATTGACGCAGGACGTATTTCTTCTTTTATTCTTTGGGGACCTCCCGGAGTTGGTAAGACTACTATTGCTCAAATTATAGCTCATAAACTGGAAACTCCTTTCTATACGCTTAGCGCTGTCAGTTCAGGGGTTAAAGATGTACGTGATGTAATAGAGAAAGCGAAAAATAATCGTTTTTTTACTCAGGCCAGCCCCATTCTTTTTATTGACGAAATACATCGGTTTAGTAAATCACAACAAGATTCTCTTCTTGGAGCTGTAGAACAGGGTATAATTACGCTTATCGGGGCAACCACGGAAAATCCTTCTTTTGAAGTTATTCGTCCGTTGCTTTCACGTTGCCAGCTATATGTACTTAAATCTTTAGAGAAGGAAGATTTACTTGCGCTTCTTCATCGTGCAATAACACAAGATGTTATTTTAAAAGAAAAGAAAATTGAATTACTGGAAACGGATGCCATTCTTCGTTTCTCGGGAGGGGATGCGCGTAAACTTCTTAATATAATAGAATTGGTTGTTGAGTCCGAAACGGAAGAACCAATTATTGTGACCGATGCAAAAGTAGTTGAACGACTGCAACAAAATCCTTTGGCTTATGATAAGGATGGCGAAATGCATTACGATATTATTTCAGCTTTTATTAAATCTATCAGGGGAAGTGATCCTGACGGAGCTATATACTGGCTTGCCCGTATGGTTGAAGGGGGAGAAGATCCTGCGTTTATTGCCCGACGTTTGGTCATTTCGGCAGCCGAAGATATTGGCCTGGCTAATCCTAATGCCTTGTTACTGGCCAATACTTGCTTTGATATATTAATGAAAGTAGGTTGGCCTGAAGGAAGAATCCCTTTAGCGGAAACTACTATTTATCTGGCTACAAGTCCTAAGAGTAATTCTGCTTACATGGCAATAAATGATGCCCTTGAACTGGTTCAAAATACCGGAAACTTACCAGTACCACTTCATCTTCGCAATGCTCCGACAAAGCTAATGAAGCAGTTGGGATATGGCAAAGATTATAAATATGCTCATGCTTATGAAGGAAACTTTGTAGAGCAACAATTCCTTCCTGACGAATTGAAAGAAAACAGAATATGGCATCCGCAGAAGAATCCTTCTGAAGAGAGACTGAAGGAACAAATGAATATCCTGTGGAAAAATAAGTTTAAATAATAATCTCTTTTAATAAAATATGATATGAAAATAGTAGTATTAGATGGCTACAGCATGAATCCGGGAGACTTATCCTGGGAAGCGCTGGAGGCTTTAGGAGAATGTACAGTTTATGACCGCACAACCCCCGATGAAGTATTGAAACGTTCAAAAGATGCCGAAGTGCTTCTTACAAATAAAACAGAAATTACATCCGAAATTATTGCTGCACTTCCACAATTGAAATATATTGGCGTGTTGGCTACCGGCTATAATGTGATTGATATTAAAGCTGCCCGCGAAAAAAATATTGTTGTGACGAATATACCAAGCTACAGTACTCATTCGGTTGCTCAAATGGTCTTCGCTCATATTCTAAATATCGTTCAACAGGTAAAATATCATTCGGATGAGGTGAAAAAAGGTCGTTGGGCTAATAATCAGGATTTTTGTTTCTTTGATACTTCACTTACCGAGTTGACAGGTCTTAACATTGGTATCATTGGATTGGGACATACAGGTGCGGCAACAGCACGTGTGGCTCTTGGCTTTGGAATGAACGTATATGCATATACTTCAAAATCACAGCTTCAACTAATTCCTGAATTTAAGATGAAATCTATGGATGAGATTTTTAGTGAATGTGATATTGTAAGTCTTCATTGTCCGCTCACAGAGGAAACACAGAATCTGGTTAATGCTAGACGACTGGCAATGATGAAGCCTACGGCTATATTAATAAACACAGGTCGCGGACAGTTAGTTAACGAGCAGGATTTAGCTGATGCACTGAATAATGGTGTGATTTACGCTGCCGGTTTAGATGTTCTTTCTTCAGAACCTCCAAAGGCTGATAATCCGTTACTAACAGCTAATAATTGTTTTATAACTCCACATATAGCATGGGCTACCAAAGCTGCACGTATCAGACTTATGGATACTGCTGTTAATAATTTGAAAGGATTTATTGCTGATAAGGTGGTGAATAATGTGGCCAAGTAATTATCGGCTGGTCCTAAAAACTATTATACGATTAATATAGTCTAATTATCTAACCATTGCAAGGCTGGTTTTGCAATGGTTATTTTTTTATCTCTTTACTATGGTGTCTATTTCGGTGTTGGTAGTATTATAGCAAGAGTAAAGACATTGTCTTGTCTTATTAAAAAGAGAATTGCCCAGGAAAATATTATAAACATAACCTAAGCAATTTTATTAAATTTTAATTTGAGGATTATTTAAAACTCCCATTTTTTATAGTTTTCACTTTACATGTTCTTCATTAAGAAGTGTGCTGATTATTCTTTCGGCAGTTCGTCCGTCCCACATTTCCGGAAGTCGGCCTTCTTTCCATTCTCCCTTCATTATTTTATTTATTGCATCTCCAAGAACTTTAGCATCAGTACCAACCAATTCGTTAGTCCCAATACTGCAAGTTTCAGGATGCTCTGCATAGTTGTTTAAAGTAATGCAAGGAATGCCTAGAAACGTAGCTTCTTCGGCAATATTACCTGAATCGGTGATAATAGCCTTTGCTTTATTCATTAGATAGCCAAAAGAAAGATAACTTTGAGATGGTAATATGTGGAAATTAGGAGCTTTAATCTGTAGTTCTTTAACAGCTTCTTGTACATACGAGTGGAGAGGGGCAACGATTGGTGTTCCGTTTGCCTTTGCAATAATCTCTTTTAGAAGTGCTTCAAAGTTTTCTTTGTTATCTAATAGAGTATGTCGGTTTATTGTGAGCAGGATATACTCCTTTTCTTTTAAATCCAAAACAGAGAAGCTAACAGGTTTTATCAGTCTGTTACGGTTATATCTGAGCGTATCCATTAAAATATTCCCTACGAAAAATATTTGAGTATTTTCGGCTCCACTCTGATTAAGATTTCGATTGGCATCCATTCCGGCCGTAAATAAATAGTCGGAAAGTCCATCGGTAATCATTCTGTTTACTTCTTTGGGCATGTTCATATCAAAAGAGCGGGTTCCGGCAACTAGATGCGCTACCTTTATATTTTGTTTTTTTGCAACTATTGCGCAAGCCATTGTAGAGGTCAGGTCGTCTACCACCAAAACCACATTAGCCGGATTGTTTTTTAGCTCTTGCTCAAAAGCAAACATAATGCCACCTGCGCGTTCTGACAGATTATCAAATCCAACACCTAAATAAACATTAGGTGCTTTCATATCCAAATCAGCAAATAAAGAAGCATCCAGGCTACTATCCTTTTCCAGACCTGTATATATTAGTCTGTATGAAATTGCTTTGCCTTGTTTTTTCGCATTATCTATAGCCCGAACTATAGGAGCGATCTTCATAAAGTTGGGACGAGCCCCTGCAACAATAGTAATTTTCATGTCTATAATATATGTTGTTCTTTCTGGCAGCAAAAGTACACTTTCTTTCAGAAAAGAAGTTATAAATCTCTTCACTTTTTCATTATCTGAGACTTTATTTGTTTCTTTGCGAGAAAAATAAGGAATATGCCTACATTTGTTCAGATTATAGAATTCTTTGGTACATTTGCTTTTGCTATAAGTGGAATACGTTTGGCTTCTGCAAAACAGTTTGACTGGTTTGGTGCGTACGTAGTGGGATTGGTTACTGCAATTGGTGGAGGAACAATCCGGGATCTTTTACTTGATGTCACCCCTTTTTGGATGACAAACCCTGTTTATTTAATTTGTTCAGGCCTGGCTTTGTTTTGGGTTGTAGTTTTCGGTAAACAATTAGTTCATTTACATAATACCTTTTTTATTTTTGACTCGATAGGTCTTGCTCTATTTACAGTAGTAGGAGTGGAAAAAGCAATAGCTTTGGGATATCCATTCTGGGTTGCTATTGTAATGGGTTGCATTACCGGTGCTGTTGGTGGTGTGATTCGTGATATCTTTATTAATGAGATACCCCTCATCTTTAGAAAGGAAATTTATGCAATGGCTTGTATTATTGGAGGTGCAGTTTATTGTTTATGTTCTTTGATGGGATTTGATAGTATGCTGGTGCAATGTGTAAGTGGATTCAGTGTTTTTATAATAAGGATTCTAGCCGTAAAATATAATATTTGTTTGCCGAGGTTAAAGGGAGAATGACCTAAAAACAATTATTTAAAGGGGTAAAAACTGTTATTAATAATATACCCCCTAATTGCTGATAGAATTTAGGCTATCGATTGAGCTTGTTTAGTGTAGATTTGTAACAACGATAAAAATAAGTATTAACACAAATAAGCAAGGTATGAAAAGTTTAAATTTTAAGAGAGATCTACTGGGAGTACAAGACGAACTACTTCGCTTTGCATATAAATTAACTGCCAATCGTGAAGAAGCAAATGATTTGTTGCAAGAAACATCTTTAAAAGCACTAGATAATGAAGATAAATATACACCTGATACAAATTTTAAGGGCTGGATGTATACTATTATGCGTAATATATTCATCAATAATTATCGTAAGGTAATGAGAGACCAAACATTTGTTGATCAGACAGAGAATATGTACCATCTCAATCTTTCTCAGGATTCAGGCTTTGATAGCACTGAAGGTGCTTATGATATAAAAGAAATACATCGTGTAGTTAATTCACTACCTAAAGAATATAAGGTTCCTTTTTCCATGCATGTTTCAGGATTTAAGTATCGGGAAATTGCTGATAAACTGGATTTACCACTTGGAACTGTTAAGAGCAGAATCTTTTTTACCAGACAAAGATTACAGCAACAATTAAAAGATTTTGTTTAGTGCATATAAATAAAAAACGCACTTTAAGTTTTGTATAGGGAGTAATTCAAAGATATTTTGATTACTCCCTATCTTTTTTCTGTTTAGACATGTAAATATGATATTAAACATGTTTATAGCAGTATGAAATTATTTGTTTTGTTGACATAATGTCAATTCATTTATTATCTTTGCAATAGCATTTTAAACAAACTTTGTAGTCTTATATAGCACTAATCACAATGAAAAAAGAAATTAAATTTAGCCTTCTTTACCGGGATATGTGGCAATCTTCCGGAAAGTATCAACCCAGGGCTGATCAATTGGAGCGAATTGCACCATTGATTGTAGAAATGGGATGTTTTGCTCGTGTGGAAACTAATGGTGGAGCGTTTGAACAAGTAAACTTATTATATGGTGAGAATCCTAATAATGCTGTTCGAACTTTTACAAAACCTTTGAATGAAGCCGGCATTCAAACTCATATGCTTGATCGTGGTTTAAATGGGCTACGGATGTTCCCGGTTCCTGCAGATGTTCGTAAGCTGATGTATAAAGTAAAGAAAGCTCAGGGAGTTGATATTACCCGTATTTTTTGTGGCTTAAATGATGTAAGGAATATCATTCCTTCCATTACTTATGCTTTGGAAGCAGGTATGATCCCTCAGGCAGCTCTTTGTATCACATTCTCCCCTGTACATACAGTAGAGTATTACACTAATATTGCTGATCAGTTGATTGCTGCAGGAGCTCCCGAAATTTGCTTAAAAGACATGGCTGGTATTGGACGTCCGGTTATGCTTGGAAAGTTGACGAAAGCGATAAAAGATAAACATCCAGACGTGATAATTCAGTATCATGGACATTCAGGCCCTGGACTTTCAATGGCTTCTATTTTGGAAGTGTGTAATAATGGTGCTGATATTATTGATGTTGCTATGGAACCATTGTCTTGGGGTAAAGTTCATCCAGACGTAGTTTCTGTTCAGGAAATGTTGAAAGATGCAGGATTTCAGGTTCCTGAAATTAATATGAAGGCTTATATGAAGGCCCGTAGCATGACCCAAGAGTTTATAGACGATTTCCTTGGTTATTTTATAGATCAGACCAATAAGCATACATCCTCATTATTACTGGGTAGCGGGTTACCGGGAGGAATGATGGGCTCAATGATGGCAGATTTAAAAGGAGTTCAATCCGGAATAAATATGTATCTGAAAAGCAAGAATCAAAATGAACTCGGTCTTGATGATTTAGTGGTAATGCTTTTCGATGAAGTGGCTTATGTATGGCCTAAACTAGGTTATCCTCCATTAGTTACGCCGTTTAGTCAATATGTGAAGAATGTAGCATTGATGAATGTTATGCAATTGATTAAAGGAGAAGAACGCTGGACAATGATTGATTCTCATACTTGGGATATGATTTTAGGTAAGAGCGGTAAGTTACCAGGAGAGCTGGCTCCCGAAATTATAGAATTGGCTAAGGCAAAAGGATATGAATTCTCAACTGAAGATCCACAAGATAATTTCCCGGATGCATTGGATAACTTCCGTAAAGAAATGGACGAAAACGGATGGGAATATGGTCCGGATGACGAAGAATTGTTTGAACTAGCTATGCATGATCGTCAATATCGTGATTATCGTTCTGGTATTGCAAAAAAACGTTTCCAGGATGATTTGCAGAGAGCAAAAGATGAAGAAATGCAAAAGAAAGGATTTACAGATGAGGATATTAAGAAAATGAAACGGGCAAAAGCTGAACCAATTACAGCTCTCGAAAAGGGACAGGTACTTTGGGAAGTAGGTGTTGAATCCGGTTCTACTCCTCCAGCTGTTGGTCAGAGATTTACTCCAGAGGAAACTTTCTGTTATATAGGAACTTTATGGGGTACGTATGATAAGATTCCGGCTAATTTCTCCGGTCGTATTATTGAGGTTTGTGTAAGACAAGGGGCTCATGTTAATAAGGGAGATATCCTGGCTTATATAGAACGAATAGATGTTGTAGCGTAATTCTCTAAAAAAAACAAGAAGCCGGTAGTTCCTTTCATAGAAAGATCTACCGGCTTTTTTTATTAAATGATATAAACCTAAGTGACTGGATTATTTAAAGAATACTTGCTGCATCCCAATTAAATGATCATATCGTTCTCCGAATGGACGATGATATACTAATATCAAATATTCATTTTCAGTTTCATAGTAATTCCCTTCTGTAAGTGCGCAAGTTGTTTTTCCACTACCAGCTGGTACGAATAAATACTGATAATTGTAGGCTCCCTGTTTAAGTAATTGTACAGTTTCAAAAGAATGTGTCTCTTGATTGTATTTAAGTCGGTAATTCTCCGTGAGGTTATCATGAGTGAATGCTCCTTGCAAATAGAAATCACCGTTTGGCAATTCATTTTTCCACGGGAGTGTAAAGTGTACTAATTGATAATCTGCTTCGGTTTCATTATTAGCTGCTAAATCATACCTAACTAAATAACGACCGTTTTGGTCCTGATCATAACTATAGTTTTTTATTCTTAGTTCGTCAGGGAATAGGGTTACGTGATAATATGGATCAAAGAACTGAATGCTCTGAATTCCTTGTGCAGCATATCTAACGCTTACCATTTCAAAGCGCCTGTATTCATTTCCTGCATCAAAGATCAGGCCTTTATTATACTCGTAGCGCAATTCATTAGAACTAACATAAGATGGCAGAATATTTGTTATACAATTATCTTCACGAAGGTTTTGCATAACTTTTATTTTTATTTCACTTTGAGGATTGCGGATATTATATCCGGCATAATTTACGGTGAAAGAAATTTGCTGATGAGATTTATTATTGTCTATATCAGTGTTACTGCTAACACTAGCCGATATTGACACTTCTTTTCTATAACAGAGAAACAAATTTTGCATACAGGCTTTGAGTCATCATCATCATTATATATTAATATAATATAGTTTCCTGAAGCTTTTAATTTGACTTGCTCGTTAGGGAAGGAGATGCTGTAATGCGTATACATCATTGTTGTGTTGATTGAATTTTGATAGTTTTCAATAGGACTATTATTGAAACCCTCAAGAAAGTCAATCTCGTTTAATCCGGAAGGAGTCCAGTCGGAATTACAATGAGAAATTACATATTGAAAACGATGATATTCATGTGACAGCTCATCAAAAGAAATCTCCAGAATATCTTCAGAATCTAAATTAACGATAGGAGGTGCCAGCCAGTTATCATTTACCTTTACCTGCAAACTCTGGATGTGGGGTGAAAAAACCTCATTCTTCTGCGCTTTGGCAAATAGAGTTATAATAAGAAATACACATAAGATCAGCTGTCTTTTCATAGGTATTGGCGCTTGATAATCTATTTTTCTTTCTTAGCAGGAGGAAATTTTGGTATTAATTGCATAATTCTTAGGATACGTCCCTGACGTCTGAGAATATATCTTGAAGGATTTGCTGAATCAAACCGGATAGGATTAGGTAAAGTAGCAGCAATTAAAGCACATTGCCCTCTGCTGAGTTCCTTTGCTGTGGTACTAAATTTAGCCCTTGCAGTAGCTTCTGCGCCATAGATTCCTTTTCCCATCTCTATGGAATTTAGATAGACTTCCATAATACGTTCTTTCGACCAGCAGAACTCAATTAATACAGTGAAATAAACTTCAAACCCTTTTCTGACCCATGATGACTCAGGCCATAAAAATACGTTTTTAGCTGTTTGTTGACTTATAGTACTTGCTCCTCTTTTTCTTTTCCCTTTTTCACTTTCTTCTACTGCCTGCTGAATTGCTTCAAAATCAAACCCATTATGAGTGGCAAATTTATTATCTTCAGATGCAATAACTGCCATCGGAAGATGTTTTGAGATCTTTTCAAAAGGAACCCATTTATGTCTCAAAGTTAAATCTTCACCACTTACTATTTGTTGTCCACATCGTATAACCATTAAAGGCGTGATATATACTGGAACAAAACGGTAGATTAATGTAACTAAAATTGTTGATCCAAGGAATGCAATAATAAGATTCCTTAAAATGTGAAGAACTTTCTTTGTTATCATATTGATGGATGATTGAGAGGAATTATAAAAAGAAATCGTGTAAGCATATTATAGCTTACACGATTTACTATCTATTAAAAATAAGATTATTTACTTGCGTCCTTAATCATTTGTTCGCTAGCATACATATACACTTCAACACGACGGTTTTGTGCTCTTCCTTCTACTGTTTCATTACTAGCAATAGGTTCCTGATAATCTTTTCCGGCAACGTATTTAAACTGAGTTGTAGCAACGCCGCAGTTTCTTAGATAAGTTGCAACTGAACCAGCACGCTCAGCTGATAATTTTTGATTTACTGCTAATGAACCGGTATTGTCTGTATGTCCATATACAGCAATATCCATTGTTTTATCTTCAGCAAGAACTGTAGCCAATTTTGCCAACGCTGTTTTAGAGGTTGAATTTAATATGCTTGAATTAGTAGCGAATAAAATTCCCCCGTCAAAAGTAACCTTTACTGCAGCAAGACCATTGGCATCAGTAATTTGTTGAACCCTTGCTTGTTCAATAGCTGCAGCTTCAGCAGCAGCTTTATCCATCTTTTTACCGATGATAATTCCTGCACCTGCTCCAACAGCTGTTCCTATAGCAGCACCAATAGCTGTACTTTTACCACTATGCCCTGCGATCTTACCAACGATTGCACCTAATGCGGCTCCTGAACCAGCACCGATTAGGCCGCCTTTAGCGGTATTTGACATTCCACATCCCCCAAATACTAGAGAGAAGCTTAGTAAAACGGATAAAAATTTAACTTTATTCATGTTTTAATTATTAAAAGTTTATATTATTAGTTATGATGAAATTAATGCAAAGGTAAGAATTTCTTTTTTAAATCAAGTCCTTTTATGTGAAATTTGTATTGTAATAATACCTTTATATTAAGAACAAAATTGATTTTTAATTGTTTAGTAAATATATTGAATGTTGCTCTCAATATATTTATACAATATTGAATTTAAATTATATATTTCTCGGTTTTTAATATCCTTTTTCTAATTATGGCAAACCACATGGTTGCGAAGATGCCTTTGGCTATACTCGTACCACTAATTGCCCACCAAATGCCAATAACTCCCATTCCCATGCTTGTAAATACTATGGCTAGTGGAATTCGTAAGTAGTTGCAGATAATACTTATGATAGCTGGTGGTAGTGTTCGTCCGGTTCCATAGAACAGTCCCTGAGTAGTAATTTCCATCATCATAAAAAGTTGGGAATACCCGGATATCTGCAAATAAATTCCCCCTGCCAGTATAGCCGGTAGTTCAGGAACGAATATGGAAAAGATATCTTGTCCGAAGAAAACAAATAATAATGTGCAGAAGGAGCCAAAGATGGAAGTCATCCATAAAGTTGCTTTATAAGATCTTAACACTCTATCGTGCTTCCCGGCAGCATAGTTTTGCGAAATAAATGCACCTAATGCACTTGAAAACCCTTGAGAAGTATTCCATGTAATAGCTTCAATTTGTCCTCCCATGGTAAGTGTCATTAATCCTATGTGTCCGCCTTGTTCGGAAGCTAACCGGCAAAGGAACATATTGACAAAAGCAAACAGGGTATTGAGAGTTGCGGCCGGAAGTCCTAATTTGATAATGCGAAAGGAATTGCTTCGTTGCAATTTTGTTAAAAGCCGGAAGCCACCCAATATGTCTTTCTTGCCTTTTAGCTGATAGATAAACAATGCAAAAACGATTGCTTGCGATATCCATGTAGCTAAAGCTGCCCCTGTTGTGCCCCATCCAAAAGCAAAGATAAAAAGAGGGTCCAGAATTATATTAATAATCAAACCACCACCACTTATATAGAATGGAATTTTACTTCTTCCCGCTGCATTGTAAATGCCAGTAAAAGCTGTGGAAAGAAATATAAATGGCATAGCGGCAGCAATGATCCGTAAATACACCACAGCATTGGCTGATATTTGGCTATTTAGTTCATAAATCCCAATTATAGGTTGAGCGAAAATAAAAAGTAAGACTCCCCAACAGACAGATATAATAAGAGCAATGGTGATATTGTGCGAAGCAAACTTTTTGGCAGCAACCTCATCTTTTACTCCAATAGCCTGTCCTACACTAACCTCAGAACCAACCTTATTTAATAAAGAGATAGAAGCTGACATCCAGGAAAGAATACCCACAGTTCCAATTGCGGCTACGGCCTCACTTCCTATTCTTCCTACCCAAGCCATATTGATAAGACTATAGGCCATTTGTATGAAAGATGTTGCCATAATTGGCATTGCCAGATTGAAAAGCTGTTTAAAGATACGACCTTCAGTAAGGTTCTTAATTCCTTGCATTAATTATATTCCTTTTATTTTAGTTGCAAAAATAGAAAATTATAATGGATATTGACCGAACCTCTTTAGGAAAAGAATTACATTTGTGCTTTTATAAAGATAAATATCTAAATTATGTCAATTCTTACATTTACATTGATTCTTCTTTTGGGAGCCTATCTTGCCGGATTAGCCGGTTCGCTCACTGGATTGGGCGGGGGAGTAGTTGTTATTCCGCTACTAACATTAGGTTTCAATATTGATATCCGTTACGCCATAGGTGCTGCTCTTGTTGCATCTATTGCCACGTCTTCCGGTTCGGCAAGTGCATATGTAAAAGAGGGGATTACAAATATGCGTCTTGGTATGTTTCTTGAAATAGCAACAACTATTGGTGCGGTTATTGGTGCGGCAATAGCAATCTATATGCCTACAAATGCTATTGCCGTAATCTTTGGTCTAGTCTTGATCTTTTCCGCTGCCATGACCATGAGAAAGAAACATGATAAAACAGATGTTATAGGGAGTGTAGCTGCGAGGAAATTAAAGTTGAATAGTTCTTATCCAACAAATGATGGAATAGTACATTATCAATTGAAAAATGTGGTAGGAGGATTCTCCATTATGTCTCTTGCCGGAGTGCTTTCCGGATTGTTGGGCATTGGTTCTGGAGCACTTAAAGTACTGGCTATGGACTCTGCCATGCGTGTTCCATTTAAAGTAAGCACCACAACAAGTAATTTTATGATTGGAGTAACTGCCGCGGCCAGTGCTGTGGTATATCTGCAAAGAGGATATATTGAGCCCGGAATTGCTTTTCCGGTAATCATCGGTGTATTATGTGGTGCTATTACTGGCACTAAGCTACTCCGTAGGATGAATGTAAAATTACTGAGATTAATATTTAGCATTGCAATAACCATTGTTGCACTTAATATGATGTACAATGGCTTTAATAATAAATTCTAAGATGATGGTAAAAGACTTGTCAAATAGGATATTGGGAGATCGTGATCTTCAAAAAATTATAGGAACATTACTTCGCATTGGTGTGATTTCGGCAAGTATAATAGCCTTGATTGGAGGTGTTATCTACCTTTCTGTTCATGGTCTGGAAAGCATGCCCGATTATTCAAAATTTCACAGTGAGCCGGCAATATATACTACCTTTACAGGAATTATAAACGGAGTGTTCTCATTAAATGCGCGAGGTATAATGCAGTTTGGTGTGGTTGTATTGATTATGACACCAGTAGTACGCATTATCTGTTCTCTGTTTTCTTTCGCAATAGAAAAGGACCGGATGTATGTTGTCATTACTTTCATCGTTTTATGTGTGATATTATTCAGTATGTTTACCGGCGTAAAAATTTGATTATAATATATCTCAAACCAAATTTCATTTATCGTTCATTAAAAAAAGTTTCATTACTTTCCTGTAACTTATATAAGTGCTTTTCTCTATTGGTTTAATCAAGGAGAATGAATATATTTGTAGGTACTGCTCAGAAACCGGTTCCGGAACCATATATGCGTTGCTTATGAAGCTTTTTATAATTTCTAACAGGCTTCCTTTGAGAGCTACTAAGACTGATTCAAATGATTTTGAATTTTACCGTAGTGAAGGTGGACTGGCTACAGGGCTGGGATCGCTTACTATGGATGTGGAGAAACATTGGATAGGCTGGCCAGGAGTGTATACAGAGTCTGATGAAGAGAAGGAGAAGATAATTAATTATCTACAACCATATAACTTCCATCCTGTGTTCCTAACTTCTGAACAAATACAAAATTATTATGAAGGGTACAGTAACAGTACGCTTTGGCCTCTTTGTCATTACTTTTTTGCATACATTGAATATGAAAACAGATACTGGGAATCTTATAAACAGGTAAATGAGTCTTTTTGCCAGGCCACTGTTCCACTCATTGAACCGGGAGATATTGTCTGGGTGCAGGACTATCACCTAATGCTTCTTCCTCAGCTACTCAGATCTTTTACTAAAGATATAAGTATTGGCTATTTTCATCACATTCCTTTTCCTTCTTATGAACTTTTCAGGGTACTTCCGGAAAGGGCTGATCTCCTGAATGGTTTATTAGGAGCCGACCTGATAGGTTTTCATACACACGATTATATGAGACATTTTGTTAGTGCGGCTGAAAGAGTTCTGGAATTGCGATTTAAACTGGATCAGGTTTTACTTGATAACCGGATTGCTTGTGTAGATGCTTTCCCTATGGGAATTAATTATTCCCTTTATCATGATGCCATTCTCAATCCAGATGTCCAAAAGAAAGCTATAGAACTTAAAGAGAATTACGGAACTCATAAGTTAATCCTTTCCGTTGACAGGCTTGATTACAGCAAAGGCATTCTTCATCGCCTTAGAGGCTTTGCTCTTTTTCTGGAAAGACATCCGGAATATAAAGAGAGAGTATCATTGGCCATGATAATTGTTCCTTCACGTGATAAGGTTGATAGATATGCAGGTTTGAAAACAAAGATCGATGAATCGATAGGGGCAATTAACGGAAGGTATTCTACTATAAACTGGACTCCGGTTTATTATTTCTATCACAGCTTTGATTTTGAAGAACTTGTTGCTATGTATCATATTGCAGACATTGCTATGGTTACTCCGCTCAGAGATGGAATGAATTTGGTAGCAAAAGAGTATCTTGCTGCTAAAAGAGATAATCCGGGAGTTTTGATTTTAAGTGAGATGGCAGGTGCTGCAATAGAATTAGGAGAAGCAATTATTGTGAACCCCAATGATGTAGGTGAGATAGAAAGTGCAATTCTTCAGGCTCTTGAAATGCCGGTTAATGAGCAAACACGAAAGCTGCGTTTAATGCAAGAAGATATTTCCAAGCAAACGGTAGATAAATGGGCTACTGACTTTGTGTATCAAGTGAAGAAAATCAGGTCGCTTAATGAGGCATTAAAGAGGAAAAAAATTGAAGGTACCATTTTAAAGCAGATACAGAAAACGTATCGGGAGGCTGAAAAAAGATTATTAATACTAGATTATGATGGTACGCTCTGTGCTTTCAAGAGTAATCCCGAAGATGCAATTCCCACTCCAGAATTAATGGAAATGCTCAAACAGCTTTGTGCGGATAAAAAGAATAAGGTGGTTATTAGCAGTGGAAGGGATCATCAGACATTAGACAGATGGTTTAGTCGTTTGCCAATTGATCTGGCGGCCGAACATGGAGCTTTTTATAAAGAAGAGGGGGTGTGGCATGAAAATGTTCAGACCGACCAATGGGATGAGGAAATAGTTTCCATTCTCCATTCCTTTATTGATAAAACGCCTCACTCTAAACTAGAGGAAAAAGAGACAGCGCTAGTATGGCATTACCGTAATGTGGATGCATGGCTGGCTTCTTTACGTGAGCAGCAACTAATTAATGCATTGATTAGCCCTTGTGCAAGGCAAAATCTTCAGATTATGCGCGGAGATAAGATCGTAGAAATTAAATCTCCTCTCTACACCAAAGGTTCAGAGGCTCGCAGAATATTACAGAATGATCAATTTGGCTTTATTATGGCTATGGGCGATGATATTACAGACGAAGATACATTTCGCGAACTCCCTGGTGATGCTTATACAATAAAAGTAGGGAATATTTCCGAAGTGGCCCGCTATAGCTTGCTTTCACAATCGGAAGTTCTTCCTTTTTTAAAACAGTTGACAGGCAAATAAACTATGGTCTTATAAATTTTGAGAGTTTAACTTCATCAGCAAAAAGAAATGCGGTATTTATTAATGCCAAATGCGAATATGCCTGAGGAAAGTTTCCTAACTGATTCTTAGTTTCGAAATCCAGATCCTCACTAAACAATCCCAAATGATTGGAACAATTAATCAGTCCGTTGAACATGTCCCAGGCCTCTCTTTCCTTTCCTGTTACATATAAAGCACGGATCATCCAGAATGTGCAAATGGTGAAAGCTGAACTAGGTTTACCAAAATCGTCTTTGTTGTTATAACGATACATTAAACCTTTATAATGTAAATTGTGGAAAATAGCTTCTACCGTTTTTTTATATTTTTTATTTTCTGCACTAATAAACCCATAAGTTTCCATTAATAACAATGACGCGTCCAATTCTGTGTTGCAATAGGTTTGAGAGAAACTCTGAATTTCTTCTTTCCATCCATTTATTAGTATATCGTCTTTAATATCGTCTGCCTCTATTTTCCATCGCGTGGCATATATTTCGTCGTTAAGCAGTTGTGCTATTTTCTCAGCTCTGTCCAAAGCCACCCAGCACATCACTTTGGAAAATACAAAATGCTTCTCTTCCCCTCGTATTTCCCAAATACCTTTGTCCGGCTTTCTCCAATCTTCAATCACATTTCTTGCAATATTTTTCACCACAACAAACATACTTTCAACTTCGTCCAGTGAGCCTGGAAAATAACGATAATATTGATAAATAACATCCATCAGATAACCGAATGAATCATTTTGTTTCTGATGGTAAGCATCATTGCCAATTCTTACCGGGCGCGAATTTTTATATCCGCTTAAATGAGGTAATTCTTCCTCTGTCAAGATTCGTTCTCCTCGTATGCCATACATTACCTGAAAAGTATCGTACTTTGTTTTAATAATGTTGAGTATAAAAGTGATGAAACGTTGAGCTGTTCCTTTATGACCAGTTTTTATAAGAGTTTCAATAGACATTGATGCATCTCTGAGCCAGCAAAAACGATAGTCCCAATTTCTCACGTCTCCTACAGATTCGGGTATACTAGTTGTTAAAGCAGCCAGTACAGCTCCTGAACGATGATAAGACATTAGCTTTAGTACTAGTATGCTACGTTCTATATATTCATTGAACTGAGTATATTTTTTTGAACGATTTGTCCAGTTCAACCAGTAAACTTTTGTTCGTTCATACTCCATTTCCACTCTATCCTGATCAATTTTGATTAGTTTCTGATTGTATGACACCATCACATATTGATCCTGCTTAATTTCAACGCTCTCTTGATTTAAAATCTGGTTAAAGTCCAAACTGGAATATAGATATATAGTATCTTTATTATTTAGTTCTGAGTATGTTTTTACATATACCGGGCCACTCTTATGTGCTGCTTTTCCTCGTGCATAGTCAAGAATGGGATTATAGTTTACTTTAAAGTGTGGTTTTCCATATTTATATCTGATTAACCGATAAATTTCGGGAGGCATATAATATCCATTGGACTCACCTGTTTTGTATCGGGGCATAAAATCAATAACTTCAAATCCACCTTCTTCAGATTCAAAAGTGGTAGATAGGATATTGGTGTGCTCAATATATTTCTGAGTAATTTTATATTGATCACCTACAATAAAACTAAGGCAACCTCCTTTGTCATTGTCTAAAATTTTAGCAAAGACAGAAGGAGAATCAAAGTCTGGAAAGCAAAACCAGTCAATGCTTCCTTCGCTTGAAATTAATGCTGCTGTCCGGCAATTACCCACAGCTCCATAATTGAGGTATTCCATATCTATTTATAATTAGTCAATTACGAATGAATTGGAAAATAAGCACATAGACAAAAATACAATTCTTTTTTATGGAATAAAAATAAAGTGGGAAAATAATTTTTATGAGTCGACAGATTAAAACATAAAATCCATAGAACTAAATAGTTTCTTGTTTTTAGTGCTTTAATAATATCTAAAATATTTAATATAAGCAAATGATTTAGCTATGAGTTGGTGAACTTACAGCGTACAATGAGCATACCATAAATATAGGGCAAAAATACCATATTTGAGGTATTTTTATATTTATTATAAATTCGGAATATTTGCATATTCTAATATTAGTTTAATAAAAAGTATAACTATGGATTTAAATTATTCTTTTCTAATGAGTTTAATCTCTACTATTTCATTGAATCAAAAAACAATTATGCTAGGTAAAATGAATATATTAAAATTAGAAGATCGAATGTGTATTTACTAAATAATCTCACTTAAGTGGTATTGAATCTTATATGAAGATCCATAATTTTAATAAACATTTCATTCCATCAAATATTTAACTTATGAAAATAAAATATTATTATTCCTTGTTATTGTATTAAATGCATCCTTTGTCCTCGCACAAAATAGAATCATAAAAGGTAAGGTAACAGATGAAAAGGGAGAACCCCTTATAGGAGTCACAGTCTCAGTAAAAGGAACAAGTACAGGCACTACCACAGATGCCAACGGTTTATATACAATTAAACTTTCAAACTCCAACAAAGTTCTATTTAAATATATTGGTTACGAGGCCAAAGAAGTTGCTGCAGGCACAAATAATGCAATCAATATAAGTCTAAATCCTGTTGATCAAACTTTGGACGATATTATTGTCGTAGCTTATGGCAAAACTTCTAAAGCAGGATATACAGGTTCTGCATCAGCAGTTGGCAAAAAAGAGATCGAACAATCACAAGTGAGTAGTGTGTCTCGTTTATTGCAAGGAGTAGCATCGGGTGTACAATCAGTAGCATCATCTGGACAACCGGGGTCTGATGCTGCAATATTCATTCGTGGTATCGGATCAGTAAATGCTTCAAGTTCTCCATTGTATATTGTTGATGGTGCTCCTTATGATGGAAATCTAAATTCCATTAATCCTGCAGATATAGAATCTATAAATGTACTAAAAGATGCCGCTTCTACCGCTCTTTACGGTTCTCGTGCAGGTAACGGCCTTATTATCATAACTACCAAACAGGGGGCAAAAAACCAAAAAGCTAAAATTGAAGCGCGTTTCACATACGGTACATCTTCCCGCGCTGTAGAAGATTATAAACAAGCATCCACCAATGATTATTTTAAATTGTATTGGGAGGCATTGCGTAATCAACGACTTTATTCAAATAAAAACACTCCGGAAAATGCAGCAAGTTATGCAACGCAAAATATTGTATCTTTACTTGGGATAAATCCCTATGGAAACAATTATCCGCAACCGGTTGGGTTAGATGGAAACATAGTAGCAGGTGCAACCCCTCTATGGAACGACAATTGGTCTGATGCATATACTCAAAACGCACATCGTACCGATACACAAGTCAGCATACAAGGAGGAGGAAATAATTCTGCTTACTTTATTTCATTGGGCTATCTTAACGATCAGGGTATTGCATTGGCATCCAATTTCAAAAGATACACTGGAAGGGTGAATCTCAATACGGATCTAAGAAAATGGTTAAGACTATCAACTAATATTTCTCTTATTCACTCAGTTCAAAATGCTCCTATGGGCGAGGATAGCAATACAAGTAATACTCTTAATTTTGCTAGGATAGTTCCTAGTTTTTATCCTTTGTGGGAAAGAGACCTGACAACAGGAAATCTTATATTAGATAGTAAGGGGAATAAAATCGTTGACTATGGATGGTATCGTCCATCGGCTGCAATGCCTGGTTTAAATTACTTGGGATCTTCAGTTTACGATTTTAATAAAGTAACAAATGATGTAGCAACAATAAGAACATCCGCCGAGGTTGATCTGTATAAGGGATTAACATACAAAGGCAGCATCAATATTGATTACACAAACAGAAACAATCAAGATTATTATAACCCTGAATATGGTGAATATTCTGAACAAGATTATCCAGGTACGGTAGAGAGAACAAATACAAAGGTGACCGGATTTACTGGAAATAATGTGTTATCCTATAAAACATCAATAGATAACAAACATAATATCAGCTTATTGGCCGGTCAGGAATACTACGAGTATAACACAAGCTATATTTATGGTTCACGTAGCGGTTTCCCTGCATTAGGTTTTGATGAACCTGCCGCAGCAAGTCAATTAAACTCTTTTACTGGCTCTTCAGACCAGTATAAGTTGTTAAGCTATTTTGGAAATGTCGATTACAATTACAACTATAAATATTATGGATCTGCATCCATTCGTAGAGATGGTTCTTCAAGATTCTCACCCGAATCACGTTGGGGAACATTTTGGTCTATTGGAGGATCATGGAGAATTTCGGAAGAAGAGGTCATTAAAAATATAAAATCCATTACTAAGTTAGCTCTTCGCGCTAGTTACGGAGGACAGGGTAATGATCAAATTGGTAACAATTATTCTTACATGGATCTTTTTAATATAACCAATAACCTTGGAGAATCAGGTTTCGTAACATCAGGTTTGGCTAATAAAGATTTAAAGTGGGAAACAAACCTGAGCCTTAATATCGGTCTTGACTTTGGATTCTTTGATAATAGATTATCAGGTTCCATTGAATATTTCAATCGTAGGTCCAAAGATTTGTTATTTACCTTACCCAAACCTCTTTCTACAGGATATAGCGGTTATCTTGCCAATGTAGGAGCATTAAAGAATGTGGGGTATGAATTATCTGTTTCAGGTACACCTGTTAAGACAAAGGATTGGAAATGGACTATTTCTGCAAATGCAACACACTACAAAAATGAAATAACGGAGTTACCTCAGACAAATATTATTTCCGGTAATAAACTACTCAAAGTAGGAGGATCAATATACGATTTCTTTATGGCAGAATGGGCAGGCGTTGATCCTACCGACGGATTATCTCAATGGTATAAAACAGATGCAAGCGGAAATAGAGTAAAAACAAAGGTCTATAATGAGGCTAACACTACTGCATCAAAAATAGTAGCCGGCTCCTCATTACCCGATCTTGTAGGAGGGTTTAGTACAAATTTGAATTTTAAAAATTTTGAACTTTCTGCATTATTTGCTTATTCTATCGGTGGAAAAATATACAATCAGGATAAATTAATGATTCTTCGCAATGGTGGCAATGCAGGACGTGCAATGTCTGCAGATCTTCTTGATCGTTGGACTCCTGAACATCAAAATACAGATATTCCCCGTATGGAAACGTCTAGTTCAAGTTCCTGGATAAGTACTTCAACCCGCTTTTTAGTTAATGCTGATTATTTACGTTTGAAAAATGTTACATTAGGATACAATCTTCCTAAATCCTTATTAAATAAAATACAGGTTAGTAATTGTAGAATCTATGTACAATCAGAAAATCTGCTTACTTTATTTGGAGAACAAGGAATGGATCCTGAGCAAGCTGTAAATGGTACATCATATTTTAGATACCCGGCAATGAGAACATTATCATTTGGTATTAATTTATCACTATAAAAGGGGATTATCACATTATATTAAGAATATAAAAAACGAAGAATAAAATGAAAAAAATTAAATATATATTTTTAGGGCTTGCATTGAGTGTCACTTTCTACTCTTGCAACCTGGATGTTGAACCAACTACTGCTATCAGTAGTGATCTTATTTTTGAGAATACAGATAATGCAGAAAAAGTATTAAATGGAACATGGAACTATTTGTGGGATACATATTTTACTTATCAAAATCCGGGATGGACATCTTTGCTGCTCACAAGTGACGCAATGGGAGATGATGCTGCCATACAACCCGGGAAATATGGATATATAAATCATTACTCATTTACCAATATGACAAGTACAAGTGCAACAACTGTTACTGCAATCTGGACTTTGGCATATAAAACGATAGATAATACTAACCATATAATTACTAAAATAGATAATGTCTCAGGAGATAGCGAACAAAAAGCAAGAATAAAAGCTCAGGCATTTGCTTTACGAGGATATATTTACTTAAATCTGGCATCATTTTACGCTCCTGCTTATGCAAAGAACCCTAATGCTCTTTGTGTACCTATCTATACAGAACCAACAAGTACAAGCACTACAGGAAAATCAAGAAGTACTCTGAAAGATGTATATCAACAGGCAGAAACAGATCTTCTCAATGCTTATAGTTCTATAGGTAATTATAGTCGGGGAGAAAAGAAATACAAAATAGACAAGAATGTGATTTCCGGTTTATTGGCTCGCTTATATCTTCAAACCAACCAATGGGATAAAGCACAGAAATATGCTAATGAAGCTCAGTCTCAATATTCATGGATGAGTAAAGCGGACTATTTAAAAGGATTTAATGATTATAATAATGTAGAATGGATATGGGGACACGGTCAAACTACGGAGCAGAATACTGCAAGTTATAGTTTCCATTTCAAGGATGTATCATCAGGTTCTTCTTATTATTACAGTTTTATGGCCGACCCTTATTTTAAGGATTTGTTTGATTCAAATGATGTCAGATCTCAACTATTCGAATGGGATACGAACCGTTATTTAGGAGGATTAATATATAAAAAATTCTTATTCCGTTCTAACTCTACCGGTGATATTGTGTTAATGAGAAAAGCTGAAATGGCATTAATTGAAGCTGAAGCTTATGCTGAACAAGAAGAGCTATCTAAAGCTATCGGTAAGTTGAACGAACTTAGAAATCAAAGAGGTGCTAATACACCTGATCTTTCGAGTTTATCAAAAAGTCAACTTATCGAAGAGATTCTTATTGAACGAAGGAAAGAATTATTTGGAGAAGGTTTTGCTCTGTCTGATATTGTCAGAAGACAAAAAGCTGTTGAACGAAAAGAAGTCCCTACCGGAACATATCTTGAGGTAAACGGAAGTCCGGTTATAGTTGGCGGCAACAAGGTAACAATAAAAGGTCATACAGTGACTAAATTCCCTGATGGAACAAACTTTGTGCCCAATAGTCCATATTATTTGTTTGCTATACCAGCAACTGAAACTCAGAATAATCCTAATTTATAAATATTGATTTCAAAAATTTAGAACTTGTGATTATAAAGTAGCCTGAAAATAAGAACAACTCAGTAGCTAAAAGGACAGATAGAAAGAGCTTGAATTCTTTCTATCTGTCTTTTTTATATTGTCAAACATATATTCTATTATAAAGCCATTAAAATATTTAAATATGCACTAATTTAATTCCTCTAACGACAATTCCTCTGATAAGTTATTAACCAAAGAAACTATTAAGTCAGATTTTTAAAGAATATGACTTAATCTTCTATCAAATTTTGTAATATTGTAGCTTAAAATAATGAAGAGTATCACAGAGAAAATATTTGCTCTGATAATTAGAATAAAGAAATAAATGAGATTGTTTTTTGTATGAGTGATAGAAATATAATGCCTTTTGCCAGGCCTCTTTATGTGATGTTGAAACCTGTAGGATCAGTTTGTAATCTGTCCTGTGATTATTGCTATTATTTGGAAAAATCCAAGTTATATCAAGAATCGAAAAATTATGTAATGAGCGAAGAGCTTCTGGAGAAATTCATTGAAGAATATATTCAGTCGCAGACCATGCCACAAATGCTGTTTACCTGGCATGGTGGTGAACCATTGATGAGGCCGATAAGCTTCTATAAAAAAGCAATTGAATTACAGAAAAGATATGGTCAGGGAAGATCTATAGACAATTGTATCCAAACAAATGGTACGTTGCTAACGGATGAGTGGTGTAAGTTTTTCAAAGAAAATAACTTTCTGGTAGGCGTGTCTATTGACGGACCTCAGGAATTTCATGATGAATATAGGAAAAACAAACAAAGCCAACCATCTTTTGTAAAAGTAATGAAGGGAATTGAGCTGTTAAAGAAGCATGGCGTTGAGTACAATGCAATGGCTGTAGTGAACGATTTTAATGCTGATTATCCTTTGGACTTCTATCACTTTTTCAAAGAGATAGATTGTCATTATATTCAGTTTACTCCTATTGTTGAAAGGCTCTCTAATCGTGTTGATGGCTTGTCTTTATCTTCTCCGGTTCAACAAGAAAAGGCAGATTTAGCTGAATTTAGTATATCTCCGGAGCAATGGGGCAATTTTCTTTGTGCAATTTTTGATGAGTGGGTGCGTGAGGATGTAGGCAATTATTACATTCAACTTTTTGATTCTACTTTAGCCAACTGGATTGGCGAGCAACCGGGAGTATGTACTATGGCAAAGAATTGTGGTCATGCTGGTGTTATGGAATATAATGGAGATGTGTATTCTTGCGACCATTTTGTTTTTCCTGAGTATAAGTTAGGCAATTTATATACAAATACTCTGGTTGAAATGATGTATAGTGATAAGCAAACTCAATTTGGCGAAGCTAAATCCAAAACTCTGCCTTCACAATGTAAAGAGTGCGAATTCTTGTTTGCCTGTAATGGAGAATGTCCTAAGAATCGTTTTGCTTTTACTTCAACAGGTGAACCGGGTTTGAATTATTTATGCAAAGGTTATCACAAGTTTTTCAAACACGTTGCGCCATATATGGATTTTATGAAAAAAGAACTTATGAATGAACGCTCTCCGGCAAATGTTATGGAATGGATTAAAGATTCAGAAATCAGATAAATAGTAAAGGCTTTAAATATTATCGATTTAAGAAAATGTAATAGTTTATTTGTAAAATGAAGATTTAATAATTATGGAAAATATAAAAAGAATACCAGTAGGAGAAAATATTTTACTTAAACAAATAGAATTAGAAGATGCAACAGATATTTTTAATACAATTAATAACCAAAGACAATATCTTAGGAAGTGGTTACCATTTGTTGACTTAACTAACGAAATAAAGGATACTCAGTCTTTTATTACATCTATGCTTGATGTTCCGGAAGAAAACAAGGAATATGTCTTTGTTATTCATTGTAAAGGTTCTTTTGTAGGATTAATTGGTTTTAAAGATACTGATAGGTTAAATAAGAAAACTGAAATAGGTTATTGGCTTTCTGAGATCTATCAGAAGAAAGGCATAATTACAGAATCGGTAAAAGTATTGCTTCATTTTGCCTTTGATGAGCTTGCTATAAATCGTGTTCAGATAAAATGTGCTGTAGGAAATACTCAAAGCAAAAATATACCCAAAAGGCTAGGATTTAAATTTGAAGGCATTGAACGTGATGGCGAATTGTTGGTAGATAACCAATTTACAGATATTGAAGTTTATAGTTTAATTAAAAAAGATATTTGTCACTAATGGAAATAAAAATAAGAAAAGCAGAAAAATATGATTACCCTGTAATATATTCTATGATCAGGGATTTTGCAGCATTTGAAAATTGTCCGGAGAAGTTAGTTAATTCACTTGAACTTATGCAAAAAGAGGAAGAGTTTATAAATTGCTTTGTAGCTGAGTCAGATTCAAAAGAAATAGTAGGATATGTAGTTTATTTCTTTGCATATTATACCTGGATTGGTAAATCACTGTACATGGATGACTTGTACGTAAAAGAGGAATTTCGTGGAAAAGGGATTGGGCATTCTTTAATTGATGCGGTTATTGATTTTGCCAAGAAAGAAGATTGCCATAAATTGCGTTGGCAGGTTTCCAGCTGGAATGAATCGACTATTGGTTTTTATAAGAATCTTGGCGCTAGTATTGATGACATTGAACGAAATTGTGATTTAGTTTTTTGATTAACCTCTCTAAATTTGACCAATCGAACAAAATAGTTCAGGCGTCTAAAAATGATAGAAAAGAATAATGAACAGGGCTGCAACAAATTTTAAACATTTGAGAACTGTTATTGCTCATAATTAATCTATATTTGCATTCTGAAAAACAATAAACACACACAGCCTTATGTCTAAATTATTACTATCGTTCTATTCTGCAAAGCAAAGCTTTTTAGGTTCTGGCAAAGGGCGGAAGACAATTTTAAAGTATTTACTGCTAATAGTCTTTTTATCTGTTTTACAAAATTCCTACTCACAGCTTCCTCCTAAAAATAAGCTGTCAAAAAAGTTAGATACCAGAGAACTCATTGTCGATTTCACGAAAGAGAAAGGGTCTTTTAACAGAATGCCACTGGAATGTATTGGGGCAGGTCGTGCTAATGAAGGATTGCGGGCCGACTGGCAGCAACAATTGGCTTATGTAAAGAACGCATGTGATTTTAAATACATCCGTATGCATGGATTGCTTACTGATGATATGGCTGTTTACAAAGAAGATAAAAACGGAAACCCTGAATATAATTTCCAGTATATAGATGTTTTATACGACTATTTATTGAGTATAGGGATAAAACCTTTTGTTGAATTAGGCTTTATGCCATCTGCTTTGGCTAGTGGCTCTAAAACTCTATTCTGGTGGAAAGGCAATGTTACTCCACCTAAGGATTATAATAAATGGGGAGATCTGATGCGCAATCTTACTCTTCATTTTACTCAACGTTATGGTGTTGATGAAGTAAAGACATGGTATTTCGAGGTTTGGAATGAGCCAAATTTAGACGGATTTTGGGCTGGAACGCAGGATGAATATTTCAAGTTATATGAATATAGTGTAAAAGCCATTAAATCAGTAAATAAAGAATATCGTGTTGGAGGGCCGGCCACTGCCGGTGCTGCATGGGTACCCGAGATGATTGATTTCTGCAGTAAGAACGGACTCCCTCTTGATTTTATCAGTACCCACACTTATGGTGTAAAACAGGGATATCTTGATGAATACGGAAACTCAGGTACTGTTCTTAGTAAAGATCCTATGTCTGTCAGCGGTGATGTTCTTAATTCACGTAAGCAAATTGCTAGTTCCGATATGCCTGATTTGCAATTGCACTATACAGAATGGAGTTCTTCTTATACACCGGCCGATCCGATGCACGACAGTTATCACCAGGCAGCTTATATACTTGATCGAATTAAGAAAGTAGGCACAGCAGCCACTTCAATGTCATATTGGGTTTTTACAGATATTTTTGAAGAAGCAGGTCCGCGCTTCACACCTTTCCATGGTGGATTTGGATTGTTGAATACCCAAGGAATCAATAAACCGGCTTTCTACTCTTTTGAATTTATAAATAAGCTAGGCAATACAGAACTCGTCAATAAAGATTCATGTTCTTGGATATGCAAAGATTTGAAAGGTAATATGCAGATTCTTTTATGGGACTTTACCAATACACATCCCGGAGATTCAGTAAATAATCAGGTGTATTATGTACGCGATCTGCCTGCAAAGTCAAAAGGAAAGGTAAAAGTAGCTGTATCTAATGTTCCCGAAGGCGATTATGTGCTCGAACTGTATAAGGTTGGTTATCGCTCCAATGATGCTTATACAAGTTACCTTGATATGGGCAAACCTAACCAGCTTACAAAACAACAGGTTGAGCAGATAAAGAAACTCAATGATGGCTCACCTGTTTCAAAAGAAATCGTAAAAGTGAAGGCTGGCGTTACATTTACAAAAGAACTCGATCTTCGTGAAAATGATGTTTATTTGTTGAATATGGTTAAGCTATAAAAAAGCCTCAATACAATATAAATGTTTGCTATCTTTACGCAAAAATTTTAAATAGTAATGGAAAGAATAGTAAACTTTGAGGAAAGACTATCGTCCAGACTCTCCCGGAACTTTGTCGATGTAATTGTTGCATCTGTTCAAAACTATCCGGAAGATTTTGGACAACTATACAGTTTAATTAAAAGCAAAGATACAAAGATATCCTGGCGGGCAGCATGGGCTTGCGAAAAGCTCAGTGAGTCTAATCCCGAATGGTTTATTGCAAAATATGAAGAGATTACCCAACTTACTTTTTCTACTAAACATAGCGGAACTAAGCGTTTGTTTCTTTCCATTCTGTATAATCTTCCGGTGCCTTCTGAATTTCCGGTAGAACTTTATAATTTCTGTCTGGAAAAGATGCTTTCGCTTGATGAAGCAATAGCCATTCAGGCTCTTAGTGTAAAACTGGCCTATAAGATAGCCCTTAAAGAACCGGAACTGCTAAGTGAGATTCGCCTCTATCTGGAAAATGCTGAAATGGAATATTTCTCTACCGGAGTAAAAAACTGTATCAGAAATGTACTTAAGAAAATAAACTCTTCCAAGCGATAAAGATACTGTCAAGGATGTGCTAAATGGGCTGTTCATTACACATTTTATTGAAAAAAGCAGTACCTTTGCAGTCTCAAACTAATCATCATAAAAGATGGAATATACTTTCAATATACCTTTGTGGGTTTCAGTTCCTTTTGTAATAATGCTTTTAGCCATTGCTGTTGGTCCGCTTATTGCCGGAAAATGGTGGGATAAAAATAAAAATAAGTTGCTGGTCTCTCTTGCTCTTAGTTCTCCTGTAGTTATTTACATGCTGGCAAACGGACTTTCGGCAAATTTGGTTAACACTGTGGTTCATGA
>Ga0183099_1000508_pt1 | contig 28385 bp, 18 predicted proteins | sample Biomet1_FD_127788 | JGI IMG/M metagenome (GOLD analysis project Ga0183099, IMG submission 127788) | Microbial communities from bioreactor (seeded with anoxic lake sediment) at LBNL, California, USA - Biofuel metagenome 1 | ecosystem: Engineered > Bioreactor > Anaerobic > Unclassified ...
TTTCCGGTAATTTGACAAATCTTCGACATTTCTATCTTATTTTTATAGTTTTCTTTCTAGTACTTTCCAAACAGGGCACAAAGTAAGTGAATTTATGAATATAAAACAAGTCTTTTACTATTTAATTCACAATTAAACATCAATTATTCTTCATTTTAATACTTTCTGAAGTAATAAAAGAGCATTATTCGTTGCCCGCTCCACATTAAGCTCTCTTCCAAAGTCTACAACCTGCTTTGATGTCAGAACAGTTTTACCATAGGCTGCAGCGATCCAGACTGTTCCTACAGGCTTATCTGTTGTTCCTCCATCAGGTCCGGCTATTCCAGACACAGCTACTGCACAATCAGTTTTAAGCGAATTCATCGCACCATTTACCATTTCTTTTACAACTTCCTCACTAACAGCACCAAACTTATTTAGCGTATCCTCAGACACCTGAAGTAATTCCTTTTTAACGTCATTAGCATAAGCAACAATGCTTCCTTTAAAATAAGCTGAACAGCCTGGAACAGATGTTATCCGTGCTGCAATATTTCCACCGGTACAACTTTCTGCAGTAGAAAAAGTAAGATTACGTTCTTTCAGCATCTTACCAACAATTTCCTCCAATGGAGAATCATTTTCATCAAGCACATTCTCACCCAGAATATCATAAAGCTTTGCCCCTTCCTTAAGGACTACATTTCTTATTTTATCTTCATTATCGCCACGCCCGGTAAGTCGCAAGCGAACAATACCTGATTTAGGTAAATAAGCTAATTTAATGCATTCAGGCAACTGATTCTCCCAATCGGTTAAAGCTATAGCTAAAGCTGACTCTGGATAGTTCTTTACCATATATGTTTTATGAACAATAGCGCCCACTTTAAAACGAGAGCAGAGCCTGGGAATAATTTCCTCAGTCATATTAAATTTCATCTCCTGAGGTACACCGGGCATTGAGACAAGCACTTTCCCATCTTTTTCAAACCAGCTTACAGAAGCTGTTCCTACCAGGTTATTTATAACTATACAATCTTTAGGAACCAGCGCCTGATCTCTATTCAATGGATTTATAGTAATCCTGTTAGCCAGAATTCTTTTGATGTTTTCAAAAACAATTTCACTAAAAACAAGTTCTGTACCAAAGTACTTACAAAGAGTATATTTAGTTATATCATCTTTAGTTGGCCCCAATCCACCAGTCATTAAAACAACATCTGCCCTTTTCATCGCAGAGTCTACCGCATCAAGAATTTCATCTTCCCGATCCCTAACCGAAGTTACTCTGATAACTTCAAATCCTACATTATTCAGCTGCTTCCCTATCCATGCAGAGTTGGTGTCAATTACTTGACCAATGAGCAACTCATCACCTATTGTTATAACTTCTACGAACATATTTGTGTTTTTTACATTGTCACCCTTGAAAAGGCCGGCAATTCCATTGGACAATAATCTTTATCCAAATATTTAAAATATCCAGTAATGGCAATCATAGCCGCATTATCTGTAGTATAGCTAAATTTAGGAATATAAATATTCCAGCCATATCTCTTGGCATGATCACGAAAAGAATCGCGAAGCCCATTGTTTGCTGAAACACCACCTGCTACCGCTACTTCCTTTATATTATAATCCTTCGCAACTTTCCGAAGCTTATTCATAAGAATATCCACTATAGTTGATTCCAGAGAAGCTGCCAAATCATTTTTATTTTTTTCTATAAAATCAGGATCCTCCTTTAAATGATCACGTAATGAATAAAGGAAAGAGGTCTTCAATCCACTGAAGCTATAATTATAACCTGGGATTTGAGGTTTATTAAAAGTAAATGCCTTTGGATTTCCCTGACGTGCCATTTTATCAATTATCGGACCGCCCGGATAACCAAGTCCCATTACTTTAGAACATTTATCAATAGCTTCTCCCGCAGCATCATCAATAGTCTGCCCCAGCACTTCCATTTCATTATATGCCTTTACCAGTATAATCTGAGAATTTCCTCCTGATACTAACAAACAAAGAAAAGGATATTTTGGTTGTTCATTCTCTTCATCTTTTTCTTTAATAAAATGAGCTAACACATGAGCATTCAAGTGATTAACATCTACCATAGGGATATCCAAGGAACGAGCTAATCCTTTTGCAAAAGAAACTCCCACCAATAATGATCCCATCAAACCTGGGCCGCGAGTAAAAGCAATAGCACTTAACTCCTCTTTTCTCACATTTGCCCTTTTTAAAGCTTCATGAACTACAGGCACTATATTTTGTTGATGTGCTCGTGAAGCAAGTTCGGGCACCACTCCACCATACGCCTCATGCACTGCCTGACTAGCAACCACATTAGATAACAATACTCCGTTTCTGATAACAGCAGCCGAAGTATCGTCACAGGAAGATTCAATTCCTAATATAATTGTATCCATATTTTTCTGTTTATTCTGCAAAAGTACTGTTTAATTGCTATATTTCACATACCAATTATAAAAAAATTCAATTCCTTTTTGAATTGTTGTCTGTGGTTTGTATCCAAAATCTTTTTCTAAATGGCTTATGTCAGCATAAGTACGATAAACATCGCCCGGTTGCATATCCACATATTCTTTAACAGCTTCTTTACCTGTAACCTTCTCAATTGTATGAATAAAATCCATCAGATTTACTGGATTAGAATTTCCTATGTTGTATATTTTATAAGGAATTTCATCAACTGGCGGAGCATCAATAATCTTTTCTAATCCCATAATAATATCATCAATATAAGTAAAATCGCGCTCCATATTTCCATTATTGAACACCTTTATAGGAGTTCCGTCTATAATAGATTTCATAAAAAGGTACGGAGCCATATCCGGCCTGCCCCAAGGACCATAAACTGTAAAGAAACGCACTCCGGTAGTAGGTAAATGATACAAATCACTATAGGCATGCGCCATCAGTTCATCCGCCTTTTTAGTGGCTGCATATAAACTTACTGGTCTTACTACCTGATCATCTTCAGAATATGGAGTTCTATTATTTAACCCATATACACTACTGGAACTAGCATAAACCAAGTGTTTTACCAGGTTCAGTCTGCAAGCTTCAAGAATATTCGCAAAACCAACAATATTTGAGTCTATATAACTAAAAGGGTGATCAATAGAGTAACGCACTCCGGCTTGAGCTGCTATGTTACAAACTATATCAAATTTCTCATTATCAAACAATCTATTTATTTCATCTCTTTCTGTCAGATCGAGTTTAACAAAACGATAATGAGGATATAGATTACTTAGAGTTGGTTTTCTGTCAGCAATATCTTTCTGTTCAATACCCGTCTCTTTCAAACGACTATATTTCAGATGAACATCATAATACTGATTAATATTATCAATACCTACTACTTCATCACCACGTTCCAGTAATCTCTTTACTAAATAAGAGCCTATAAATCCGGCAGCACCTGTTACTAAAATTTTCTTCATATCACTAACTTAAAGAATTATGATAGCATAATTCCCATTAATCATTATTTCTTTTCCTTCCACCATTTTACTTAGCGAAGAATTAGGTTTAATATCTTTTGCACGAACAAATAAAATTGCATTTTTGTATTGCTTACCCAAATCCGATTCTTTCAACTCTTTCAATCCTTGGTTTAAATAAGCATCCATATTTGCCCCTCTACTAATGTTATAAAAATAATAAGAGTGAACATCTTTTTTCTGAGCAATCTCCTTTCCTTTTTTAGCCAACTCCCCATAACCTATATATTCATTAAAGGAAGGAATAAAAAATGATCCTGTAAAAATGACCAAAAGTAGTCCTAACGACAAAGTATTAACCGACTTATTTAAATTCTTTTGTTTATATAAATAAAACAAAGAAAGAACACATGTTATCAATAAAAATCCTGATGCCAAATAAACCAATGGATGATTTAGAAACGCCATTGAAGGATATCTGCTCAATATAAAAACTAATGGGAACGCCAGTCCAATTGCTGTCACGGGGATAGCAATCAATAATGAAGCACCTTTGTTTAGTTTAATTTTTTGCAATAATAGCACTGTAAGGTATGCAAAGAAAGGAAATGCAGGAAGCATATAAACTTCTACTTTTGAACTGATCATGGATAGACCGATAAAAGTCACAGTAATTATCGTCAGAAAGAATTTCTCCAGATCTGTATTGATTAACTTTGCTTTTATTCCGGCTAAAATGACGCCTATATAGAGTAAAGACCAAGGAGCTAGAGAATACCATATTACTTCAAAATAGTAATAAAAAGGTTTTTTATGATGAAAGGAATCTACTGCTCTGTTAACTGTTTGATTGAATAATAAATTGTATAAGTATTCATATCCACCCTCAATAAAAACGCCTGTAAACCAGATTGCTGATCCTATTAATAGGATAATCCATGTTTTAATTCCCCAATAGCGCCCAACGGTTTTCAGTTTACCTTTCACTGCCAAAAAAGCAACAACAGATAATAGCGGAACCAAAATTCCAATAGGTCCTTTCGTAAAAAGTGCCATAAAAACATAAATAGGAAACAGGAAACTGCTCTTTTTTGTACCTTTTCCCACAAACATCTGATAAAATGTATAGAGTGAAAGTACAATGAACATACACATCAGCATATCCATTCGCAAAACAATGCCTGCTCCTATAAAGTAACCGCTGGTAATAAGCATCAATTGTCCGGATAGACGATTCTTTTGATCTGCTTCAACAGAAATCCATTTATCCATTATATAAAGAACTATCAGAGCAGGAACTACAGAAAATAATCCTAAGAACAGCATGCTATGTGTGCCGAAAAGCAACTTTCCCAGTATAACTATCCACAGATAAAGTGGTGGCTTATCAGCATAGACTTCCCCATGATTTGTAAAAGTAAAAATGTCGCCACTGCGTATCGCTTCATCGGCAATACTAAGATACTTCAACTCATTATCGGGTGTAAAATCCCGGAATAATAATAGTGGTAAAAACACCAACAGCAATAGGATATATTTATTCGTCTTCATTTAAACGAAATTTATAGTCTTTTCGTGCAATCATTATATTTCTGAAGTATGCTACAAAACCTATAGACTGACCTATTATCAAGACCGGATCGAGTCTGAATATTCCATAAGAGATAATCACGGATGATCCTATCAGACTTATAACCCAGAAACCAATAGGCAACATAGATTCTTTTCGTTTTGCCGAGTAAACCATTTGATAAACGAACCTAAGCGTGAATATAATCTGGCCCATAGAACCAAAGATAAGCAGCCACAATGGAACCTTATCATTCTTCAAAAAGGATGCTATAAATTCATCTGCATTGTTACACACAAAAATCACAGCTACAACAGGTGTTAACAACAAGATTGTCTTGATAAAGCTGTTAACCTTCTTCCAATCTCCCTTTTCATAAAGATTCCATATATAGATATAATAGGAAATAAATTGTCCCAATAAAATGGAAAAATCATCTCTCATCCAGCCATAAAGAACAAGCAGATAAGACCCCAGAATACTTAAAATCCAGAAAATAGAAGGCGAAACCACCTTCTTAGCCTTTTCAGACAATATCCATTGAAACAGGATACGCGCTGAAAAGAATGCCTGGGCCAGAAACCCGATGATATACATTAGCATAAATTAGCACAGATTATTATCCCCGATGCTGTAATTAATATATCTCTTTTTCATCCAACGGTATGCAAAGCAATCAATGAATGGAGAAACTAACCTGTTCCATAAATGATATTTAGAAACACCGGCTACCCGAGGGAAATGCCGAACTGGAATCTGCATTACTTTTCCATTTTGTAACTGAATTAATGCAGGAAGAAAGCGATGCATTCCTGTAAAAAAAGGTACTCTCTTTGCATAATTCGTATGCATTACCTTAAGCGGACATCCAGTATCAGAGACTCCGTCATGAGTCATCATATTACGAAAGCCATTTGCTATTTTTGACTGAAGGTTCTTGAAAAAAGAGTCCTTACGGTTAGCTCTGATTCCCATCACCATTTCATAGTCCTTGATATGCTCCAACAATAAGTTAAAATCGTCAGGAGTAGTCTGCAAATCGGCATCCATGTAACCTACATATTCAGAATATGTGGCATCAATTCCAGCTTTCATCGCAGCGCTTAGCCCTGAATTACGACTTAAATCAATATAATAAAAGTGCTCATTTCTGTCACAGATCTCAATCAAACGTTTTTTACTGTTATCTTTTGATCCATCGTTAATGAATAGTACACATGTGGGATAAATTGACTCAGGGAGAAATCCTCCTATTTTCTTCTCTAAAGCATAAATATTATCTTCCTCGTTATATACGGGAACAACAATAGTAAATTTGTAATTTGCAGATTTATTCATTGTTTGAATTCTTTCAATAGCCCGCAAAAAATAGTTTTACAGACTACTAATGAGTCAGTATTTCCGCTCCGGTTTCTGTTATAGCCAGTGTATATTCCCATTGTGCAGAAGGAAGACCATCATCTGTTAAAACAGTCCATCCATCCTCCTCATCAATAACGACATCATACGTGCCCATATTTATCATTGGTTCGATAGTAAATACCATTCCCGGAACCAACAACATGCCTTTTCCTTTTTTAGCAAAATGTTCCACATCAGGTTCTTCATGGAATTTCAATCCAACGCCATGTCCGCATAAATCTCTCACAACAGAGAAACCATTCTTTTCTGCATGTCGCTGAATGGCTGTTCCAATATCTCCAAGAAAGCCCCAGGGTTTAGCCTTTTCTACTCCAATCTCAAGACACTCCCTGGTAACTTCTACCAATTTCTTTAGCTCAGGTTTTACCTCACCAATCATAAACATTCGCGAAGCATCAGAGAAATATCCATCTAAAATTGTAGAAACATCCACATTCACAATATCACCTTCCTGAAGAATCTCATTTTCATTAGGAATACCGTGGCACACTACATCATTAACAGATATACATACACTATTGGGAAATCCTTCATAATTAAGCGGTGCTGGAATAGCTCCATGCCCAACAGTATAATCATATACCAACTTATCAAGTTCAGCAGTAGACATTCCTACCCGAATATTTTCTGCCACCATATCCAGAACTCCTGTATTGATTAAACCACTTTTACGTATTCCTTCAATCTGTTCAGGCGTTTTAATTAATTTCCTTTTGGGCACTAAAAAGCCCTTATTTTGATGATAAAGAACTTTCTTATCTAATTCTGTGAGCGGCTCTCCTTTTACAGGATGCCAATTGTTTTTTATACTCTTAAACGACATAATACCTTATTTTATAATCAATTCAAAAATCTATTAGTTTATGCATAGTTATCCTAGTATAAACATATTCTAATGCGACATGCAAAATTAATAAAAAAAGATGATTATAGATAATTGCAGTAGATATATTAAGACTTAAAAACTCAAGCTAACAAATTTATAACCTATAATACTGGAAAGGAATAACATCAGCAATCTTATTTATTGAATTTACAACCATTTTATATCCTACTCCATGTAACGTTATAATTTGCACAGAGGGGTCATTCTTTAGTATTTGCCTCAATTTGAAAATATAAATTGAGAGAATACGGGAATTAACAAATTCTTCTGCACTCCAGATTGTGTTCAAGGCATCATCCTTAGATACAATATCATTCATTTTTTTACAAAGAAGTAACAATAAGTCATTCTCTCGTGTTGTGAGATGAATCTTCAATTGATTAAAATATAAAATACCTTTATGAGAATCAAAGATATACTTACCCAACACGTATTGCTTTGAAGATTTTATTTTCATCTCGTACCCTCTTCTAATCATCGCTTTTAGCCTTAGCTTCAATTCATCTGTATCATAGGGAACCATTAAACAATCATCGGCCCCTAATTGATAGCCAATTCTAAAATTAATCATCTTATCTTGTTTAAAAATAAATATGAGATAAGTATCCTTGCAAAACTCCTGAATTCTTTTTGCTAAAGGGAAACAGCTATCCAATGAAGGAAACTCATGAAGAAGACAAATAAGTGGTAGGGTATCACAAAAATGCCGATAAGCACTTTCTACATCAGAACATAATTCCACTTCTATATTTTCTTTTTGAAAAGACTCTTGCAACAAGCGGGTTGAAGTACAATCCGGACCATAAATAAGTATAGCTGAACTCATATTCATAAAACAATCTATTTATTAAATAATCGATTCGGCAAAGATACGGAGCTTTAAAAAAACTAATTGGTCTATTTCTCACGCAAATTGTCCAAAAAGAAACTAAATATCAGAAATTATCTAAATACATAGTTTTTAAATGAACAATAATCCTTATTTTTGTTCATTCAATAAAGATTTAGTTTATCAGAACATTTAGAAAAATAGTATTAATATTCCTTTCAGTGGTAATTGGCATTTACCTGGGGATTATTATATTGTTGAATATCCCATATATTCAACATAAGATGGCAGTTATTGCTACTGATGAATTAGAAAAGATTCTCCACACTGAACTAACAATCGGAAGAGTTGATATAGGACTGATGAACCGGATTATCATAGATGATGTACTTCTGAAAGATCAATCAAATAAAGAAATGCTAAGAGTATCACGCCTTTCAGCAAAATTTGAAATTCTACCATTGTTCAAAGGTAAAATCACTATTAGAAGTGTTCAGCTCTTTGGTTTTAATATTAATTTGAATAAAAAGACTCCTAACGATCCTATAAATTGCAAATTTGTTATTGATGCATTTGCAAGCAAAGACACGGTAAAGAAAGAAAGTGCTCTTGATTTGCGCATTAACTCAGTACTAATTCGGAGGGGTACATTTAGTTACGATGTATATTCAGAGCCTGAAAGCCCCGGTAAGTTTAACGCAAAACATTTAAAGCTATCCAACATCATTGCTAATATTTCTCTGAAAGCATTGCATAAGGACTCCATAAATGCATCTATTAAGCGATTTAGTCTTAGCGAGAAGTCGGGGATTGAGTTGCAGAAGTTGTCGTTAAGAATAGCCGGGAACACCAAAGGAGCAAAAATTGATAACTTTATCATTGGATTACCGGAAACAAAAATACAGTTGTCTCCTATCAAGATATCATATGATGGTTTCAAAGCATTTAAAGACATAACTAATAAGGTTTCTTTTTCCACAAGGATACTTCCTTCGTCTATAACCCTGCACGATATCTCTCCTTTAGTACCGGCGCTTGCAAACTTCCGTGACAAATTTGACTTAGGGATGAGAATAAATGGAACCATTAATCAATTAGCAGTATCTGATCTGAAAATTAATGCCAATAATGATTTTCTCATTTCGGGAAGAGCTACATTTCAGGATCTGTCACACATAAAGGATACCTATTTATTTGGTGATATTCAACAACTGAAGATTAACCGTGCAGGAATGGATTTTCTGGTACGAAATCTGGTTAAGAACTTCTCCGGCACACCTTCTATATTAAAACGGTTAGGGAATATAGCTTTTAAAGGTGAAGTATCTGGATACTTCAACGATTTAGTAACTTATGGTACTTTTAACACAGGATTAGGAACAGTAAAAACCGATATGAAATTTAGTTCCAATAAAGCCAGGAGTACTTACAATTACTCCGGAGCTGTAAAAACAAACGAATTTAGTCTGGGGAAATTGCTCGATAATGAAAAAATGTTTGGAAAGACTTCATTCAACCTGGAAGTTAAAGGAATACATTACAAGGGATTAAAACCCGATATTTCTTTGAAAGGATTAATAGCTTCATTAGAATACAGCGGCTACGAGTACAAGAATATTGAGCTCGACGGATTATACAAAAACGGAGGATTTGATGGGCAAGCTGCTATAAATGATGACAATGGACGTGTCTTCATGAATGGAAAAATAAATCTGTCACAGAAAATCCCTACTTTCAACTTTCATGCAGATATCAAGGATGTTAATCCACACAACCTGCACCTTACAAAAAATTACAAAGATGCAACATTCTCTTTAAATGTAGATGCTAATTTTACCGGTCACTCTATTGATGATATGATTGGACAGATCAATGTGGACAGCTTTGCGTTTGTAAGTCCGGAGAAGAATTACTCTATGGGCAATCTGAATATTGCAGCAAAACAAACTAACGGAAAGAAAAGTCTGGAGTTAAATTCTGAATTCTTAAAAGCTAAGATAGAAGGTAACTATTCATACCAAACAGTTCCGGTGAGCATTATGAAGACAGTGGAACGTTATATCCCGTCATTGCTTACCGTGAATAAGAAATATAAAGAGCCACACAATGACTTTATTTTTGATATCCACATTTATAATACAGATATTCTTTCAACCGTTTTTAATATCCCATTGAACGTATATAAACACAGTACTTTAAAAGGGTATTTCAATGACAATGAGCGAAAAATAAAGGTTGATGGCTATTTCCCTAGCGTGCAATATAAAAACCTGTATTTTGAATCGGGATTAGTTCTATGTGAGAACATTGATAACCAGTTTAAATGCCAGATAAGAGCCAATAACAGAAGGCCAAAAGGTACTACTGTTAATCTCTCAATGGAAGCTTATGCTCAAAACGATAAAGTTCATACATCTATAAACTGGGGCAATAATGCTGCTCAAACATATAGTGGCAAATTCTCGGCTATTACTAATTTCTTTAAAACAGCCGGCGCAAATCCTATCCTTCAGGCCAAAATTGATGTAGAACCCACAGAGGTTATCTTAAATGATACTGTATGGAATATCCATCCTTCGCACATAGAAGTAGATTCGGGCCGGGTATATGTAGATAATTTCCTGTTCAAACACAAAGATCAATATCTGCGTATCAATGGTAAAGCGACTAAGAACATTAATGATACTGTAAAAGTTGAATTGAAAGATATTAGTATCGGTTATATATTTGATATTGTGAATCTTAAATCGGTTGATTTAAATGGAAAAGCAACCGGTACAGCTTATATGAACCAGGTAATGAAAAGCCCTATCATGAATACTCAGCTTTTTGTGAAAGACTTTTCTTTTAATAATGGTTTGCTTGGCGATATGAATGTATACGGGGAATGGGACAAAGAAAAAGAAGGTATATTCCTGAATGCAAAGATTAAAGAACCTAACATTTCCGAATCCAACGTGAAGGGATATATTTTCCCCGGAAAGAAAGGACTTGATCTTGATATTAATGCCAACAGCACCAATATTGCCTTTCTGCAAACATATCTAAAAAGTATTGCCTCGGATATAAAAGGACGAGCTACCGGACATATCAGACTATTTGGTTTATTTAAAGCACTTACACTTGAAGGGTCCGCCTTTGCCGATGCTTCTTTCAAGGTTAATGTTCTGAATACCACATTTGCAATGAAAGACTCAGTTCACATCTCTCCCACTGAGTTTTCCGTAAAGAATCTGAAGCTGCGTGATCTGGAAGGTCATGCCGGAGTAGTTAATGGCTATGTTCGCCATGAGCACTTTAAAAATATGAATTATCATCTTCAGATGGATGCGAAGAATATGTTGGTTTATAACACGAAAGAGAGTCCGGACATGCCTTTCTACGGCACAGTATATGGCACAGGCAATGTTTTGCTTACAGGAAACAATTCCGGCTTAAACGTGGATGTAGCCATGAGTACCAACCGAAATACGAACTTCGTTTACCTGATGACCAACACCACTTCGGCCGTTAGCAACCAGTTTGTTTCGTTCGTTGACCAAACCCCGAAACGCAAAATACAAGAAGATACCACGGTTGTTGTAGATTACTTCTTAAAACAAATGGAAAAAGAAGCAGAAGCTTCTAGCATGGATATTCGCTTGAATATGTCAGTTGATGCTACGCCTGAAGCAACTATGAAGATTGTGGTAGACCCCGTTTCAAATGACTATATTATAGGTAAAGGAACAGGGAGCATCCGAATGGAATATTATAATAAGGGCGATGTTAAAATGTTTGGTAGCTACACGTTAGATCATGGAACATATAAATTCAGTCTTCAGGAAGTTATTCGTAAAGACTTTAATATTAGCTCCGGTAGTACTATCAGCTTTAATGGAAATCCATTAAATGCCAATCTTGATATAAAAGCCGCTTACACGGTAAATTCTGTTTCATTAAGTGATCTAGGCTCTGAAGTGCCTGAAGATCTAAAGAAATCAAATGTAAAGGTGAACTGCGTGATGGATATCAGCGGCATCTTGCTGCATCCTACCGTAAAACTAAGTCTTGAACTACCTAATGAGAGCGAAGAGAAAAAACGTATTATACAAAACGTAATCAGCACGGAAGATCAGATAAGTATGCAAACTCTCTACCTTCTAGGTATTGGTAAGTTCTATACTCCCGATTATGCTAACACAACTCAGAATTCAAATGCAATGAGTTCTGTGTTATCTTCTACCCTCTCTGGTCAGCTTAATAATATGCTATCTCATGTTATTAATAGCAATAACTGGAATATTGGCATTAACGGTAGTACCGGTGCCGATGGATGGACAAACATGGAATTTGAGGGAATGCTTTCCGGACAATTACTAAACAACCGTTTGTTGGTCAATGGAAACTTTGGGTACAGAGATAATCCTACTGTTACTACAAACTTTGTAGGGAACTTCGATTTAGAGTACTTGTTTACTAACGAAATCCGTATGAAGGCTTATAATCAGTCCAATGACCGTTATTATACCCGGACAACCCTAAATACACAAGGTCTTGGTATTATATTTAAAAAGGATTTTGATACATGGAACGACCTCTTGCCTTGGAACCGCAAGAAGAAATCACAAATAGTTCAGCCAAAAGATTCAATTCCTCCAAAACCTGAGGTACAGAGTATTCCTAAATCCAAGAAAAAGAGGGAACGATAAATAGTTAATAAAAAAACAGAATCCAGGTATAACGTTATGTTATACCTGGATTCTGTTTTTTAACTCTATACTTTTAAAGCTGTAGCTTTTAAAAACCATTCCCCAATAAATAAAATCCATATTCCAATAAATAAAATTTATAGGCGAATAATTATGAAAGAAATGCTTAATAGTTTGTAGAATATTAGTTCTGATAATCAACTACTTAAACATTTAAAGGCTACGTATCTAACAATAATTGGATTAGTACTTAAAGACAGATGCTTTTACATATACTTTATAATCCTTAATCATTCCAGGACAACCTTTCTCTGCTCGTGGCAGGTATTTAAAGCCGGTTATAGTGGTTTCTTTCCCCATATCTATCACAACCTGATGTGGATAAGAAGCATTGTCTACCGCACTCCAGAAAGTAGATTCCTGCAAGTCGAAAATCTTATCTGCTGTGCAGTTACCACTTCTTGTCTCTTCACTATCCGCATAAAGAATCTTCCAGTTCTCGCGTGGCAAAGACTGACCATCTGCCCCTAGCACATGTAGTTCTGCAACAGAAGCCACATTGCTGCCATCATAGGCAGATAGTCCTTCCAGACAGAAATATCGTCCTTTTGCCTCTTTCTCAAATTTCACTTCCTGCCAGCCATTGCGAAGAACAAAAGTTCCTTGTGCTACCGGCAATTCATTCTGAAGCTCTAACTTTTGCCCATCCTTGCGATGAGTTTCAGGAGCTTTCTCACGAAGCATATCAAGAATAGGACTTTTCAAACCTTTGATAGTAGCTTGCTTTGGCCCCTTCAAATCAAGAACTATAATCTCGTTCGCTCCCTTCTTTAACCAGCAACCCGGCATGTAAAGAGTCTGCTGAGGACCAATCTCCCAGAAACGTCCCATAGCATGTCCGTTTACCCAAACCATTCCTTTGCCCCATGTCTCCATATCAAGGAACACATCTCCTGTTTCCTTAAGATTGAAAGTAGCACGATAATAAGCTGGCATTGTTTGTTTGCCTTTAGCAACAAATTTCTTATTCTGCACAAATTTATAGTCAACCGGGAAGTTGTATACTGTCCAGTTTTTCAGATTAACAGAACTATTATTAGAAAGCAATTCTACTTTTTCGGTAATTCCTTTTCGGTCATGAATGGACTTATCAAAGTTTACACGTCCCATAGCTTCAACCAGGATATCAAGTCTTGCTCCGGCTTTCAACGCAGGAAGAGTGATGCTCTGTTCTCCATGACGACGATCAAGTCGGCCTATCAGTTTACCATTAACAAAAATCTGTGCCCAGTCGTGCATTTCTGTCAGAAGCAACTTAGTGCCTGCTTTTACCTTAGGTAAAGTAGTGCGGTATAAGATAGTTCCCCATCCCTGATTAAACTGTTCCATAGGCTGGATATTCACGCTCTTTTTCGGTGCAGGAAGGTTGCTAAATAAAGGAGCTGCTTGCTCAAATTTAATTTCAGGAATCCCGATAACCGGATATGCTGCCGGAACATCAGCCAATTTTTCTCCCGGAGCCACGTATTTTGAAAGAAGTTCACGCAATTGCCAGAATTTTGGCGTTACATTACCCGATTCATTGATTGGAGCATCATAATCATAAGAGCTACACATGGCAGAATATGCCGGATTATTAGCGCCCCCCCAATGACCAAAAGTTGTTCCTCCGTGAGTCATATAAAGACTGAAGGAGATGTTTTGGTCGAGCATATCTTTAAGACCGGCAACCATCGTAGCGCCATCGCGTGTTTCATGCTTGCGTCCCCAATGATCAAACCAACCCGACCAGAACTCACTGCACATAAGTGGCGATTCAGGACGAAGGCTTTTCAGCTTCTTAAACTGATTTTCAATATTGGCACCCGTACCAAAGTTTACGGTCCACAACAGATCATCGAGTGCATTATTGGTGAAGTTAGAACTCCAGTCGCACTGAAAAAGCGGCACTTCAGTAAAGCCCGATTCACGGACAATATCCCTGATTGCGCTTACATAAGGCTTATCTGTGCCATAAGATCCGTATTCATTTTCTACCTGCACCATAATAATGTTACCACCACGTGTTATCTGTAAATCAGCCAATTGCTTGCCTAGCTCATTCATAAACTTCCGCACACGTGCCATATAATATGTATCCAGCGTACGCAGCTTTACATCTTTCTTTTTAAGCAACCACCAAGGCAGTCCACCCATTTCCCATTCAGCACAAACATATGGTCCGGGACGCACAATAACGTACATTCCATGTTTCTGTGCTAACTTACAAAAACGGGCAATATCCTTATTCCCTGAGAAATCAAACTCATCGGGATTCTGTTCATGAAGATTCCAGAACACATACAGACAAAGCGTATTCATACCAAGAGATTTGCACATCTCTATGCGATGTTCCCAATATGCATCGGGAACACGCGGATAGTGAATCTCTGCCGCTTTAATAACAAAAGGCTTATCATTCAACAGAAAAGTATTTTTACCTGCCTTAAAAGTTCCTCCCGAAGGCTTGGTTTGCGCATTTGAGCAATCAACCATGCTAAGAGCGAATATAACTAATAGTGATTTCAATAAATAATTCATAGTATTAAATTAAATAGATTATTTCTTTATATAGACAGAGCAACTACCCTACCACTTCTATCTTACTTCTTCCACTTACAGATTTCTCTACCCTAATCTGAGTTGCAATATGTTCATTCATCTCGCTTACATGAGATATAACACCAATCTTGCGACCTTGCGTTTGAAGTCTTTCCAAAGCATCCATTGCAATACGCAGCGTATCAGCATCAAGGGAACCAAACCCCTCATCTATGAAAAGAGATTCCACCTTCATGCGGTTAGAGGAAAGGGATGATAACCCTAATGCCAACGCCAAAGAGACAAGGAATGATTCCCCTCCGGAAAGCGTATGCACACTACGAACCTCACCAAGCATGTCTAAATCGACAACTTCCAGTCCTAACGTATCGGGAATTCGCTTTAGTTCGTAGCGTTTAGAGAGTTCCTGCAAATGTCTGTTGGCATAGGTGAGCAACACATCAAGAGTGTAACCTTGTGCTATCTCCTTGAATTTAGATCCGGTAGCCGATCCGAAAAGCTCATTGAGTTTCTTCCAGTTCTCCGACAATGATTCTTTGACAGGAAGCTCCTTTTCAATCTTCTTAACCTTTTCCTTAGCTGCTTTATGTGCAGCAAAGGTTGCATCAATCTCACCGTTTCTCTTCATCATAGACTCAAGCAGCAGGGTTGCTTCCTTCAACAGAACTTGCAGATTTTCCATTGTTTCTTCCTCCCCCTGCGGACGAACTTCAGCAGCCTGATGCAGTTCCAGCTTCTTTCTGCGTTCATCCAACGTTGCCTTTATCGTTATTTCATTCTTTTTCAATAGATCGAGAGCCTTTTTCTCTGCAACCAGCCACGCACTGTCCTTCTGTAATAGCTCAGCAAGAAGTTCACGAGATATTGTCCCATCTTTCCGGATAATCCACTCATCTACATTCTTTTGCAGTTGTTGGTTACGCTCCTCTATACGAGCAATAATAGTACCGGCCTCTTTGATTCCTCCTTTCAGGCTCTCACTATTGGCTATCAGTTTAGTCTGTTCTTCGGTCAGCTTACTTAACTCTTCTTCAACAGTTTTCTTCTCTTTTTGGAAAAATCCCGTAACCTCATCAGCTGATTTACCGTCTAAAAGCTTCTTTCTTTCATCTGCCAAGTCATTATATTCCGCCCTATAATCGGTCAGCTTCTTATCTTTTTCTGCCAAACCCTTGATTGCCTCTTCCAGATTACTTTTTTCTCCGGTAAGAGCCGTCAGCAAGTTTGTACTCTTTTCTTTCACCTGTGTAAGTGCAAGCTGATTAGTATTCCATTCGGTGGCTACCTTTTGAAGTTTTCCCTGCAGTAAACCTTGCTCAAACTCCGCTTTCCACATTGGCAATGCAACGAGATAGGACTCTGCATCGGCGTATGCATCTTTATACTGTTGGCTATAGCTTTCCACCATAGTGGCAAGACGAGTGATCTCCTTATCAGACTCCTCAATGCCTGCGGTCAATACCTCCAATTGCTTTTTTACAACCTCTTTGGCGCGATTAAGTTCCTCCTCTTCCAAATTCACTTCACCCACAATTCCCTCCGTACGTAACGGATGATGCAAACTTCCGCACACCGGACAAGCCACCCCATCGGATAGTTTGGCACGCAATGCAAGGATCTCAGCCGGCAAGAGCTTATCCAACCGTTCAGCCTCCTTCTTAACTCCTTCCAGCTTCAGCTTATCGCCATCCAATACTTCCTTCCTGCTTTTCAACGTTTTTTCACTGTTGGCCGACTGTTTGAAGGCTGTTTGAGCTGTGTTTAAAAGGCTTATAACAAGCTCTGCCCTAGGCACCAGTTCTTTGTAGATGCTCTGCGCCTCGAACCAATTATTGAGTTCTTTGAGCTGAAGTTGCTCTTTCTCCAACTGCTTATTAATAGTAATGATATTCCCATCCACTTTCTCTTTGAAAGTCTTGGCAGCATCAAACTCTTTCTTAGCCTGAATGCCATTACGCTTTACTATTTCTATGGTAGCGTCCAACTTCCGTGCGAGAATAATCTCTGGTTCGGCTTTCTCAAAAGCCTCATTAATCTTCTGTTGGTTTACCTTGCAAGCATTCAGTTTATCTACAGCCACAGTAAGCAATTCTGCATTCTTCTTTTCTTGCAGTTGCTTAGTCTGCAAGCTAGTACGGTTCTCGTTCCATTGCTTTAAAGTGCTTTGCAATTCATTATATACATCACGAATCTCCTGCACCTCCTCAATCCTTGCCACATAATCATATCTGGTTTTTGCACCCTCAATGGCTGCTTTTGCCTCAGTAAGTTGAGTATCTGCCATCGTTACCTCCTGCTTTAGCCCCTGCTCACTAATTATCCATTTAATCTTTTGGTCCAATATTGTAGAATCCCTTTTAATCAGTACAGAGCTGTCCGCAACCTGTTTACGTTCTAGCTCCAAAGCTTCTGATTGCTCATCAGAAAAGGAGTTCCACCCCCTTAATCTGGTCTTTCAGCATATTCAAATCAGCTTCAGCCTGCTTATTCTTCTGATATATAGACTGTGAAATACGGGAGTAAATATCCGTACCTGTTAGTTTCTCCAGCAACTCAGCCTTATCACCTTGCCTGGCTTTTAGAAAAGTGGCAAAGTCGCCCTGTGCCAGTAATACAGAGCGGGTAAACTGATCAAATGTTAAGCCTACAAGAGCTACAATCTGTTTCAACAGCTCCGTTTTTGTTCCCTGCTCCTGTACATTAGTTGTCAGATTAAGAAGCGTAATTCCCACATTTCTTAATCTGCCGCTAAACTTATTTCCTGCTCTGCCCACCGTCCAGGTAGAACGATAATGTTCTCCACTTAGCGACACAAAATCTACCTCGGCCATTCCTTCAACAGCCCCTCTCCTAAGAATATTCCTACTGTCCTTCAGCGTAATGGTATCATTCTTATTATCCTGAATATTGCTATTGCTAGTTACACCGCTCAAGCGAGGAGTAGTATCAAAAAGAGCCAGACACAATGCGTCCAGCAACGTTGATTTTCCCGATCCTGTACTTCCGGTAATGGCAAATATACCTGCCGACTTCAACGGTTCTGCCGTAAAGTCAATATCAAAATCCCCTTCCAGGGATGCCAGATTCTTCCCCCTAATTGCTAATATCTTCATGCTCTATTTCCAGGATAACGCTTTGCAGCAAATTTTTCATTGTCTCAGGCATTTCTTCGCCTCCATATTGTTTTTCAAACTCCATCCGTGCTATCTCCATCGGAGTAATACTTTGCAGTTCTTCATAAGTAAAAGTCCTTGATTCAGCACCTCCAGCAGACTGAACAGCACCTAACCTGGCCAATCGTACTGACCTATCTTTCAATGCTTCCTCTATTCTATGCCGAAGTGAAGGTTCAGGTTCTGTAATAAGTACCTTAACCTCCAGATAAGGAGAATTTTCCGTAACCTCTCCTTCCGGTAGCAAAGCAATTTCCTCTAATACTTCCTCCATGGGTTTAGCTTCATTTGGAATGCTAAGCAACTTTACCGGCGCATCAAAAAGCAGCTTCTCAATCTTCGTTACCACTGCTCCTTCAATCTCTACCAGAGCCACACCTTGTTTGTTATTCTTCTCGGCAAACGACATAGGCAGAGGCGCACCGGCATAGCGAACTTCCTCACGGCCACACACCTGTTGCCCGCGATGTAAATGTCCCAAAGCCGTATAAACAATATCATCCGGGAAAGCATCGGGTAACACACACTCCACACCACCTACAATGGTACGTTCCGAACGATCGTTCTCTGAAACTATTCCCCCTGCAGTATGCAAATGCCCCATTGCCACAATAGCCTGATTTGGCTGTCGAACCTTTAGTACCTCTTCCAACAAGGCCTCATACATAGCTTTTACCCCAAGAGGATAACTCTCTGCGTCGGGATAATCACCTTGCCGCAGATAAGGAACAGCCATGCACCATGCCATCACTTCACCATCTTTGGTAAATGGAACCAGCAGATGTTGATAATCTATTGCACCATCAGCAGTGCGCCTTACTATTCCTTTAATTGTGATATGCATCTCTTCCAGAAGAGGATTTGGAGCTTCAAGCCTTGCTGCCGAATCATGATTTCCGGCAATTACCACTACCTGCAATGAAGGATTATCAGTAGTTATATCTCTGAGAAACTTATAAAACATCTTCTGTGACTCGGCAGAAGGGTTAGGAGTATCGAACACATCACCCGCAATGAGCAACGCATCTACACACTGTTTCCGAAGCTGGTCTCTCAACCATTCCAGAAACTGTAAATGTTCTGATTTGCGGTTATAATCAAAAAAGGTTTGTCCGATGTGCCAATCGGCAGTATGAAGTAGTTTTATCATTTCGTAACTTAAAAAGTTTCCTACAAAAATAGCTTTTTTTCTGGAAGTGGCATTACATTAAGTTACGATAAAAGCAATTTAAAGATTAACAAGAGTAAATTGAACTATAATTCAACTTAGAAAGATAAATTTTATAAGTTGTTACCTTGAATAGCTATTTATATTCTGCATCAATCTCTTAATATTTGGGATATGCATTACAATTATTCTATTTATTTTAGCTCTTTGACTATTCTCAATGCCTCTACTGCATGCTTTTCAGCATTGATTTGAGAACCATACACAAATACCACCTTACCCTTTTTATCAATAATGTAAGTAACTCTACCGGGCAAAAGTCCAACTAGATTTGATGGTACCTTAAACAGTTTACGCACCTTGTTACCTTCGTCGCTAAGTAACGGAAAGTTAATTCTGTTTTCTGTAGCAAATGCCAGATGGCTCTCCACAGACTGTCCACTAATGCCAATAATCATCGTACCGGCCTCTTTGAATGCTTCAAACTCATCACGGAAAGCACAAGCCTCGCGGGTACAACCTGGACTACCATCCTTTGGATAGAAATAAATCAGTATATTCTGTTTACCAATAACAGAATCAAGAACAAATGTATTGCCATACTGGTCTTTCAGTGAAAATAAAGGAACCTCGTGCCCAACGCCTATTCTTTTATCCAAGCTACTTGATTCTTTGGTTTGAGTAAAACCGCCAAAGTCAAAATAAAACAGTAATAGCACTAAATAGATAACCAGATAGCTCCTATAATAATTCCTTATCTTTTTGTATTTTGGATGATCAACGCAAAGTCCGCCAATAATCCCTCTAAGCTCATCAGTAAACACAGGTTTAATATTAATCGTCCAGTTATTTGTTTGATATACTATTTTCCTGAATTTACTCCGGTAAGTCAGCAATGGCAATCCCAACCCTATAAAGAGGATCAACCAGATATTATCTAATATTATGCTTATCATTTGATTAAGATTTAAATGTTGTAAATATAGATTGTTTAGTTATATAATTCATGAGGCTTCCTCTATTTAATTATAACAGATTAGAATTTAAAATGTTGCAACGAAAGATGCTGTTTACAGAATAGAAATAAAACTTCTAAGTAAGTAATCTTGTTATAAAGTAAAAGGCTGTCAGAATTGATTCTGACAGCCTTTTACTTTATGTAATTCTATTATTCAGTTTTTTGCCTTTCAACTTCAGCAAGAACCGCCTTCATATCAATTCCTGCTTTTTCAGCAATGCCCTTTCCGCAATTCTCATCTGCCTGGAAGAATCGGGCAATGGCACGAATCTTTATATTTTCAGGTATCCCATCCATTGCAGCTGCCACATTACTGTGAATACGCTCTTTCTCATCCGCCGGAACCAAACGATACAAATCACCCGGCTGAGTATAATAATCCTTGTCATCCCGATGGTTGTAGTTATACGCTTCCCCTTCAAGCGGCAAACCCGGCTCAATATATTGCTTATCTTCCACCGGTCCTCCAAAACTATTAGGTTCATAGTTCACGTCACCGCCATTGTTATTGTCAAAGCGCATTGTGCCATCGTGATGATAATTATGGAACGGGCAACGAGGTGCATTTACCGGCAAGCTACCAGCATTTACACCCAGCCTGTAACGTTGTGCATCGGCATAAGCAAACAAACGTCCCTGTAACATTTTATCGGGTGAATATCCTATTCCCGGAACAACATTGGCGGGATTAAAAGCCGACTGCTCTACTGTAGCAAAATAGTTTTCCGGATTCTTGTTCAGTTCCATAATACCCACTTCAATAAGCGGATAATCCTTCTGGCTCCACACCTTTGTTAAATCAAACGGATTAAACCGATAGGTCTTTGCATCTGCTTCCGGCATAATCTGCACACACATCTTCCATCGCGGAAAATCTCCTGATGCAATGTGGTTAAATAAGTCACGCTGAGAATATTCACGATCCTCACCCACTATTTTAGTTGCTTCCTCATTGGTAAAAGTTGCAATTCCCTGCATAGATTTAAAATGGAATTTTACCCAGCAACGTTCATTCGCTGCATTGTAAAAGCTGAATGTATGACTACCAAAACCATGCATATGACGGAGATTACGCGGAATACCACGATCACTCATTAATATCATGACCTGATGAAGTGACTCGGGCGATAAGCTCCAGAAATCCCATGCAGCAGTATTGCTACGCAAATTTGTTTTCGGGTCTCTTTTCTGTGTATGAATAAAATCCGGGAATTTCAATGGATCGCGAATAAAAAACACAGGAGTATTGTTCCCTACCAAATCCCAGTTTCCCTCTTCCGTATAGAATTTCATTGCAAATCCCCGCACATCCCTTTCCGTATCGGCAGCACCACGTTCGCCAGCTACCGTAGAGAAACGGATAAACAGATCAGTCTCCTTACCTACTTTAGAAAAATAGAAGCTTTTGTGTATCTGGTAATATCATTCGTTATGGTAAGTGTTCCAAATGCGCCCGATCCTTTGGCGTGTACTACTCTTTCAGGAATTCTCTCGCGATTGAAATGCGCAAGTTTCTCCATATACCATGCATTTTGCATCAACGCCGGACCGTGCGGACCTGCCGTCTGAATGTTCTGATTGTCTCCTACCGGTGCACCAGCTTCAGTAGTCAGTTTCTTTTTTTCTTCCATAATAATAGATTTTCATGCAATAACAAAATTGGGGAATACATCATTAATGAAACAAAAATGAAACTAGATTAGTTCATTGCATTACTCAAGATAATACATCATGCAAAGTTGAGCGGGCAATTATATATTATCATTTTATTCCCAATAAAAATAACCGGGTATATTTATTTCTCTCAATAACCTTAATGATAAAAAGGCAAAATGCAAGAATTACAACAGTTAATATTGGACTGAATACATTAACAACAAAAGAACTAAAGCATAATGATAAAGCATAAAAGAACACCTCAAACACTATTGTCTGTATAAGATAAACACCTAATGTCTGCTTCCCTATTGTACATAACTTATCTGCAAAATCAGTATTACCATACCTTTCTTGTAAGAATTTTATTGAAAAAATAAAAAAGAAACTTCCTGCTAAACCTATAAAAAGACGATACAGCATTACAAGGAAAGAGTCCGGTGCAAAGTGCAATGGCTTAAATAACAATAATTCTATTGGATATTTATATATGGTATAATTCCCACTCCAGAAAGTAAGAGAGCCTACAAATGAAAAGAGGCTAACACCCCACAACAGAGACATATTGTTCTCAATATTCAATCTATGTTTCTGGAAAAAGAAACCAATCCAGAAAAACGGTAATAAGAAATTAGTAGCAGCAAAATTACCAAATGGAATCAAACATAAAACTATACATGACAGTAAGCATGCCAATAATTCATTTTTAATCAATTTCAGTGATAAATATGCGATAACATAACAGCAAAACAAACTCTTTAAGAACCAGAAACTATTTAACAGTCCATGAAGATCATACTTTAATATGAGCTCTTTATTGATAATAAAATTGATACAACTATTCAGAATGCAAAGAATAATATACCATGTTAAAGCCGGCAAAACCAACTGAACAGCCTTCTTTTTAATAAAATTCCTGAATGATAGTTTAACAGACGAAGAAAAGAAATATCCGCTCATTATCATAAACAGTGGTACGTGAAACGAATAGATAAGCATCCAGATTGGATTGTGCCAGGGATCAGCTCCAATATATTGAATCAGGTGCCCTAAAATGACACAATAGATAGCAAAGAACTTTATTAAATCTAAATACTTTATACGTTTTTTCATGAGTTCTCTTCGGGTAGCTTTATTACAGGACTGCAAAATTAAATAAATATTATAACAATACAATCTAAACGGAAAATATTCAATTAATATCTAACATGAATAGCACTCTGTGGTAGGAATTTTAGGCTGTTAATCATGCAAATTGAACTAATTTCCCGGTTTTCTATGTAAAGGATGAAAAAAAATATTTTTTTTCATCCTTTTAAATTATTGAAAAGTAGATACTTAGTTTCTTCACTGAAAAAAAAGTTTTAGGGGGGTATTGCAGAATTAAATAAGATACCTACCTTTGCACCCGGAAAAGCGCTATACCACGGTGCTTAACTACCTCGCCTCTTTAGCTCAGTTGGCCAGAGCACGTGATTTGTAATCTCGGGGTCGTTGGTTCGAATCCGACAAGAGGCTCATAAAAACAGTAAGGCATCTCAATCATTGAGGTGCCTTATTTTTTTATACTAAATTGCTTCACCCTTCTCTATTGCTTCACCCTTTTCTTTAAATTCAGTTATAGGGAAATTCCTACCAAAGAATGGGGAATATCACTATCCAAAGGAAAATTCTCTCCCTACTTTTGATACTAAGATAGTAAATATAATAATTACTAGACCTAAACTAAACTTTCGATCCTGCGGTATACGGTGCTTCACAGTATTTGTTTATCGCAGGATTTTTATAATAATATACGTCCACATTATTTTAGCCTCTTACTCCTTTCTTTTTAAACTCTTTAAGCCTCAATTTGTTATCTATAAACAATTAATGCACTGTATTTTAGGACCTTTACACCAACTATTATGAAATCATTTAAAATTCCCCGGTTTGCTATTTTATTCATAGCACTTTTGTTCATTAACCTTACTATTCTTGAAGGACAAACAAAAAGCAAAGATCCTGTTTTAGGATATGCCGAAGCTTCTTATTCTGCTCTTATCGATAACGAGTTCATGAAAAACTGGTTGATCCTTGGTCCGGTTAAGATAAATGAAACCGAGACTAAACTGGATGATGCCAAACAAAAAGAGTTTTTCGACAAAAATGTATTAACCAGTATTGTTGTTCAACCAAACAAAGCTCTCGCTAAAGTAAAAATTGGTCATTCAGAATATGCATGGAAATCATTTAAAGGTGAAGATAAAATTATTGATTTTATTAAACTGTTTGGCCAGTTAGATTATTCTGTAGCTTATGCTCTAGCTGAAATTAAAATGAAAGCCCCTGCTAAAATAAATGGGCATAGGCAGTGATGATGGCATTAAACTATTTCTGAATGGTAAGTTAGTGCATCAGAATTTCGTAGGCCGACCATTAAGTCCTGATGACGATATCATAACTCTGGATCTAAAAAAGGGAAGTAACCAGATTCTGGCTATGATACAGAATATGGAATATGACTGGTCTTTTAGCATGCGAAAACTTGGAAAAGATATCCTAAGCAAACTATTAATTGAATCTTCCGGTAAGGGAAATCTTGATAATGTAAAATTACTGATTGAAAATGGCGCCGACGTAAATGCTCAGGACGATTCGGGACTAACATCCTATCAAATCGCCATGATACGGGGCCGGGAAAAAGTAATGGATTACTTAAAAGAAAAAGGAGCTGAAACAGACAAGCCCATGCCTCCTTTCGATAAACTTGTAGACCAGATATTCAAAAATGCACAAACCGGAACTACCCCCGGCGTATCCGTACTAGTATCTAAGAATGGAGAAATTATATATGAGAAAGCTTTTGGGTATGCTGATATTGGCAACAAAGTACCTGTTACACCCGATACAAAGTTCAGGATAGGATCCATCACCAAACAATTTATTGCAGCAGCCATCCTCAAACTTCAGGAGGAAGGCAAACTAAATGTTCAGGATAAGTTATCTAAATACATTCCCAACTTTCCACGTTTACCACGTGGAGACGAAGTTACCATTCATCATTTACTAACTCATACATCAGGCATACATAGCTATACTGAAAGACCAAATTTCATGAAATACATCACTATGCCTATTACTCCTGCCGAGCTTGTAGATACCATAAAGGCTCATCCCTACGATTTTAATCCCGGCGATAAGTGGTTGTATAATAATTCAGGCTTTTTCCTTTTGGGATGTATAGTGGAGAAGATTTCGGGAATGAGCTTAGACAATTATTTAAAAGAAACATTTTTCAAACCATTGGGGATGAATAGCACCGGCATTTATGAAACAAAACAACTGTTGAGCAATGAAGCTTATGGCTATTCATTTGGAAACAAAGAAATAACAAAAGCCATTAATTGGGACATGTCATGGGCCGGAGGTGCAGGAGCCATTTACTCAACCACCAAAGATTTAAATACCTGGAACGAAGCTGTTTTTAATGGAAAAGTATTGTCTGATGAAAGTCTTAAAGCGGCATTTACACCTGCAGAGCTTAACAATAAACAAAAAACTGATTATGGTTATGGCTGGTTCATTGTAGATCATCGGGGTAATAAGTTTATTGCTCATGGAGGTGGTTTACACGGCTTTATGTCCTATCTGGAACGTCAACCAGAGAAAAATATCACGATTATAGTTCTTTGTAATTCCACACCAGCCCCTGAAGGCATTAATCCAAGCGCCAATTCATCCTTAATTGCCGAATACCTTTTATGGCCCGATATGGCAAAGCAATCTAGCTTTGCCTCTGATATATCAGTAGATGAAAACACATTAAAAAAATATGCAGGCCGATATAATTATGGACAAGGTGCGGTGCTAACAGTAACACTTGAAGGCAAGCAACTATATGCACAGATGACAGGACAGTCTAAACATCCTATATTCCCATCTTCGAATGACGAATTTAACTGGAAAGTCGTTGAAGCCAACGTTAAATTCGTAATGGACGGAAATAAAAATGTTACCCACCTTATCCATCACCAAGGCGGGCAGAAGATTGAGGCAAAGAAGTTACAAGATGAAACACCTGTTGCAGTTAACCCTTCCGTATTCGATAAATATGTTGGCAAATATGATGTAGGAAATAGTAACATAATTGTCATTTCAAAAGATGCCGATAAACTGTTCATGCAAGGGGCTAACCTTCCCAAATATCAGCTCTTACCTGCATCCGAAACGGAATATTTTGCAAGAGAAATTAATATAAGGCTCACATTTAATATAAATGGAGAAGGTAAAGCCGACTCTATAACCATAAATACTAGCGGAGTTGAACAACCTGCAAAAAGAATTAACTAATAAATAACATCTTTAAATTAATCCTGCGGTATACGGTGCTTCACAGTATTTGTTTATCGCAGGATTTTTATAATAATATCCGTCTTAGTTCCACAGCCCAATAGTAACCCGAGACGTGTATTATTGTTTATCCTTATCATTTACAATGTAATATCCCCCTGTTTTACGAGAGCCACGATATTCAATTAAGTCCTTTCTCCTTAATGAATTGATATAGCGTAGATGTTATACCTCTATTTAGTGAAACTGAAATATCTTCTCTGTTCATTCCATGATTAATTTTCAAAAGAAAAATAATATGTATTTCATTTTTATTTAGAGGTTCACTTGTAAACTTATTTGTAGGGCCATTTTGTTTCAAAAGCCCATTATCAGGAATGTTTATAAGGCCATTTACTCTCTCATTTTTCTCTTCTTTACTTCCTCATCACAAATAGAACTGCCTAATCAGTTCTAAGTTCCTTTTAGATGTTCCAACGCACCTTTTTTTACGATATTAAATTGAACATAGAGTTTAAACATAAATACGTTTCACCTTTTCATTAAATATTTAGCCCATTATTTTCCATATTTACGAAATGCTGAGATTGTTTGATAAATGCCGTAAGAAATAAAAATCTTAGAAAAAAAGAAGAAAGTCTCCCCCCATGCATTAAGCTCAAGTCCAGGCAATTTATCTCTAAAATTAAAAACATTCAATATTTGCAGATAACCTTTCCAAATATCTGCAAATCCTATAAAACCTAAATCAAAGACGAATATTTGCTTGTCACCCTCTAAACCCCAATAATTTATCGGAAAGTAAAATAGACAAGCCATCAACATAGTAAAACCTATACCCCTAATCCAACTTTGTCCATTATCATTAGACCAAGTATTAAGTTTCAATAGAGCAAATTCATCTATTGGCATTTTAGATAAAAAAGTTAATACATATTTTATTTTACTATTGCTATTGTTTTTACAATAACTACATATTTCTTCTTTTAACTCTTTATTATATAAAGACATTTCTCGAGCTTTAAAGTCTAAAGCATCAATTTTGTTATTGCATTTAATAGCAGAATCTTTTAGCAACCGTGCCGTATATCTATTCAAAATATAGTCTATCTTTGATTTAACAGGATTAATATATCCAGAAACTAAAGTATATTCCATATTTAGTTCTGATATAATACATTCAGTTATATCCATTCTACCATCAACTGTCATTTCCAAGAAATTATACGTTTGAATATTTGTATTACTGAATCTAACCCTGCCGTTATCAGTAATCTTAGAAAAACCAAGCTTAACATTAGTAAATTCACAACATTCAAAGTGCATTTCTCCATCAATAATAGAAGACCAAATAGCCAAATCTGAGATTTTATTTTTCCTTCCAGACTTATCGTCACTATCAACATTAGAAATACTAAATAAAACTTCACCTTTAATCTCGCAATTTCTAAAATCCAACAGTTTAAGAAACTGACTGTTTTCAAATGAAATTTCGTTTTGAAATCGACACCGATCAAAATACACATTTTGTGGGAAAGAGATATTTGATAAAGCAGCTTTATCTAAAAAATCACATGAAATAAA
>Ga0183099_1000509_pt1 | contig 28375 bp, 24 predicted proteins | sample Biomet1_FD_127788 | JGI IMG/M metagenome (GOLD analysis project Ga0183099, IMG submission 127788) | Microbial communities from bioreactor (seeded with anoxic lake sediment) at LBNL, California, USA - Biofuel metagenome 1 | ecosystem: Engineered > Bioreactor > Anaerobic > Unclassified ...
ACTGTATACTTTAGCTTTAGTATTTTTCCATTTTCAAACAATAGAATAATAAAAGTATCATACATTATTCTTAAACATCCTTTTAACAAAAATGATTTATCAAAAGAAAAATACTTTCGCCCTACATATAATCGATTTCTAGCGATATAATAATACCGAAATGCCGGATAGTTCTTAGGATGCACTTTTGTTATAACAAAATCCATTTCTACCATTTGTCCTAATCGTTGGTAAAGTTTTGCAAGACCAACCTGTTTTATAGTTAAACCTTTTTTTCTAATTTTTAAGCAATATTCAAAGTCAACACTATCTATAAACAGGCTCTCGTCCATTCTTCCTATTTGCTTTATTTTATCAACAGCAATGCACGATCCCGAAGTAATAGCAAAATCAACTATATGAGTTTCTTCGTCTTCTACAGACTCTCCATGGACACCTTCGTAAACAATTTTAGGAACTGCCATCGCAACTAACGGATTAAATTCCCTAACTAATAACTCAACTAAATTTTCTGCCACAATACTATCCTGATCCAATAATACTACATATTCATATTTTCTTTTCTCTGCATATCTTAGACCTATATTAATTGCCTTTGCAATACCTAAATTACAAAAATTATTAATTACCTCACCGATTTCTGAAAAATACTCCATCTCGCTATTATTAACAAATAATATATGATCTACCTGTGATTGAATAGCATTTACATTATCATTCAATCGATTTACATCCGGATTATACAAAACAATTATTGCTATAATAGTATTATTTTTCATGTTCACACCACCGGCAAGATTTCCATGAACATTTATGCATTACATCTTGTTTTCTAAAAGCATTTAAAATTTCCCATACACCCAAAACTTGTAAAATTCTTTTAATCATTTGAATAAATTTCCATTTAAAATTTGTATGCAAAAGTTCTTTTTTTACTAATTTATCCAACGGAAGAGCCTCGACAATTTGTTTGTGTTCTTCAAAACGTTTTTGAAAATATACACTACCTACACCTGCATTACTGAAAAAACTGATTATTTGATTTGTTTTTTTCACTACATAATTTGGATTCAGCCATAACTCCAGTAATAATTTGTAATCAGCTGCTATTTTATATGATATATCAAATTTATGCTTCTTCATAATTTCGCTTTTCACAAAAAGTCCCTGATGATGTGCCATGATGCCCCCCTTTACCAAATCATCACTTTTACTTCGACCATAATTATTACCATACAAATACTGTCTATGCGATTGCTCATTAACAATCCAAACAAACCCAGTTAGAACATCAACTTCAGGAGTTAGCTCTAAAGAAATATTCTCTAAAATATTTGCTGCTGACAGGCCATCATCTGCACCTAAAAAGAAGCAATATTCCCCTTTAGCGATATCAATGCCCTTATTCATAGCATCATAAATACCTTTATCAGGCTCACTAATATAAAACAAGTCTGAACTATATTTTTTTATAATATCCAAAGTCCCATCAGTCGACCCACCGTCAATAATAATATATTCTTTATCATCAAAGGTCTGCATTAAAATACTCCGTATTGTCTGTTCAATTGTTTCAACCGCATTATAAACTACAGTTATGATACTTATTTTCATTCAAACCTTCCTCACAACTAAATATTTATATAAACCATAAACAATAGCACCCAATGTCCCATTTACAAGGAAAAATTGTACCACTGAGGAAACTACAAAAGCCATATCCGCAGGAATCGAGCATGAAATAAGATATAACTGCGTTGTACATATATATATATATATATTATTTGATTTATAAAAAAACAATTTATTTCTTATATATGAACTGCCCAATCCCAACAAAAAAGAATATACCACGCTTCCATATATCCCCAGGTATAAATAGCCAATTATATTATGGCGCCCATTCGGTGCCATTGTAACCAAAGATTGATTTAAATACTGCCATATCTGTAGACCAACTGAGTCTAACTCTTGCCCATATGGAATTATCCTCAAAAAAGCTAACGCGTCTTTTGTCACTTCCATAAATATATTGGGGCGCAAAACCAAACTCCCACTAAAATCATCGCCATAGAAGTATCCAAAAATATCCCCATATGCAACACAACGATGCAATAACGCAAAAAGAAAGGCCATATCAAATTGCAAATATAAAATATAAAGAGCAACTATAAGCGATAACAAAAAAAACAAATTCATCATATACTTCATTTTTTTTTCACTATCTTTATCCTTGCAAAATTTTCTATATAAAAAATAAAATATCCAGACAAAAGACAATCCTGCACCTTTTGCACCACCACTAACTGCTGCCATAAAAATAAGTAGCCAAACAAAAATATCATAAAGTTTCTCACATACCGACATTCCATTAAACCATCTGTATATACTAAAAAACATAATAGGATATGATATATTTGTTGCTATAATAGAAAGTACGGCACTATGTCCTTCTCGATAAAAATCTAATCTTGAACCATCTGTTGACAAAGGACTTCCAATAAATACAAAATCCGCCAATTTAAGAATAATAAATATTATGCTAAAAAAATAATACGCAAATCCTAATATTTTATAATTGTTAGTGAACTCTATAAAAGTATGAGTCTTCTTTTTTTAAATACAAGCAAACCTAAAATGTATGCAAATTCTGTCGTTAAAAAGCTTATAATATATATATCTTTTTGCATCAGAGATTTACTATACATTTCTATTGGAATTGCTGCTGCAAAAGCAGACGAGAGAATTGAATAAAAAAAAGGATCATATATGCTATCAATTTGTTTTCTTAAAATAAAAAAGTAACTAAACAAAACTATTATTACAATCCCTATAAAAAATATAATATTTTCATCATCAAAAAATATTGTATTTAAAACATCTAACCATCCATTATAAATCATAAATTACTCCTTAAAAATAGCCAAAATGTCAAGCTAAAAATTTTATATAAAGACCATTATTATACAATTATCTCAAACAAACTTTATATAAAATGTGTCTTATGGGAACTGGTAAAATTCTAAAAGTTCCCCTAATCCCTATATTCTTAACATAAGAAAAATATGAAATATATCCTGCCTTTAAAAATATCTTTTGAAGTTTTATTTCTTGAAGTAAATATTCCATTCCGCCCCTTCGGGCAATCATTTTTTGATCAGCTCTTGCAAAAACTAATACTGCTGATATATTTTTAACTTTATACCCAGCCTGCAATACTCTAAACCACAAATAATAATCTTCATTTAAATGAAATGGTTGATAATTTCCCACAGCAAGAATATCTTTCTTTTTAAACATAACGGTCATGTGGTTAAATGGATTTCGTTGTTTTGCATACTCATATATTTCGCGGTATGACAATGGCACTTTTCTGGTTGAATTTATTTTTTCAAGTGTTGTCGAAAATTCCGCTATATATCCACCGCACAAACTCAATTCTGGATTTTTTTCAAATTCTGCCAATTGCCGTTCAAAGCGATCTGGCTTTGCAATGTCATCGGTATCCATTCGTGCTATCAATTCGTACGAACAAGCCTTAACCCCTTCCTGCAAAGCTACGCCCAATCCTTGGTTAGTTTTCAATGAAACAATACAAAATTTATTTGGGTATCTTTGTTTATATTTATTACATATATAATGCAATCCAGAGGTTATTTCACCATCTTGGACGATTACGATTTCATCAGGTACCACTGTTTGTGTACAAACACTCTCTAATGCCAGCTCAAAATATTCGGGTTTTTCTTTAGCATAAATTGACATCAATACAGAAAAAGGCACCTTAATCACTCCTAAGCGGGTATAAATTTATATCAACGATATACTTATTCCCTGTGTATTTCAAAATCAGACAAATTAATTGTACCTACTTCTTTTCGCACTCCTTCTGTAGCGCTTTTCGTAAACAATATCCGTACCGTTTGAACAATAATTGTTAAATCATTTAAAATATTACAGTTTTGAATATATGTCAAATCATATATTAACTTATCATATGCGGTAGTATTATATTTGCCATAAACCTGTGCAAGGCCAGTAATCCCTGGTTTTACATTATGTCGATATATATATTCACTAATTTCTTTTTTATACTTTTCAACAAAAAAAGGACGTTCCGGACGTGGACCGACAATACTCATATCACCAATAAGAACATTCCATATTTGGGGTAATTCGTCTAATCTGACAGCTCGTAAAAAACGTCCTAAACAGGTAATCCGTGGATCCCTATCTTGTGCTAAGACCGGTCCTGAATACTTTTCTGCATCGACGCGCATTGTGCGAAATTTATATACCTTAAATGCTTTTTCATTCAAACCTGTCCGAACCTGACTGTAAATCAAAGGTCCAGGATCAAGAATTTTCATAGCAACAATAGTAGCAAGCATGAATGGTACTGCACAAATAAAGCCTATACCAGAAACTGTAATATCTAATATGCGTTTCAATGAACGTGTCTCTAGACTCGGTTGCAGACTTTGCGGTCGAAATACGGGAATATCATCAATTTTATCCAGCTCTGCTCCACTGCAAAATACTTCATAAGCATTTGGAATCAACAGCGGCATTTTTCCATTCATATTACAATAGTGAACCACATCTGCCTTGTCCCTAAGTTTCAAATCAGAACATATAATAACAACTTCAACTTGTTTGGCTGCCTCTTTCCATAAACTATTTTTAAAATCGGTACAAACATATTTTAATTCTAAATTCAATTGCGGCTGCATCACCATACGATTATAAACATGCATGCATTCGGTCTTATTACCAATAAGCAGAACTTTACGTTTTTCATGAAGAGATCGTTCGATTCTCCACATAATATGACGCCATAACAATAATAAAACAAATTGAATTCCTATACTTAAAATCAACTGTGATCGTGAATAAGAAAATTCCCGAATAAAGAAACTAATTGCCATCATAAGAATGCACAAACTACCCATACTTACCAATAAACTCAATGAAATTTCAGCAAAACGTTTGTGCGCCACTGAATAAAGTCCATTAATATTAAATAATAAACCTACAATAACAATCATAATTGGCAGCATACCCGAATAAAGTCCCGCACTAGGGATTAATATTGCTTTATCCAACACAAGCGCCGTTGCTAAACAATACGAAAATATAACAATTCCTATATCGCCTAATAGCAAAAGAAGTTTCCGTGACATTGGACATTTTCGCATTCGCATATAATCAATCCCCCCTCTATTCCAAATTAAAAATCTCTTTTTTTGTAAATCATTAAACCATATCCAGTGGCCAGAAGCATACCTACTACAAGACCTACTATAGCAATCAACTTTTTGTTTGGTGCACTTGGAAATTTCGCTAATTCAGCTGTATCAACAATCTGAATATCCATGCTTTCCATTGCCTGTTGTATTTTTGCTTGTTCGCATTGCTTTACAAGATTGAGATAGATTTCATTTTTCATCTTGGCATCTCGCTCTAACTTCGTATACTCTAGAACATCTTCTGAAAGCTTGCTCATATTCCCTTCTGCTTTATCTTGAAGCGCTTTAACTGCGGCTTCACTCGCAGTAGACACTGCAACATCGGTTGATGCTAACGCCCGATTTTTCATAAGATCTGCCTGTACCGGGTTCATCGTAGCCGTCCCTGCGGCTACCGCTGTGGAAACTTCACTCGTCAGGCTGTTTTGTAACTGTTCCAGCTCCTGTTGTGCAGTTATAACTGCCGGATGCTTATCCTGATATTTTTGTTGCAGACCAACAAGTTCGACTTCTTTGGCGACGATTTTCTCACGCAAGCCTTGCACTGTTGCATTATCAGCAATATTATAAGCTGACAAATTGGCGTTTTGTTTATCGAGTTGTGTACCAACACTATCAAGCTGTGCTTGTGCGCCACGTTTTTTTACTTCAAGATCACCGACCATTTTGTCAAATGCCGCCATTTGCTTAAGCTCTGCCGTTGTCTGATCCGTTGGTCCATACACCTTTTTATCTTTGCTAAATTCTTCTAATTTCTGTGCAGAATCATCAGAATCTTTCTTTGCCTCATTAATACGGTCATTAAGGAACTTAACCATAAGGGATTGTGTCTGCTGATTCATATTTGTCATCAGCACGAGGAAGTTATCCACTACTCCTTGCGATATCTGTTGCGCTTCTTCTGGAGTATGACCCTTCCCTGTAATAGAAATTAGATTTGTGCCTTTAATATTTTGGATATTAAGATTATTTTTTGCAAATCCTACTGCATCCATTTTTTCTTTCTTATCGACTGGAATATCCAATGCTTGAATAACCGGATCAAGCACTGAACGAGACTTCATCAACTCAATATAAGCCATCGTGGGAGAAGCCACTGTCCCTCCACCTATACCAAGTGCAGCCATCGCACTTGCTGCGCCTGAAACATCAATTTTATTTCCACTTCGGGTCTGTACCAATGTCGTCGACTCATACGTTTTAGGCAAAACAAATGCAATTACAATAGCCACCAAGGTACAAATAACAACAATCAGTGTAATCACTTTTTTCTTTTCTATCATAATCTGCAGAAGTTTTCCTAAATCAATCGCTTCTTCTTTTTCCATGTAATCCAACCGCCCCTAACGTTCTAATATAATATCAATCAAATCAATTGGTTATGCTCTTATACATTGCAAAAGCACTGACATAAGGCAAGATATCTTCACTGAATACAATTTTATTTGAAGATGGTACATAGACAATATCGCCATCCTGGAGTTCCAGGTTCTGACTCATATCATGTTTTTTCACATAGTTATCCATATTGACTTCTTTATAGTACATTGTATCACCAATCGTCCGCAGTACCTGTACATGCTTGATTCTTCCACGGTTAGTTACACCACCTGCTGAAGAAAGCGCCGCAAATACATTTAAAGAATCTGCGGTCATCTTTTGAATTCCACTTTTCTCCACTTCGCCCATAACATATATTTTTCTTTCACCATACGTTTTTACCGAAACAGAAAGTTGCGGTACTTTGATATATTCACTCATTGCATCAATGAGAACACGTCTGGCTTCGTCAATCGTGAGCCCTGCCAATTTCACATTGCCTGCATAAGGAACCTGCGCATAACCATCTGGTCCAATAGTTATTTCATTTAAGCTATTATAAAGATTCGTTGCTGAAGTGCTAGATTCCAGCAATGTCCCATCGGTAAATCCGGTCATCATAATACTTATCACATCATACTTGGCCAAATGATACTCTGTTGTCAATTGGTCTGCACCAAGCTGTGCCATTTTAAAAGTCCCATCATTAACAATCTGCACAGGTTCTTCCTGCGCAAATGCTGTTGGAATAATAACATTCATCCCAGAAAACATAATAACACCACCAGCCAATACGCTGGAAATCAATTTCTTACTTATGATAAACACACTCCTTTTATTTCTGTAAGCATTAATACATAAAAAAGCGACACTTTCCTTCTATTCTTATTGCTTTATAATTATTGCTACTGCAAATCATTACTTTCACAAGACAAAGAAAACGCCGCTTTTCCACATTTATTCACGCTCATTATTTATGAGATGACCTAATCATTTTGTATAAAATTTATACTAGATATCATACCATTATTTTTTTACTACGTCTAGACAGACCCTGCCAATTCTCGATGGAATGCAAAACCGCAATACCTAGAAATCCTAAACCTTTGAACAAAAGAAAAAGGCATACGCAGACCTTCCTTGCCAAACAGCAAATGTCTCTACGTATACCCTAGCACAATACCATGTAAACCTAACGGTTTCTTTGTGTTGTTATATAGTTCAGTACATTCCCTTGTTATATCCACAATCCTTTGTGGCACTCTAAATAGCATAAAGACAAGCTACCAAGTCGTGTCCTCTACTAGGTTAGCAATCCTAAGAAGAAAGAACAATAGGACGTTTGTCTTATTTGCATCACTAATTGTTCATAAATTTTTCTATTTCAAATGCACTTAATCTTTTCTGCTATATATTGTGTATTCACCGAAATCTTGTTGATCATAATGATTACGAATATATTTTGTTATTTCTAACATTGCTGGTTGAGCTTGATAAGCTCCATTTTTTTCTCGCAAAACAAAGTCATCTGCAATCGTTGGGATTTCACCATACATACTACCTTTATTCTTAGTATCAACAATAATTGCCGGCTTATTTTTCTTTATATCTGCAAAAAACTCACGTATCATTTTATCACTATCAACACCAACTGAATAAAACGGCAATTGATAAAAATATTTTGTCGGTGCTTTTCTCTCTGATAGAAAATTAAGTGTTCCAGATGGCCCCCAAGAAAGTACATAGTCATCTGGCGAAGTCATCGCTTTCACTTGTTGGCTGATTGCAAGAGCCCCGGTATCTTGGATTGTTTCTCTTACGACTTTTTGTTGGTAATTAATCGATAGAATTATCGCCAATACAATCGACAAGATCATTATACATTTAGCTTTTATCAGACTTCTCCGGTCTTTAAGAAAAGATTCTATGAATCCAGCTGCAAGAATCACCGAACTTAGAAGCCAAGTTATGAAATAATGATTATACGTTCGACCGGAAACAGAAGATAATACCGCCTCAATAGCAAAAGCTATAGTTGCAAGAATCAAGATTTTTTTTACAACAAGTCGCTGCGAAAATACTACACAAGTCCACGAACACAAAACCAAGAGGCCCAATGCGTTCAATGTTCGAAGTCCTCTAAGAAATACTTTAATTCGTTCATAGATGGATACACCCGAACCTCTTGAGTATTCCATATTATAAACAAAAACTTGCTCCCAAAAATTTTGAAGAGCACCATTATAATGTAAATAAAAAATTGCTAATAAGATAACAATTGCAAAGCCAATCAATATCATGAGTGATTTTTTACATGAACTTACTAAATTTCTATTTTTAAAACCTTCATAGAACAAATAAACTACAATTGCTATACCTATCCCAATTAAATTAGGGCGAAGTAAAAAGCAGATTCCCGTCATGACTCCTATCATAAACAAATCCAGCTTTTTTACATCCGTTTTATTAATAAAATATAAAGCCAGTGCTTGAGGCAGCAATGTGTATTCTTCTGTCGAGTCAAAACCACCAAAAAGAATAGGTGATACAATAATTGCTAAGCTCGTCGAAAAAGCTGCTGGGATACAACCATATGGTTTTTTAACTAACGAATAAATCACATTAAACGCTATAGTTAAAAGGATAACTCTAACTATCCACTGCCCCCAAAGCGTATGCTCGCTAATAAGCAATCCTAAAGCATTGATAAAATAAATAATCGGTCCTTTATGATCCCAAAAATCTCTGTACGGAATATTCCCATGCAAAATTGATTGCCCAGCATAAAGGAAAACGCCAGAATCTTGACCGGGTACCTTAGAAATAATTGGCGAAGAAGGCAGCAATATCAATATAATTAATCCTAAAAAGAAAAAAGCATAATTGCTTTCAAAGAACGTTTGCCATTTTATCATATACCTATTGCTCTCCTCTCCTCTTTTTCACACTTGCATTAATAAATACTCGGTTTTCATTAATAAATTCGCGAAAATCATATATTGCTTTCCACCCGATTTTGATAATGCGTTTTATATTCAGCGAATTTTCGCCTGCCTGCCGCGGTCTAAATGTTATCTTAAACCATTTAACGCGCTCACCACGTTTCACCGCCAATGTGCTAAGCAAAACATTAGACAAAAAGAAGTCCTTGGGAATGACTTCCATATACTCTTTAAGACGGCTTCCCCTCATGAGACGATATGGTGTATTTGCATCTTGAATATCTGCTCCAAAAGTCAGTCGAACTACTAGTTTCAAAGTTTTTGTAACGATAATACGGGAGAATCCATCTTGACGATTATTTCTACTGCCTATGATAAAATCATATTCATCCTTTACCGCCCAAAAGTTCCAAAACTCCCCTGCTAAGGTTTGTCCATCAGAATCTGTTTGAAATACAAAATCCGCTCCCGCTTGCAGTGCAAAATGATAACCATACATACAAGTTGCGCCATGTCCACTATTCGGTTTATCAATTACAATCAACTGTGAAAGCTGTTTCGTCATTTCATTTGCAACAGCGAATGTGTCATCCTTACTACCATCATTTAAAATCACTAATCTACTGTCCGAAGATATTTTTTCTACAATCGGATACCATTGTTTTATGACATCTATAATATTCTCCGATTCATTGTACGCAGGTATGACAATATACAAATTACTTGTATTTATTTTACTCACACTTTTTCTCCTCATATCCTTTAAATGTAATGTGTTTATTAAGATAAAATTGGATTAATGGTACTGAAAACATTGTAATTACTTTTGCAACCAAAGCGTTTATTTGCATTATTTCAACCAAAAAATATAGAATACCAATGCTTATACCTAATCCCAAAATTCCAATAGAATAGAATTTTATAAAACGACCTAGAATATTATTTCTAACCTTAAAATTAAATAAAACATTAAAAATAAAATTATTGCTGATTCCCAAGCTCACGCTAACCATATTGGCATAAATATAATAGATATTCCATGTTTTAGTCAAAAAGGCAAACATAATAAAGTCCAGGCTAGCACCTAATACACCAATAAATGCATACCTAAACAAATATATGTTATCCTGCTTTATTCTGGCTCCAATATTATGGGCTATATCCTTGCACCTAAACATCTGTTCCACTAATAATCCCCTTTATCTATTATTACTTATTATTTTCCAAAAAGCATAAAGTACTTAGTACTTTCGCCACCACCGCATCCATGTCATAATACTTATATTCTGCTAATCGGCCTATAAATTCGATATTTTTATATTTTCCAGATTCTTCTTTGTACTTTTTATATGCCATTTGATTTTTTTCATCAAATACCGGATACATAGGGATGTCCTGTCCAACGATTTCTCGATCATAAGCCTGTGGGTATTCTCTTAAAACGGTCGTTCCTACTGCATTATTTTGCCCAGTCATCTGTTTAAACTCCGTGATTCGAGTAAAATCATAGTTATTCGGATAATTAACCGTAGCAACTGTTTGATGTGATTTTTCTTGTATATATTCAAAGTTGAACCTTGTTGAACGATATTCCAGTTCACCAAATTTATAGGCAAAGAATTCATCGATATTTCCTGTATAGATCAGCTTACCTTTAAAATCGTTACCAAAAAGCTTGATGCCGCATTCATCATATTGAACGACTTCCCTAAAATCCGTCTGCAACATAATTTTTATCTTATCATTGCTTAACATATTTTCAATTAATCTAGTATAGCCATGCAATGGCATTCCTTGATATGTACTTTGAAAATATCGGTCGTCTCTGGATATATGGATAGGAACTCTTGCCGTCACCGCTCCATCGACTTTGTCCGGAGAGACGCCCCATTGTTTTGTCGTATAGTTCAAAAACACTTTTTCGTATACAAACTTTGCCAGTTGTTTCAACTCGGCATCGGCCGTTTTATTCAATTCTAGTATAGGAACCTTTACTCCGTATCCAAAGCTTCGAATCAGCTTATCTGTATAACGAGCCGCCAACTCAGTCGGAAACAACTGATCTATAGTATTTAAATTAAAGGGAATCGGAACCATTTGCCCATCAATAAAACCCAAAACCTTATGCTGATATTCTTTCCATTGCGTAAACTTGGATAAATAATCCCAAACCTTTTTGTTATCCGTATGAAATATATGCGGTCCATATTTATGGATTAAAATACCATGATCATCATAACAATCATAAACATTGCCGCCAAGATGGCCTCGTTTTTCTATAAGTAGCACTTTTTCATTCAATTCACTGGCAATGCGCTCAGCCATCGTTGCACCAGCCAAACCAGCACCAACAACAATATATTTATATGCGTTCATTTCATTAGTTCTCCCTTTAAAATTCTTTCCCGTATATAAATTCATCATAGATTTTTAATTTTATTCTTTTACATTCCAACTACTTTTTCGCAAGAGTTAAAAGCCGTTTTACATTTCTATCCAACAATAGAAACATTGCCAATATTTTTAATCTATTTTCTTCAAATAAATAGTTATAAATTTTATTTTTCATCCGTTTCTTGTAAAGTGCCCATCCCACTCTATGCCGAAAACTTTTAAGATAATATTTTTTTCTTAACTGATTCAAAATATTATATACTTGCTCATAGCCTATCAACGCTTCTGGCTTTCTAAAAATGCTGCAAATCGAAATTACATATGTCATGACCCGTTCTTGCCAGTAGTCTGGGTAAAGCTCCTCCAATTGCATCGCATTAAACAACTTTCGCTCATGATTCATTAATATTTCCGTATCTTTTATCCGATTGTCCGAAAAAACCATAGAAGCTGAAGTTTTATAGACAATATGCTTATAATAAAGTTTCGGATTGAAAACAAAACATCCCATATGCGGATATAATTGCATACAAAAAACTCTATCTTCATGCCCAGCTTTAAATACTGTATCAAAAACAACTTGCTGGTTTTTAACAAAAGCTGTCTTAAATAAACCATCCCATACATAAACTAATAAGTCCGCATCATTTACCTGTTTGTAGCTTTTTCGAAGATCTTTCTTTTGTATGACTTTTATTTGGTCATGATTTAGTTTACCTGATGAACATATATCCTTTGGCGAGAATTTTTTATACTTAATAAATTTATACCCATATTTTAAGATATCTGCATCATATTCCTTGGCAAGTCGATAATTTTCTTCCAGTAAATCTGGCAGATACACATCGTCATTATCAATAAAGGCAAGATATTCACCGGAAGCTTCTAAGACTCCACGATTGCGAGCTGCACAAATCCCGCCATTTTCTTGATTGATTACTTTAATTCGTGCATCTTTTTTTGCATAGGTTTCACAAAGTTCCAAGCTCATATCCTTAGATCCATCATTCACCAAAATAAGCTCGAAGTCTTTCAAGCTTTGATTCAAAACGCTTTCAATTGCCTGTGCCAAATACTTTTCTGCGTTATATATTGGCATCACTACACTTACCAGTGCCATATTCCACCGATCCTTTACCTGCAAACTTTTCCGTTACATCTTGGATTTCATTTTTGCTACAGAATACTTTATGTACCAAAGCATGGCTTTCATATACATATTCCGTTTCGCATAGGAACGTGCCATTCTTTTTTTATCTTTATAATGCTTCGGAATATTCAATGGGACATCCGCCCATGGGGACAAATCTGCATATTTTCTGTACAGCTTTACCATAAAATGATGCTGAGACCATTCCTGCCAAGGCTTGTCGCCAATAAAATGTATCAAGGCTAAACCTTCCGGAATTGTATTGTTCATCTTGCGCATATCATATAAATAGTTCCATTTTGAGTCAATGAATTTGGTTTTTTCATCCAAGAGAATATTCAGGACATCTTGATCAAGATATGTATATTTCTCAGGATTTTTTTGCAGCATCTCTACAGCGCTTTCCGCAATTTTTGCATCATTCCATTTGTTGATATCGATATATAAAACCCCGGCATTAAAGTAATGACCTTGCTTCAAGCCAAGACGGTTTACGTTGAACAAACCAGCCTCACTGATAGCCAATACAATATTTTCTCCCAAATCAATTTCCTTGAGAGCTTTTAATGATCCAACACATAAAATATCCGCATCAATATATAACACTTTATCTACACTGCCATACAAAACTTTCCCCATAATAAAGCGATAATAGGTAGCATAAGACCACGCCATTGTCGTCGGCAAAAATTTAAAGGCATGAATATCAATATAATAGATCTTTATTATGAGATTAGGGGATTTTGCCACTTCTTTCAATTTATCTAAATCGGCAGCTTCTAGTCCATCGGTAAAGACATGAAATACAATCTTTTCATCTTTGTTATGTTTTTGAATTGCCCCCATTAAGATTCCCATACCACGAGCAAAATTCTTATCAATTCCAAAAGCTATGTGGAGATCCGCTTCTTTTTCTAGAAAAAGAGGCAAATCATTTAATTGTAGAATTTTTAAAATGATATTTTCAAACATCTCCATATTTATTATCCTCAACTTATCATCTTTTATTAAATCCAGTACTTTTCAAACAACTAGTCAAGCCAATCAGCTTTATTTACTGCCTTTCTCTTTCTTCTTCGCCTGCCAATACTTCCAGTACCAAGACAGTGCTTTCCTATAGTTTCCTTGATGCAACATTGCCGCCCCCATCATTTTCATCTCTTTATAGCTGCGAGGCTGATTGGAAAACGGAATGTCTTTCCATAGGGATGCTTTAGCGTAGCGAATGAAGAGTTCTTTTTCCGGATGGATGCACCAGACATGCCATGGCTTATTTCTCGAAGCAAAATGAACGATGACGGCTTCAGCGGAAATCTTACTATACTTTTTCTCCATATTGCAAATTTCATTCCATTTGCGCGCAATGAACTTTGCTCTGCCATCGAGCAAAATATTCAAGGCATCCTGATCCAAAAGGAAAAAATTCCGTTTTTGCAATAAAGCAATTGCCCGTTCCGATATTTCATTTTCATTCCAGGCCTTTAAGTCAATATAGAGCATCCCTGCGTTAAAATATTTCCCGCAACTTAAATCGAGAGTCGCTAAGTGACTGGCTACGAACTTCCCCTGGTCAGCCACAACCATGGCAATTTTCCCGTCAAAGTCCATTTGTGTCAGTTCTGTTACATCCCCCTTGCAAACCATGTCAGCATCCATATAGATGACCTTATCTACTGCCGGGTATAAAAGTTTTGCCACAATAAAACGATTATACGTGGCAACGGTATAATTCCAAGTCGTTTTCAACGATTCAAAGATTGCTTGATCGATATGATATAAATGTATAAGGACATGTTCTGTCGTTGCCAACTTGGCTAACCGCTCGATATCTATTGGTTCGATTGAGTTTGCAAAAACATGAAAAACCAAGGCATTATCACGGTTATTATCTAGCAAAGAAGTCATCGCTACGCCCATAGGACGAATAAAATTGGCGTCAACGCCAAAAGCAATATGGATTGGTGCCTTGTCTTCATATTTAAGAGCTCCAAAGGTTTCCTGTTTTTTTACTGCCTGCTTAAAGTCCATAATTTCTCTCCCTCAGTCTTCATAACCAACCTTGCATTTTGATGATTTGTTTGATTTTTTCCGGCTGAATTGCTTCCATGCACTTTACTTCACCTATAGGAAGCTTACAATCGAGTCGTTGACAAGGCATGCAAGGAAGATTGCTCCTCTCTACGATTGCATTTTTCGGAGCCCAGCGCAAAGGGTCACTTGGTCCATATAAGACGATTGTTGGCACATTGGCTGTGCTTATGATGTGCATCGGTCCAGTGCAAACCGAGATTGCAAAAGCAGCTTCTTTGGCGATAGATGGCAGCTCCCGCAGGCTGAATACTCCGGCGGCATTTATTTTATCACCAGCTATTGTTTCGATATAGTCTCTGTCGGCATTGGAGCCAATATATACCGGAGTGATTCCTGCATCGTTCAAAAAGCTGTTTATTTCCGAAAAATACGCAACCGGCCAGTTTTTATTGACAGCGGCACTCTTGGGGATAATCAAGACCAATTTTCTCGTCTGCTTTTTTTTCTCTCTCAACCAGTTTTGCAAAAAATCCTGTCTTGCCTGATCTGGACTCCCCAAGACTGCTTTTATTTCATAATTGCGTGCCTGTGGATTTACCAGCTCGATATAAGAAGCAAAGTCTTCGATTGCTTTTGTCTTATGAAGCTTGCGTTTAAAGAGGCGATTGGCGCCCAAAGATATTTCAAAACCTTTATTGAGGAGCTTACACTTCGCTTTCCATGCAAGCAGCGTCGATGTTAGCCGATCGTCGACAATGATGGCTTCCTCATATCCTTTGGCCTGGATATCTGCCACGATGGTTTTTTTCGTTTTTTTGCTATAACCAAAAACATCATCAATATAAGGATGATTTACGAGTAAGTCTACCGATTTTGCCGCAACGACAAAACCAATTGTTGCTCCATTATATTCTTTGATGAGTTTTGCCAAAGGCGTAGTGACGACAACATCTCCTATGCCCAGGCGATTGATGATCAAAATCTTCTTTGCCATGGAAACCTCCTTCTATACGATTCGCTCAAATACATCGATATAAGCCTTTGTCATCGTCTGCAGACTCAGACGAGTTTTTATATAATCGGCAATTTTTTCGCATTCCGTCTGCTCAACGGCAAAAGCTTCTTCAATGGATGCTGCCATGTTCATGTCGTCGACCGATTGGTCTATTCCATCAAAATTAACATCACAAGCATAAGCGATATTTGCTTCGCGAATTGCTCCAATAAAAGTATCCGTATTGCGAATTGCGACAACCGGTTTCAAGCAAGCGAGCGTTTCCATCGCCACGCGTCCTTCGCCGACCAGTATATCCGCTGCATTATACCAATCTGTGATCGTATCGACAAAATCATGGATTTGAATCGCATCTCCATACTGTTGATTAAACGCACAAATGCTTTCATTGATTTCACTTCGCAAAGGTCCTTCTCCTATAATGATAAGCTTGGCATCCGGCCTTGTCTTTATTACGAGCTTCATACTCTCAATAATTTTCAAAGCCACCGCGCCTTTGACCCTGCTTAGGCGACTGACATGCAGCAAAATAGGGATATCCGAATCAAGCCCCAACTTGGCTCTACACTCTTTTGCGTTTTTGGGGGCAAATGCATTGAAGTCGATTCCATTATTGATGACTTGAAGCTGCTCTTTAGAAAAACCAAAATCTTTCTCTAAAGCAACGGCAAGATTTTTACTGACGCAAAAAACAGTAGAAAACATCTTGGCATACATCGATTTGAACAGTGCCCGATGCCAAGGATCATGCATTGTTACGGTATAAGGGACTTGGGTACTGCGCCTTATTGCCTGTGCCCAAAGACCCGCTGTGCGTTGCTGCGCAGAAATGACTTGTATCTTCTGCTCTTTGACGAGCCTGGATAGCATCCGGATATCTTTTGCCCAGCGAAAAACATTCGCGCCACGGGCTTGTATCGTCAATATCTTCAACTTAGGAAACTTACCTTGCAGCTCGGCCAACTTGCCCTCATTGCTGCCCTTATTTACGGTCAGAAATAAGGTATGTCCGCTAAGGCCTTGCAATAAGGCCTCAACATGTGTCTCTGCACCACCGACACGCCATGGCTGCGAAAACAAGATCAATATATTCAACTAGATCGCTCCTTACATGTGGTCACCCTTGCCCAAGAGCCACCAAGATATTGTTCGCATCATCGAAACTTTTTCTTTGGCAGCTTTTTCTTCTGCCTGAGCTGTTCCCGGGTCCACGGGCTCTAGTTCATCATACGCATCTGAGTTATCGATTTTCCCCATTGCATGGGCTGATATCCAATACGAGTTGTTAAAGCCTGCCGCATTTGGCTGCGTGAGGCTGGAGGCAATCGAATAGTAAGTAAAGCCCTTTGGTGCCAGAAGCTCCATCAATGTCGGCATGATGTTCGTCTGACCGCCCACAATGTCTTTTGGGAACAAGTCTCTCGATATCCCCTTTCCGTAAATAACAAAAGGAATCGAATAACGTTCAAATGGCGTAGGTGTCTTTGATACATTGACCCTGTCGGAATGGTCACCTGTGATGATGAATAGACTATCTGGATACTGCTGCTCTGTTTTTTGGACAAATTCATGAACGACTTTGTCCATATACCAATAATGACCGAGTTTGCGAATGAGCTCATCGTCATTTTTATCTTCTTCCGGCAGGCCTGCACGAACTTTTTCCGGATCAAAGCCTGCGGCTGCGAGATCGAGACTATATGGAGGATGATTCGATACGGTCAAAATAACATGCACGGTTGGATCTTCAGACGGCAAATGATCGGATAGACCGCGGAAAATCTCTTCGTCCTTAGTTCCCCAAATATTATCTGGCTGGGCACCATAGTCAGCACTGCTATAAAAATGATCAAAGCCTTGCGCCAAGGTATAATCCTTGATACGCTCCCAAGAAGGGAATCCACCGTACCAGAAATCAACTTTATAGCCAAGTTTTTGCATCTGCGGTGCTAGTGAGGTAATATACGGCTGTTGATAGGTTCGTTGCTGATAGTTGACGGGAATCGACACATCCGAGAGCCCGGTTACCATTGCCGAAACCGCCATCGCTGTAAAAGATGCATTCGGCATAAAGGAACTTGCATAAACAGCGTCTTTTTGGCCGGCAATATCCTTAATGCCATTTGCCAGCTCGAGATCTTTATATTTGTCCATCATCGGCCACTGCGAGTATGTTTCGCCGATAATGATGAAGATATGCTTCGGTTTTTGCAGTTTTGCCCCTTGCGCATGGCGGGTCAGATAGGTTGCCATGTCATCCGACTCGATATTGTTTCCGGCAATAAGCTTGCCGTATTCACGAATCTTATCTTTATCGATGCCGCTGGCCTTGTCCCCTTCGGCCATACGTCCTTTGACGATATAAGCACGGTACAAAGCTTGGACATCATCCAAAATAGCTTCGTTGAGGAAGGTATCCTTTGTGAGTGCTGCATTTTCCCAATTGATCGAATGATTGTAGGTGAAGCTGCCACCAAAGCGAATAAACAGCATCAACACAGGGATTAAAAGAACCAAAATCACACGAAATACGAGATTGCTGATTGGAGAATAAAACACCGGCAAGGATAGACATGGACTCTTCACCATCCGCTTGAACGCGTAGCCTAAAATCAAAAAAACAACGGCTGCTTCAAATAAACGCAAAGGCAGACTGTATTGCTGAATCATCGTTATAAACAATGCATATACATCATCATTGGCTGCATTGAAAATATTTTGATTGAACGTAACATGAAATTCCTGATAATACGGAATTCTTGCTTGAAAAAGTATCGATAATACGACAATATAAATCCAACCTAAGATCAAACGAAGGCGCATCGTTTTTAATTTTGGAAAAATCGTTGCCGGTATTGTACAAAAAAGAAAGGAAATCAGTGTCAATATACCCGCTGATTTTAAACTTAAACGAAAACCAGCCCAAGCAGAAAGCAATAGCTCATGTGTCCCACTGCTCGGGTCTATGTAAGTATGCATAATACCAATAAAAGCTTCTCGATATATGCATAATAATAACAATAAGAATATATAGGTCTTTACATCTTTTTGAATGTTTTCAAAAAACACAGGGTAACGCGGCATCAACAATCACTCCATTATCTATTTTCCCACAGCAAATCTACTGCATTTTCTATCATAATAATTTCTGCAAAGCATCGCAGACCACTTGGGCTTTTATCCCTTCAAGACAGTCACGGTCCATACGGCATTGCCGTTTCCAGCAATGTTTACAGCTGTAGTCAACTTCAATTGCATTGGCAAGCTGCCCATACGGTCCGTTGCGCTTTGCATCGGTTGGCCCCATAACCATTAGCGTTGGCACGCCAAGCCCCGCCCCAAGATGTACCGGTCCCGTATCGCCGCCGAACATCACTTTGGATTTTTCTATGATATAAGCAAGCTGTCTAAGGGTTGTCTTACCGACAAGATTCACCGGAGGAATCTGGGCTGCGGCTGCTATTTCTCCAGCCAGGCGTTCGTCAACACTGCCGCCGCCAATGATGACCGGAATAATATTTTTATTATACAGCCAGTCAACAAGCTGCGCAAAGTATTTCGTCGGCCAGCGCTTGTTCGGCCAGTTTGTGCCGACTGCCAAAACGACGTATGGATTCTCCATCGAAGCGCCGGCTTGTGCCATAATTTTTTTTGCCAGATCCTCATCGCGTTCGGTTATCCCTACGGAAAAAACCGCCTTCTCAACCTTACAGCCAAGCGACCTTACAACGTCTAGATATCTTTCTACAATATGTCCATCCGCATGAGGGCCAATCACCGGCGTGCTGACACGATCGCTGCCCTCACGCATATTGCAGCAACCGAGTTTTTTTTGCGCTCGGCTGAGCCAGACAATCGCTGCCGATTTGAACAAACCCTGTAAATCAAGAGCTACATCGTATTTTTTCTCACGCAGTTTTGCGGCAAACGGTCTGATTTCCTTGGCGAAACCTGCAAGCGATTTGAAGTTTTTCTTTTCAAACAAGATGATTTCATCAATGTAAGGATTTCCTTCTAAGAGATTATATGCAGGGGGCTCGACCACCCATGTTATCTTCGCTTCCGGGAACTGTACTTTGAGTGCATGTGCCACCGGCAGGGCATGGATCACATCGCCGATTGCGCTGAGCTTAACAATCAATATATTACGAATTGCCATAAGAAACCCCTTTCGCAACAAAACAGCTTCGCCGCCCTACTAAGGCTGGCGAAGCTTTTATTATTTATTTTTCATTTTTAATTTTTTCAATTACATTTGTCGTCGACCGGCCGACAAGCACGTCAACAAACTCGACATGACCACCGTTTTGTTTTACCACATCCGCCTCAGGCAAGGTTTCAAGCGTGTAATCGCCGCCTTTGACATAGACTGCCGGCTTTATTTTCTGTATCAACGCAGCAGCTGTCGGTTCCCCAAATAAGACCACGCCATCTACCGATTTGAGTGCGGAAATGACCTCAGCCCGATCAAGTTCATTATTTATCGGGCGCGTAGGCCCCTTGAGCAAATGAACAGAGGCATCCGTATTGAGCCCTAATATTAAAACGTCGCCAAAGGAGCGCGCCTTCGCCAAATAGCGGACATGGCCTGCATGCAAAATATCAAAGCAGCCGTTTGTAAAAACGATTTTCTGGCCGGAACGCCGCAAGATCGCCGCATATTCCTCGATATCAGCTTCTTTTATCAACATGATGGCGCCTCATTCCCGATGACACGCGCAAGCTCTGCTGTCGATACGGTAGCTGTACCAAGCTTACGAACAGCTATCCCTGATGCATAATTGGATATCTCCGCAGCATGCGCCGGCTCGATGCCCGCAGCCAAAGACAGGATAACTGCCGCTACACAGGTGTCCCCTGCACCGGACACATCATATACTTCTGTCTTGTCGGAGACAGGGATGTCATGGACAGCACCGTTGGCTTCAAAGAGCGTCATGCCCTTTTCTCCCCGGGTAATCAATACACCCTTTGCCTGCATCTCAGCTAAGAGCTGCGCTCCAGCTTTATATAAGAGTTCTTCACTCGTCAGCTCGTAGCCAACTGCGGCGGCAAGCTCCGCATCATTTTGCTTTACATAATCAATGCCCTTGAAGCGATGGATATCGTAACGAGAGTCAATGATGGTCGGTATATCATGTGCTTCGCAATGCGTAAGCAGCAATTCCTTGATTTTCTCGGTAATCGTGCCACTGCCATAATCACTCATAACTACACCCTTTATGCTTGGCAGTACCTGCTTTAGATATTGCAATATATTTGCTTCAAAAGCCGGTGTCATCGGCAGCTTCTTTTCTTTGTCAATGCGGACAACCTGCTGACTGACCGTAGCCCGGCCACCGGCAATGACTCGCGTCTTCGTTATCGTCGGACGCTTTTCATCACAAAAAAATCCGGTTGTATCGACACCGTTTTTCCCAAGGACATCCTTTAGGCCTCGCGCTCCGTTATCAAGCCCTACAAGCCCTACAGCTAAGACTTTACCGCCAAGCGTTGCGGCATTGTTGGCAACATTGGCTGCACCACCGGCTATGATTTTTTCCTCAGCTTGCTCTAGCACCAGCACCGGAGCTTCTCTTGATATTCGCGAGATATTGCCATACAGATACACGTCGGCAACCATATCGCCAATGACCAGAACACGTTGACCTTGCATGGCATCTATTTTCTCTATCAAATCTTTTTTCATTGACTGCACCTCTATACTTTTATATCACCAAGGCGTAAACTCAAAACGCACCTGCCAAGTTTGTCGTTTTTCCCTATAACGCAAGATCATCTGCGCACAATGGATATCATGATACCAGTAGTAATCAACGTCTTTTATAGAATGGGAATCCATATCATAGTTTTCTCCGACTACGATACGATTGCGATCATCTATGCGATAGCTAAAGCCGCTTTCCCATTTTTTAGCATAATCTTCGGCATCATAATTGAACAATGAATTCGCTTTCGTATTTTGTGTGTAATGATAACCGGAGAAAAACGCCAACCGATCATTGACGTCTTTGACAAATACCCCATTATACGACAGGCTGTTCACTTGCGAATGATTATATGACTCCTGCGTAATGGAATACTGTACATCCGTATAAAGGCGCAGGCTTTTGCTGAAGTTAATCGGATCGCGTTTCAGACCAGCATAATACTTTTTGTGCCAGCTAGTCGCCTTACTGTCGGACCATTTTCCGACTTCAGCTCCTAATGTATAGCTAAAAGGGGTATCACCTAAGCGCTTTGCTCCATACGTATATTTAAGCGTAGGTTCCTTTTTTATCCAGTCATTGTCACTGTCTTCAAACGATCCATATTGTAGGTCAAAGTGATTATTCCCATTGTTCCAAGTAGATCCATATACATTCTTAAAACCATGCTGTGAATAATAATTGACATCCACATAAGCTGCAACCTTTGGTGCGAGCGGATACTCGAATTTTTGGCGCACAGATATCCCATCGTCATTATTATAGCCAATCCTTGGATATACTGTATTCTGAGCCCCTGCAGCCAGACTTGTTTCATAAAGTTTCTTTGTAACAATTACCTTATTTTTAATCCAGAATTTCACATTATGCATGACCATACGGTCATTTGGCCATATTTCTATTTTCTCTGCACTCGTATGGTAATCAGGGCTCTTTGCCGAGCATTTTGTTGCTGTTCCATTATAAATGACGACACGTTCCGGATAGAATTCCAATTTTTCTCCAGTGATGAACTGTTGTTCCACTTTGCCCTTAGCATTTTTCATCGTTCCGGTCTTTTTCTCATAGTTATAATCCGTTTTATAGCCATCGAGAACGACTCGCGGCTGACTAACTTGCAGCATATGCGCCTTATCTTCAATATGAACCTCATCCGTCTTGGTATTGCCTTTTATTTCATCGGCAAGGACACGTGACTCTACCTGTGTAATCTTCACGTGCCCCTTTGCTAGCACCTCACCCGTGCGTTCATCAAAGGATATATCATCCCCTTCAAAGGTGACCGGTGCCGGCTTTTTGGGATCGACTGCAATTGCTGGTTTCTTTGCCGCCTGCGCCAACGCCTCCTGTTGAAGCGCTGCGAGCTCTGGATCGAGGGCGTTTTCTCTAGCAGCTTTTCGCTGTCCTTCAATATAATCCAAAATTTCAGTTCCGGTATCTGAACTAATCGTCGACGATGCAGCCGCATATCCCGGTGCCACAGCCAACAATGCCAGTAGGCCTGAACAAATTTTCATTTTATTTTTCATCAGCAATAAAAATCTCCTGTCGTTGTAAAATAAGCAACTATATAACTTTTATATCTTCGTTACAAAAAGCCAAAATCCTGCAAAGCGGGCTAAAAGTCCACCTTCTTATTATATAAAAATTCTCCTGCAAAACAGATAGCAAGCAAATACGAATTGCTGCAACACGTTTTATCAGGAGAATCTCCGATTTATTTATTTGTCGTTTGGATGCCGTAAAGAATATTATCCTGCTTCGTTTGGATATACATTTCTGTACCCGCTGGCAAATTAATGTCTTTTCCGTTGACAAAAACGCCTGTCACAATCCCCACGGGACCAAGAAGCGCCATTCCGGCAACACTCGCACCGGCGGCCATAGCGACGGATTTCATTTCTTTTTTGGCTTCTTCCCCCAAAAAAGTATCTACAGAGGTGCCATCGATTGCACGAATCTGAGCAAAATCAATATCAACTTTTGCATCGCGACCAAAATTACGTGCTGATGTCACTTTATTGATGGTCCCCTTGCCCGGCGCACCTTCAGCAAAGACAACCAGTCCATTTATATTGACATCACTGGCTACCTGATACTCAATTTTATCACCGGCCTTCATTGTCTTGCTGGTGATTGGCGTAACGAGCTTGATCTTGACCAGGGTATTTGCCGGAATCGTCACTTGTTTAAGCGGAATGCTCTTACCGGAAAAAGCTAGTGACGACAAGGTCTCCAGACGACTTTTGTATGTACCTTCCTTAGGAGCTCCTTGAATCATTTTTTCAAGGTTAGCGATACGAGCTTGGATTGAATCCATACTCACCTGATGTGAAAGCGTCCACTCAATCGCATTGAGCTTTGTAAGAACCGATGGAGCTGTGCTGTTCTCAAAAATCGTAGTGTAGAGCTTATCCACCCGCGAAACCATATCACTATTGCTCGGATGCGTTCCCTGGTAATCTTTTTCCAAACGATTGATGCGGTCGAGTAAAGAGCCCGTCTGGACAGAACCATACATCACATTTTCTACAGCCGTCAATCTCCCCTGAACGGTCTGTGTATCCTCTGCCGCTGAAGCCATCGGCAATGCCGTGCTAAAAAAACAAATTGCCGTGAGAAATACCGCCATTATTTTTTTGAAATCCATCATCATAAACCTCCTGTATTGTTCAAGCCATCCTTTTTATATCTTAACATCAATTTGTGCCGACACCCCTACACCCTGCACACGCGAAAAATTGGTCGGATTCTTGCTATCGATTGGAATCAATGCTTTGATTCGGAATGTATCGCCGCTAAAATCCCCTTCAACTTGCAGTACCGCTTTGGTTTTATCCACGAGTTCCTGTGGTCCCGTCACTTGCGCTGCACCTGCATAAGTGCCACTGCCAACCGTAATGACCGGAACGACCTTTGTCGCATAATCTGAGCTCACACCATTTTTTGCCGTCAACGTATTGATAAATGAATTCAACGGTCCGGCAAAACGATCGACTAATATTGCAATACCGCCAGCTTTGATCACGCCGCCTAAACTGCCAAGGCTAAAAGCTTGCGTTGTTTGCAATGCAGCCGTTGAAGCTACCATAATCGCCAAAACCATCGCTATCGCTGTTTTTTTCCAATTCATTTATGATCATCCTCTCTCAATAAAACGTTCGGCGAATACTTCGAATAACAAACATATTATTAAATATCTTCGCCGAAAAGCCAAGAAATCCTTTTCTTTTCTTTTTAATGTAACACAGCGAACTGAAAATCATCTGATAATAACATTGTATAAAGAATCATCAAACTATTCCCAATAAAAAAATGCACAAAAAAAGCCCTGCTGCAGCAGAGCTTTTTTGTATATTTTTTTATAATCAGAAGAAGAAATCAACGTTAGCAAAGAGCTTGGAAGCATCTTTATCCGTTGCAATGTCCGTGCCATCGAAATAGAGCACTGTACCAACAACATTTTTGTAGAAGGTATACGTCGTGCCAATTTCATAGCCTTTTTGTCCTTTATCTACACCATCATAGGTTGGATCAAGAACGGATGCTTTACCGATATGGCGGTAAGCTGCATAAGCACCAAAGGAGCCAACTTTAGCTGCATCTGCGCCTTTATAGCTCAGCTGTACGTTACCAGCTTTGAGTTCGCCACCAAGATTCGTTGCATCTTCGGTGTTCTTTGCGTATAATCCAGCAAGAGAAATATTGTTATCAAATTTATAGCTGCCGCCAACTGCCCAAATGCGAGCTTTGTCAGAACCGCCGATAACATCGGCTTTAACTGTATTATAGCTGGCTGTCAAGGCCAATTTGTCGTTAACTGGATAATCAAACTGGATAGCTGCATAATTACCTGTACCTTTATTTGAACTACCTGCAAAAATTTCTGGGTTGGAAGCATACTGATTATTGTATTTTGCTGCCGTTATCGTCGTCTTGAGCTTATCCCCAAAAATGATTTCACCACCGCTGACATTGGCATCGATGATCAAACCTTGGGAGCTGTATGTTGGGAATTTCCCTAATTTCACATCAGCTTTGCCATTAAACAAGCTGCCTTCAACATAAACACGATCAACCGTTGTCGTATTAGCATTTGTATCTTGTGCTAAATCCGACTCCCAATCCATACGAGCTTTCGCTACCCAGTTTTCATTGATCTGAGCCGTTGGTTCCAAACGGAACAAGAATCCATTATGATTCGTTTTTCCTTCTACGTGTCTTTCACTCGTATAACGATAACGAGCTTCCCCAGTGAACTTCACATTGTCGACTTTCTTTTCGAGGTTATCCACGCGAACGCCGAGGTTGTTGAGTTCATCCGCATATTCTGCTGCCAATTTGTCGATGGTAGCTTTGTCAGCTGCGGAAACATCATCTTTCGCCATAGCTTTTGCTACGATCTGAGCCATTTCATAACGAGTGATAGTGTTGTCGCCACGGAAAGTGCCATCACCATAGCCATTGACCACTCCATCTTGAGCGAGTTTTGCTACAGCATCATAGGCCCAGTTGTCACGAGGTACATCACTGAAAGGATTTGCTGCAGCAAATGTCGTGCTAGCAGCACCTACTACCAAAGCAGTAGTGATTGCAGTTACGAGAGTCTTTTTCATAATAATTCCCCCTAAGATTTATTTTTTTGATTGTTCATCTTAAAGGAAGAAACTTTCGCATGAGTATCCATGTTTCCTCAGCCATCTCTTCATTTAATTCTCAATCTTCTGATATTATACATCAAACATATACATTTGGCAATATTAAAAAAGATTAAACTATTCAGAAAACAAATATATTGTATTTTGTATGCTGCATAGATAAAAAAGAAGAGGTTCCAGCTGCAGCTGGAACCTCTATCAATATTCTTCGCTTAAGATCAGAAGAAGAATTCAACACGACCAAAGAGTTTGGAAGCGTCTGTATCAGTAGCGATGTCTTTACCATCGAAGTAAAGAACAGATCCTACGATATTTTTGTAGAATGCATAGTTACCACCGATTTCATAACCTTTTTGACCAGTGAAAACGCCATCATAAGTTGGGTCAAGAACAGCACCTTGTCCAAGGTGACGATATGCTGCATAGATGCCGAAAGAACCTTCTTTGTTAGCATCTGCGCCTTTGTAGCTTAACTGTACGTTACCAGCTTTGTTCTGAGCAACATCTTCAGTGTTTTTTGCATACAATCCTTCAAGAGCAACTGTATCGCTGAATTTGTAGCTGCCGCCAGCAGTCCAAATGCTAACTTTGTCAGTGCCATAGTTAGCTTGTAAATCATCAGCTTTAAGTCTGTTATAGCTAGCAGTTAAAGCCAATTTATTATTTACAGGATAATCGAACTGGATAGCGCTGTATGTGCCTGTGCCAGTTGTTCCTGCTGGAGTAGCAGCAACACCATCAAGCTGTGCTCTTGTGGAGATATCATAGCTGTATTTACCAACAGTCAAAGTAGTTTTGAGTTTGTTGCCGAAAACAAATTCACCACCGCTGAGGCTATCATCAATGATCATACCCTGTGCGCTGTAAGTAGGCAATTTACCTAATTTAACGTCGCCGCCGAAGAGCTTGCCTTCAACATATACACGGGAAACATCTGTATCATTTGCATTGGTATCATCCTGTAAAGTCGATGCCCAATCCATACGAGCTTTAGCTACCCAGTTTTCGTTGATCTGTGCAGTTGGTTCTAAACGGAATAACATTTCGTTGTTGTTTGCTTTGTCTTCGCCAGCGTGTCTATCGCTAGTGTAAGTATAACGAGCTTCACCAGTGAATTTCACATTGTCAACTTTCTTTTCGAGGTTGTCAACGCGAACGCCAAGGTTGTTGAGTTCGTCAGCATATTCTGCTGCCAATTTGTCGATGGTAGCTTTATCAGCTGCGGAAACATCATTTTTTGCCATAGCTTTTGCTACGATCTGAGCCATTTCATAACGAGTGATGGTGTTGTCGCCACGGAAAGATCCGTCGCCATAACCATTTACTACGCCATCCTGGGATAATTTTGCTACAGCATCATATGCCCAGTTGTCGCGAGGTACATCACTGAAAGGATTAGCTGCAGCGAAAGTTGTGCTAGCAGCGCCTACTACTAATGCAGTAGTGATTGCAGTTACAAGAGTCTTTTTCATTAAGAACTCCTCCTAAAGATTTATTTTGTGCCGTTCATCTCTTCGGAAGAAATCGTCCTGGTTGAGTATCCACGTTTCCTCATCCGACTATCTTTTCCTTTAAAACTTGAGCACTGGCTTATTCTACTACAGATATTTTTTAATTGCAAGATTTTGTCATGCCAAAATATCTTATAAATGACAAAAATTTACTTTTAATTTACAAATCTATTTCATTTTCCCTTGTATTATTAAAATATTGTAACTATTTTAATAATTGCAATAAAAGTTAATGTCCCCTTATATTTAAAGAATACAATATTTATTCTGTTCTTTAAAAAGAACAGATCCTTCCAAGAAATCAATTCCACAAAAGTAAAATAAAAATTTTCAAAAAAATAAAACCTGAAATCAATTCCACAAAAGTAAAATAAAAATTTTCAAAAAAATAAAACCT
>Ga0183099_1000510_pt1 | contig 28369 bp, 27 predicted proteins | sample Biomet1_FD_127788 | JGI IMG/M metagenome (GOLD analysis project Ga0183099, IMG submission 127788) | Microbial communities from bioreactor (seeded with anoxic lake sediment) at LBNL, California, USA - Biofuel metagenome 1 | ecosystem: Engineered > Bioreactor > Anaerobic > Unclassified ...
ATCGTAGTGACTCAGCACCAGATAGTCAAGCTCCTTGCAGCCCATGGTCAAAAGCTGGTCCGCGGTGTCGCTGCCCGCGCCCAGCCAGCTGTTTCCGGAGCCGCAGTCCATCAGAGCAAACTGCCCGCCGGACGCCATAATGGTGCCGGCCCCCTGCCCCACGTCCACCGCCACGATATCCAGTGCGCCCCGGGCGTAATAGAGACGCCCCAGCTTCACCGTCGCCGCCAGAGACAGCGCCGCCAGAACCGCCGCCACCGCATATTTGCGGCGGGCCTTGGGTTTGCAGAAATACGCCGTGCCGAACAGAATGTAGAAGTACACAAGCCAGTATTTCAAAAACGGATTTGTGTAATACAGCGCGTGATACGGAATTTTCGCCAGAGCATGGACCGTCAGCAGCACGTAGGCGATCAGCCCCCTTGGGACCAGCGCCGTAACAAAAGCCAGCGGCATCCACACAAATCCCAGCAGGACGGAAATCAGCCCCACCGCAAAGATCATGCTCACCGCCCACAGGCACAGCAGATTGGATACAGGCGAGACCAGCACCAGAAAGCCGAAGTAATACGCCGTCAGCGGCAGCGTGAACACCAGCGCGCCGCAGGTGGCGGAAAAGCTGGTGGAGACCGCGCGAAACGCCCTGCCCCGCTCCTTTTTGCCTCGCAGGAGACGGTCCAGCCTCGGCGTCAGCCATAGCATCCCGGCCACCGCGCCAAAGGACAGCTGAAGGCTGATAGACGCGGCGGCAAACGGGTTTTGCAGCAAAATCAGCAGCAGCGCAAAGCTCAGGGCCGTGGGCGGGTCACTTTCACGGCGCATGGCGGGCGCAATCAGCACCAGCGACAGCATCACACAGGCGCGGACCACGGAGGGCCGCGCCCCGGTGAGCAGCGCGTAGAATATCAGCACCGGAATGGCGATGCACGCCGCCGCCCGGCGGCGCTTCTTTCCCACCAAAGCCAGCACCAGCAGCATCAAAAAAGAGCAGTGCAGACCGGAGACGGCCATGATGTGATAAATTCCCGCCTCGCTGAGATCCGTCCCTGCCGAATCGCTCAGCAGCGTCTTGTCGCCGGTGAGGATGGCGGTCATAAACCCCGCAGTCTCGCCGGGATAGAGCTCCAGAATCTTTTCCTGCATGGCGTGTCCCAGCCGGGCGGGCCACCACCGAGGCGAGGACGTGCCCAAATCGCCGTAAGTCGCCTCTCCTCCGCCGTAGGCCAGCAGGAAGACCCCCCGGGACGTGAACGTGGTGACCTCGTCTTCCTGAATTCTTGCCGCGCTTTTCAGGTGAACGTCATCCGTCACCGTACACCCCGGGAGCAGCTCCAGCAGCGCCGCGTCCCCATAGTAGACGGCCCTCACCCCTCGAAGGCCCGGAAGCTCCGGGCGTACGGTGACCTTCGCGCCGTAATCTGTCGCTGTCGGATAGTCCAGCAAAACCATGGTCACACCCGCCGAATCGCTTTCCGCCAGCGCCTCCGCCGGAGACTGGACAAACAGGGTGAACGCCCAGCTGTACCCCAGTGCCACGGACAGCGCCGTGCAGATCAAAATCACCCGATACCGCGCCGGTTCCCGCAGGAAAAAGCGCCAGCGTTCCCAGTCCCAGCGCCGCAGCCGAGCCGGGCAGCAGCCACCGCGACGGAAGCAGATACTGCGCCAGAAAGATGCCCGCGGCAAAGGAGAGCGCCCATGTCGCCAATTTTCTCATTTTTTTGTCGGAGGCGCGGAGTCGATGGTCCGGCCCAGCAGGTAGTCCGTACTGGTATTGTACAGGTCTGCCAGCTTGACCACGGCCCATACGGGGATTTCGCGCTCGCCGTTCTCATATCGCCGATAGACGCTGCGGTGCATGTTCAGGTAATCCGCTACCTGCTGCTGCGTATGATCCCTGTCTTCTCTTAAATCCCGGATCCTCTTAAATTCCACACCACATCACCATCCCTAAAAATGCTACCAAACGGAAACATTTTTACCTTGTATTGTGCTCATGCGGAGCCATTTCATGCCGCAACACTCTTATTGGATCACGCCTTACGATACCGTCACGACGCCGCTCTTGGAGCTGATAATGCACACATAGCTGTTCCCCTGCCCCAGATTTAGCGGGATGTTTCCCATGGTGGTGTAGACGAAGGGACTGTTCCGGCCCGTGCGGCTCCAGTGGATGGGAATGGTTTTCCCGCCGCAGAAATACGCGCCGTCCCCCTCGCCCGTAGTCTTTACCGTCAGGCGGCCGTAAGTATCCCCGGAGATCACAGAAATGCTGGTTTCCAGTACCAACAGGTTCGTAATTCCTACCTGCTCACCCGTGTTGCCGTCCACATATTCCTTGCCGTACTGCCCCACCAGATACTTGCCGCTGGCGGCGTCGTAGTCAAAGGTCCCGGTCTTGTACTGGGAGAATTTTACGGAGACATGCTCCGCCGTCTCGCCGTTCAGGGGCGTACCGTCCTCCACGAACTTCTGGCCGTAAGTATAATTGGACTTGTGCTCCGTGCGGAAATGGCCCTCTGCCAGATAGCCGAGGATGTTTTCGCCGGAAGTCAGCATACTGTGCTCATAGCCCATTTTCTTCCGCCGCTCCGCATCCCGCCAGAAAATTTTAGCATCAGATCCGCCGTTGACCCCGTCCATATTGTCCACGCCCCACGCGGCGATGTCGGAATAGGCATCCGGGCTGCCCCCGGCGTGGACGTACAGCGCATCGTGCCCCAGGGCCAGCTCTATGTAATAGGGGCGGCTGGAGCGGATACTGCCCAGTGTCCCGACGTTTTCCCCCTCCAGCGTCTGATAGAGCGCCATCATGCGGGTAATGCCGCCCTCGGCGGGGACCTCGTAGATGATATCCGCCAAAGAGGTCCCCAGTTGGGGCTGGGCGGCCTTCAAATTGTTCAGCATCACCGCCACGGGCCGAAGATTCTCATACTCCGGCTCCATGGGAAGCCCTGTCAGCGGATTCGTGCCGGAGGGGACATAGGGCTCCGGCTCCTCTACGACTGCCGGCGCAAAGGCGGATACCGCCGAGGCCGACGAGGATGCCGCCGGCTCTTCCGCCTTGCCGCAGGCGGAAAGGGGGAACAGCATCAGGGCCGCACACAGGAGGGAGAAGATTCGTTTCATAGACGCGCCGCCTTTCGTTTTCTTCTCTCCTATCATCCCACCCCGGTCCCTCTCCGTCAAGTTATTTTACATTTTTCCCCTATACAAATCGGAAAAAGGCGGTTATAATCACAGTAAAGTACGTATGCGCAAAGGAGGCGGTTGTATGGCCGGACATGGGTTTATCCATGATCAATTGGAAATCAAATTTTTGATTTTGTACATTGCCGCGCGCGTCATTCAGCCGGTGCCTTTCGATACCATGCTGGAACTGACGCTGTGCGACGACGCCATAGACTATTTCGACTTTTCTGACTGCCTCGCAGACCTTGTAAAGACAGAACACTTAACATTGTCAGAGGACGGTTTATACGCCATCACCGAAAAGGGACAACGAAACAGCGAAATCTGCGAATCCAATCTCCCCTACTCCGTCCGTCAGCGGTGCGACAAGAACTTGGCGGACTGCAACCGCCGTCTGCGGCGCAAGAGCCAGGTTCAGGCTTCTTCTGTCCGGCGGCCCAACGGGACGTGGACGGTGGCCCTCTCCCTCTCCGACGACATGGGCAGCGTGATGGACCTGAATCTGATGATGGTGCAGGAGGACATGGCCCGGGCCGTTGAAAAGCGCTTTCGCCAGAGTCCCGAGCGGCTGTACAGCCAGATCGTGGATCTGCTTCTCTCCGATGGGCAGGATGAAAAGAGCGAAAAATAAACCAAAAGAAGAAAGAGGGATTTCATGTACAGCTTCCGCAACGACTACAGCGAGGGCGCACATCCCGCGATTTTGAAGGCCCTGACCGACACAAATTCGGAGCAGACCTGCGGGTACGGTCTGGATCCCCGCTGTGCCGAGGCGGCGGACCTAATCCGCCGCCAGTGCGATGCGCCGGATGCCGACGTGCATTTCGTCGTGGGCGGCACCCAGGCAAATCTGCTGGTCATCCACGCGCTGCTGCGCTCCTTTGAGTCCGTGGTGGCCGCCGACACCGGTCACGTCAACACCCACGAGACCGGGGCCATCGAAGCCACCGGCCACAAGGTCTGTAGCGTCCCCTCTCCCGACGGAAAGCTGACCCCGGCTCTGGTCGGGGCAGCTCTCGACCGGCACGACGGCTCGGAGCACATGGTCCATCCCAGGCTGGTCTACATCTCCGACACTACGGAGGTGGGCACCGTCTACACGAAAGCGGAGCTGTCCGCCCTGTATGATTTTTGCCGGAAGCAGGGCCTGTATTTGTTTTTGGACGGTGCACGCCTCGGCTCTGCGCTGACGGCGGAGGGCAGCGACCTGACGCTTCTGGATTTGGCGGCACTGACCGATGTATTTACCATCGGCGGCACGAAAAACGGCGCGCTGTTCGGTGAAGCCGTCGTTCTCAGCGCCGGATGCGGCAGGGCGGATTTTCGGGCTTACATGAAGCAGCGGGGCGCGATGCTTGCAAAGGGACGGCTGCTGGGCCTTCAGTTCTCCGCGCTGCTGGAAGGCGGGCTGTATTTCGACATCGCCCGCCACGCCAACGATATGGCGCAGCTCCTGCGTAAGGGCATCGCAGAATTGGGATACAGCTTTGCCTCCGACTCCCCCAGCAACCAGATATTTCCCATCTTCCCGGACACGGTGGTGAAAAAGCTGGAGCACTGCTATGAGTTTGAAGTAAACGGTCCCGCCGGGGACGGCTGTACCTGCATCCGGCTGGTTACCAGCTGGGCCACGCCGCGCAGCGCAGTGGAGCAGTTTCTGAAGGATCTTGCGTCGATGTAACCGCCGCCCTAAACGCGATAAAAACGACCCGTCGACGCAATTGCGCCAACGGGCCGTTTCTTTATCCTCGAAAACTCAATTTTTTGCCTCAAACACCGCCGTCATGCCCTTATAGGTCTCGTAGCAATCCAGCTTTGCCACCGTTTCAAACGGTGAGTGCATACTCAGCACCGGAACTCCCGCGTCCAGTGTGGTAATGTTCCGATTGGCCATATACGCGGCCACCGTCCCGCCGCCGCCGGCGTCCACTTTGCCCAGCTCCGCGATCTGCCAGATAACGTTTGCCTCGTCGAAGAGGCCGCGCACATAGGCCACAGTCTCCGCGTCGGCGTCGGACGCGCCGGATTTTCCTCTGGCTCCGGTATACTTGCAAAGGCCCACACCGTAGTTGAGCCAAGCTGCGTTCCGCTTGTCAAACACATCAGAAAAGTCGGGGTCGAACGCCGCGGTAACGTCTGCGCTGAGGCAGAAGGATTTCTCCAGACACACCCGCACGGGAACGCCCTGCGCTTCACACAGGTCCTCCATAAAGGTGTCGAACGCCGCGGACTGCATGCCTGTTACACCCTCGGACCCGATCTCCTCCTTGTCCGCCAGAATGCAGACAGCGGTTTTCTCCGGCGTTTTCTCCAAATCCAAAAGCGCACGGAACGCCGCGTAGGCACACACCCGGTCGTCGTGGCCGTAAGCGCCGATCATGCTGCGGTCCAGCCCGATATCACAGGCCATGGCGGCTGGAACGGCCTCCAGCTCCGCGGAGGTGAGATCGTCCTCTACGATGCCGTATTTCTCGTTCATCAGCTGCATCACCGCCAGCTTTACCCGGTCGCTGCCCTCGCCCTTCAGGGGGCGGCTTCCCAGCAGAAGGTTCAGCGACTCGCCCAGAACGGCCTCGCCCAGAGGCTTTTTATTCTGCTCCGCGCCCAGATGGGGCAGAAGGTCTGTGATGACCAGCTTGGGGTCGCCTTCATCCGCGCCGATGTTGACGGGGACAATCTCACCATTTTTCAGCGCAATCACGCCGTGGAGCTCCATGGGGACAGTAACCCACTGGTACTTGCGGATGCCGCCGTAATAGTGGGTCTTGAAGTAACACAGCTCACTGTCCTCATACATCGGGTTGGGCTTCAGGTCCAGCCGGGGCGAGTCGATGTGAGCAGCGGCGATCTGCGTGCCCTCGCTGAGAGGCTTTTTCCCGATGCAGGCCAGATACACGCTCTTCCCTCGGTTGCGGAAGTACAGCTTGTCCCCCGCTTTCAGCTTCATGCCGCGGGCAAAGGGCTTGAATCCCGCCTTTTCCGCCAGCCGCACCAGCTCCGCCGCACATTCCCGCTCGGTCTTGCTCGCATCCAAAAACGCCTTGTAGTCCGTACAATAGGACTCCAAGGTCTTCTCTTCTTTTACGTCAAATTTATCGTAGCCGTTTTTCTTGCCGGAGAGCAGCTTTTCCCGCAGCTCTTTCATTTTTTTATCCTCTGCCATTTGCTTTATCCTCCTTGATTTTCTCGATTAAACGGGCAAAGAAATCCCTCGCATCGTCCCGGAACGCCTTCGGGGTATCCGCGGTATTGCTCAGCTCCTGATCGCACTTTTCGCGGAAGTAGTCGTCCTGCTGCTGGGCGGAGACACGGAGGCGGGCATACTTCTCGTCGATGCCGTCCCGCTCCATAATCCGCCGGACCCGCATCTCAATAGGCGACGTAACCGCCACGGTGCAGTCGCATAGCTTGTCGAGGCCGGACTCAAAGAGATTGATAGCGTCCAGTGCGCAGAGCTTCCCCTGAAACGCGGAAATCCGCCGCTCCACTTCCGGCCGCAGAAAGCGGAACACGATGTCGTTGAGCTGGTCCAGCCGGTCGGAGTCGCCGAAGACCAGCTCGCCCAGAGCCTTGCGGTTCAATGTCCCATTGGGGTTGAAGACCTCCGAGCCAAAGGCCTCCGCAATGGCGCCGCGCAGTCCCGCGTCCGTGTTCAGCAGCTCATAATAAACTGCGTCACAGTCCAGCGCCAGTCCACCCAGGTCCTCCACGGCTTTCAGAGCGCTGGTCTTGCCCGCGCCGGTGCCGCCGGTGAGGCCCAGAACGATGCTCTCTTCCTCCACGTCCACCACATGGAACCCGGCCGCCTTTTTCAGCCGGTTGCCGATGGCCAGTCCCAGCCCCCGATTGTCCGGACACTGGGCCAGAATCTCCGTTACATCGCTCCCGTCAAAGGTCCGCAGCGCGTCGAACACCCGCTGAGCCTGAACCTCCTTGTCGTCAACGGGGCCCAGAAGGTGGGTCTCATGGCCCTGAAACAGCGATGCAAACTCGTCAAAGCAGATCACGCCGGTACCGGCATTCAGCCGCTGGACGATAGCCTGAGCCGTCCGGCGGGGATTGCCCGTAAACACGGTGACGGCGGCTTTCGGCGCGTAATGACGGTACTTCATGCCGGGGGCCCGTGGCTTTTCATTTTCCCCCAACGGCGCGGTGACAGCCTTGTCCACCTCGATCTCCCCCAGCACCCGCTGAAGGTCCTCCAGCGGTAATCCACCGGGACGGAGCAACCGGGGCGGCGTCACCGTCAGATCTATGATCGTGGACTCCACACCCACGGAGCAGCGTCCGCCGTCCACAATGCCCTCAATCTTGCCGGACATATCCTCCGCCACGTCCGCTGCGGTGGTGCAGCTGGGGCGTCCGGAGGTATTGGCGGAGGGCGCGGCGATGGGGACCCCCGCATAGCGGATGATGGCCTGCGTTACAAGGTGGGCCGGGCATCGGACGCCCACGGAGTTCAGTCCCGCTGTGGTCACGTCGGGGATGATGGGCTTCCGCTTCAAAATCATTGTCAGCGGTCCAGGCCAAAAATTCCGCGCCAGCGTGTACGCCAGAGGTGGCACATCCTCGCAGAACCGGGGCAGCCACTGGGCGGAGGGCACATGGATAATGAGGGGGTTGTCCTGAGGCCGACCCTTCGCCTCAAAGATGCGGTGCACCGCCTCCGGGTCCAGCGCGTTGGCCCCCAGGCCGTACACCGTCTCCGTGGGGATGGCCAGCAGCCCGCCGGAGCGGATGATATCCGCCGCCATCTCGATTTTTTCCTCCACAATCCTTTGCTGCCCCTTAATATTGGTTAAATCAATCAGTTTTGTCTCCATGGTCATACCTTCTATTTTACACGGGTCCCGCCCGCTTTTATTTCTCCTGTTTGCGCAGCTTTTCCGCCGTGTCGGCGGCAATCAGCGCGTCAATCAGCTCGTCCAGATCGCCGTCCATGACGGCGTCGATTTTATAGAGCGTCAGTCCAATGCGGTGGTCCGTCACCCGGCCCTGAGGGAAGTTATAGGTGCGGATGCGCTCGCTCCGGTCCCCGCTGCCCACCTGACTGCGGCGGCGGGCGGCTTGAGCCGCGTCCTGCTTCGCAAGCTCCGCCTCATAAAGTCTGGAGCGAAGTACCTTCATGGCCTTGTCCTTGTTCTTGAACTGACTCCGCTCTTCCTGACACTCCACCACCGTCCCGGTGGGCAGATGGGTGATGCGAATGGCGGATTCGGTCTTGTTGATGTGCTGTCCCCCCGCGCCGGAAGAACGGTAGGTGTCGATCTTCAAATCGTCGAGGGCAATGGTAAATTCTACCTCCTGAGCCTCCGGCAGCACTGCCACCGTGGCGGCGCTGGTGTGGATGCGCCCGGCGGACTCCGTCTCCGGCACCCGCTGGACCCGGTGAACACCGCTTTCAAACTTGAACCGGGACCAGGCCCCGTCACCCTCGACAAGAAAGCTGATTTCCTTTACGCCACCCAGTTCCGTGCGGTTTTCACTGACCACGTCTACGGAAAAGCCCTTCCGCTCGGCGTACATTCCGTACATGCGGAAAAGGGACGCCGCAAACAGCGCGCTTTCCTCTCCGCCTACTCCGCCGCGGATCTCCACCACAACGTTCCGCCCGTCCTCCGGGTCCCGGGGCAAAAGCAGCCGCTTCAGCTCCTGTTCCAGCCGCTCCGCCTCCGCCTTTGCGTCAGGCATCTCCTCCTGGGCCATGGCCCGCAGCTCCGGGTCGCTCAGCAGCTCCTCTGTCTCCCGCAGGCGGCGGTCCGCCTGTTCCCAGGCGGAGAATGCCTCCACAACCGGAGTCAGTTCCTTCAATTCCTGATTCACCACCCGCAGCCGGTCGGGACTGCCATAGACTGACGGGTCGCTCAATTGGGATTGCAGCGCGTCGTACTGCGCCGCCACCTCCCTCAGTTTTTCAAGCAAGCTTATGCCTCCCCTCTCTTATTTAAGTTGGGGATGCAGCTAATCCTGAATCTCCTCTCCTTCCAGAAAAGCCCGCGTCCGACGGAGAAATTCCTCCTGCCAGAAGCGGTAGCCAACAGATCCGGCCCGCAGAGACACGGCGGTCCGGTGGGGCTGAGAGAGGTACTTGTCCATCTGCTGATAGACCTCCTCGCACTTGCCGTTGCCGCTGCGGAGAAGTACGTAGGACACATTGGTCAAAAGATACCCCTGCTCCTTCAAAAAGCCGCGTATCACGCTGCTGCACCGCCCGGCCCAGACCGGCGTGCCCAAAATCACCAGCTTGTAATTCGCCAGAGGCTTTTTCGTCTCAAAGGGCTGAAGAGGTGCCACCGTGCGGCGCATGGCGTCCATGCCGCTGCGAAGAAAGCCCTTTGCGCCGCTGCGGTCCACGCCGTCGCTCAGCTCCACCAACTCGGCGTCCAGCGCCATCGCCAGCTCTTCCATAGCAGCCTTGGTGTTCCCCGTTCGGGTGGAATACATACATAAAATATCGCTCATAAGACCTCCTTGGTCTCTCGCGGGCATGCCCGCGGTCAGTCAAATAGTACGGTCTTCACCAGCGCGAAGGCCTCACGCGCATAGTAGTTAACGGAAAGCCACACCCAGGGCAGCTTTGCCGGAACATCGAAGACATCCAGTCCCGCCCGCTGGGCAATCAAATGGGCCCGGAAAGCGTGAAAATCGTTGGTAATCACGGCGACGGAAGCGTTTGCTGTATCCACTCCGTTCTCCTCCAGCAATTCCTTTGAATACCGGAAATTTTCCGCCGTGCTGGTGGAAGTCTCCTCCAGAATCAGCCGGTTCGGGTCGATGCCCCTCTCCGTCAGCGCCGTAAACATAGCCTGCGCCTCGGTGACGTCCTCTCCCGGCCCCTTCCCGCCGGAGAGCACTGCCGGAACGTCCGGGTGGGCCGACAGATACTCCGCCGCCGCGTCAATTCGGGTGGAGAGAGCCAGAGACGGCGTCGTTGTCGTTCACTCCCGCGCCCAGAACAATTACCGCGTCGGCTTTCAGAGCGGAATTGTCCGCCGTTCCCCGGGAAACCAGCAGCGTCTCGATGGAGCAAAAACCCACAAGGCCCATGGAAATTATCACAAGGTATATGCCTTTACATATTCTGCCGCTTCTGCTTTTCTCCGCCCAGCGAAGCAAAGCCGCCCACAGGGCAAGTCCTCCGGCAATTCCTGCGCACAAGCAGGCGGAAAACTTGACGCCGGGGACAAACCAAAGCCCCATCGCCGCCATCAAAAATACGCCCGACGCAGCCAGCGAAAGACGGATGGATCTTTTCACTCAGCCGCCTCCGAAAGTGCCTCCCACTTTTCGTACAGCTCGTCCAATGCCGCCTGCACGGCATCCTTTTCCGCCATCAGCCCGTTCAGCTTTTCATAGTCGCAGGCCGCGTCGATCATGTCCTGATCCAGCTTCTGGAGAAGTTCCTCCGTCTCGGAGATATGGCGCTCGCAGATGACCAGCTGCTTCCGGGCGGCGGTCTGCTCCCGGCCTGTGCGGGGAGGTCTTTCCGTAATGTCCTTTTCCTTAACAGGCTTTGTATTTTCTCGTTTTTGAAGTACTTCTCTCGCCTTGTCCGCCCGGTACTGAGTGAAGCTCATGGGCCAGTCGGTGATGGTGCCGTCCGCGATCTCCCAGATGCGGGTGGCGAAGCGGTTGATGAAGTATCGGTCGTGGGAGACGAACAGCAGAGTGCCGTCAAAGCTTTCCACCGCGTCCTCAATCCACTCCCGGGAGTCAATATCCAGATGGTTGGTGGGCTCGTCCAGAATCAGAAAGTTGATTTCCTCGTCCATCAACATACAAAGCCGCAGACGGCTCTGCTCCCCGCCCGAGAGAACGGAGACGGACTTGAACACGTCCTCGCCGCGAAAATCATAGGATGCCAGCCGATTCCGGGCACTGGTTTCCGTCAAGCCCTTCTTCACGGCTTGGAGATTCTCCACCAGATTCCAATTGGGGTGGTCGAAGTGGATAATCTGGGGCAAGTAGGCCGGCTTGATGGCCGGTCCCAGCTTGATACGTCCGTCGTCGGGGTATTCCTCGTCCATAATCATTTTGATGAGCGTGGATTTTCCGGTGCCGTTGTCGCCGATAAGTGCGATGCGCTCTCCGCCCTCCACCTTTAGGCTGATGCCTTCGAACAGGTGCTTATCGCCGAAGGACTTGGCCACATTACGCAGTGTCAGCACCTCGTCGCCCTGAAACTCCACGGAGGAAAACCGGGCATCCATCTTCCTGCGCTTGGTGGGCCGGTCGGTGGTGCGCATCCGCTCGATGCGCTTTTCCATGGAAAACGCCCGCTTGTACATGGCGTCGTTTCCCATAAATGCCCACAACCGCAGACGGTCCGCCGCCTCGGTGAGTTGGGAGATCTTGGCCTGTTCCTTTTCGTACTGCTTTAGCTTTTCCTGATAGCGCTTTTCCTTTTCAACGGCGTAAAAGCTGTAATTTCCACTGTAAAACTCCGCTTTGCCTCCATTGATCTCGATGATGCGATTCACTGCCCGGTCCAGGAAGTACCGGTCGTGGGAAATCGCCACCACGGTACCCTTGAAGCGGGAGATATAATCCTCCAGCCACTCCGTGGCATGGAGATCCAGATGATTGGTCGGCTCGTCCAGAAGTAGAACATCCGTGTCCTCCAGAATCAGCCGCCCCAGATTCACCCGGGTCTTCTCCCCGCCGGAGAGACGGTCGAAAGGTTCCTTGCGCATGGATAAGGGGATGGAAAGGCCGTTTGCCACCTTGTTGACGGCCACTTCCGTGTCGTATCCGCCAAAGGTCTCAAATTTCTCGGTCAGCATCCCGTACCGCCGCAGCAGTGCCGGATCGCTCTCCCCCGCTGCCATGCGCCGGGCGATGTCCTCCATCTCCTGCGCCAGAGCGGAAAGGCGGGTGAACGCCGAGCGGAGCACGTCCTCCACAGTGAATCCCTCCGGATAGATGGGAATCTGGGAGATCAGGCCCATTCGGTGGCCCTTCGCCAGCGACACGCTTCCCGCATCATAGTCCAGCTCGCCGGTGAGGATGCGGAACAGCGTGGTCTTTCCCGCGCCGTTGGGGCCCAGAAGCCCGACCCGCTCTCCCTCATCGATCTGGAAGGTTAGCCCATCCAGTATTTTCTTTTCCAAATCGAAGGACTTGACCAGCCCCTCTACCTGTATCTCTATCATTGGTAATCCTTAATCCTGATAATCCTGCTCTTTCAAATACTCCACAATGGTCTCAAAGTGCATGGAAAAATGGGACGCCTTCACCAGCGCGCTGGTGTCTGGGCCGAACTGCCGCAGCAGTTCCTCCCGGGCCGAGTCCTTATCGGGGAAATGAATGGCGCTTCCGCCGGAGGCCAGCGTGCCCTCTGCGATCTTCTCCGCTTTCTGTCCGATGGCAATGACCATGTCGATTCCCAGCATGGCCGCCAGCGCGCCAATGTTGTAGTGGGCGGCCTCGCCGTGGTCCCCCAACTCGCCCATGTCTCCCAAAATTGCCAGCTTGTGACTCCCGGTGCTCTTTGCCAGCACCTCCAGTCCCGCGGCCACCGACTGGGGATTGGCGTTATAGCAGTCGTTTAAAATAATGCGCTGGCCCGGAAGACGCACAACCTCCATTCGGTTTCCAACACCCTGAAAAGACGCGACCCCAGAGACGATCTGCTGGCGGCTCAGACCCAGCATTTCCGCAATGGCAACCGCCATGGAGGCACAGTACACCAGATGCTGTCCCGGTGCGTTGATGGTCAGGTCATAGACGTCCTTTTTTGTGGTGACGCGGCAGGTAATGCCGTCAAGCCCATGGTCGCTGACGTCAGTTACCCGGACGCCGCAATGCTCCGACTGACCACAGCGCAGGGTGGTAAACGGCAGCTCCAGCGTATTCAGCAGCGCGTCATCCCCGTTGAGGATGGCGGTGCCGCCGGGTTTCAGGAAATCAAAAATCTCGCTTTTAGCCTTTAAAATCCCCTCCCGGCTGCCCAAAAATTCGATGTGGGCGTCGCCGATGTTGGAGATGACGGCGATATCCGGCCGTACCAGCTCTCCCAGATAGTGAATCTCCCCAAAATGGTTCATGCCGGTCTCAATGACCGCCGCCTGATGCTCCGGCATCAGCTGGAACATCGTCAGCGGAGTCCCGATGTCGTTGTTGAAATTCTCCGGCGTCTTCAAAATATTCAGTCCCGCGGAGAGAACAGCGGCAATCATTTCCTTGGTGGTAGTCTTACCCACGGAGCCGGTAATCTGGACAAAGGGGATGTCGAACCGGTCCCGGTAAGCCGAGGCCAGAGCCTTCAGCGCCAGACGGGTGTCGTCCACCTTGATATAAAATCTGTCGGAACGAAGATCTGCGGGCAAACGGGTACACAGGGCTCCGGCCGCGCCGGATTCCAGCGCCTTGTCAATGAAATCGTGGCCGTCGAAATTTTCACCCTTCCAGGGTACGAACAGGCAGCCGGGAACCAGATCCCGGCTGTCGGTACACACGGCCGACACGGCGGGAGCGTCCTCCCGCGGATTCCACCAGACGCCGTGGACAGCGGTCTCGATCTCTCTGACAGTCATTGGCAGCATGTTAATTCTTCCTCCTTAAAGACAACTGAACGATCTCCTCGCAGAGATCATCATATGTAAGTCCCACGGCGGCAGCCTCCTTGGGCATCAGGCTGGCAGGGGTCAGCCCCGGCAGGGAGTTGGTCTCCAGACACCAGGGCACGCCGTCCCCGTCCAGCACGAAATCAGCGCGGGAATAGACGGACAGGCCCAGCAGCTGATGAAGCTTCAGCGCCATCTCCCCGATCTCCTGCTGCTGATCCTCCGTGAGGTTGGCGGGGCACAGCTCCAGCGCGGCGCCGGACTGATATTTTGCCTCATAGTCGAATTTTCCCTTGGCGGAAATCACCTCCACTGGCGGCAGCCATCTCTCGCCCAGCACCGCGGTGAAAATGTCCCGGCCCATAATCCGCTCCTCCACGATGACCTGGCTGTCAAAGCGCAGAACATCCCGCAAAGCGGCTTTCAGTTCCTCCCTCGTCTCCGGCAGGTAGACGCCAAGAGACGACCCGCTCCCCGGCGTCTTAATGACGCATGGCATCGTCAGTTCCTCTGCAAGCGCGGCCACGTCCGCCTCGCCGTATTCCGCCATACGCCACTTGGGCGTGCGGATTCCGGCGGCATCCATCATCCGCTTTGTAACGATCTTATCCATCGCCATGGCGGAGGACAGGTGGCCAGCGCCGGTATAGGGAATCCCCAGCAGGTCCAGCGTCGCCTGAATGCGCCCGTCCTCTCCGCTCTCCCCGTGGAGCCCCACGAACACGAGGTCTGCCAGAGCGCAGGCGTTCAGCACATCCTTTCCGATAAGTCCGGGACTTTTGTACTTCCGCCCGCGGCGTACCGCGTCCAGATCCGGTTCGCTGGTCCGGATCGCGGCGTCCCCGCACCGACCGTCCGGCGCGTCAAACAGCGCCTCAAGCGGGCCGTTATAGTCCTCCAGACCCAAAAACAGGTCCACCAGCACAGCCTGATGACCTTTCCTGCGCAAGGCTTTGCAAACAGCCGTTCCCGTTACCAGCGAGACCTCCCGTTCTGGAGACAGGCCACCGGCCAATACGACAATTTTCATGGTTCTCCCTTCCGCCGCCGTCGGCAGCCTATAAAACGCCCCACAGCCACAGGACGGCCCCCCATCAGGTGGGCTACCCAATGATTATTTCAATCTGTACCAGTTTAGCACAAATTTTCCGCGAATACAAGCACAGGAACCTGCCGGAAGAACTTTTCGGCAGGTTCCTGTACATTTTCTTAAATAAGGCCGCCGGGAGTGACGCAATTATAGGAAAAAGCGCACGATTTTACTTCATCCAGCCGAAGAACCCGGTGTCCTCTCCCTCAAGCAGCGTTCCCGCCGCGCAGAGCATCTGCGCCGCATCCGCCCGCGTCATGGGCTGAGCGAGCGTATTGCTTCCGAAGCTGCCCGCCGCCATAACGCTGGCAGCCTCCATGTTGCCGACGGCCTGCGCCGCCCAGGAGGGCACCGCATCCCGATCTGCATACCAGGTGGCAAGGTCCACGTCACCCACTGCCAGCACCCGGTCCAGAATGGATGCGGCCTCGTTAAACGTCACCGGATCGGCGCTGCGAAATGCCGCTCCCGCCCCAGTGGAGACGCCCTGGACAATGCCGTCGGCCAATCCCGCAGCGGCATAAGCCTTTGCCCATGTGGGGATCGCGTCGTCGTCGGAGAAGCCGGTCATGGTAACGGTATCCGCCGGAAGGTTTGCAAGCTCCATGGTCATGGCGAGGAATTCGCCCCGGGACACCGTGCGATCCGGTTCAAAGTAATACTTTCCGCCCATGCAGGCTCCGGTGAATACGCCGGTCTCCGCCAGATACTGGGCGGCAGCGGCGGCTGAACTGTTTCCGGTGTCCTGATACTCCACGCCGGACTTCGTCTTATCCACCGTCACGGTGACCGTGGCGGGGGCGGAGACGTTTCCTTTGGCATCCGCCACCACATAGGTGAAGCTGTCTTTCCCGCTCTTGCCCTCAGCGGGGGTATAGGTGAAAGTGTTGCCCGACACGGCAACGACACCCTTTTTCGGTGCGATCGCCACGGTAAACGTCAAATCACCGTCCTCATCGTCCGAAGCCAGAAACTGTGCGCGGTAGGGAATGTTGCGATAGGTTCTGATGGAAAGTTCTTTTGCGATGGGAGCGCCCTGCGCCGGAACGACTGTCTCCTCGCTTTTCTTGCCGAACAATGCCTGAGCCGGCACGGTCATCATCAGCAGCAATGCCAGCAGCAGCGCCGGAACGCGAGCTTGCTTGTTTGTCATTTTCAAGGGAACACGACCTCCTGTTGTAAATTCTGTGTGGAGGTAGTGTTTGCCTTCCCGATGAGATTATACAGAAAAAAGAGCGGTTTTTGCCGCTCTTTTTTCTGAAGGTTTTATTTGGCGTTTTGTGCGGACGGACGCGAAAGCGACCGATCCCGTCAGTTCCGGAACTCAGTGCATGGCCCGATACAAAAACGTGGCGATCTGCCCCCGGGTACAGGTATCGTCGGGTGCAAACGTATTAGTAGTTTTGCCGGAGGTAATGCCCTTTTCCGCCGCCCACGCCACAGCCTTGGCGCATGCCGCGTCGGCGGCCACGTCGGTAAACGCGGCGTCCTTCTCAGGGGCGGGTTTTCCCGCCAAGGTCCATAGATACGTCATCATCATGGCCCGGGTACAGGGCGCGGACGCGCCAAACACGCTGCCGGACACCAAGCCCTGTTCCGAGGCCCACAGCGCCGCCTTATAGTAGTAATTGCTCTGGGTCGCATCAGTGTACGGATTGACGGCGGAGGGCTCCGGCTGGCCGTTGGCACGCCACAGAAACGTCAGGATCTGCCCTTTGGTGCAGGTCTCGCCGGGCGCGAAGGTTGTTGCAGTCTTGCCGGCGGTGATTCCCTGCTTCACCGCCCACTGCACCCCGTCGTAGCAGTAGGAATCCTCCGTCACGTCGGTGAAGGCTCCGGTACTCGGCGCAATCGAAGACGCCGCGCCAACCGCCTTTTCCACGATAAGTCCAATCCAGTGCTCCTCGTCATCTGGCCGCTGAGAAAAAGGATTCATCCTCAACGTCCTTCGGGTGCCGGAAGGGCCGGACCACCCCGCCCTGTCACAAAGTAGGCTCATATACGAGCCCACATATTCGGCGGCGGCGAGGGAAAAGCTGTAGGTTCCATTTTGCCGGATATATTCGGAATTACCCACCCAACTGTCATCTTGCTCCTGCACGTTGCTGTGTTCATCGTCCAAATAGACCCTCTGTAACACATTGTCGGCGTTCAGGACACACTCGGCTGAGCCTTTTCCAAGTACGCTGCCGTCTTTCATGACTTCGCCCTGATCGAAGCCCGCGCCGATGTAGAGGTCGAAGTCCTCCTGTGCACCAGTAATTGTCACCATGACCTCCGCGTCGGCGGGTACGCCGTAAAAGATATCAAACGTCTTGTCCTCCGGCCGTTCAATCACTCTGGCCTTGTCGATGGTCACGGTGGCGAAGCTATTGACCAGCGTCAGGGGTGCGTACTTCGGCTCCGCCGCCGAAGCCCCCACGCATAGAAGTCCCAGGAGCAGCGCGGCTGTCAGGAATCCCGCAAACTGTCTTTTCATATCGATTCCTCTCTCAAAGAAAACGGGGCGGCAACGCCACCCCGTCTGTTTATACCCCTTGGAGCGCTCCCTGCTGTTCGGCAAAAGCCTTGAGCGCCTTGGCATCCCGCTCTCTCTGTTCCTCGATGGCCTCGGCCAACAGCATATCCTTCACCTTCATGAGCCGGATGGTGGTGGCGCGGTCGTTTTCGTCCAGCTTCATGTTGATATACCGGATGGCCTCCTGCGTATCGGGAATCATCACGTATTCCAGTGCGTTGACGCGCCGGCGGGTCTTCTCGATCTCCTCCGCCATCAACTGGGCGGACTTTTCAATCTGCGCCAGCTTCAACATCTTGCGGAACACCTTTCCCAGCGCATCCACCGCCGTGTCCAGTTCGCCGGAGGTTCCGGCGAAGCCGTAAGGATAGATGTCGCTGTCCGACTGGGTCTTGGTCTTGAAATCATAGACCGGGACGTTGACGGACATGATGTTCTCAAAACCCATGGTCAGATCCACGCTCTGTTTGGGATACAGCAGCGCCTGCTCCATGGCCTCGGAGGACATGAGAGCCGACGCCACGGTAAACGACCCGTGGACGGTCATCAACTCATCCTCCACCTCCGCCCGGAGGGTACGCACCTCCCGGACAGTCTCCAAAAACTGCTTCATCAGCTCGTCTCGCTTGTCTTTTAGCAGCTTGTGGCCCCGCTGGGCCGTGCGGAGCTTACCCTTGAGCCGGGTCAGCTCCATGCGGGTGGGGTTCACATTGAGCTTTGGCATGGTCCCCCCTCCTTATTTTTCGTCCTTCTTGGGCCAGTATTTTTCGATCAGCTCCGGCTTGATCCGCTTCAGCTCGCTCTTGGGCAGGATGCTCAGAAGTTCCCATCCCAGATCCAGCGTCTCTTCGATGGAGCGGTTCTCCTCGTAGCCTTGGTTGACATAGCGCTTCTCGAATTCATCCGCAAACTTTGCGTACAGCAGGTCCGTGGGCGTCAGGGCAGCCTCGCCCAGAATGCTCATCAGTTCCTTGTTGTCCTTGCCGGTGGAATAGGCGGCGAAGAGCTGGTTCATGGTGCTGGAGTGGTCTTCCCGTGTCTTGCCCTCGCCGATACCCTTATCCTTCAAACGGGACAGAGAGGGCAGTACGTCCACGGGAGGATGGATGTTCTTGCGATACAGCTCCCGGGAGAGGATGATCTGGCCCTCGGTGATATAGCCCGTCAGGTCGGGGATGGGGTGGGTCTTGTCGTCCTCGGGCATGGTCAGGATGGGGATCAGGGTGATGGAGCCTTTCTTCCCCAGCTGGCGGCCGGCCCGCTCGTACATGGTGGCAAGGTCGGTGTACAGATATCCGGGGAAACCGCGGCGGCCGGGGACCTCCTTCTTGGCGGCGGAGACCTCGCGCAGAGCCTCGGCGTAGTTGGTGATATCAGTCATGATGACCAGAACGTGCATATCCTTTTTAAAGGCCAGATACTCCGCGGCGGTCAGGGCCATACGGGGCGTTGAAATGCGCTCTACCGCGGGGTCGTTGGCGAGGTTGGAGAACAGCACCGTCCGGTCGATGGCGCCGGTGCGCTTGAACTCACTGACGAAGAACTCTGATTCCTCAAAGGTGATGCCGATGGCGGCAAACACCACTGCGAAGTTGGAGGCCTCGTCCCCCAGCACCTTCGCCTGACGGGCAATCTGCGCCGCCAAATTGGCGTGGGGCAGACCGGAGCCGGAGAAGATGGGCAGCTTCTGACCGCGGACCAGCGTATTCAATCCGTCGATGGTGGAAACGCCGGTCTGGATAAACTCGTTGGGATAGTCCCGAGCGGCAGGGTTCATGGGCAAGCCGTTAATATCCCGGTACTCCTCCGCCAAAATGGCGGGGCCGCCGTCGATGGGCTCGCCCATGCCGTTGAACACGCGGCCCAGCATGTCGGCGGAAACGCCCAGCTGAAGCGGGTGGCCCAGGAAGCGAACTTTGGACTGGGCCAGGTTGATGCCTGCGGCGGAGTCGAACAGCTGCACCACGGCGGTGTCGCCGTTGACCTCCAGCACCTTGCCCTGACGAATAGAGCCGTCGTGCAGCTCCACCTCCACCAGTTCATCATAAGTGACGCCCTCCACCTGTCGGACCATCATCAGAGGGCTGACAATCTGTTCGACGGTACGGTATTCTTTAATCATCAGTCCTCACCTCCCTGCGCGGTCACTGCCGCGATCTCCTGCGTCATGGCTTCGTCAATGGCAGCGTATGCCGCTTCGTATTCCTCCGCGGGCACGCTCTTTGCCCGGCCGATGGTCTCACGGGACGGGATGGCGAAGAGCTTGGCCGCATCCGCACCCTTTGCGATGGCGTCCCGGCACAGCAGGTCGTAGCGTAGAATAATTGCCATCAGCTTTTTCTGCCGATCATAGCTGGAATATCCGTCAATATCCGTGAAAGCGTTCTGCTGCAAAAAGTCCTCGCGGATCATACGAGCCGTCTCCAGCGTCAGCTGATCAGCGGAGGACAGCGCGTCCTTGCCCACCAGCTGGACGATCTCGTTCAGGCTGGCCTCATTTTGCAGAATGCTCATGGCCTGTCCCCGATCCTTCATGAAGTCCTCGCCTAAGTTTTCGTCGAACCAGGGCTTCAGAGAATCTAGGTACAAAGAGTAGGAATTCAGCCAGTTGATGGCCGGGAAATGGCGCTTGTAGGCCAGCGCCGAATCCAGCGCCCAGAAGACCTTGACGATCCGCATGGTAGCCTGCGACACGGGCTCGGACAAATCGCCGCCCGGAGGCGACACCGCGCCCACGGCGGTCAGGCTGCCCCGGCGCTCGTCGGAGCCGATGCACTCCACGCTGCCGGCCCGCTCGTAGAACTGGGCCAGACGGGAGCTCAAATACGCGGGATAGCCCTCCTCGCCGGGCATCTCCTCAAGGCGTCCGGACATCTCGCGCAGAGCCTCGGCCCAGCGGGAAGTGGAGTCGGCAATAACAGCCACATCATAGCCCATGTCGCGGAAATACTCCGCGATGGTGATGCCGGTGTAGACCGACGCCTCACGGGCGGCCACGGGCATATCAGAAGTGTTGGCGATCAACACGGTCCGTTTCATCAAAGACTCGCCGGTGCGGGGGTCCTTCAGCTCAGGGAACTCCCGCAGCACGTCGGTCATCTCGTTGCCGCGTTCGCCGCAGCCGATGTAGACCACGATATCCACGTCGGACCACTTGGCCAGTTGGTGCTGGACCACCGTTTTGCCGGAGCCGAAGGGGCCGGGCACGGCGGCGGTGCCGCCCTTGGCGATGGGAAACATGGTGTCGATGACGCGCTGGCCGGAGCACAGGGGCCGCTTGGGGGGATACTTGTGCTGATAGGGCCGGCCCACACGGACGGGCCACTTTTGGGCCATGGGCACCTCTACCGTCTTCCCGTCGTCGGTTCGGATGACCGCTACGGGCTGCAAAACGGTGAAGGAGCCGCTTTCGATCTTCTCAATCGTACCGCTGACATTCGGCGGCACCATAATCTTGTGCAGCACCACCGCCGTCTCCGGAACGGTACCCAGAAAGTCGCCTCCGATGACCCGATCCCCCACCTTTGCAACAGGTGTAAAGTCCCACTTCTTGTCATGATCCAGAGCGGGAATCTCAATGCCGCGGGTGATGTTGGCACCCACCTTCTCCACGATCTTCTCCAGTGGGCGCTGAATGCCGTCGTAAATGCCCTCGATCATTCCGGGCCCCAGCTCCACGCTCATGGGCGCGCCGGTGGTAATCACCTCCACGCCGGGTCCCAGGCCGGAGGTCTCCTCATAGACCTGAATGGACGCGGAATCGCCCTTCATGGTCAAAATTTCGCCGATCAGCCGCTGGGGACCCACGCGGACCACGTCGGACATATTGGCGTCCGACAGTCCCGTCGCCACAACCAGCGGCCCGGATACTTTTACAACTTTACCGCTCAAACAGACAACCTTCTTTCAGGATAAATTCGCTCTTTAGCAGGGGGCTTCAAAGAAAGCCCGCTCCTACGCCCGACCGTTACAGAATATCGGCGCCGACCGCCCTTTCGATCGAGTTCTGGATGTTGTTTTACCAATGCCCAGAGACCCGCCCGTCCGGGGATCAGGATGATGGCGGGACGCAGCTCATCCTTATACCGGTCCAGTACGTCCGGCAGTTTCGCCGCCAACTGCTCCGTCAGGTAAATCACCGCGCAGTCGGTTTTTGCCAGCTCGTGGATCTTCCTGCGGGCCTCCTCCGGTGCGGAGATGGGATAGGTGTCCAGCCCCAAGGCCCGAAAGCCCATGACGGACTCCCAGTCCCCTACCACCGCGATGCGATAGGTCGTTGCCATTTATTCACACTCCTTACGTCCGCAGCCGCGCCCGGATGGTCTCCGGGTCCAGCCCGGCAGCCCGGCCCATCAGCAGAATGCGGAGGTTTGTATACTCCGTCTCCCGCGCGGCCAGATAGCCGATCAGCGGTGCTTCGCCGAACGCCACCATCTGTGCGCCGGAAAGATACCCGGAAACCGCGTCGTCGCACAGCTTTTCAAATTTTGTCAGCGCGCCGCCCTTCAGCGCGTCCGCGCCGGCTTGGGCCGCTTCCTTCAACTCTGTGGAGGCGTACAGCTCCGCAAGACCGCCGCCATTGTTCCCGGCAACCGTCAAAATCTCGCTCTCTCCCACAGTCCCGCCGGAAACCAGCACGCCCTCCAAAAAGGCCGCGTTCTTGCCCATGCGGAGAGTCCGCACCAGAGAGCGGAGGTTCGCCGCGTCGATGGAGACGCGGACATAGCCCCGGAGAAATTCGCTGCCGGTGGTTTCCGCCGTTTCCATCTCGTCCCGATACATCCAGCGGTCCAGCACGATGTCCCCAAGCTGGGGGTCACGGGTTGTCTCCAGCACTTCCTTCGCCTCAGCGATGGCGGCAGCCAGCAGGGGCGGCAGCTGATTCATGTCTCCGCCGGTGATCATCTCTTTCAGCTCCGCCGCCGGAACGCGCCCAAGATCCGCCAGCATGTGGTCCGGGTCCGTATCCATAGCTTGGGCCTTCAGAATGGCCTTTGCATTGTGGTAATCGTATTTCAGCTTGAAAATATCCAAGTATTGTTTGTCAGGCGCGCTGTCGCCCAAGTCCTGTAAAGTTTCTTCCCTTGCGGTGGTAATCGCCGCATCCATAGCCTCCGGGCTCTCAAGGCTCATGGTGGGATACCCACCTTCCTGCAGGAGCTTCACCACTTCCTCGTCGCTGCGGGAAGCCAGGATCTGCTCCATTCGCTCGCCCGTCAGCAACCCCGTCTCCATGGCGCGGATGCGGGCGGATATCACCAGATAATCGGTGTCCTTGATTTTTTTAGACAAGGCGCTTCCTCCCAGCTCTTCGATTCGTTACGCTTCCGGGAACAGGACTCTGGCGACCTCGCCGGCCATCTCGCCCCTTTGCAGACGCACCAGCGTATCAAAGGTACAGTTGACCTCCACGCTGCCGTCCACCAGAATAAAGCCGCCCTTCAGTGCCCGTGTCTGGCCGGAAAGAGTCAGCTTCCCGTTCAGCTTCTTATTGGCCGTGTCCACCGCGGCCTGGCCCACCTTTTCCCGGTCCGCCTGAGAGAAAACCACTTCTCCCCTGCCTTCCGGCGCGGCCTGGACCAACAGGTCCGCCGTCACGGCAATGTACCGTTCCTCCGGCATGGCGCAGAGGTTTTCCAATGCCAGATTAAATGCGGTCTCCACCTGAGCTTGCCGCACGGAGAGCAGATCCTTTCGGGCCTCCATCTGCGCCACGCTCACCAACCGCTCTTCCCGCTCTGCGGCGGCCTTTTCATTCTTCGCCCTGGCGTCCGCGGCCTCGTGGTCCGCCTGAGCGCGGTATTTCGCCGTGATCTTATCCGCCTCGGTTTGCGCCTCCGCCAGTACGCGGTCAATCTCCGCCTGTGTGTCGGCGGCAATGCGGTCCGTGATCTTTTCGATTCCGTTCATGTCAAATCCCCTTTCTGCGGGGTTACTTGCTGATGTTGATAATCATGAGCATGGACGCCAGCAAAGACAGGATGGCGTAGAACTCCACCGTGATGCACAAAACCATGCCCTTTGCCCAGTCGTCCGGCTTCTTGGCCAGAATATTGATGGATGCAGCGGCCACGCGGCCCTGAGCGATGGCTGAAAACAGTCCGCCCAGCGCCATGGGCAGGCATGCCGCGAAATACTGCAAGCCAACCTGAAGGGAAATGTCGGGAAGGGTCCCGCCCAGCAGTCCCATGCGGAAAATGGCGAAGAACCACACCACCAGACCATACAGGCCCTGCGTGCCGGGGATAACCTGCAAAATCAGGACTTTGCCGAACTTGGTTGGGTCCTGGCACAGAAGGCCGGTGCCCGCCTCGCCGGCAATGCCGGTGCCCTTTGCGGAGCCAATGCCGGAGAGGACCGCCGCCAGACCGGCGCCCAGCAGCGCCAGAGCCAGACCACCGAATGCTTCAAAAAATCCCATGATGAATTTCCTCCTTATTCTTTTACGATATCAACATATTTTGTTTTGATCTCCAGAGGCCGGAACCGTCTGCCTCCGTCCTCATAGAACTTGTTGAAATACTCCAGGCACTGAAGTCTCAGGTCGTGGACGAAGCAGCCCAGCAGATTCAGGGCGAAGTTCAACGCGTTGCCCGCCATGGAGATGATAAAAAATATCACCACATTGCCGGGGATGGCGCCCAGAGTGTTAAATACCTGCGCAATGACGCTGCCCGCCAGCATCAGAGCCATGAGACGGGAGTAGGACAAAATGTCTCCGAAATAGCCCGTCACGTGGTTATAGAGGGATCCGATCACCGCCGTCACCTTGCCAAAGCCTTTGGCGTTCCATCCGGAGCCAACCAGCACCATCACGCCGCCGACAATCAGTACAATCCGGGTCACACCCAGAATGGACAGTGCCAATCCGGCAAACATGACCCACCAAGTCCCTTCCTCCCAGACGGCGTCCATGATCTGTCCACGCTTGAGCTTCTTATAGAAGCTGATGGCCATACCGGTATTAATCTGGATGAAGCCGAGGCACATGGCCCCGATCAAAATCATCAGTGTATCGTCCAGTGGGGTGAACAGGGCGGGTAGGGCAAATGTCGTTCCGGGGTTGATAATGCCCATAAGCTGGGGCAGGAAATCACCGAAAAAGCCGCCTGTGAGTAAGCCCATGATAAACGTGCTGATGCCGCACAGTCCCATCAGACCAAAGAAATGAGCCATGCCACCCTTGGGCCTGTATTTTTTCAAAACCACTGCCGAGGCCAGCATCATCAAAATACCGTATCCCATGTCCGCCATCATGATGCCGTAAAACAAAATAAAGAACGGTGTCATCAGCGGGTTGGGGTCCAGACTCCCGTATGCCGGCAGGGAGTACATATCCGTCACCATGTTCAACGGCTTTGTCAGCCAGTTGTTTTTCAGCTGCACGGGGACGTCCGGGTACTCCTCCTCACTGGGTTCGGCGGTCTCCCACGCGCAGTCCCGCTTTTCAAGCAGGGCCGCAAGCTTTTTCTCCGCCTCCGCAGGGACCCAGCCCTGAAAAAAGACGATGGTTCCGTCGGTCAGCAGGCGCTGGGCATCCGCGTCCTCCGCCGCCTCCGCGTTCAAGCGGTCGGCGTAAGTCCGCAGGGCATCCCGCGCACCGCCGCAGGCGGCAAGCGCCTCGGTGACCCGTTTCTGCTCCAATTCATTCTCCGCAGCGGACTTTTCAAGCCTCGCCAGATTCTCCGCCGGAGTCCCGGTGCAGTCCGGGAAAGTCACCACGCTGAACCCGGCGCGGCGCAGAATCTCCATCGCCTCTTCCTCGTCCGCCCGGTGGCAGACCAGCAGCAGGTACTTCTGCGTTTTGTCCACCCCCGCAGGATATAGCTCTGCGGCCGTTTTACCGCCGCTCAGCTCCGCCCGTAGCGCCCCCACATCCGTGGCGGCGGGACAGACTCCCAGACGGAAGACCGCGTGGGCAGTGTCCGGCGTCTCCAGCGGGAAATCCAGGTCCTTCCATGGCGTCAGGGCTGCGGCGCGGGCCGTCAGCCGTCCCATCCGGCTCTGGAGTCCGGCCAGATCTGTCAGCAGGCCGTTGATCTTTTCACAGGTTGCTTTCGCCTGCTCCGCGGAGTCGCTGCTGAGAAATTCCGACTCCTTGATGGGCCTTCGCTGAATGAACAGTCCATCCTTTACCGCGGCATACTTCCGGATGGCGTTCAGGGCGGTGGTCACGTCGGCGATGGCCCCCTTGGCGTCCATCAGCGGGGCGTACCCCGGCGCAGCAGCGCCGACCAGGCCGGGTCGTTCAGCAGGCCGTCTGGCTCGCTGATCTCCACGCAGCCAAGACGCAACAACGCCCGCAGCAATCCGTCCCGTTCCGCCGCCATGGCCACCACGCGGAGCTTTTTCATTTTTACGATGGCCATTTTACTGCTTCACGACCTTTCCAACGATACGCTCCACGGCTTCGGACATGTGGGCCTTCGCCTGTCCGGCCAAGACTTCACACTCCTGAGCGGTACCCTCCCGGATCTTTGCGCATCGCTCTTCCGCGCGGCCCTCTGCCTCTTGCAGCAGCCGCTTGCTCTCCTCTGCGGCCTGGGTTCGCATCTGCTCCAAAAGCGCGAGCCCATTTTTCTCCGCCTGGGCAATCCGCTCCTTTGCCTCCTGCTCCGCAGTGGTTTTACGCGCCTTGTTCTCATTTTCCGCCTTATTGACGGTCTCAATGGCTTCCAGTGACATTCTTCGATCACCTTCTCTCCCAATGACTTAGTATTGTTCCCAATATAATACAATACCCAATTAGATTATATGGTATTTGCATCTGTAAAGCAAGGCCATTTTTTTATTCCGCATGTCTTTTCAAGCTTTTTGTACACACTTTTATAAAAAAAGCACATAAACCATCCATAAATAATTGTAAGATATAACTATGTTCTTTAAGTGATCAAACACATCCCGATTCCGGAATGAAGTACCCCGACAGGCAAAAAAAGCAGAGTGCTTTCCTTACGGAAGCGCTCTGCTTGTACAAGTCAATGCTTTTTCTGGCCGCTGACCGCGCAAACCATCTCGTTGAGCTCCTTGCCGGTCTGGTCCATGGCGCGGGGCAGCTGAGCGAGGCCGACTTCGATCTTCCGCAATTCCGTGGTGACCTGAGCCGCGGTGGTGCCGAAAGCCCCGGCCATATCCTGATACTGTCTTTGGATGTCGGACACCAGTGCGTTCAGCCGCGCAGTGGTGGCAGACTCCAGCTCACTGGCCCGCCTCCGGGCTTGGCACTCAATGTCCCCCACTTGAGCCCGGACCTCCTGATAGGACTGCGCCTGAGGGCGCAGTTCCTCCAGCTCGGCGGAAAGGCTTTCGATTTTCTCTCGCAGCTCATCCGCCTCTCTCCGCGCTGAATTCTCCTGCTCCCGCAACGAAAGATCCAGCCTCTTTTGCAGGGCCTCATTTTCGGCGCGGAGATCGTTGTTCTCCCGGCGGAGCGCCTCCTGGACATCCGTGTTCTCCTGCGCCGTTTTCTGAATGTACTGAATGACTTCCTCTTTGTCGAAGCCGCCGAATGCAACGCTTTTGAAATTTTTTGTCTCCATTGTCGCCGCTCCTTCTCCGGGTCCCGCCCGCGCCTCCGCCGACGGCTTTCAGGTCTGCCGCCGCGCGCAGGCAAGTCTCTAAAAAAGCTTCATCCGCCGCGGCTCTTGCCGCGAAGCTGCCCATTGCGGTATATGCAAATATTATAGCATGCCATTTTTTTCTTTACAAGCCCTCATATAAAAAGTGAAAAGATTGTAAAAAAATGCTTGCATTTTGAAATCAGCTATGCTAATATAAATAAGCTGTTTGAAAACAGTGGTACGCGCCGTTAGCTCAGCTGGATAGAGCGTCTGGCTACGGACCAGAAGGCCGGGGGTTCGAATCCCTCACGGCGTACCAAAATCCGGGTTATCCGAACACATAGTATTTATCTTCGTAAACGGTTTATTCGGTTGCGTGATAAATCGTGATGAATAACCCGTAGAAGAACAACCCGGCACCGTTATGGTGTCGGGTTGTTCTTCTTTTATGGCCACAACACTCCTGCGAGAACCTCACTGGCTCCCACAGGGGCTATTTTATTCTTCCGGCGCGTAGTCCCATATATTATTTGCAAGCCCAAGGGGGTACCCCCTTGGGCTTGTCCTATATAAACAAAGCACTAAACCGCTGGCGCGGTGGTATCTAAACCCCAAATTTTTCTTCTATTGAACCTGCTGCACGAATGCGGCAGGTTTTCTTTTCTCCGCTACAATAGAGTCATCACTTTTAGGGAGATGATTCCATGACGAACGAGGAAGTTTATCAGTACGCTTTTGACGAGGTAAAGCTGCGAGGACTGTCGCCACATACGGTGGAAGAGTATCTTGGAAAACTGACTGTGTTCCTCCGCTTTTTTGAAAATCGCCCCATCGAAATGATGGGAGAGAAAGAAATCCGTGAGTTTCTGCTCTACCAGTTAGACTCTGGCAAATCCTCCGGTACAGTGAACATCTACAACAGCGCTCTGCGCTTCATCTTCGGAGCTGTTCTGGGACGAAATCTGAACTATCAGCTCATTCCACGCCGCCGTCAATACCGCGAGTTTCCCGCCCTCATGAGCAAAGCGGAAATTGCACGTTTCTTTTCCGCAATCGATAACCTGCGGGATAAAGCAATGTTTGAGACTGTTTATGGTGCGGGACTGCGTATATCTGAAGTTGCTCACCTACGCATTCAGGATATTGACAGCGACCAGATGCGTATTTTTGTCCACCATGGAAAAGGCGGTAAGGACCGCTTCACCTTGCTTTCAAAGCAGAACCTTGAAATTCTCCGTGAGTATTGGAAACTGTATCGCCCCAGTCATCCGGGCGGATATCTGTTTTATCCCAGAGGGGGAAAAGACAGAGTCATGACCGTCAGAGCTATTGGAACAGCTTTCCGTAGGCACTGCCAACGTGCAAATCTGCCGGACATATTTACCGTCCATACTTTGCGGCATTGTTTTGCCACACACCTACTGGAAGCTGGTGTGGAAGTATG
>Ga0183099_1000511_pt1 | contig 28355 bp, 18 predicted proteins | sample Biomet1_FD_127788 | JGI IMG/M metagenome (GOLD analysis project Ga0183099, IMG submission 127788) | Microbial communities from bioreactor (seeded with anoxic lake sediment) at LBNL, California, USA - Biofuel metagenome 1 | ecosystem: Engineered > Bioreactor > Anaerobic > Unclassified ...
CATACTATAATGGATTATCTTGAAATTATAGGCACACTAGTAGGCTTGCTTTATCTCTATCTTGAGTATAAAGCAAGCATCTATTTGTGGTTTGCCGGAGTAGTGATGCCTCTTATTTATATTTATGTATTCTATGCTGCCGGACTTTATGCCGACATGGGAATTAATATTTATTATCTGCTGGCTGGTCTCTACGGATTAGTAATGTGGATGAAGACACCAAATCAAAAAGGAGAGGAGCGGCCTATTTCTCACACTCCTATAAAGTTCTATTTCCCGATAATTATTATCTTTGCGATGCTTTATGCCGGAATAGCTTTTCTGTTAATTCGTTATACGGACAGTACAGTTCCTTATGCGGATGGATTTGTAACCGCACTTAGTATCATTGGAATGTGGATGCTGGCATATAAGTATATAGAACAATGGTTGGTTTGGATTGTAGTGGATATTGCTTGTACTGCTTTGTATGTTTACAAAGGTCTTTATCCTACATCTATACTTTACGGGCTATATTCAGTAATAGCTGTGTTTGGCTATTTTAAATGGAAAAAGATGATGGTTTATAATTCACTGAAAGATGAAAAAATACCCCTTACTGACAATCGCTAATACTCCTTCTGCCATTATACTAGCTAACGGTGACTATCCTATGCATCCGTTGCCGTTGGCTCTTTTAGCTAAAACCGATTATGTGGTTTGCTGTGACGGAGCTACTGATGGTTTTGTGCGTTCGGGAAGAATTCCGGCAGCTATAGTAGGGGATGGCGATTCTCTTTCAGTATTAAATAAGAAGCAATTTGCCAGCATTCTTCATTCCATACCCGATCAGGATACAAATGACCTGACCAAAGCATTCAACTTTTGTTTGCAACAGGGTAAAAAGGATATGCTTATTCTTGGAGCAACCGGAAAAAGGGAAGACCACACATTAGGCAATATCAGTCTGTTGGCAGAATATATGAATCAAGCTGAAATAGAAATGGTAACCGATTACGGTGTATTTACTCCTATTTCAAAAGATAGTGATTTTGAAAGCTATCCCGGTCAGCAGGTTTCTATTTTTAACCTTTCGGGAGTAGAAATCTCTCAGGAAGGACTTCAATATACTCTTCCCCCTTTACAACAATGGTGGCAAGGAACCCTAAACGCATCCTTGTCCGATCACTTCATTATTCACACCACCGGTAAGGCTATTATTTTCAGAGCATACTAAGCCTTGGTCTTTACATAATCCTTTTTCACAGATAAAAAAGAGTCTTTCATTGATTGCTTTTTGATGGTTCATCTTATTGTAATACTTTCGTCATTATTATCAAGGTATTATTAATAAGACAAGGTTTTATGTGTCCACAGATTATACAATTATTAAACGAAATGTATCCAATATCACTTAAAGATATGGATGCTGTTCGGTTAATGAATAGAATAGATACAAAATATGTTATTCATGCAGAACGCTTCGAGCCTTTCATCAAGAAAATCAAGGATGATTATTTTGTGCAGGAGATTAATGGCATAAGGGTTAATGATTACCACACCACCTATTTGGATACTCCAACTGAGGATATGTTTCTTGCTCATCAAAATGGAAAGTCAGATAGAGAAAAAATAAGGATACGTGAATATATTGGTTCAAACCTTATATTTCTTGAGGTAAAGCATAAAAATAATAAAGGGCAAACGCAGAAAGTAAGGACTGCTATACCAAGTAGAGAGATTTTTAGAAATGAAGAAAATACAGCTTTTTTGCATTCTCATTCTAATTATGAGTTGAATAATCTATTCCCTATTATTGAAAACAACTTTAATCGTATTACACTGGTTAACCGGAATAAAACTGAACGGCTCACTTTGGATTGTGATATAAACTTCTTGAATTTAGAAACTGGAAGGAAAGAGGTAATTCCCGAGCTTGTAATAATTGAAGTTAAACAGAATGGTCTGTCTTTTTCTCCGGTAAGAGAGATCTTGTCGAAAGAAAGAATCAGACCGGTTAGCATTAGCAAATATTGTCTAGGATCTGTTTTAACCAACCCTTCATTGAAATATAATCGGTTCAAAAAGAAATTAATGCAAATAAATAAATTAACAAATAATCATTATGGACACTTTATCGGAATGCCTTGATGAGGGAACTCTCTTTGGAGCATCAGTACTTGATGCTAACGGCTTTGGGCAATTGGCTCTGCGTTTCCTTTTTAATTTTGTTGTTGTAGGTCTCATCATTCATTTTTTCTATTATCCCAAAAGTAGAAGGAGAGATTACTATTTTACTTTTACACTGATTAATTTAAGCGTTTTCTTCCTTATTTTCCTTCTTGGCAGCGTAAAGCTAAAGATTGGTTTCGCTTTAGGTTTGTTTGCTATTTTTGGAATAATAAGATATAGAACAGAATCAGTGCCTATTAGAGAAATGACCTATCTTTTTGTAATTATTGCTATCTCAGTAATTAATGCGTTAGCTATTCAAATTAGTTATGCTGAATTAATTGCAACGAATCTATCTTTTATTGTGGTTATTTGGATTTTGGAAAGTAACAGATGGCTAAAACATACATCGTGTAAGTTGATATTATATGATAAAATCCAGTTGATTACTCCAGATAAATCAGAAGAACTGAAGGATGATCTTAAGAAAAGAACTGGCATTGATATAATAAAGATAGAAGTAGGGCATATTGATTTTCTTCGTGATGTGGCCTTTCTAAAGGTTTATTATGAACCATTGCATGATGAGATTAATACCATAGACACAATGATTAGACTCCCCAGAGAAGGTGAATAAACTAAATACTGGAATCTTATGAAAATAGTAAAAATAGTATGTTTGCTTATTGCTTTGTTTTGTAGTACATTCTCTTTTGCACAAAGTGACGATATGGGTATGTATACCAGTGTTGAAGTGAGCAAGAAAATTATTCCTAAACTGGAGGCATCATTAGAGGAAGAATTCCGCCTTCGTGAGAACTTGAGTGAAATAGATCGTTTCTCAACTACTTTAGGACTTTCATATAAGTTTAATTCTTATTTTAAAGTGGGTGGGGCATATAATCTTATCAATTATAATCATCCTAAAAAAGATTGGGAGATTCGTCAAAGATATTATTTTTTTGCTCAGGGTAGTTATGGTTTCAATCGTTTTATTATTTCTTTGCGTGAAAGATATCAAAGCACTTATCGTCAGGGAGTATCTGAAACGGAAACCAGATCAAATCCCAAAAAGTATCTCCGTAGTCGTGTTGAGTTGAGTTATAATATAATTAACTCAAAATTTGAACCCTATACATCTTGTGAACTTTACAATACACTTAATGATAAAACAGGAAATGGCATGGATAGGATAAGTTATATTCTGGGTACAAAGTATAAGTTCAATAAGAGAAATTCGTTGGAACTGTATTATAAGTATATTAATTTTAATGAAGATGAGGATGAGAATAACAGGCATATTCTTGGGATAGGTTATTCTCATAAGTTCTAGTAAATATCATGAATAATTCCGAGTATAATATAAATGTTATACCTTTGTTTTAATAACATGTTGTAACATGGGAAAGACATATAAACAGCAACAAATTCTGGAGAATTTAATCTATGCAGTTATTTGGCTCATTTTGTTTATATCACCATCTATTGATGATATTATATATAATCAAAATACAGAAAATAATTGGGCTAAGATTTTTCATATTTGGAAAGTAATAGTTCCTTTCTTTATTATATTCCTCGTAAACAACTATTTATTGATGCCGCGATTACTTATAAAAAAGAAATCGTGGCTTTATCTGATTGCAACCGTTTTAACTATTTGCGTATTTCTGTTGTTTACACCTCATAATCATTTAAATCCCAGAAAAGGCCCGGTACCTCGGATTGATAGTGAATGGAAACCAAATCCGTCTGCTCAAATGGATAGTAGTCTTATACGGCCAACACTTCGTGAGATTCCTCAAGACGGAAGTAGCCCCGAAGGATTTAGAGAACCTGGAGGCAATGGAAAGCTTGAATATTCAGGGAAACCAGGAAGTCCTGATAGAAATGAATCCTTAAGTCCTCGGGGATCTGGTTTCTTGCATATCCCATTTATTGGCCCATTTCTTAATAACTTTATAATTGCAATTTTAATAGTAGGCTTTAACATCGCAATAAAGCTGCTCTTTCAGTCAATTAGAGATGAACATCAACTAAAGGAATTGGAAAAACACAATCTGGAAACAGAACTATCTTATTTAAAACATCAGATCAATCCTCACTTCTTCATGAATACACTTAATAATATTCATGCATTAATAGATATTGATACTGAAAAGGCAAAGGAGACTGTGATTGAACTCTCTAAAATGATGAGATATGTTTTGTATGATTCCAGTCAGGCAACAATTAGTCTTGAAAAAGAAATTCTCTTTATTAATAATTATATCGAGTTAATGAAGCTTAGATATACTGATAAAGTAAATATAAAACTATATCTTCCAGAAGTGGTTCCAACTGTACAGATTCCTCCTTTGTTGTTTATTTCATTTCTTGAAAATGCATTTAAGCACGGAATAAGTTATCAGCAGGATTCTTATATTAATTTTAGTCTTCAGGTAAACGAAAAAGAAATTGAATGTTTAATTGCTAATAGTAATTGTGGACAAACGTCTAATGAACAAGGAATAGGATTGGATAATGTTAGAAAACGTTTGAACTTACTTTATCCGGATAACTATACTTTGAGAATAAATTCTTCTGAAGACGAGTTCAGTGTGTTACTAATTATACCTTTACTATGATAAGATGTATTGCGATTGATGATGAACCTTTGGCGCTGACACAGCTTGCCGGTTATATTAATAAAGTTCCGTTTCTGGAATTGGTGAAATCCTGCAGTAGTGCTTTTGAAGCAATAACGATATTATCCAGTGATAGCATAGATTTAATTTATGTGGATATTAACATGCCTGACCTTAATGGACTTGATTTTGTTCGTTCTTTGGTTCACAAACCTCTTATTGTTTTTACTACAGCCTATTCTGAATATGCTATTGAAGGTTTTAAAGTCGATGCTTTGGATTATTTACTTAAGCCTTTTGGGTATAATGATTTTCTTAAGTCGGCCAACAAAGTTAAACAGCAATATGACTTGCTTATGTTTTCACATAGTCAATTAAATGATGAAAAACATTTATTCCTTAAAACGGAGTATAGAATAGTTCGGTTAGAAATAGATTCTATTATCTATATTGAAAGTATGAGTGAATATGTACGCATTCACACGACTTATGATAAGCCTATTATGTCTCTATTGAGTATGAAGATTATGCAAGAGCGATTACCGGAAGGTAAGTTTATGCGCATTCATCGTTCTTATATTATTAATTTGCAAAAGATTCAGGAAATCTCAAGAGGTCGCCTTACATTGGAAGGGCAAGTATGTATACCTATTGGCGAACAATATAAGGAAGCCTTTAATCGATATATGGGACAGAGCTTTCTCGGGAAATAGAAAAAAGGGAAAGTGAATAATTTGCATTTTTCAGATCATTAGGCTAAGATAAGAACAGAAATCCAGAAAATAGCAAAGGGGATGCTTCACAGCGCCCCCTTGCAAACTTAAAACAACCAACAAAAGAATTAGATAATTTTTTAGAATTATCTAATAAATAACAATTCTCTATATTTAGGCAATGTCCATAACTGGTCATCGACTATCAATTCTAATTTATCAATATGATAACGGATTTCTTCAAGCATAGGAACGATTTTATCGTGATATGCAAGAGCTTTTTCGCGTTCAGATTCAATTATATTAGCCACTTTACGTATTTCAACCATTTCATCAACTTTTTCCTTAATGAAAATTGTTCTTTTAGCAATGTCTTCAATGATTTCGAGGTTCTTAGAAGAAAGCGTATTAGCTTTTTCTCCAGGGAACAGGTCTTTCATTTTATACACATTGTCAATTAATTGTGACTGATATCTAGTTGCCATAGGAATAATGTGATTCATAGCAAGGTCACCTAACACGCGAGCTTCAATTTGAATCTTCTTTGTATAAGTTTCCCATTTTACCTCATTACGTGCTTCCAACTCAACTTTAGTCATTACACCTGTAAATTCAAACATTTTGACACTACTTTCTTTCAAGTAACTATCAAATATAACAGGTACGCTTGTTTCACAGTCCAAACCACGTTTTAATGCTTCTTCTTTCCATTCATCGCTATAGCCATTGCCATCAAAGTGGATTGGTTTGCTTTCAATGATATATTTACGAACAATTTCAAGAACAGCAGAGATTTTAGGCTCTCCTTTTTCAATTAAAGCATCTACTTCTTTCTTGAATATTACTAATTGTTCAGCAACAGCAGCATTAAGTGCAATCATAGCAGATGCACAGTTTGCTTCTGAACCTACTGCACGGAACTCAAAACGGTTACCAGTAAATGCAAAAGGAGAAGTACGGTTACGGTCTGTATTGTCAATTAGCAACTCAGGAATCTGTGGAATATCCAGTTTCATTCCTTGTTTACCGCTAAGGCTGATTAAATCATCTTTGGTACTTTCTGCTAAATGTTTCAGAACTTGTGACAATTGTTTTCCTAAGAAAGAAGAAATAATAGCAGGAGGTGCTTCATTTGCTCCTAAACGGTGTGCATTAGTTGCTGAAGAAATACTTGCTTTCAACAATCCGTTGTGGCGATATACTGCCATCAAAACGTTTGCAACGAAAGTAACAAAACGAAGGTTTTCTTCTGATGTTTTGCCTGGTCCCAATAATAAAATACCGTTATCAGTACCTAGTGACCAGTTATTGTGTTTACCTGAACCGTTTACACCTTTGAATGGTTTTTCGTGTAGCAAAACGCGGAATCCATGTTGACGAGCGATTTTACGCATCAAAGCCATTACTAAAAGGTTATGGTCATTTGCTAAGTTACATTCCTCAAAGATAGGAGCAAGTTCAAACTGATTAGGAGCAACTTCGTTGTGACGAGTCTTTACTGGAATACCTAGTTTTAAACTTTCAATTTCCAAGTCTGTCATGAAGGCTGTTACACGAGTTGGGATTGCGCCAAAATAATGGTCCTCCAACTGTTGGTTTTTAGAACTTTCGTGTCCCATCAAAGTACGGCCAGTCAAAAGTAAGTCTGGACGAGCAGCATAAAGACCTTCGTCAACAAGGAAATATTCTTGTTCCCAGCCTAAATTACAAATAACTTTTTTAACTTCAGGGTTAAAGTAGTGAACTACGTCAACAGCAGCTTTATTTACTGCTTGCAAAGCTTTTAAAAGAGGAGCTTTGTAGTCCAATGATTCACCTGTATATGCGATGAAGATAGTTGGAATACACAATGTGTCGCCAACGATAAATGCAGGAGATGAAGGATCCCATGCTGAATAACCACGAGCTTCGAATGTGTTACGGATACCACCGCTTGGGAAGCTGGAAGCATCTGGTTCCTGCTGAATAAGTAGTTTGCCGCTAAATTCTTCAATCATACCACCTTTTCCATCATGTTCAACGAAAGCATCATGCTTTTCAGCAGTACCTTCTGTCAACGGATGAAACCAGTGAGTGTAGTGAGTAGCACCCATTTCCAATGCCCATTTTTGCATTCCTGCTGCAACAGCATTAGCAATTTCTCTGTTGAGTGGTGTACCATTGTCCATCGCATCCATCAATAATTGGTATATCTTGGTTGGAAGATACTTGAACATTTTAGACTTGTTAAACACATACTTACCGAAATAATCAGAAGGTCTCTCCGTTGGAGTTGGAACTTCTAGCGCTTTCTTTTTAAAAGCTGTTTCTACTACTCTGAATCTAAGTTTTGACATAATACCTGATTTGTTATTATTTTATTATGTAAGAGCTAATTAATTTAAAAAACCAATATTCTAATCTGAAAATATAAATTTAAAGGAGAGGAGGTATAGAGTAATCTCTTTGTTCATTTTACATACAACAACCAAGTAATATCTAATAAACAGAAGTAGCGATTCTCTATACGCTCTTTGTATCCTTATTCAATTTTTTACCAAATTATATTTTACTATTGAACCTATTTTACCCAATTGCGCAATCTTCTCATTGCTTCAACACAATCTTCGCGGGCACCAAAAGCAGTTAAACGAAGATAACCTTCTCCGCTAGGACCGAATCCTACTCCAGGGGTACCTACAATATTTGCATCATAAAGCAATTGTTCAAAAAATTTCCATGATGAGATTCCGTTTGGTGTCTTTACCCAAAGATAAGGAGCGTTTACACCACCGTATACTTTTAACCCAGTGGATTCAATGCCTTCTTTCATAATCTTGGCATTGTTCATATAATAACTTATAATCTCTTTAACTTGTTGTTTACCTTCGGGAGAATAGATTGCTTCTGCAGCTCTTTGAGTTATATAAGATGTTCCATTGAATTTAGTACATTGTCGTCTGTTCCATAATTTGTTTAATGAAACACGTTCTCCCCCCAAAGTTACTGCATTTAGCTCTTTTGGAACGACTGTATATCCACATCTTATTCCAGTGAAACCAGCTGTTTTAGAGAAGCTTCTGAATTCAATAGCAACTTTCTTTGCACCTTTAATTTCGTAAATGGAATGAGGTATGTCCGGATCCTGAATATAAGCCTCGTATGCAGCATCAAACAATATCAATGTATCATTAGCCAAAGCATAATTGACCCATTTCTTTAATTCTGCTTTTGAAAGAGTTGTACCCGTTGGATTATTTGGATAACAGAGGTACAACATATCAATTCTTCGATCAGGAATCTGTGGAATAAAGTCGTTTTCACTCAAACAGGGGATATAAACTAAATTACTCCATTTTCCGTCTATTAAATCTCCAGCGCGGCCAGACATCACGTTTGAATCTATATAAACAGGATAAACAGGGTCGGTTACACCTACACTGTTATCGTGGCGGAGGATATCTCCAATATTTCCGGTGTCACTTTTTGCTCCGTCATTGATAAAAACTTCACTGGGCTCAAGATTTATACCTCTACTAGCATAATCATTCTTAATGATTGTTTCAATTAGAAAGTTATATCCTTGTTCTGGGCCGTATCCGCGAAAAGTTTCTTTTACAGCCATTTCTTCCACAGCTTTATGCATGGCTTTTATCACAGCTTCAGGTAATGGCTGTGTTACATCACCTATACCCAAACGAATAACATCCTGCTTTGGGTGGGTAATTTTAAATGTATTTACTTTTTTTGCTATATCCGAGAAAAGATAACTTCCCGGCAGCTTTAAAAAATTTTCGTTTACTAATGCCATATCTCTTTGTTGTTTTAAGTTTCTTGTTTTAGAGTGCTATTTCACCTTCAAATACAGTGGTAGCCTCACCGGTCATAAATACCCTGTTAGTTTGTTGATCCCATTTTATATTCAGACTTCCACCGTCCATAATAATTTCAACATCACGCCCCGTTTCTCCTATAATAGATCCTGCTGCTGCAGTTGCACAAGCTCCCGTTCCGCAAGCCATTGTAATGCCAGAGCCACGTTCCCACACTCTCATTCTTACCTTGTTGTTATCTAGCTTTTGTGCGAATTCCACATTTATCCTTCCGGGGAAGAGTGGATGGTTTTCTAAAAGAGGACCTATGGTAGGGAGGTCAATCCGTTCTATATCATTTACAAAAATGACTAAATGAGGATTTCCCATTGAAATAGCAGTTGCTTTGAATGTTTGATTGTTGATGGTAATATCTTTGGATATCATATTTTCAGGTTTACCGTCAATCATTACTTCTTCTAATTTAGAAGCACCCATGTCTACAGTAACCTTTGAAACTTTACCTTCAGATACTATAAGCTTTAAGTATTTGATTCCTGAAAGAGTCTCCAGAGCAATATCTGTTTTATCTATCAGTTTATTATCATAAAGGTACTTGCCAATGCAGCGAGATGCATTTCCACACATCATAGCTTCTGAACCATCAGCGTTAAAGATGCGCATACTGAAATCAGCAACAGGAGATTTTCCGATAAGTACCAGACCATCAGATCCGATACCGGTATGAAGAGCACTCCATTTGATTGCTAATTTTTCAGGATATTCAATGGGATATTTTATTGTATTTACATAAATATAATCATTACCCGCACCGTGCATCTTTGTAAATTTAATCAAGTTTGCCATTTTGTATCAATAATTTGCTCTATTAATTTCCTTTTGTCTTTTATGAATGCAAATATATGACAATTTGTATTATTAATGCTATTGAATGCTTACTTATATCTAATTATTTTTGGATAAATAACAATTGGCTTATATAGGGGTATAAAAATAATTAATTTATAATTATTATGAGCAAAATTTTGCAAAATTGATAGAGATCTTTTTTATAATGATTTTTTTTTCTTTATGTATGCATAGATTTGAGAATCTATCGAGCTAATTATAACGAAACAGAAGCATGTGTAAAAATCATTTTGATATCAATATGCATGTTTCTGTTTCATTTTGATTTCTAATTTTTTATTAATGAGGTATAATGCTATTCTTGCTTTATCAGATCAAGTCCCAATTGGGGCTCGTTTGTTGTAATGAAATCAGTCTCTTTTTCAATAAGATATTGCATGTCATTTTCTTTATTTACTGTCCATACATTGATTTTTATTCCACATTCTTTTGCTTCGGTAAACCAATTTTCATTTTTCATCATTGCACTTAGATTATAGTCTAGACCTATACATCCAATTTCTTTCAATTCTTTTGGAGAAAGACTTGCACTTAAAAATGAAACCTTTGCTTTCGGGTTTAGACGGATCAGTTCTTTCACTGTATTCAGGCTGAAGGATATATATTCTACTTTCTTTTCTAATTTAAGCTCTTTGACCATTGCCAGTACTTTAGCTGTGAGTGAGTCTTCTCTTTCTTTAGTGCTATGCGGCTTTAATTCTACAATTAGTTTGATGTATTTGCACTTTTTCCCTTTCTTTAGATACTCTTCAAGAGTGGGGAGGTACTCACCATTAGCTAGTTTTTCCTGTTTAAGCAGAGCGGAAGATGTTTTCTCTAATATCAATTGATGATCGGCGGTTGTAGGATCGTGATTAATCATGGGTACACCATCCGATGATAACCATACGTCGAATTCTGAGCCGTAAACTTTAATCTCGTTAGCTTTGGTCAATGCAGCAATAGAGTTCTGTGCAGATCCTTCTGTATTCCAGAACCCACGATGAGCAATGATTTTTGTTTTTGTTTTAGCATTCATCGTCCCGAGTGTGAAGAGTAAAACTCCAAAGAAAATTAATTTTTTAATAGTCATAATTTTATTGTTTTAAGTTGGGGCGATAAAGATAAAATATCTATTGCTTAAAAACAAGAGAAAGATGCTTTTGAAATAAATAAAAGCATCTTTCTAAAGTTAGATATTTTGAATTAATTAATAACTTTCGTCGTGTACTCCTTTCACTGCACGTCCACTAGGGTCATTCATGTTTTTAAAAGATGCATCCCAAGCAAGAGCTTCAGGTGTACTACATGCTACAGATGGAACTGATGGAACACATTTTGCTGCACTTTCACTTGGAAAATGTTCTTCGAATATACTACGATAGTAATACTCTTCTTTATTCATCGGAGGATTGATGGGGAAGCGTTCAGCTGCATGAGCCATATCTTCGTCGCTTACACGTTCTGAAGTTAAAGCTTTAAGTGAATCAATCCAGTTATATCCCACACCATCGCTAAACTGTTCTTTCTGTCTCCATGCTACGCTTTCAGGTAACATATCAGCAAAGGCTTCACGCAAAATCTTTTTCTCGATTGTTTTTCCAGGAGCCATTTTAGCTTCAGGATTTAGTCTCATTGCTACATCCAGGAACTCTTTGTCGAGGAAAGGAACTCTTCCTTCAACTCCCCATGCAGAAAGAGATTTGTTTGCCCGGAGACAGTCATACAAATGCAGCTTACTGATTTTTCGGACTGTTTCTTCATGGAATGACTTTGCATCCGGCGCTTTATGAAAATAAAGATAACCACCAAATATTTCATCGGCTCCTTCGCCTGAAAGTACCATCTTTATACCCATAGACTTAATTACGCGAGCAAGTAAGTACATAGGAGTAGAAGCTCTGACGGTAGTCACATCATAAGTTTCAATGAAATAGATCACATCTCTGATGGCATCTAATCCTTCCTGAACTGTATAATTAATTTCGTGATGAATAGTTCCAATATGATCAGCCACCTCTTTTGCTTTGCTAAGGTCTGGGGCATTTTCCAAACCTACGGCAAAGGAGTGGAGCTGTGGCCACCAAGCGTCGGACTTACCATCTGTTTCTACACGTTTAGCTGCATATCTCTTAGCAACAGCAGATATAACAGAGGAATCTAACCCTCCGGAAAGCAAAACTCCATAAGGCACATCACTCATTAGCTGGCGTTGTACTGAATCTTCGAGAGCATCGTGCACATCACTGCTATAAGCGCTATTGTTTTTTACAGCATCATATTCCATCCAATCACGTGTATACCAGCTTTTCATTTTACCTTCCTTGCTGTAGAAATAGTGTCCCGGTAAGAATGGTTCATAGCTTTCGCAGAATCCTTCAAGAGCTTTTAACTCACTTGCGATGTAGAGTAACCCCTTACTATCACGACCAATATACAAAGGAATTACCCCAATGGGGTCACGAGCGATTAGATATTCATCTTTCTCGGAATCATATAAGGCAAAAGCAAATATGCCGCTAAGATCTTCAAGGAAATTAATTCCTTTTTTACGATAAAGTGCCAGAATTACTTCGCAATCTGAACCAGTCTGAAATTGATATTCTCCTTCAAACTTTTTGCGAATATCACGATGATTGTATATTTCTCCATTCACGGCAAGCACTACCTTACCATCGGGAGTATATAATGGCTGACCACCCGATTGAGGGTCAACGATAGAAAGACGTTCATGGGCCAGGATAGCCGAACCTCCGCAATAAATACCACTCCAGTCTGGGCCGCGATGGCGAATCTTTTGAGCCATCTTTAAAGCTTTAGCACGTAATTCTTCGCTTTGCGTTTGTATATTGAATATTCCTACAATTCCACACATAGTTCTTTTTGTTTATTTGTTACTTAAAAAAGCATCAATCTCTTTAGCAGCTTTTCGTCCTCCAGCCATTGCTCTTACTACCAGACTTGCCCCTGTGGCGGCATCTCCTGCGGCAAAAACCTTGGCTGCTGATGCAGCTGCACGTGCATCTATTGCAATGTTCTTACGATTATCGACAGTTAGCTCCAATTGCTCTATAATTCCTTCTTGCGTAGGATGTACAAATCCCATGGCCAGGAATACAAGATCGGCTTCAACTATTTCTTTTTTTCCGGATGGCATCATTATCATGCGTCCGTTTTCTCCTTTTTCCCAGGATACTTCTTCAATTTCAACTGCTTTTAATTGTCCGTTTTCTCCAATAAAACGGCAAGAGTTTATGTTCCAGCGTCTTTCGCAACCTTCTTCATGAGAACTGGTTGTTTTCAATACTTGAGGATATATAGGCCATGGAGTTGAAGGATTGTCCTTCACTGGAGGTTTAGGTAATATCTCAATTTGAGTAACACTAATTGCTCCCTGACGAACTGATGTACCAATACAGTCTGAGCCTGTGTCTCCACCACCAATAACCAAAACCCTTTTCCCTTTAGCATTGATTAGTTCATCCTTTTCAAAAGTTACTCCTTTTAATATCCGGTTTTGTTGACTTAGCAGTTCAAGTGCAAAGTAAACTCCTTTAAGATTGCGTCCTTCAATAGGTAGGTCACGAGGTACTTCTGCGCCGATACACACGCAGATAGCATCGTTTGATTCAACCAAAGATTTAGCCTGAATATCCTTACCAATCTCTGTAGAAGTAGCAAACTTGATGCCTTCTTGTTTAAGTAGATTGATACGACGATCAATAATATTTTTGTTTAGTTTGAAGTTTGGAATGCCATAACGAAGCAAACCGCCCACATCTTCATGTTTCTCATAAACTGTAACTTCATATCCTTTACGGTTCAATTGGTTTGCAACAACTAATCCGGCAGGTCCTGCACCAATTACAGCAACCTTTTTTCCGTTTCTTACCGGGTGATGTATAGTTATATATCCTTCACGGAAAGCTGCTTCTACAATTGACGCTTCATTCTCGCGGATGGTAACAGGTTCTTCTGCTGAAAGTTTCAATACGCAACTTTTTTCGCATGGAGCCGGACAAATGCGGCCTGTGAATTCCGGAAAGTCGCATGTGGACTCAAGAACTTCATAAGCTTCTTTCCATTTGCCTTTGTAAAGAAGATCTTGCCATTCCGGCTGTATGTTGCCAATAGGGCATGCCCAGTGGCAGAATGGTATGCCGCAGTCCATGCAGCGTGATGCTTGCAACTTGCGATCATGGCTATTAAGAGTCTGCTCAACTTCTCCGAAGTCGGTGATTCGTTCGCTTAGAGGTCTGTAACCAGCCTCTTGTCTATGTATTGTTAAGAATGCTTTTGGATTTCCCATTTCTATTTGTTGTTTAAGTAAGAATAACCTTAATACTGCTCTAATTAACCTAGAGCTATTATTAAAAAGGTGTACAGTTTAATTATACTAAGTCTACTCTATATGTTAGATAGCTGTACACCTTTTTATAAATTATTCCTGATGTATTTCTTTAGGATTCTATATATAATTAATAATCTCTCTGCACGTTAGCAATCTTTTGTTGCAGCTTCTCCATTTGTTCTTCTTGAAGTACTTTCTTGTATTCGATAGGAACAATCTGAATAAACTGATCAACAAACTTCTCCCATGAGTCTAACATTGTTTTTGCAAGTTTACTACCTGTGTAGAAGTAATGATTGCGAATTAATTCATGCAGTTCTTTACGGTAGCTTGATTCCTCTATAAGTGATAATTCTACCATTTCCATGTTGCAGAAATAATCAAAATTACCATCTTTATTCCATACATAAGCAACTCCTCCGCTCATACCGGCAGCAAAGTTACGTCCTGTACTTCCTAAAACAACTACGCGTCCACCAGTCATATATTCGCAGCAGTGATCGCCTACACCTTCAACAACAGCAGTAGCTCCTGAGTTACGTACAGCAAAACGTTCACCTACACGTCCGTTGATATACACTTCTCCGCTGGTAGCTCCATAAAGCAGAGTGTTACCTGCAATTGTATTATCTTCAGCAATAAATGTAGAACGCATTGGAGGAAGCACGCTAATACGACCGCCTGAGAGTCCTTTTCCTAAATAGTCATTGGCTTCACCTTCAAGTTTAAAGTCTACACCATTGGTAAGGAAAGCACCAAAACTTTGTCCTGCAGATCCCTTAAATTTAATATTTAAAGTATGCTCAGGAAGTCCGACTCCACCATGTTTCTTAGCAATTACGCCACTAAGCATTGCACCTACACTTCGGTCCGTATTTTCGATAGTGTATTCCAATGAAACTTCTTTTTCATGCTCAATGGCTTCTGATGCCTGTGCTATGATTGTTAAATCTTTCACCTCATCACTAATTGGATGAAGGTTTTCTCCTATATGATGAATAGGTGCATCACTGCCTTGTGAAGGCATATAGGTCAATTTAGAGAGATCCAGTAATTCATATTTTCCGTTAGAAGTTATGTGCTTACGCTCAATTAAGTCTGTACGACCCACAATATCTTCCAGTTTAGTGAATCCCATTTCAGCCAAATGCTCACGAACTTCTTCGGCAAGGAAAGTAAAGAAGTTAACTAAATATTCATAGCGGCCATGGAATCTTTTGCGAAGCTCAGGATCCTGAGTTGCTACTCCAACCGGACAAGTATTCATGTGGCATTTACGCATCATAACGCAACCTAAAACTATTAAGGCAGAAGTAGCAAAACCATACTCTTCAGCTCCTAACATAGCCATAAGAACAATATCACGTCCTGTTTTCAACTGTCCGTCAACCTGTAAAGTAACTTGTCCGCGCAGTCCGTTTATAACTAATGTCTGTTGAGTTTCTGACAGACCGAGCTCCGGAGAAATACCTGCATATCGGATAGAACTTGATGGGCTGGCTCCTGTGCCACCTTCAGCACCAGAGATAACAATATGATCGGCTTTGGCTTTTGCAACGCCGGCAGCAATTGTTCCTACGCCGCTTTCAGCAACAAGCTTAACACTTATACGTGCTTTAGGATTAATATTCTTTAAGTCGAAAATAAGTTGAGCCAAATCTTCGATAGAATAAATATCATGATGAGGTGGGGGAGATATTAAAGAGATTCCTTTGATAGAGTGACGGGTTTTAGCAATAACCTCATCTACTTTATATCCTGGCAACTGACCACCTTCACCTGGTTTTGCGCCCTGAGCAATTTTGATTTGCAATTCGTCTGCATTTACCAGATATTCGGCTGTTACACCAAAACGTCCGGAAGCAATCTGTTTGATAGCAGAACGCATAGATAATCCGTTTTCCAAAGTCTTGAAACGGGATGAATCTTCTCCACCTTCACCGGTATTGCTCTTTCCGCCAATTTTATTCATGGCAAGAGCCATTGTTTCATGTGCTTCACGGCTGATAGAACCAAATGACATTGCTCCGGTAACAAAATGCTTCATGATTTCTGAAGCAGGCTCTACCTGATCAATTGAAATAGGACTCTTCTTGAAACCTAAAAAGTCGCGTAAGAATATAGGAGCCTCTTTCTCATCAACCATATGAGTGAATTCCTTAAATTTCTTGTAACTACCAAGTCGGGTAGCAAGTTGCAAAGTAGAGATTGTTTCAGGATTCCATGCATGTTGCTCACCACCTTTACGATAAGCATAAAGACCTTTATTAGCAAGCATGTCATATGCGTTAGCTCCAAAGCCTTCAGCGTGGAAATTTATTGCATCGGCTGCAATCTCATCCAAGCGGATACCTCCAATAGTGGAATTAATTCCTCCGAAGTATGCATTGCTAAGCTCTTCACTCAGACCAACAGCTTCGAATATTTTTGCACCGCGATAACTACGGATGGTGCTGATTCCCATTTTGGACATAATCTTGAATAGTCCTTTGCAGATAGATTTTATATAGTTCTTTTCTGCAGTAGCATAATCAAGTTGTATTTCTTGCTTTCCAACAAGTTCGTCAAGAATTGCAAATGACATATATGGATTGATGGCACTTGCACCAAATCCTAATAATAATGCGGCATGCATAACCTCACGTATTTCACCACTTTCTACAATTAATGCAGTCTGTACACGTTTCTGAACAGAGATCAGGTGATGATGAACAGCACTAACTGCAAGAAGAGCCGGGATAGCAGCATGAGTAGCATTCACATCTTTATCTGAAAGTACAATATAGTTTACACCATCAGTAACAGATTGCGCTGCTTGTTTGCAAAGTTTATCCAATGCTTCCTCTAAACCAGCTTTTCCTTTACTAACCTCAAATAAGATAGGAAGTTTAACAGTGTTAAATCCTTTATATCTGATATTGCACAGAATATCCAACTGAGCATTGCTCAAAATAGGATAGTTTAGTTTTACCATTTTGCAATGGTTCTCATTAGGAGTAAGTATATTCATACCTACAGCACCAATATATTCTGTTAGTGACATAACCAGTTCTTCACGCAAAGGATCAATCGGAGGATTGGTTACCTGAGCAAACTGTTGGCGGAAATAGTTGTATAACAATTGAGGTTTAGTAGAAAGTACAGCAAGTGGAGTATCGTTACCCATAGACGATAGTGGCTCTGCTCCGGTAGTACTCATCGGAATAATTAACTTTTCGATATCCTCCTTAGAGTAGCCAAAAGTGTGAAGCATGCGATCATAGTTGCCTACTTTATGAGAAATCTTTCGTCCGGTTTTAAGCTCATTTAACTCAATGCGGTTGTTAGCCAGCCATGTACGATATGGTTTAGCTTCAGCCAATTGTTTTTTCAGGTCGCCGTCATAATACACTTCACCTTTCTCTGTATCTACTAATAAAATTTTTCCGGGTTGCAAACGTCCCTTTTCTTTTATCTCATTTGCTTCGAAATTCATTACACCCACTTCGGAAGCAACCACCATCATGTCATTCTTTGTTATCAGGTAACGAGCAGGGCGCAAACCGTTTCTATCAAGCATACCTCCGGCATATCTACCGTCAGAGAATAACAGAGCAGCAGGACCATCCCATGGTTCCATTAAAATAGAATGATATTCATAGAAAGCCTTTAAATCTTCAGAAATAGGATTCTTTTCATTGAAACTTTCAGGGACTAACATAGCCATTGCATGAGGCAAGCTTAGTCCGGACATAATTAAGAATTCAAGGACATTATCAAGAGAAGCACTATCACTCATTCCACTTTGAATAATAGGGCGAATATCTTTTAAATCACCTAAAACCGGAGAATTAAGCACGCTCTCTCTTGCTTCCATCCATCCACGATTACCACGAATGGTATTAATCTCACCATTGTGTGCTAGTAAACGGAATGGTTGAGCTAGTGACCATGTAGGAAAGGTGTTTGTACTAAAGCGAGAGTGCACCAACGCCAATCCACTGGTAAAGTAACTATCTGTCAAATCAGGGAAGTAGTGTCTCAATTGTGATGATGTCAACATTCCCTTATAAATGATGCTTTTACTAGATAGAGATACAATGTAAAACTCTTTTTTTGAATCAATGGAAGATGAGTTTACTTTGTTTTCAATCCTTTTTCTTATTATATATAATTTTCGTTCAGCTGTTACTGAATCAGTAAATCCTGTAATGAATATTTGCTTTACATCAGGCTCGGTAGCAAGAGAATCCTTTCCCAGAATATCAGGATTGGTTGGGACATTGCGTAGGTGCATTAATGTAAGTCCTTCTTTCTCAATTTCCTCGGTAACAATATTTAAAAGAGAAATCTGATCTTTTGAATTTTTTGGAAGAAATAGCAATCCAGTTCCATATTTTCCTTTTTCGGGTACAGGGATACCTTGTAATAATATAAACTCGTGAGGAATTTGTAGCATGATACCTGCTCCGTCACCGGTTTTATTATCTGCACCTTCTGCGCCGCGATGCTGCATGTTTTCTAATACCTTCAGGGCGGATTCAACAATGTCATGTGATTTACCTCCGTGGATGTTAACTAACATTCCTACTCCACATGCATCATGTTCATTTTCGGCATTATATAAGCCTAATCTATCGGGCTGTTGCTGGAAAGGAATTGCTGTCTTTTCGTTGTTAAAAAGTTCTTTTTTCTTCATTCTCTTTGACTATTTTCTATTGTATTACCTATTGTGTCTATCAAATTGATTTGCAAAATTACAAATTTAATTTCTTTTTGATATCAAAATTGGCAATAATGTGTGCAATAAAATATTTTTCATTATCGCATAACTTATAATTTGTAATTAGAATAACAACAATTTGTTTTAATATAATGTTTTATACGGCTTATTTTTTATATATTGTAATCTATCTCAAAAAACTGTATAATTTATGCATAAATTAGTAGTTGGGCTTATACGATTTTTTTTCAGATTCTTATATCTATTATTTGTAGTAAATATGACCGATATATAGATAATAATGTCTATATTTGCACGAAATTTAAATACATGCATAAAATATGTGCGGAATAGTAGGCTACATTGGAAAAAGAGACGCTTACCCCATTCTTATCAAAGGATTGAAACGGCTGGAATACAGAGGGTATGACAGCGCAGGGGTTGCACTAATAAGTAATGATCAGCAATTAAACGTTTATAAAGCGAAAGGAAAAGTGTCTGAATTAGAGAACTTTGTTTCGCAAAAAGATATTTCCGGTAACATAGGAATTGCCCATACTCGCTGGGCTACTCATGGCGAACCTTGCCAGGCAAATGCCCATCCTCATTATTCTTCTTCAGAAAATCTCGCCTTAATTCATAACGGCATCATTGAAAATTATTCTGTTCTTAAACAAAAACTTCAGGCTAAAGGATATACTTTTAGAAGTAGTACTGATACAGAGGTTCTTGTTCAGCTAATAGAATATATAAAGGTTACTAATGAGTTGGATTTGCTTACTGCTGTTCAATTAGCCTTGGGCGAAGTTATTGGTGCATATGCTATTGCTGTATTAGAGAAAAATCATCCTGATGAGATTATTGCTGCTCGTAAAAGTAGTCCATTGGTTGTGGGTATTGGAGATGGAGAATTTTTCCTGGCATCTGATGCTACGCCGATTGTAGAGTATACTGATAAGGTAGTATATCTTGAAGATGAGGAAATTGCAGTAATTAGACGTAATGAGGAATTGAAAGTAGTTGACCTCAATAATGTGGTTATGAATCCGGAGGTGTCAACAGTTATATTGAATCTGGGACAACTAGAAAAAGGGGGATATCCTCATTTTATGTTGAAAGAGATTTTTGAGCAGCCGGATTGTATTCACGATTGTATGCGTGGACGTATAAATGTGGAAGGAACAAATGTAGTACTTTCTGCAGTAATTGATTATAAAGAGAAATTGCTAAAGGCAAATAGATTTATAATAGTAGCTTGCGGAACTTCCTGGCATGCAGCTTTGATTGGGAAACATTTGATAGAAAGTTTCTGCCGTATTCCCGTAGAAGTAGAATATGCATCTGAGTTTCGTTACCGTGATCCGGTAATTTGTTCAGATGATATAGTAATTGCTATCTCGCAATCAGGAGAAACAGCTGATACATTGGCAGCAGTTGAACTTGCAAAAAGTAAAGGAGCATTTATTTATGGAATCTGTAATGCGATTGGATCATCTATTCCTAGAGCAACGCATACCGGATCATATATTCATGTGGGCCCCGAAATTGGTGTTGCTTCAACTAAAGCTTTTACCGGTCAGGTTACAGTGTTAACTATGTTGGCCTTAACACTTGCCAAGGAAAAGCACTCTATTAGCGAGGAAGAGTTCTTGAATGTGGTTCGTGAACTGAACCAGATTCCAGATAAAATGAAGAAGATATTAGAGAATAATGATAAGATAGCTCAGTTATCGCAGATTTTCACATACGCACATAATTTTATATATTTAGGTCGTGGATATAGTTATCCCGTGGCTTTGGAAGGTGCTTTAAAATTAAAAGAAATATCATATATACATGCAGAGGGTTATCCTGCTGCTGAAATGAAACATGGTCCTATTGCATTGATTGATGCAGAAATGCCAGTTGTAGTTGTTGCTACAAAGAACGGTATGTATGAGAAACTGATTAGTAATATTCAGGAAATAAAAGCACGAAAAGGAAAAGTTATTGCAATTGTGACTGAAGGTGATGAAGTGATTAAGGAAATAGCTGATTATTGCATTGAATTACCTGAAACAATAGAATGTCTTGATCCATTAATAGCAACGGTGCCACTTCAATTGTTGGCTTACCATGTTGCTGTATGTAAAGGCATGAATGTAGACCAACCTCGTAATCTTGCAAAATCTGTAACAGTAGAATAGATATTATATTTATATATGGAACCGTTAAAACATGAATGTGGCGTAGCAATGATCCGCTTACTGAAGCCCTTGGCTTATTATGAGCAGAAGTATGGAACATGGATGTATGGACTGAACAAGCTCTATCTTTTGATGGAGAAGCAGCATAACCGTGGGCAGGAAGGGGCCGGATTAGCTTGTGTAAAACTGGAAGCAAGCCCTGGTGAAGAATATATGTTCCGTGAAAGGGCATTAGGCGCAGGAGCTATTACTGAGATATTTGGTGCTGTGCAGTCTAACTTCAAGGATTTGAGTCCTGAAAAGCTTCATGATGCAGATTATGCCAAACGTTGTCTTCCTTTTGCTGGAGAGGTCTATATGGGACACCTTCGCTACAGTACCACTGGCAAAAGTGGTATTTCTTATGTTCACCCGTTCCTTCGCCGGAATAACTGGCGGGCTAAGAATCTGGCTCTTTGTGGAAATTTCAATATGACCAATGTGGATGAAATCTTTCATCGTATAACTGAAACAGGTCAGCATCCCCGCAAATATTCAGATACTTATATAATGCTTGAACAAGTAGGGCATCGCCTTGACCGTGAAGTTGAACGTCTTTTTCAGACAGCAGAAGCTGAAGGGCTCAAAGGAATGGATATCACACATGCCATTGAGGACAATGTGGACTTGGTAAATGTATTAAAAACATCTAGTGATGTTTGGGATGGCGGATATGTGATCTGTGGATTAACCGGTAGCGGCGAGTCTTTTTCTTTTAGAGATCCATGGGGAATCCGTCCGGCTTATTACTATCATGACGATGAAATTGTAGTTCTTGCTTCTGAACGACCAGTTATTCAAACAGCTATGAATGTAGCAGGAGAGGATGTTAAAGAACTCAATCCTGGTGAAGCAATTTTAGTCGATAAGAACGGAAATATTCGTTTGGCTCAAATCAATGAACCAAAGAAGCTCAGTGCTTGTTCGTTTGAGAGGATTTATTTCTCACGTGGCAGTGATAAAGATATTTATAATGAGCGTAAAGCTCTTGGTATAAATTTGGTTCAGCCTATTCTTAAAGCAGTTGATAATGATTTAGAGCATACAGTCTTTTCTTTTATTCCAAATACAGCTGAGGTTGCTTTTTATGGGATGCTTGAAGGCTTTAATAATTATCTGAATCAATTAAAAATGAAAAAGATATCTTCATCTGATCATCCATTGAAAGATGATGAACTGGAAAAGATACTTTCTATGCGCATTCGTTCAGAAAAGGTAGCCATTAAAGATATTAAATTGCGTACCTTTATTGCTGAGGGTAATACAAGAAACGATTTGGCAGCCCATGTGTATGATATCACTTATGGCAGTATTGTACCGAATGTAGATAATCTGGTGGTTATTGATGACAGTATTGTAAGAGGAACAACGCTAAAACAGAGTATCATTGGTATTCTTGATCGATTGAGTCCAAAGAAAATTGTTATTGTGTCTTCTTCTCCTCAGGTACGTTATCCCGATTATTATGGTATAGATATGGCTCGGATGAATGAATTTATAGCTTTCCGTGCCACAATAGCATTATTGAAAGAACGCAATATGTCTGACATAATAACACAGGCATATAGAAAATCGAAGGATCAGCAGAACCTTCCTAAGGAGAAAATCGTTAACTATGTGAAGGAATTATATGCTCCTTTCACAAACGAAGAGATAGCAGCAAAAATGGTTGAGCTTCTTACGCCAGCAGGAACAAAGGCAAAAGTGGAAATTGTTTATCAACATTTAGATGGACTACATGCTGCTTGCCCCAAAAATCCCGGTGATTGGTATTTTACCGGAAATTATCCTACCCCAGGTGGGAACAAGCTTGTAAATGAAGCATTTATTACATATATTGAAAAAGTTTATTGTGATTAAACTTTTGCGATTTGCGCAACTCGGTTTGATGAGTTGTACATCCTGCTAAATGAACCTGCGCAACTCGGAATAACGAGCTGCGCAGATTGCACAAAATAGAGTGAGGAAAATTATATTTAAGAACAAGAGATATAACAAAAGAATGCAAGAAGAAAAGAATGTTTTATTGATTCTCGATGATGGAAGTGTTTTTCAGGGAAAATCCTTCGGTTACGAGAAAGCTATTGCGGGAGAGGTGGTTTTTAATACTGCCATGATGGGCTATCCCGAGAGTTTGACCGATCCGTCTTATTCAGGTCAGATTATGACACTAACTTTTCCTTTAGTAGGTAACTATGGTGTTCCTCCAAGAAGTGAAAAAGATGGACTTTCTACTTTTATGGAATCAGAGAAAATCCATGCAGAAGGAATAATTGTATGTGACTATTCCTGGGAATATAGCCACTGGAATGCAGTTGAAAGCCTTGAAAGCTGGTTGAAAAGCGAAAAGATTGTTGGAGTTTACGGTATTGATACCCGTGAGTTGACTAAGCTTCTTCGCGAAAAAGGTTCAATGAAAGGTAAAATTGTGTTCCCCGAAAGTAATGGGGATGTGAAGCCTGAAAACGATGTTCCTTTTGTAGATCCAAATCTGATTAACCAGGTTGAGCGCGTAAGTTGCAAAGAAGTTATTACTTACGGAACAGGAAATAAAAAGGTTGTGTTAGTAGATTGTGGAGTGAAACATAACATTATCCGCTGTTTACTGAAGAGAGATGTAACCGTGATTCGAGTGCCTTGGGATTATGATTTCAATGCAATTGAATATGATGGACTTTTCATCTCAAACGGACCTGGTGACCCTAATATGTGTGATGTGACAGTTCAAAACATCCGCAAAGCATTGGCTGGTGATAAACCTATTTTTGGAATCTGTATGGGAAATCAGTTACTTTCAAAAGCTGGTGGTGCAAAGATCTATAAATTGAAATATGGACACCGTAGCCATAATCAGCCTGTGCGCATGGTAGGAACAGAAAGATGTTTTATTACAAGTCAGAATCATGGATTTGCAGTAGACAATGCTACTCTAGGTAATGATTGGGAACCATTCTTTATCAATATGAATGATAATACGAATGAAGGGATTAAACATAAAACAAAACCATTTTTTTCTGTACAATTCCATCCTGAAGCTGCAAGTGGTCCAACGGATACAGAATTCTTGTTCGACAAATTTGTAGAGATGCTGTAATATTAAAACGAAGAATCAATGAAAGATAATATAAAGAAAGTACTAATACTTGGTTCCGGTGCTCTGAAAATTGGAGAAGCCGGAGAGTTCGATTATTCCGGTTCGCAAGCGTTGAAAGCTTTACGTGAAGAGGGAATACAAACGGTGTTGATTAATCCGAATATTGCTACTGTTCAAACATCTGAGGGGGTTGCCGATACAATTTATTTTTTGCCGGTTACTCCTTTTTTGTAGAAAAGGTAATTCAAAAAGAAAAACCAGAAGGAATTTTACTTGCTTTTGGCGGACAAACAGCCTTGAACTGTGGCGTTGAAATGTATAGAGAAGGTCTTCTTGAAAAATATAATGTTAAGGTTTTAGGAACTCCTGTTCAGGCGATTATTGATACTGAGGATCGTGAGCTGTTCGTTAAGAAACTTGATGAAATAGATGTTAAGACTATAAAAAGTGAAGCAGTAGAGAATGTTATTGATGCAAGACGTGCAGCTAAAGAACTGGGATATCCGGTTATTATCCGTGCAGCATATGCTCTCGGCGGATTAGGATCAGGCTTCTGTGATAACGAACAAGAACTAAATAAGTTAGTTGAAAAAGCATTCTCTTTCTCTCCTCAGGTTTTGGTTGAAAAATCATTGAAAGGATGGAAAGAAATAGAATATGAAGTAGTTCGTGACCGCTTCGACAACTGTATTACTGTTTGTAACATGGAGAACTTTGACCCACTGGGAATCCATACGGGCGAAAGTATTGTAATTGCTCCTTCACAAACATTAACAAATAGTGAATATCACAAACTACGTGAACTGGCAATTCGTATTATCCGCCACATTGGCATTGTTGGAGAATGTAACGTTCAGTATGCTTTTGACCCTGAAAGTGAAGACTACAGAGTTATTGAAGTAAACGCTCGTTTAAGCCGTTCTTCTGCTTTGGCTTCTAAAGCAACCGGGTATCCGCTAGCTTTTGTTGCTGCCAAACTGGGATTAGGATATGGATTGTTTGACTTAAAGAACTCTGTAACAAAAACAACTTCTGCATTTTTTGAACCAGCTCTTGACTACGTTGTCTGCAAGATTCCTCGCTGGGACTTAGGTAAGTTTCATGGAGTGGACCGCGAATTAGGAAGTAGCATGAAATCGGTAGGAGAAGTTATGGCTATTGGTCGTACCTTTGAAGAAGCCATTCAAAAAGGACTTCGTATGATTGGTCAGGGAATGCACGGTTTTGTGGAAAACAAAGAGTTGGTTATTGAAGATATTGATAAATCTCTGAATGAACCAACAGATAAGCGTGTTTTTGTTATCAGCGAAGCTTTCAGAGCAGGATATACCGTTGATCAGATACATGAACTGACTAAGATTGATAAATGGTTCCTTCAGAAACTGATGAACATTATCAATACAGCTAAAGAACTAGAATCATATAACACACTTGAATCGGTTTCTCCGGAATTACTTCGAAAAGCTAAAGTGCAAGGTTTCTCAGATTTTCAGGTTGCCCGTGCTATCTGGAAAGATGGAGAAGATATGGAAAAGGCAATGATGGTTGTTCGTGATTACAGAAAGTCATTTAATATCGTTCCGGTAGTGAAACAGATTGATACGTTGGCTGCTGAATATCCGGCTCAGACTAATTATCTGTATCTTACTTATAGTGGCATTGCCAATGACGTTACTTATTTAGGTGATCATCGCTCAATTGTGGTTCTGGGTTCTGGCGCTTATCGTATTGGTAGCTCAGTAGAATTTGACTGGTGTGGAGTTAATGCTCTGAACACCATTCGTAAGGAAGGCTGGCGCAGTGTTATGATTAACTATAATCCGGAAACAGTATCTACAGACTACGATATGTGTGACCGTCTTTATTTTGACGAGCTTACATTTGAACGTGTACTGGATATTCTGGAACTGGAAAATCCTCATGGTGTAATTGTATCTACAGGAGGTCAGATTCCTAACAATCTTGCAATGAGACTGGATGAACAGCATGTGAATATTCTTGGTACATCGGCAAAAAGTATAGACAATGCAGAAGATAGGAATAAGTTCTCTGCAATGTTGGATCGTATCGGTGTGGATCAACCTCGCTGGAGAGAATTAACCAGCATGAAAGATATCAATGAATTTGTAGATGAAGTAGGATTCCCGGTTTTGGTTAGACCTTCATATGTACTTAGTGGTGCAGCAATGAATGTTTGTTCTAACCAGGAAGAGCTGGAACGATTCTTGCAATTAGCTGCAAATGTATCAAAGAAACATCCGGTAGTTGTTAGCCAGTTTATTGAATTTGCCAAAGAAGTTGAAATGGATGCTGTTGCAGATAAAGGTGAAATTATTGCCTATGCAATTAGTGAACATATTGAGTTCGCAGGTGTGCACTCGGGTGATGCTACTATTCAGTTCCCTCCGCAGAAACTATATGTGGAAACAGTGCGTCGCATTAAACATATCTCTAAGCAAATTGCAAAAGAATTAAATATTTCCGGTCCTTTCAATATTCAGTATCTTGCAAGAGAGAATGATATAAAAGTGATTGAATGTAATCTTCGTGCTTCTCGTAGTTTCCCATTTGTGAGCAAAGTTTTAAAGATTAACTTTATTGAGCTGGCTACTAAAATAATGTTGGGATTGCCTGTAGAAAAACCGGAGAAGAGCTTATTTGACTTGGATTATGTGGGTATCAAAGCTTCTCAGTTCTCCTTCTCGCGTTTACAAAAAGCCGATCCTGTATTAGGAGTCGATATGGCTAGTACGGGTGAAGTTGGTTGCATAGGTGAAGATACTTCCTGCGCCATCTTAAAGTCTATGCTTTCTGTAGGCTATAAAGTGCCTAAAAAGAATATTCTTTTATCAACAGGAACTGCTAAAGATAAAGTTGATATGTTAGCGGCAGCACATCTCCTTCACGATAAAGGTTACAATTTGTTTGCTACGGGTGGAACACATAAGACTCTAACGGATAATGGAATACCAAATACGTTAGTCTATTGGCCAAGTGAAGAGGGTACACCTCAGGCTTTGGATTTGCTCCATAGCAGAGGAATTGACATGGTTGTAAACATACCAAAGAACCTTACTGCAAGGGAATTGACTAACGGATATAAAATTCGTCGTGCAGCTATAGACTTAAATATTCCCTTAATAACCAACTCTCGATTGGCTAGCGCATTTATTACTGCGTTCTGTACAATAAGTTTGGATGAATTATCTATAAAGAGCTGGGGAGAATATAATTAGCCTTTATAGCTTTATATGCATAAAAAGTTAAAAGCTTAATACAGCTGCGTTAGCAAAGAATTAATTTTGCTAACGCAGCTTTTTTTTGTCGTAGTTTATCTGCCTATCTGCCACTAAACAATATTAACAATTTGATAACTAATGTTATAAGCTAGTGGCAGATAAACTTTTGATACAAATTATCTGCTACTAAATCGCGTTCATCTGCTACTAAAATCAGTTATCTGCCACTAATCGGCTATTTAAATGATGCTGTAATTTTAGAAACAACAGCTCGTTCAGCTTTCTTGCCGATGGCATTCTATTTAATGAGCTAACCGATTTTTCCATTTTAGCTAAGTAAGCCCTCATCCGAGAACCCATAAGCCCACGGCCGAGAACCCATGGGTCTTCATTCGAGAACCCATAAGCCCTCAGTTGAGGGCTTACTTATATCTCTTTGCAAATTTGGTTAACTTATCATGGAAAAGTGATAAATAAGTCCACTGCCACAAGCTCCGCTCACTTTGATTTTACTATTAAAAGCAGAACATTTCTCACCGAAGGGTTAACTGCA